>JACCDX010554180.1_pt1 | contig 348611 bp, 482 predicted proteins | sample 7449681 | NCBI WGS metagenome assembly JACCDX01 (sample SAMN15323450, study PRJNA562643) | freshwater metagenome | isolation source: river surface water | place: USA:Blue River Watershed | collected 2017-08-18 | reverse complement strand
TGTGCCAAGCTCAAGCATTGGATTGAAACAGACAAGCTAGTGCCTAAGAGTAAAAATTTAGTTAGGGAACTAAAAACGTTTGTGGCCAAAGGGGTAAGTTTCGAAGCTAAAGAAGGCGAAACAGACGACTTAGTAAGTGCCTTATTGCTAGCCACACGAGTTATACAGTACCTAAGTAACTACGACGAGAGGTTATTTGAAGCATTAACTGACAAGTCCGGGCACAACCCAGACCTAATTATGCCCATGCCAATTGGTGTACTATAAGATAAATAAAAGCATGACTGTCAATTATAAAAACGTTAGTAAAAGAATATTCGATTTGTTAACAGGTACAAATCGTAAATTCATCATGGGCGACGAAGAAGCCAAGAAAACTTTGGACCCAAACGAAGCAGTACGATTCTTCATTGAAGACTTGCACTCACTAATCTTTATTGACGACAAAAACGGCGAACTACATCTAAGCGTTAGCAATCAAGCCGACCCTGACGATATTGATGTTTTAAAGAACGCAGTTAAAAATACAGCAGAACACTATATGCTAAAGTTTACAGTGAAAAACTTTGGCAAGAAACTAGAACCTAAGAATTTTGCATTTATGAACGTAGAACAAGTTGATGAAAGTTTTAGCCCTATGTCGGGTACAACACGTAGCAGTTACCAAAATACAGGTAGTGCTCGTTTAATCATTCGTCACAGTAAGCCTGTTAACGAAGAAATCCGCGGCGCACGTAGCCGTAGTATTAAGGCTATCTATATTGAAAATGCCGGCGGCGAACGTTTCCAGTTTCCTATGCGTTGGTTAACAGGCGCACGTAGTATGGCCCGCCACATTGCAGAAGGCGGATACCCTTACGACGAACGCGGACAAATGATTCTAGGATTATGCGAACAGTATGCTAGCCTACGCAAGTTTGTACGCCATGCCAATGGACAAGGTTTTATCAACGAAGAAACTAGCGACTTAGTTGAAATGGCCAACACACGTAGTGAAGAAATTCTACGTGCAGTTCGTACAAACAACTTTGAATCTATTAAGTATCAACCAGTAACATTAAGTGAGGATGACGATGTCAGTCCTATCACTGCCAAGTTCACACGCCACACAGTTAACCAAGCAGTTGAAAGTGCGGCTCCTTTCTTGTACAGCATGATTAAGGAACGCGAACAGCTAGAGTCTAGCCAAAAGGCATTGCGTGATTTAGTTAGCTTGGTTGATAGCAGTCCAAAATTTGATATTAGCGATTTGGATGAAAACGATCCAGACAATCCTATTAACTTGACATTCGACGATCACGATGCTAAACTTAAACACTTAGCACGTTATATCAGCGACCATTTAACTAACCCAGAGCATCAAGACGTTATTACAACAGCGGCTGAACACTATGGCACAATGGACGTTGAAGGAAAGAACACATTTAACAGCGCAATTAGAAATCTGATCAGGAAATCTAAAAGCGTAAATACAGAACACGTGGAAACACGTAGTTTGGATGAATCAGTATTTGATTTGGTACGTGGCGTAAGCCAAAAGTATTCGGTAAAATCTGTTTTAACCAAACAAAAATAATAACTTGACTTACACTGAGTAATACAGTTATAATCGTGAGACTTACATATAGTAAGCCTCTCTAGGCAAACAATGGCACATTAAGGAGAAAAATTATGGCATCATTGGCAGACATTCGCGCAAGACTTCTTCAAGAAGAAAACAAATCAAAAGGCAACAGCCGAGGCGGTATGGATAATGCAATTTATCCGTTCTGGAACATTCCAGAAGGTAGCACCGCAACACTTCGTTTCTTACCCGATGCAGATGAAAGCAACACATTCTTTTGGCGTGAACGTCAGATGATTCGTATTGAGTTCGCTGGTATCAAAGGTGGCGAAACAAATAAAAAGGTAACTGTAACTGTACCTTGCGTTGAAATGTGGAACGAAACATGCCCAGTACATGCGGCAATTCGTCCATGGTTCAAAGACAAGCGTATGGAAGAAACAGCACGTAAGTATTGGAAAAAGCGTAGTTACTTGTTCCAAGGCTTTGTTGTTAACAGCCCTCTACAGGAAGACAGCCTTCCTGAAAACCAAATTCGACGTTTCGTGATTAACTCAAGCATCTTTAACATCATTAAGACTGCTTTGATGGATCCTGAAATGGTTGAACTTCCTACTGACTACATGCAAGGTACAGACTTCCGTCTGGCAAAAACAACTAAAGGTCAATACGCAGACTACAGCACATCTAGCTGGGCACGTAAAGAACGTAGCTTGAACGAACAAGAACTTGGCGCTATCGCTCAGTTTGGTTTGTACAACCTAAACGACTTTATGCCTAAGAAGCCTAATGCTGAAGAACTAAATGCTATCTACGAAATGTTCGAAGCTAGCGTTGATGGTGAGTTGTATGACCCAGCACGTTGGGCAAACTTCTACAAGCCAGCTGGCTTTAGCTCTGGTAGTGGTACTACTGGGGCCGGCGACGACATTGATGAAGATACACCAGCACCAGTTGTAAGCCGTCCAGCACCAGTTGCTACACCAGCACCTGCCGCACCAGCGCAAGCTGAAGCTCCTAGCGTAACAACTAGTGGCGCAGGCAAGCCTAGTGTAGACGACCTACTTAGCATGATTCGCAATCGTAAGCAAGCCTAATCACAGCAGGGAGCGATCCCTGCTTATGCATTATGACATTACCTGACGAACGATATCGTAGCCTTGTGCAGACTAAAAAGTTTCTTATGGAGCTTCTAAGTCCGCACATGACTCCTAGGGTTCCTAAAATTATTAGACAACGTGCTCATGGCTTGTTACGTCATTGGCCAGATGATTACCATTTGGAATTGATGACAACAGACATGCCTGACCACTTTGCTAAACAACTAGAACCCTTGACTAAAATGATGATGCAGTATAGGCAAGAACAAAAGGAAGAACAAAATGACAAAACCATTTGACGCGAGTAAATTTCGCAAAACCTTGACTAAGTCGATTGACGGACTTAGCATTGGCTTTAATGATCCTACTGATTGGATCAGCACAGGCAATTATGCTTTGAACTATCTTATTAGTGGAGACTTTAACCGAGGGGTTCCGCTAGGCAAGGTTACAGTTCTAGCAGGTGAATCCGGTGCAGGCAAGAGCTTTATTGCTAGTGGTAACTTAGTTCGCCACGCACAGCAACAAGGTATCTATGTTGTGCTAGTTGACACAGAAAACGCTCTAGACGAAGCATGGCTACATGCCCTGGGTGTTGAGACTACAGACGATAAGTTGTTGAAACTTAACATGGCCATGATTGACGACGTGGCTAAAATGATTAGCGAGTTTGTAAAAGAATACAAAGCACTACCAGAGAATGATAGACCAAAAGTCTTGTTTGTATTAGACAGCCTAGGTATGTTGCTAACTCCGACAGACGTTAACCAGTTTGAAGCAGGTGACATGAAGGGTGACATGGGCCGTAAGCCTAAGGCACTAACAGCACTTGTTCGTAACTGTGTAAACATGTTTGGTAGTTTGAACTTGGGTCTAGTTGCAACTAACCACACCTATGCAAGTCAGGACATGTTTGATCCAGACGACAAGATTAGCGGTGGACAGGGCTTTATCTATGCTAGCAGTATTGTTGTTGCTATGCGTAAGTTGAAGTTGAAAGAAGACGAAGACGGCAATAAAATTTCCGACGTTAAAGGTATTCGTAGTGCTTGTAAGATTATGAAAACTCGTTACGCTAAACCATTTGAAAGCGTACAAGTTAAGATTCCTTACGAAACAGGTATGAGCCCTTACAGCGGCTTAGTTGATATGTTTGAAGGTAAAGAGTTGTTGAAGAAAGAAGGTAACAGTCTTGTCTATACAACTATTGACGGTGAAATTATTAAGCAATTCCGTAAAGCATGGGAAAGAAATGACAACGGAAGTCTTGACAAAGTTATGGCAGACTTTACACTAAGAAACTTAAAGACACCGGAAATAAATACCGAGGAAATTTCAACTGAGGAAGAATAACATGCATGATCCAGAATTTTTAGTAAATCTTTGGCTTACCCTAAAGCCGTATATCCAAAAGAAAGAAGCTCTCGAAGCGGCCGTATCAATGCTGAGAACAGCAGAAGAATTTGGCGACGTAGAAAGCATCAGTGCAGATATGCGTGGCCAAGACAATACTTTGGATTCTGCTCTTAACGAGCTATATGAGTACAGTGAATCCGATTCTGAGTATGAAGACGACGAGTCCTTTGAAAGCGATGCACTGGACTACGATGACTACGATGACGAAGAATAATGACTTGGTTTAACACAGTCACTCAAGACCTAACTCAAATAGCGAATTGCATAGAGTACTACGAAGCTGAGATTGCAGATGCAAAATCTGATATCAGACTTCGTGGTAACGTTGAAATTGCAAGCCGGGAAATGCCCGGCATTTTTGAGCACAGATTCAATCAGCTTCAGGACATTGAAGCTATCTTAGAACACCTTAATATCGACCTGCGTAAGTTGCGTAGTGACAAATTTAAGAAGTTTATCGAGCACTATAACAGGGCTTTAAGTTCACGCGACGCTGACAGGTATGTTGACGGTGACCCAGAAGTAGTTAGCTTGAGCAAGCTAATCAATGAATTTGCCTTATTGCGTAACAAGTTTTTGGGTGTTATTAAAGGACTAGACACTAAGCAATGGCAAATCACCAATATTGTTAAATTGCGTGTGGCCGGCATGGAAGACGCAACCCTAGGTTAACTAAATAGTTGATTACGGGGTTTTCCATGAATTTAAGAAAATACATCAATATTATTACAGAAGCATCTAAGCCAGATGCAGAGCTACAGGCTTTAGAGCCTGAGTTACAAGAAATTGCGGCAGACGTTAAATCGGGCGAAGTTAGCCATAACGTTATGGCCAGCATGGTGCAGTTTTTAACACAGCTAGCACAAACAGATCAGCAAAGCCAAGAACAACCGCAACCAAATCAAGTACAACAACCAGCACCTGCACCAGTTGCAGAACCAACAGGCCAGCCTCCAGTGGGCGAAGCTATTTCTGCTGAAGAACTACAGTTGCTAAGTTTGCTTAAACAAGTAAACCCAGACCGTGCTGATCAAGTATGGGCTTTCTATAATAAAAAGATGCTAGAGGAATACATTATTCCTGCCCTACTAGAAAAAGATATTCCACGAGAAGACGACCACCAACGTATTGTTGGCTTGTTTGTTGAAGCCCCAGGAACACTAGAAGACAAGCTAGCCATTGCTATGCGTTTGGACACAACAGGCGAACGTCCTAATACTGGCGGCGGCATTATCAATACCAAAAAGCTAACCACACAAGGTAAAGGTAGCATTGACGATTTGTTAACTGTAAAGAAAAACCCAGTTGTTGATTTTATTAAAAAACGTCTAATCACTATGCGTGTGTATCCTAGCACAACATCAGCCGCTACAGGTGACGGTGAAGCGTTCTTCTTAATCTTGGGCGCTGGTATTACCAAGCGCGGTAAAGGCGACTTGAACGTTGGTGCCCAAGCCAAAGCAATAGATAAAAAGGACAAGCTACACAATCCTAGTCCACTTGAAGTTAACGGTAAAGAAGTCGAAGTTAAAGCACAAGGCGCACGTCTTAAAGGCTTTGGTGGTAAAGGCACATACGGTGACGGCGCCAGCTACTATAAAACGTTCAACGGACAACTATCAAACATTCTTGGACAAGAAGGTACTGCATGGCTAACACAAGCCGCGCCTACTACAAAAGCATCCAAAGGATGGGACAACGGTAAGAACCCATTACACTTTGGTTTAGCTAACCTTAACGCACTTGCCGGTGCGCTAAAGCAGTATGCTAAAAAGAATGGTGCAACACCTGCTGTGGTCAGAGAACTATTCTTAGGAATGATCCTTCACGTTTATCCTAAGATAGAAAAAACAATGTATACAGACTTGTTGAAGACTATTGACAAGAACTGTAGCTTTGATGTAGAAGAATTCCGTAAGCAATGGTTCTTAATGACTTACAAGTACTACATGGAAACAAGTCGTGACGAGTCCGGACAAACCTATGACGGTATCTTATTCATTCACCAACCTACCTTTACATATTCATATATCAAAGGCCCAGATGCAATGAGTGAACAGTGGGGTGACTTTGAACTTAACAGTACATTGTATAATTGGACAGACACTCAAAGCGTTGCACCAAAGATTACCTATGGTAAGGAAATTAGAGATAAGAAATCTAAATCCAAAGCCAAAGCATCTACTGGTAGTGTAGCACAAGACCTTGCTCCAGAACTTGCACAAACCACAGCGGCTAAAACCAAAAAAGCTCCTGTGGCAATGACACGCAAATTAAAATAATTGACATAAAATCCATACTTGTTTATAATGCAAGTATGGATTCATGTTTTAACACTCCCAAAACCAAAGTAGTTAGTCTAACCAAAATAGACCCTACTTTTTTCTTTTCACATGATGGTATCACAATAACGCCACGTGCCAGCATTGTGGTCACCGAAGACTGTCCTATGCATATCAGGGAGCAGATCCATTATTACTTTCAGCGCGGCTACATTTCTGCCCTAGCCCATATGACCGAACAAGAATTGCTTATGAGCAGTTTGTCCGAATAGTGTTGACTTTTAATTCAATATAACGTATAATACACTATCACTTCTTACGAAAGGAAACACTATGCTTGAAGCATTAGAGGTACGAAAAGCCAAGAACGGCGTAATTGTCGTTGTAAACACAGACGAAGGGCAAGACGAATTTGTGTTTGACAATCAACGCAAAGCACTTCGCTTTATTAAAGTTATTATCGAAACAGACAAAGTTCCTGAAAAGGCTTAATATGAAACTGCTAGATGTTATTACCGCGGCCAAAGGTAGAGTAAGTGGCGGAGACAAGTTCCTATGGGACTGTTTCGGTCCACATGCACAAAGTATGGAATTCAGAGACGCAGACGGCCTGGGCTTTGCCAGTTGCGTATTTGATACAGAAACATACGAAGTGTTCCAAATTACATTTGACATTCCCGGCCAAGACCAAGCATTTATGTGGAACAACCCTACATACATTCAGCAATACTTGGACGAGAACAAGGCCCGCGAGTTAGATCCTTATGTTGCGTGGGATGATGTAAAGTATGAAGTCGTAGACTATGGCGACCTTATGCTAAAGTATCTAGCAGATGCAGGCGACACATACTACGATGAACTCCCGTTTAAAATGGACATGCCTGGTACTATGGGAGGCGCAAAAATTAAGTTCGGAGACATGGCATGAGAATGATGGCTACAATGCTGTTCATCTTTGCCTTGTTCCTACTTAGTACGTTTGCGTTTAGGAATACAGATCTTAGTCAACGATGGGCATTGACTAAGATGCTAGGGTATAGTATAATTTGCACTCTACTTTCAACTGGTGCAATGCTTTTGTTTGTAATCTTTTATTAAGGAAAAATCATGTATATTCTAATCATCGCCACAGCAATTGCTTTGGCCATCGCTGGCGCAGTTTATGTGTTGTTCGAGAAAAGTAAATGGGGCATTGTGCTGGGTGCATTGTTCCTTGGCGTAGTTATTGCGTTTGAGTCGTTTACTATTGTTCCTGCCGGCCACGTCGGTGTACAAGTTACAATGGGTAAAACTAATCTGGATCAAGCACTGCCAGAAGGTGTCAACTTTGTTAATCCTATTAGCAATGTACGAGCAGTTAATGTACAGCTACAAAAAGCTACACTGACTAATCAAAGTGCAGGCACTAAAGACATGCAACAAGTTCACACTGACCTTGTAGTTAACTTCCGTCTAAAGCCTAACATGGTGCCAACTATCTACAAAGAGTTTGGACTTAATGTAGATGAAAAGGTCCTTGGCCCAGCTATCGGCGAAGCATTTAAATCTGTTACTGGTCATTACACAAGTGAAGACTTGATTCTTAAGCGCGAAGAAGTAAGTGCAGAAATCCTAAAGCGTTTGCAAGAAAAGGTCGCACAGTTCGACATCACGGTTAGTAATATCAGCTTGGTTAACTTTGGATTCAGCAAGTCATACCAAGACGCCATTGACGCTAAAATGATTGCTACACAAAGTAAGCTCAAGGCTGAACAAGACTTGCAACGTATTACCATTGAAGCTAAGAGCCGTATTGCAGAAGCCGAAGGTGAAGCCAAAGCTATTGCTATCCAAGCACAAGCTATTAACAGTCAAGGCGGCGCGGCATTCGTTCAACTGGAAGCTATTAAGAAGTGGGACGGTAACTTGCCTAACGTGATGAGTGGTGCAATGCCGTTCATTAACGTAACTGGAAAATAAAATGAGCGGACTGGGTATTATCCAGGAAGAGCCGGAAACAGTCTGCGCTCAGTGCGGGACTCTCGCAGAGTGCAGACCATACGGTAAAAACTACGAGCGCATTTGCTTCGACTGCGCCATGAAAGACGAAGAAACAACACGTAAGCGCATGGGCGAATACATTTTTGGAGACAGCAATGATTGAAACTATTATCGGTATTGTAACACTGGCATTCATTGTGTCTGGTACTGTGTATGTATTGGCTATGCGTAAGTATAAGCGCATTAAAGCACAAGCCGAAGCTAGTGAACGTGCGGCCCGAGAAGAAATCGCTCGTATGCGCGAAGAACGTATGCGTAAGCGCCGTGAATTTAACCGTCAACTAGTTGCGGCATCGAACACTCCTCCTAAACCGGTTGTTACTAGCATCACTCCTAGTACTTCGTATCCCACTACACGAACCGCAGACTCTGGATCGGACATGTTGACTGCAATGATTTTGAATCAAGCTATGAACAGTCCTACTGACATTGTGGCCGGCACAGTAAGTTGGGACGGCGATGTTCCTACTATTACGCCTGTACCTGAGGTAGAACCAGAACGTAAGTCTAGCTATACTTCTTCTTATAGTTCTAGTAGCAGTGATGACGATAGTTCCAGTCGTAGCAGTTACAGCTCTAGCTATTCTAGTGATAGCAGTTCTAGCAGTGACTCTGGCTATAGTTCAAGTAACGATTGATATGATAGAACTTAGCCTTTACCCCAGCGGCGCTCCCATGCTGATGAATCCCAAACACATAATTGCAGTTAGGGAAAACCCAGCAGACGACCAAGAGCAACCTAATAGGATAATTTATGTTAATCATATGATTGACAGAAACTATACAGTATTTTATGTGTTTGATACCTACGAAGATATCAAAAGAATGTTGAATGGCAAAACATGACAATTGATGATGTATTTGTATTAGCTAGTATGCTGATACTGTTTCAGGTTAAACACTGGATTATTGACTTTATAATGCAAACCGATGCCCAAGTTAAAGGCAAAGGCATTTACGGAGACCTAACTGGTATCAGTCATAGTTTCGAACATGCATTAGGTACAGCATTAGTGCTATTGTTCTTTATTAAAGAATATCCGTTACTGTTAGTTTTTGTATCCGTACTCGATGGTGTATTACATTATCATATTGACTGGATGAAAATGAATTGGGGCAATAGAGATATTTCTAATCCCAAGTTTTGGGCACATCTTGGACTAGACCAAATGGCTCATCAAATTTGCTATATTATTTTTGTTACAGGACTGTTACTACTTTGACTACACGACTTATTCATTTACACGGTAAAACAATTATTGAGCTTAATGTTAAATGCGCTCAGTATGAAGCAGATAATGCAGACCGTTTGATTAAATGGAACATGCCTAATTATGATACAATTAAAGACAAATGGACAGTCCAGGGCATTGTGCAAGCAGTAGAACTCGCTTGACAATAAATCCAATTTATTGTATAATTATGGTATGAAATTAGATACTAATGAAATACTACAGTGGGCGGGAGCCGTGTTTATTGTTGCCGGGCATAGCCTAAATGCAGTTGGTCCAGCGGCCTACCCCTACAACATCCTTACATTTTTCATAGGAACGGTACTGTTCCTTACATGGACAATCCGTGTTGCAAATAAGCCACAGATGTTTGTGAATCTTGTAAGTGTAGTAATTGGTATTACAGGGCTTGTAAAAGCATTTGGTTGACATTAAATTCAATTAATTGTATAATATACACATACTAAGAAAGCAGGGCAACGACCCCGCAAAGCCCCAAAAAAGCAGGTATTGACAATAAATCCAATTTATTGTATAATACTAACATAACGAAACTACTGCAAAGGACCCAGAAATGGCTATCTACGTTAACATTAAAAACGGTGTATATCGCAAATTTACTGTTATGAACCGTACCCTGCGTATGGTGCAAGGTTACAAAGAAACTGGCAAAGGTGGCTACGTCACCGTTATTGCCGACAACTTCTTTAACGAATACGAAGGCAAACAAATTCGCGTTAAAGTTGATGGCATCAAGGACTATGAAATTGTAGAAGGTGCCAACGAGCTTGCAGGTGCTGTTGCAGGCAACGACCCCGAACCCAAAGTGCAAGAAACTGACGAGCAAGCAATTGAGCGTATTCGTGACCGCTTTGAAATTCTCAACGAGATGACTCAAGCAAGTGTGGACGGTACCGTTCGTGCTATGATTGTTAGCGGCCCTCCCGGTGTTGGTAAGAGCTTTGGTGTTGAGCGTGTGCTTGAGCAGAACGCCCTATTTGACAAAATTGCCAACAAGCGTCAGCGTTTCGAAGTTGTTAAAGGTGCAATGAGTGCCATTGGCCTGTATTGCAAACTGTTCAGCTATGCAGACAGCGGTAGCGTTCTTGTGTTCGACGACTGTGACAGCATTTTGCTGGACGACTTGTCGCTGAACATTTTGAAGGCCGCACTGGACAGTGGCTCCAAGCGTACTATCTCTTGGAACACTGACTCTAGCATGTTGCGTCGTGAAGGTGTGCCGGATCGTTTCGAGTTTAAAGGTACTGTTATCTTTATCACTAACATCAAGTTCGAGCACGTTCGTAGCCAAAAGCTCAAGGACCACTTGGATGCGCTGGAAAGCCGTTGCCACTATTTGGACTTGACTCTGGATACTCCTCGCGACAAACTGTTGCGTATTAAGCAGATTATCCAAGACGGTATGCTGGACAAATACGACTTCACCGAAGAACAAAAAGCTGGCGTGGTGAATTGGGTGTGGGAAAAGCGCGAAGCATTGCGCGAACTGAGCCTGCGTACTGTGCTTAAGGTTGCTGACCTTGCAAAGATGAAGCCCATGGGTTGGGAACGTTTGGCAGAGATCACTGTACTCAAGCGTCATGCTTAATTAATCTACTTTGCAGTAGACCTTTTGGCCCGCCAAGTGCGGGTCTTTTTTTGACTTTGGCAAAAATAGATTGACAAAAAATAGGTAAAAACGCATATATACTATACACACTCTTGCTTCTTTAAAACGAAACGTGTATACTAGTGATATATGACTAATTGCGTAATACAGATTAAAGATGAAGTAAACGTAAAAATACACGGGCTAGATCCGGGCACTCGAAGAGACTTAGAAAAGAAGTTAAAGTTCTTTCAGCCACATGCATACCACACACCTGCTTACAAGCTAGGTCGCTGGGACGGATGCGTTGGCTTTTTCAGTTTGTCAGGAGCCACTTATTTAAATTTACTTGATCAAATACTACCTACTATAATTGACGAAGGCTATGCTGTAGAGATACAGGATGATAGACCCAGTCATGACTTTAGGTTTGCTACAGTTACAGAACAGTTCCATGAAGGTAAAGTGTGGCCTGCGGGACATGTCAAAGAAGGACATGCTATTGAGCTACGTGACTACCAAGTAGAGATTTGCAATAACTTTGCAACTAACTTGCAGTGTATTCAGGAAGTAGCAACCGGAGCAGGTAAAACAATTATGACAGCTACTATGAGCTCAATGGTTGAACCATACGGCCGTAGTATTGTTATTGTACCAAACAAAGACTTGGTTCGTCAAACAGAAGAAGATTATATCAACTTAGGTTTAGATGTAGGTGTTTATTTTGGTGATAGAAAAGACATAGGTAAGACACATACCATTGCAACTTGGCAAAGTTTGATGAGCTTGGAAAAGCGTTATGCCGAAGGCACCAGCGAAATGAGCTTGGATGATTTTGCAGAAGGTATTGTTGCAGTAATTGTTGACGAAGTACATATGGCCAAAGCTGATGTACTTAAAAAGCTATTGACTGGTAGTTTTGCCAAGTGTCCTATTCGCTGGGGTTTGACTGGAACAGTGCCTAAAGCGGATCATGAACGTATTACACTAACTGCCAGCATTGGTGATGTTATACATCATTTGAGTGCTAGCCAATTGCAAGAGCAAGGCGTATTGGCAGAGTGTCATGTTAATATTGTGCAGTTACAAGACACAGTCGAGTACCCAACTTATCAAGAAGAACTTACGTACTTGACTACCAACGCAAAGCGCATCAACTATCTAGCTACACTTATACAAAAGATCAGCGAAAGCGGCAACGTACTAGTGCTAGTGGATAGAGTTAAGTCAGGTGAAATGCTGGTTGAGAAATTAGAAGATAGTGTATTTGTCAGCGGTACAATGAATAGTAAGAATAGAAAGTCAGAGTATGACGAAGTTAAAACTGCTACTAATAAGATTATTGTGGCGACTTATGGTGTGGCCGCTGTGGGTATTAATATCCCTCGTATTTTTAATCTGGTTCTTCTGGAACCCGGAAAGAGCTTTGTCCGAGTTATACAGAGTATTGGGCGAGGTATTAGGAAAGCGGAAGATAAAGACTTCGTCCAGATCTGGGACATAACTTCCAGTGCAAAGTTTGCCAAGCGTCACCTGACTGTTAGGAAAAAATACTACCAAGAGGCCAAGTATCCTTACGTTATAGAAAAAGTACAATATAAATGAGTAGAATTTTAACAATAGACAACGAGTTGTTTGACATGAACAACTTGCCAGATGAAATAGATGACTTGAGGTACGGAGTCTTGGACTACAGTGATCCTAACAATGTTGATTACATGTTTGTGCCATTGGTGTTCCTGGAAAGTTTCAATGCCCCTAGCGCAGTTATGAAGATTGCTGGCCATACATTCCAAATGCCCTTGGACTGGAGTATTATTATCGGTGAGCCCGAAGTAGGTGAGCCGGAGATTATTCCTATCATGAGTTTGAACGACAGAGGTTTTAAAGCATTTGTGCTTAATCCGCTAACAGGTTACATGCCCAAGTTCGAAACAGTTGAGATTGTAAACGTATACCCGGAAATCAAATGGTACTTTCCTAAATTGAAATATGGACACTTGCTAACTGTACCACTCAGTGATGGCCCAAATCCACCTTGTGCTTATTTTGTCAAAGAGACACAAAAGCTACCTGAGATACTTGAACTGCATAAGTTATTCTAGTATAATACAGTATGGCTACTACAAAAGATCACAAAATTAATCTAACTTCAATGCTAGGCGCTATGGACAGGCGCCAGCTTGATTGGTTTGACAACTTAGACGACGAACAAAAGAAAGAGTTTGAGCCGTGGATGGCCATGCGCTTTGCCAGTAGCGTAGATGGCAGTCAAGGTATCAAGGAGCATTACTTGTTGTGTACCAATGACTTTGTTAATAGGAACTTTGGCGCTATCAGTATCAAAGAACACAAAGAGCTACACTGGTTGTGTTTACGTACTGTGGGCATTGGTAAAAGTGTCATACATCCTTTTGTTAAGCCACCCAAACGTGCTACCAAGAACAAACTGCAAACATGGCTAATTGAAAAGTTCCCACATCTAAGCAACGATGAGATTGACTTGATGATTGCTGTCAATAGCAAAGAAGCATTTAAAGATTATGCTAAACAATTAAACCTAGACCCTAAACAAATTAAAGAATTGTTTTAATGCATCAGTGTAAGTATTGTAAAAAGTCATTTGCAAGAGAGTCTACACTAATGACTCACATGTGTGAGAAAAAGCGTAGAAAGATGGGCGAGCATGACAAAGCAAATCGTATTGCTTTTAACATATGGCTCAAGTTCTACAAGTACACAAGTCCTACAAGTAAAAAACAAAAGACCTATGATGACTTTATTGACAACAAGTTTTATACCAGCTTCTTAAAGTTTGCTAGGCATTGTATAGACTTGAGTCCATATGACTTAGATGGCTTTGCCGACTTTGTATTTAGAAACGCAGTAAAGATTGACGACTGGTGTAAGAACTATGTGTACGAAATGTACGTTAGGGAAAACAACAAAAAGGAATCTGTTGACAGAGCGGCTGAGCGTGTAATCTTGCTTATGCAAAACTGGAGCGAGCAAACAGGCGAAGCGTGGACAGAGTTCTTTGACAAGGTCAATACTAACCAAGCCACCCAATGGATCATTACAGGACGTATTAGTCCATGGATTATATATGGTAGTAGTGCAGGACAGAGACTAGTAGATAGGCTAACAGAAGAACAGATTATGCTGGTAGCAGAAAACATCGAACCCAAGTACTGGCAGTTTAGACTGGCACGTAACAAACAGGATACTGAGTGGATCGAGCAAACATTTGACAAGGCAGGAATATGAATTCAAATCAATACAACAAACCAATGCCCAAGCGTACAGCTCAGGCCAAACCTGTAATGGAAGTTGCAGTACTAAACGAAGCAGTCAAAGAAGTAACAATTGACGGCAAAAGTGTTAAACTAGCTGACCCCAAGTATGTTAAAAAGCTAGAAGCTAGAATTGAAAAGCTGGAAAACAAACTGGCTAATATTGCAGAACAAAACCGTTGGCTAATGCAAAAGGTTAAGAAGATTAAATGATTACCAGTACTGATATTGACATTGACGTTGCAGACAGGGAACAACTATTAAAGATAGTGCCCCATGTACCTGCAATGCAACGGGACGGAAACAAACAACGTAAGCACAATACTGGTGTATACTTTCACGAAGTTCCCGTGAACCCGCTTAGTGGTATGTGTAGTTTAGACTACAACGAAGCAGAGCAAGTGGGTTACTTTAAAATGGACGTTCTTAATGTTAGCTTGTACAAAGGTGTAAGCAGTCCTGAACATTTAGACAAGCTAGCCGCACAAGAGCCCATATGGGAGTTGTTGGAACAGCCAGAGATTGTCAGCCAGTTGTTTCATTTAAGCAACCATGCTGATATTACTTGTGCCATGAAGCCCAAGAACTTAGAAGAACTGGCCATGCTACTGGCTATTATTCGTCCAGGCAAAAGTCATCTGAGATACAAGGCATGGGACGAGGTTAGAGCGCAAGTGTGGGACAAGCCCGAAGATGGTAGCTATTACTTTAAGAAAAGCCACAGCTTTGGTTATGCTATGGCCATTGTTGTACAGCTTAATTTAATTGTTGAGCAAGCGTTAAACGCTAAAACTTGATCCACATCCACATGTGGTATTGGCGTTGGGGTTGTTGATAACAAACTGCTTGGCCATTAAATCTTCAACGTAGTCGATTTGTGCGCCTTCTAGGTATTGGGCACTCATGCTGTCTACTAAAATAGTTACCCCATCCCTGCCCAAGTCCCAATCGTCTTCTGCACGATCAGTGTCTAAGGCAAAGCCGTACTGAAATCCGCTACATCCGCCGCCTTGGACGAATACTCTTAAACATGTTTCTGGGGTTTCTTGGACTAGAACGTCCTTGATTGCTGTGATAGCGTTGTCTGTAATAGTTAGGTTCATTCCATTTTCCTTACTAGCTGTATCTGTCTGCGCTTGATGCGTTTGGTAATGATGTTGCTTAAACTAACTGTGGGTCCATATAAAACTTCAAAATCTTTGGGATTAAAGGTTCGTAAACTATAGCTAAAGACTTTGAACTTTTCACCTAGAATTAGATTAATAGGAAGCATCCTATTACTGGCCCACCACCACTCATCGCCCATCTCTAAAAAGTTCTGTTTATGATCATTGCTAATCAGCAAGTGATACATGTACATACTAACTATCGTTGAGTCTTGATTCTGTATAATACCCACGTACTCATTCCCGCCGTATTTGCATAGGCTTAAAAACGGGAACCTATCTAGTAGTTCTTGGTATTCTTCCTTTAATGTTGACATGTTTTGTATAAGTTTATCCACTTCTATTTAGCAATAAATATTTTGGAGAAATTAAGGTAAATACAACATGATTACAATATTCCAGCACGTACCGCGAATCCAGGTTCTGCTAATAACAGATCACAAGAACTATAATACGCCTATGAACGACATTAAATTACAAGCAGTCAAAGGGCTAGACAATCCTTTAGAAATTCAAGTCCTAAACAGCAACCGCCGCCCTGTAAAACTACTAGGGAAAACAGTTAGATTTGTTCTTAGCAAAGTAATGGACAACAGCATTTACTTAGAAAAAGACTTAACTTTGGTAGATGCAGACAAATCCATCTATAAAGCCGAACTAACTGGAATAGAAATACAAGATGTACCGCCAGGACTTGCACAAATAGCATTTTATGTTGAAGATGTTGCAGGTAAGCGTACACCTTTAATAAAGAACTTAGCGGGAAAGTTTGCTATTGATATCAACGTGGTTGACGGACCGTATACTATACCGCTTGAAGACACACAAGATGACTACGGACTGGTTACAACACAAAACAATGCAATCGAAGACTTTGGTTCAGTTACTGACTATACTGAACAGCTAGAAGACGAATTCAGGAATACATTATGACAGTTAGAACAACTAAACAGTTGAGATTACGCAGAGGTAATACTGCCGAACATAGCAATTTCGTTGGCGCGCCCGGCGAGATTACTGTTGATACAGACTTAAACACAATACGTGTTCACAACGGATCTACGCAAGGCGGCACTGTTGTTGCTACTAAAAACTATGTAGACTCTGCAATTGCCGCCATTCCCAATACTATTGGACCTGCAGGTCCTAGAGGTGACCGGGGCGAACAAGGACCAGCTGGTCGCGATGGCGTTGATGGTGTCAACGGCACTAATGCAAGCACCGGCAACATTGAATTTAGAAACGATTCAATGAACGATATTAACGGTATTAACATCACAAATGCTAGTCAAGTTGTTGCTCCTACTGCCCAAATAAATTTACCGGCAAATGGCGCCGCCGCCGTACAAATTCTTAATAACGATAACTCGTGGAGCTTTGACAGATCGGGTACATTAACAACACCATTGTTGTTACCTGTAACATTTACTACAGTTCTTGATCCGGCTCACTATGTTGGGGAAGGATCACTTACGTTAGAAGGAGATGCGTGGGAATACGGAATTCAGTTCCAAGTAAATCCCAACGGCACTGTTCAAACAATGATTGACAATGTTCCGCATCTTGTTAACCCTGGTTATGTGACCGGACACACTTTCCAGTTTACTGAATCAGATCACGGTATTCCTGGCTATACATTTGAACTAACATTAACCGAAGTCACATTTGTAATGGTGCACTGGACGGCTAACATGGCAGTAAGCCAACCTCCGGACTATCCGTCAACTGTAGCATCTGCCGGTGCTATCAAACTTACTGCCGATACTAAAAGTTTTGTATTCGGTACAGATGGCACATTAACATTGCCGGTTGACGGAGACATTGTTGACAGAGTTGGGAACTCTGTATTGGTAGATTTAGGCAATCTTGAAATTGACCAAAGCACTATATTAACTACCCCGGACAACAGTATCGTTATTCAAACTAGCGAACGCACCAGAGTAACTGCGCCATGTTATCTAGCCGATGGCGATCAATTTGTTGCGTGGACTGAAGAAACTGATGACATCATTGTAGTCCAACCAGGTTGGACTGTTGAAATAGGTGAAGTTGTATATACTGTTGCTTCAGTTGACGATAGTGTGGGATTCATGTACAAGATAACTGCTACTGGTGCAACATTTGTACAAGGTACAGAATATACATTCCAAAGTGCAGACGCAACTGATCGTCAATGGGAATTTAAGAAAGATGGCGTCCTAACATTACCAGCTGGTGGCAATATTGTTGCTAGTAACGCGATTGGTTTATCTGTTGGTGCTGATGTAGAAATACTATACAACATTTATTATGCTCAAGAGATGTTGTTCCAAGTTACAGAAACAGAATGGGAATCAAGTATAGCACCAGCAGTATCGCCGTGGGCGGGACTGAACAGCTACGATGCTTATCCAATGATCATGCAGTATATGCCATGGTCAGGTGGCGGGTTACCTCCCCCATCGAACATTGCTCCTATTGCCAAGACAGCTAAAGATGCGTATGAACTATGGCAAGAAGCATTAACGAATACTAATGTCAGTATTGGTGTAGCAGGCAACAATTGGGAATTTGGAGCAGATGGTAAGCTAACAGTACCTGGTACAATCTTCAGAGATGGCGCTTTATACTTAAACAGCCATGGATCTACAACTGCCGCATCGGTATTTGTAAACGGTAATGCCGGTAGTGTAATCTTAAGAACAGATAATCAACAAACTAACCATGACATGGTATTCAATAGTGATGGTGACTTGCACTTACCCGGCGCATTACATGTTACTACAGGACTTGATGGTGCTATCATTGGCACAAACGGTGTTATTGTCAAGGCTAAAAATGCTAATCCATTATCATTAGAGTGGAGTTTGAACGAAGAAGAAAACATCTATGCAGACAATCCAGCACTGAACACAGTAACCGCTAGCTTAGGTTTTGGACTTAACGGTGTTAACATTGAAGTTAACAATCCAACAAGTGGCGGCAGTTGGACATTTGGTCCAAACGGAACATTAACTACACCTGCCGGATTAAGCATAGCTAAACAACTCAATGGAGATGCTGTTCATATAGGAGCAGACATTCAATCGGATCTAAACAAGAGCGTAAACGTAAGAACTCTCGGAAACGCATCTAGTACATTTGGCTGGCAGAACTTTGAGGGTGATTTAAACTTCGTAACTCTCAATTATAATCAAAGCAAGAATATACTGATCACAACAGGCAATGCTGTTGGAGAAGGAATATCGCATAATTGGGTTTTTAACTCTAACGGCAATCTACAATTACCTCAAGGCGGTACTATTGTTGACTATCAAGGTAATAGTGTACTTGGTAACAATATTGACCTTGACGTTTATAAAATACAATCTGGTATAATTGGAACCAAAGATAATCCTGACACTGGCAACTGGGGTGGATACAATATTACGCTTGACCCAGGCGGCGAAAGCTGGGCAGGTATGTTTATTCCTAGTGTAGCCGCACAAGAAGCAGGTAGCGAATTACAAATTTATAGCAACCATCAAAATGGCGGCAAGATCCGATTATCGACAACAGGTGGTGCATTAGTGTCGTCAAATCGAGGAACTCTTGCGATTGGTACAGATATGGAAACCCCAGGTGTGCCACAACACTTTCACATTGGCTTTGAGAACAGTAACATGTATGCTCCAAGCAATGATCTATTCCTAGGCGACGATTTTAATGCGGTACAAATACATGGAACAGATGGCGCACCATACTATGGTGTAAGAGTACGTGCCAACGATAGAAACGGAGGAGTGCAACAGCAGTGGCAATTTGACACAGATGGCGTTATTAGATTGCCTAACGGCGGAGCACTTGGACCGGTTGGCATGGGTTGGCCGGGTCTTTCTAGTAATCCCGGCGGTTTAGTTTCTGTAATAGCAACAGACAATGACTCTAATCCTACGGCTGACTTGACACTAAGCACATCAGGAATAACTGCTACAGTTGGTTCAAATCAATGGGCATTAACTAGCAACGGACTAACATTTCCGGATACTACTACACAGACTACTGCATGGACTGGTTCGGTGTCGTATGATAATATAACAGATAAGCCGGAGCAAAGTGGTATTTTTCCATTGCAACCAGGTATCAACCAGTCATTGATGTTTACACTTACGCCAGGCGCATCTTATAATTTTTGGCTAAGGGCAACAGTTGACAATGGAGTTATAGCGTATAATGCTACATTTACTATAACTAACACTAACTTGCCGGTAGTAGGACAACAGTTTGCTTATGTGTATTCAGGCGGCGGAACAAAGTTGGACTTTGTCAGCTTACCTGACCAGATTGTTGGTACACCGGGTACTATACTCAGAGATCCTAACATACGAGCAGGTAACTCGTCTGACTTCCAATTCGTGCTTAGTAATTCCAGTGGCCAAGTTGTCGACTTGCACTGGGGTTGGAACAGAATTTAAATACAAGATTAAGGAATAACAATGACTACTAAACAAGTAAGATTAAGAAGAGGCACAACCCAAGAGCACGAAAATTTCATTGGTGTACAGGGCGAAGTTACAGTTGATACTGATAAAAAGACTCTTCGAGTGCATGATAATAGTACACCAGGTGGTGTGGTGTTGGCAACTGAGCAATTTGTTGAAGACAGTTTTGCAAATGTTACTCAAGGGCCAGTTGGACCACAAGGGCCATCCGGTACTACAGATTATAACGAGTTAACAAACAAACCAACATTTGCAAACGTAGCAACAACTGGTAGTTTTTATGACTTAGTAAACATTCCTGACGAAGTTGAGAGACTGGTATGGGTGGGTTTAAACGGTAGTGATGAATTGAACTACGAGGGCCGCGGCAATGCACTGTTGCCTTTCCGTACTGTACAAGCCGCTATTGACTACTTAATGACAGAAAACGGCGGCGCAATATTGTTAGCACCAGGTAATCACGTAGGCGATATTGTTATTAACACTGAAAAAGCCATCATAGTATATGGCTTTGATGCATCGCATACTAAGAATACAGTTATCAAAGGTAAAGTTACTGTTGTTAATGGTAACAGTAACTTTTCTGTAAAGAACATAGATATTAGTCCTAACGGAAATCACACAGCGATCGACCTACAAACGTTTGGTATTGTATCATTTGAAAACTCGGTAATTGAAGCTTCGCAAGCAACTGAGGAAACAGACTTGATCAAAGTTGATGGAACAGTCGGACTTGCTGTAAGTTTTGAAAACTGTTCTATAATTGAAAATAATACTGCTGGCATTAATATTACTAACACTAATCCATTGCTGTCTGTTACATTTGATAACATGCAAGGTAATCCTACTATCAGAGCATCTGGTGCATGTAGAGTTCTTTATACAGGTAGTTCAGGTGTAGGCGATATAATTGCCAACGGTACTGGCGCAGTGCAAGTTAGCAGTATCTCCCAGTGCGGTACTATTACACATGCTAACGGATCAATTGTTATTACAAACGTTGCATTTGTTCAAGGCGTGTCATCTACAGTTGCCGCAGGGTTAGGTTATTCGTTTAACCTGTCAGGCGTTAACTTTTTAAGAACCGACGGTACGTACAGTCCTTTGAATAAAACAGGAACTTGTCCGTATACCATTACTAACAGTAACTATGATGTAGCTACTAGTGTTATTGTAGGACAACGTAGATCTTACGGAACATTAACAGGAGACATTGGAAGAACCGTTAAGTTAGTAACTGCGGCCAATCACTTTTGCTCAGGTTCGGACGAAGAACTATTAGTAAATTATGCCGGTGATGCAATTGTTACTTTACCTAACCCTGCTGTCAATGGCATGAAGATTAAAGTTAGGGATGTTAGTGGTAACATAGGTAAAATTAAAAAGATTTATTCTCCGCAATATGGCATCGACCGTCCTGGCTTGACTATTACTATTAAAGTTGCAGACGGATCTAATCACAAGATTAGTTCTACTTCTGGTGCAGGCATGGATTCAACAGGCATTGCAGATCCACATAGCGGCCGCGAATTTGTATTCTTTAATGGCGTATGGTATATTGAAAACTTAAATAGTTTAGTAAACGACTCGTGGTATGCTCCTAAGTTGGCCGGCGTTAACCTTATCGACTCTAGGCTTCCGGGCGACAGCTCACTTGGTGGCTACGGCTTCGTTCCAGATTCACACGGACACAGTTCATGGGACTTGGAATTGGGCGCATGTAGCTTTGACCATATTGACCGTACTTATTACAACCCAGACGATACGTACGGTACTCCTGAGGCATGGAGTAGAATTTGGTTAAGTAACCGCGGAGCAATCATTGGTAACAATCAGTACGGCGGCGCATCACTGACCCTAGACGGCGGTACTTTAAACATTAAGAGCCCGTTAGATATTACAACACCAAACGGAATTAAAACATCTAACCTACATATTACTCCGAGTAATTTATGGGAGTATAGTAGATTAACCATTGACTCTGGATTAAGTTACAGCAATACTACACGACTAGATTTTACTAACAGTCGTGGGGGCGCTAAATGGATTGCTGTTGGCGGCAAACGTGACGGCGGTGAGTTTACATTTAATGATCCTACTAGCGGTATTTGGACATCAACAGACGGTATTAACTTTAACGTGGTACCTGTGCCGTTTGATGAGCCAGGCTATGGTCAAGCACAATTCGAGCACGTTGCTCATATCCCAGGCGGAGTATGGGGAACATTGTTGGCTATTACGAAATCAAATAGATTATTTAAGAGTACTAACGGCGGTGATGCATGGACTGAAGTAATACACAGTGGTATGCCCGAACCAACTTACTATACACCTAAGCTAATAGGAGCAGGGACTCGTTTCTACTTAATCGGCGAAAGAGACATATTACAGAGTGTTGATACAGGAACAACCTGGACCAGTGTTGTCCCGTCTGAAGTAACATTAAACAGTCAAATTGTACTAAATGCAGGTGCGTATAATTTAGAAACTAACACCTTAATTGTTGTTGGTGGAAAATATGACCCAGCATCATTTGGTTGGAAAGGTAGCTATGCTATTCGTTCCGATTTGTCTACTACTGATTTAAATCAGTGGACTACTATAGTTGATACAACAGTAGGCGGCATCATCGGTATTGCAACTACAACAGATTATGACGGAGTGGACCGTTGGGGCTTTGTAAGAGAAAAATCATGGAGCGATGAACTATACGGATGGGGTGTCGCACCTACGTTATGGAACGAAGGTAATACATACGTAACAGTTCAATTCAGTAAGAGACTGGCTACTATCATTCCAGCAGTAAATCCTAGTCAAACAGACCCTACTTACAACCAAACAGACTTGTTCTACAGTCAGCCTACATCAGTCACCGGTGTAACTGGCGGCGTTACAGGACAATCAACATTAAGTTGGGAAGATCCTAATTTCTATAACGTAATCATGGGTCGTTGCCAAATGGTTATAGACAGAGTAGGAACACCTTTGATGTTTGTATCTGTTTATTTCTGGATGGGCGGCGAAGAAGGTGGATTTGGTATAAGTCATGTGTTTACAGTACCAGACAAGAGTACAGTTAACCCGCACGAGGATTTGACAACTAACATTGCCGCAGGCCAGATTAAGGCTCTTGCTGTACACGTCAACGGACCAAATATGACAGTAGTAACTGATGGCGACTATTCTACATATGGCGTTGGTCGAATGGTAAGCACTGACGGCAGAAACTATCAAACATGGTACAGTTTGTCAGGCGTTTATACAGAATCTTACCCAGAAGGTGAAAACTGGATCGACGTACAAAAAGCTCCAGTTAACGATATTATTGTGATTACACCTAACGTGAATCATGAAATAAATGTTGCTAGTTTGTTAGCAGATCCTAGCAATAGCAATTTCCGTATTCAAGGCACACAAGTTGGTTCGGGCGTTATGATTGATACTCGTGACATTAACGGTGTATTGTCGTATAACCTAGCTTGCTACGATAATCATGTATATGCTAAGAACTTGGTATTAGATGGTTCATTGACTTCTATGAACAATATCATTAACCTGGACAACTTGGCTTATGCTAACGTAGGCTTAGGATTAAAAGGACAGTATGGTATCTATCACAACCCAACTGGTACAGCAATCGCAGTGCCTGCAGGGCAACTAGTTACACTGGCAACATACAGTGAAAACTTTACCGCAGTCAAATACATGGTTAATGCACAGTCAGATGACGGTGTTCATGGCCAAACTTCGGACATTACAATATCTGGATTAGTTGGAAATATCAATAACCCTGGCGGAAGTGTAACCAGCGTAACTAACAACGGTGATGCACCGTGGGTGGCTTTTGGTATAATAAGAAACCCAGACAACATATTGGAAATTCAAATTGTATGTGCATCTAGTTATGCATGTAAAGTTAGCATGTTGCCAATTATGATGATATCACCAAACTTAGAATAAAAGTTGACTTATCCTGTACAAGAGCATAAAATATAGTATGAGTCTTGTACAGGATTTTTTACGACATAATCTTCCTAATCAGAAAGTAAACCCAAACGGTTGGACCAGTTTCAATTGTCCGGTGTGTACTTCTAACGGACAAACACGACCAGACACTAAGCGCCGAGGCGGCGTCAAATTTCCAGACGCCGACAGCTTTCAATACAACTGTTTTAACTGCCATTTTACAACAGGATGGAGCCCGGGCAAGAATCTAAGTAGCAGAGCCAAGCAACTGTTTAAAGGCCTGGGAGCCAGCGAAGCAGATGTACAGCGACTACAAATAGAACTAATGCGGGAAAATGAAACCCGTGCTTACTTAGAGCAGTCTATTAAAGAAGCTACTAGAGAAAAGTTTGTGCCCAACTGGCAGTATGTTTCTTTGCCAGAAGGTAGTGTGCCTTTGACTAGTGTAGACAACGAATACACACAGGCCGCTAAAGATTACCTAGAACGTAGGGGCATATTAAATTACGCTGACTGGTACTGGTGCGACAGTGATGTATATCATTTATACAACAGGATCATATTGCCTTTAACATACAAGGGCAATGTTGTAGGCTTTCATGCGCGGTGGATAGATAAACCTCCTAGCAAAGAAACAGCCAAGGTTATTAAAGAACAACCCAAGGACTATGTGTATGGTATTGACCAGCAAACAGACTTGCGTAAATATGTTCTCGTCATGGAAGGCGAGTATGATGCTGTAGCAATCAGCGGCATTAATACTGGTAGCAACCGTATTAGTAGAAACCAAGCAGACCTAATCGAAAGTTTAGGCAAACAAATTATTGCAGTACCTGACAGGGATCGTGCAGGTAGAGACTTTGCAGAAGATGCAATTGAATATGGATGGAGCATTAGTATACCCGAATGGAACGAAGGTATCAAAGATGTTTCCGAAGCAGTAGAACGTTATGGAAGATTGTTTGTGCTTAAAACAATCATTGACAGCCAAGAATCAAATCCTATAAAATCAAGAGTAATAGCGAGAACACATTGTGAGTGATACAAAAGAATACCTAGAAGACATACAAAAACTATTTTTGGAGTTCCTTATTAGTGACAAGGAACTACTGGCACGTACCAATGCTATTATCAATCCAGAATACTTTCATAGAACACTAAAGCCTGCCGCAGAGTTTTTGGTTAACTATGCCAACGAGTATACAGCAGTACCTAGCCCAGAACAAATTAAAGCAACAACGGGTGTAGACTTAGCCATACATCCTACACTAAACTCGGATCATCACCAATGGTTCTTGGATGAGTTTGAACAATTCTGTAAGTATAAGGCTTTGGAAAAAGCTATTCTAAAGTCAGCAGACTTGTTGGAAAAGAATGATTATGGTAAAGTTGAAAGATTAATTAAAGAAGCCGTTGAAGTTGGCTTGGCCAAAGGCTTTGGTACAGACTACTTTGCTGATCCGGCGGCACGTTTACAAGCACTAAAGAATCGTAATGGCGGAACAACTACTGGGTGGAAAAGCGTTGACGACAAGTTATATGGCGGTTTTAACAGAGGCGAGCTTAACATCTTTGCAGGTGGATCTGGCGCAGGTAAATCGCTATTCTTGCAAAACTTGGCATTGAACTGGAGTCAAGCAGGATTCAACGTAGTGTATGTTAGCTTGGAACTTAGTGAAGGCTTGTGCAGTTTGCGTATGGATAGTATGCTTACAGGTACTAGCACCAAAGAGATTTATAAGAACTTGGACGACGTTGACTTAAAAGTTCGTATGGCTGGTAAGAAGTCGGGTAAGTTGCAAATTGTACAACTGCCTAACGGTATTACAGTTAACGACTTAAAAGCATGGCTCAAAGAATACACGATTCAAAAGGGCGTTAAAGTAGACTGTATTGTTATTGACTACTTGGACTTGATGATGCCAGCCGGACAAAAAATTAGTGTTGCTGACTTGTTTATTAAGGATAAGCTAGTATCGGAAGAGTTGCGTAACTTTGCCATGCAGGGTAACTACTTCTTGGCCACAGCGTCACAGCTGAACCGTGCGGCTGTTGAAAGTGTAGAATTTGACCACAGTCACATTAGTGGTGGCTTGAGTAAGATTCAAACAGCGGATAACGTTATTGGTATCTTTAACAGCATTACTATGCGTGAGCGCGGACGTATTCAAATACAGTTCATGAAGACACGTAGCAGTAGCGGCGTAGGCCAAAAGGTAGAGCTAGCAATTGACATCAATACTTTGCGTATTACAGACGTAGATGAAAATGACCAAGCCCCTCCAAGCAGTGCAGATGTTATGTTCAACAAGCTAAAGCGTCAAGCCGCACAGGAAAATGCCACTAGTAGCGGACCACTGGACGTTTCTAAAGCTCCGTGGGCAGATAATCGCCCAACTGGAACCCCTGCATGGGAAAAACCTGCGGCACAAGCAGGACAAAAAGCTGAATTAAACGCTATACAGCGTGAAAACAGCACAGTAAGTAGTGTATTAGATCGTAGCGAACACCTAAGAAACCTGTTAAAGAAGTAAAAATTTAGCTAGAATTAATTTCAGAAAATAGCTAAATATTCTGAATATCGCAGGATTTCCATGAAAAAACAAACTAGATCTATTCTCGAAGAAATTAGTAGCATTATTCCTACCAGAGACGTTCACAGCGTGGTAGAGAGTAAGGCTACACAAGTGATTGCTAGTGTGACCAATCTAGTTAGTCTCATTGAAAGCTCATACCCCGAACCTGACAGAACGGAATTACTGAAACGTCTGTTCAACAGTATTAAAACGGGTGACGAGAGAAAATTCCTGCGTGGTATAAAAGCCATTAAGGAAAGCAAAAAATGAAAATCCATGACTTAGGCATTGCCCCAATAAACGAAGGTCCTTTGGACGCTCTTAAGAACTTTGGTCGCGCAATCATTGACCCTACTGATAAATCAGGTAAGCAAGAGTTCTACAAATACAAAACAAGTATGCAAACGCAATTTCAGCGTTGGGCGAATCAAACTGGCGCAGGCAAGCCCGACTTAAAAAACGAAGAATTAATATGTCAATGGCTAACTGACCAGTATGGCGTAAGTCAAAAAGAGCTTGCACAAATCGGACTTAATTGTTCGGGTGCAAAAGCAGGAGCAAGCAAAGAAGCACCTGCACCAGAGCCAAGTCAAGAAGAACCTAAAGACACTACTAACCCAGAGCCAGGTCAAGAGGAGCCAGCCGCAGAGCAAAAGCCAGCTGGCTTTAACTTTAAAGATGCTAATGCGTTTAAAGCAGAGTGGGACAAGTATGTCGCGGCGCAAAACGCACATAACAAGTCTAAGGGCATGGGCGAATTTAAACTTATCACTGAACCACAGTTGTTGTCGGTATTAAAGAGCATGTGGATGCAAACCGGCGGAACTAAAGTAGAATCAATGATGAAGCGAGGTAAGGCTATTACAGAATCTAAAGCAAAAAGATTTTCGAAAGGCCTAAAATGAAAATAAGTCAAATCGCTAAACCAACAATAATAGAATCCTTAGTGTCAGGCAAGCCTTTATACGAAGGCCTCGACCTTGATAATTTGCACACTGTTACATTATGGGAAAGTGCAGGCTATAAGTTACTTGAAGCAGAACTAACACCCGATCAAATTGAACAAATTTTCCAAGGTGTAGAACAAGGCGCTACAGCGGCCGGCGGCAACCGCACAATGCTTGGTAAAGGCAAAGATGCGGCAGAAGCAGTTAACAAGGCATGGGAAGACTTAAAGACTAAAGTTCAAAACAGCGGTCCTATTAAAAACGTCGACGGCGCCTATGACAGTGCTGTGGCCAAAATTGAAGCAGGCCTAGGCGGACCAGATAACGCAGTTAACAAAGTAATTCAAAAGTATCGTAAGTTTGCCAAAGAGCATCCTATTGCACAAGGCTTAATTTACAGTGCTCTTATTGCGGCCGCTGGTATTAGTGGCGCAGGTCTAGGTGGTGCGGCTGTACTAGGTCTACTAAAAATGACTGACAAACTTCTACAAGGCGAGAAGTTTAGTAGTGCGGCTTATAGCGGTGCTAAGACAGGCGCAATGGCTTATGGTGCAAGTAAGGTTGCCGACTACTTTAAAGGTGCTAAAGCCGGCGAAGTGCCTGCAGGGCCAGCAGGTGCACCTACTCCTCCAAGCAATGCCGACACATTTGCAGATCTTGCAAATGATCCTAACTTGAATTCGATTCAACAGAAGTTTGCGGCAGACTTAGCCGCAGGCAAACGCATTCAAGGGGCAGACGAGTATATACAAAAAGCTATCGACGCCGCGGCCAAGCGGGCACAAATGTTCGGGCCAACCGCCGACGGCACTGCAAATGCCGGCGAAGCGTCATTTGCGTCGTTGCAACGTTTACAAAATGCAATGTTAGATGCACAAGCAAGTACTGGTAACAGTGTAAGCAATGCAGTATCTAGTATAGACGCAAGTGGTGCAACCGATGCTGTTAGCAATACTAGCACAGCGTCTGGTATTACTGCTCGTCCTTCTGGATTACAGCCGCTTAACAATTTAGACGGTAGTGTTCGTCCAGGCGCAGGCGCCGCAAATGCCGCTATTAGCGGAGGCGATGTAGCTGGTACAGCCGCTGACACAGCTAGCAATGTAGATACTAGTACAGCGACTGATGCGGCCGCAAATGCCGCAGGTTCAGGACAAATTACAGCTAGCTTTACAGATGGTATGAAAGGAACATTAACTGACGTAGACGGATCTAGTGTTCCAATGACAGCTTATCCGCCCGATGGTATTCAACCGCGTATGCCAATGGGCAGTGAAAAAGTAGAATTTAATTACAACGGTAAAAAAGTTACTGCTTATATCTACGGCGGCAAAGCGTATGTTCCTAAGTTTGATCCCACAGCAACAGAAAGTGCTATAGTAGCAGGAACAAAACTAAGCGAGTCTCAAATCAGATCTATTTTCTATAAAGCTACAGCTAACCAAATGCTTATGGAAGGTCCATGGGACACAATTAAAGGTGCGGCAGGTAAAGCCGCTAACTGGGCACAAACTAAAGGACATAACTTAACTACAAAAGTTACAGCAGACAAGTTAAAACAAGCATGGACAAAAGCAGGAAGTCCAACAGACAGTCAAGCAGTATCTGACATCCTACAGCAAAATGGCGTTAGTGCAGATGTAGTAAACAAAGTATATACGGATATGAAGATTGACAATACTCCTGCTCAGCAAAATGCTGATCCAGAAGGTAAAGTTGAACCTACTATGGATCCAGAACAACCAGATACTCAAGCACAGCCAGCAGACGCACCTGCCACTGATGCTGAAGACAAAGCAGACGATAAGAAAGAACCTACTATGGATCCGCAACAAACTAATACACAACCTGCAGATGCACCTGCCGCTGATGCACAACCTGCAGACGCATCGGAACAACCTGTAAATTCGGGCACAGTGTTTGATGATTACAAAAACTTACAACAATTATGGAGTCAGTATCTTGATGCCGACGGATCTTATCCTCCACAGTTCAGAGGTGTGCTCCGTGACATCTTGCTAACAGCAATGAAAACCGTCGAAGGCAAGCAGATTTTTAACAACGCAGAAAAGATTCTTTACGAAGCAATGCTAAATGAGTTTGGTAATCGTCCTAACGATTCTACTGACCCACGTACAGCCGGCGGCGCACCTAACGCAGTTGGCAACTTAAAGGATCGTAGAGCTCAACGTGCGGCTACACTAGCTAAGAACCAAACTCCTGCACCTGCACCTCAACAAACTCCTGCTCCAGCCCCTGCGCCTGCACCAAGTCCTGCTCCAGCACCAGCTGGTAACGAGACTCCTGCTCCACAACAAGGAGCCGCAGGCGGCGCTGGTAGTGGCGATATTTGGGATAAGATTGTACAAAGTTTCTATCGTAGCGGTAGAATTACAACTAACCCTAGAGATAACGTGGCACAAAAGATTGGTAACTGGGCAACTAAGTCAGGCGGCTACACAGTAGGCTACGATAGCAAACCGGGTACTGGCGCTAACTTAGACGGTACTAAAGGCGATACATACGGAGACGGCGGCGCACCTGCTGAACCTAAGCAACTAGGACATCAGTTTAATGCTCCTGCAAGTAAGCCTGCACCACAGCAAGCACCTGCCGCTAGCAAGCCAGCTACACCTACTACCCCAGCTACTGAACCGGCCGCTGGCAAGCCACAACCTGCTCCAGCGCCACAGCAAGCACCAGCCGCAGAACCTGCACCAAGTCCTGCTCCGGCCGCAGAACCTGCAACAGAACCGGCACAAGCACCAGCACCTAGACAGCGTTTCGCTGACAAGATGGCCGCACAGCGTCCAGGTGTTAGAGGAATTAGACGATGAAAATTAGTGAGATTACTTTAGGCGGAAGTCGCAAGCGTCCAAAGCGTTTGCGCCAAGAACGTGTTAAACAAATGGACTTTGCCCTTAAAGAAGCGGCAGAGGGCAAGAACACGCACCTTGAACACTTAGAAGATGAAATCATCAACAAGGGTTATGCTGGTATTCAGCAAGTAACTGATACCCTGCAGGGTCTAAGTAATATGCTAGCAGGCAATGCTGACCACAAGTACAAAGTATCCACTAAGTGGGACGGTGCACCTGCTATTATCTGCGGTATCGATCCAATCGACGGCAAGTTCTTTGTTGGTACAAAAAGTGTATTTGCAAAATCTCCTAAGTTAGTTAAAAGCAAGCGTGATGTTACTGCAATGTATGGTGAACAGCCAGAACTTGCGGCAAAATTACTTACAGCATTAACTTACTTGAGCAAGCTAGGCATTGATACAGTATTGCAAGGTGACTTGTTATATGCAGGTCCAGAAGATTTAAAGACTGCAACAATCGAAGGGCAAGAGTATGTCACTTTCCGTCCTAACACTATTACATACGCAGTACCAGCTAACAGCCAACTAGCACAAAGAATACGCAGTACTAAAATGGGCATTGTATTCCACACTGAATATGTAGGCGGCCCAACTTTAGCAGAAATGAAAGCCAAGTTTGGTTACGATGCAAGTCCTTTTGAGCACAGTAAAAATGTTTGGGTAAACGATGCACTAGTCAAAGACTTCTCAGGCACAGCAACAATGACAAAAGAAGAAACAACTAATGTCAACGCGGCTATTGCCAATGTTACAGCTAGTGCTAAGTCTATCAAGCCAACAACATTCGAATGGATCAATCATGACCTAAATGGCGTTGACTTTAAGACTGATTTAAAAGCACACATTAACAGCATGATTAGAACCGCCGGCAATTTTGAAAGCGATCCTAGTCAGTTTGCGTCAGGTTATATTAACAGATATCGCACTAAGATGCAACAAGCTATTGAAGTAATGAAATCTGAAAAAGGACGTCAAGGCAAGCAAGCCGCTATGGAAGAAGGTCTAAAGTTCTTAAATAGTCATGTAGAAGAACTAAAGGCATTTTATAACTTGTACATGAGAGCTATGACAGCTAAATTGTTCTTAGTTAAAAAATTAGCACAAATTAAGAGCTTGGACAGTTTCCTAGAAGTAGGACCTGGCGAATACAAAGTAACACCTGAAGAAGGTAAAGTTATTATTGACCACGTAGGTAATGCAGTAAAACTAGTTGACCGTTTAGAGTTTAGCCGTGCTAACTTTACTATGCCTAAGAATTGGGGCACCAAAGGTGGACAGTAATTTATTAGAAGAGCTAGCAAGTAGAAACATTACTGCAACTTACATGGAAAGTAAGTTCTACTTGTATGCTGGTAATACACAAAATATTACATATAGAGATTTAGCTGACATGGCCTTTATGAGTATGTTGGCCATATATGTATTGTACCAAGAGCCACATACAAGAAAAGCGGCCAGCGACTATGCTGAAAATACAATTCGTTGGGATATGACTGCTAAGTTTAGACCCCATAGAATTAACGCCAGTGACTTGTATATAACCATGCAGGCTATTACGGACTATGATAGCAGTATGATTGCGGGCAAGCTAAAACACACCCCAGAAGAAGATACAATTAAGGCTAGATTTATACCTCGCATAATTACACCCGATATGCGTAGGTTGCTAGTTGATATGAAAAACTATCAACTTAGCACTAAAGATACGTGGGTTTCACGTTTCTATTTTAAACTAGGGCAAGCATTGTATATTGAAGACAGTTCAATGCTAAATTTACGTAGAAAAGTTGTTAACTGGCACCTTTTAACAAAAAGCGACAAGGTTTATGTTATTGCTAGGCTAAACAACTGGTTTAATACCCATGCTAAACGCTATGATTTGCGTGTATTACTCAATGAACTAGCCCGTGCTAGAGACATAGAATAATTGCATTTCTTTGGGATAATAAACCGAATCTGCTAAATAAAAGTAACAACCTGCTAAGGTTAAAATATTTTAGGAGTCATAATTATGGCAACAGTAACTCGTGTAAATGGTGCAGTGGCATCTTTCCAAGCCTTCGGACGTGCGATTCGTTTCTTAACTATCAGCCAAAGCGATGCAACAGCAGTTGAACTAGAGACAATCGTTCAAACTATCACAGCGTTAGGTTTCACAGTTGAAGCTATCGGTGCTTTCACAGCTGGTGTAAGCGATACAGTTAACATCATCGTTAGCGGTAACGAAGCAGTAGCTACTTCTGCACTATCAACAGCCGCAGGCGCCGCTGTAGCTGGTACAACAATCGCTGACATGTCATTCTAATCCTTGGATTAGTATACATTACATACCCTGCTTCGGCAGGGTATTTTTTTGCTAAATATCTATAACTATAATTAGGTGGTAGATATGGCTACAGTAAACAAACCAAACGGAACAGCAAGAAGTACAGAGAGCATCGGCGGAGATCCAGATTTCTTCACGGTATATACTCTCATTGATATTACAGATACAGGTGTTAGTGACAGCAGAGCGACACCAGTCAAGCCCTACAATCAGGCACAGAATTTAAACAGTTTAATACAATGCGTTAGCTTACGTGTTCAACCTAACCTTATTAGCGTTGACATACTAGCAGGCGAAGCCATGGCAGACCATGAGTTTGGTTCAGCATTTACAGGCTCACAAACTGTTTGGGTTTTAAAGTTTGCAACAGAGCGTAGCGGATATACAGACGAAGCAAAGTTAAAAGTAGACGTAGATGGGTTACCTGTTATAACAGGATTAGATGAAACAGTTAGTTTAGGTACAGCAGTATTCAATAGTCTAAGTAGCACTAACAAGAATATCTACTTCATACAACACACAACACTATAAATAATTGATTAGTTTTGGCACATTTTCGGCTCAACAACGTAAGTTTCCCTACTAAATGGAGAAAGAATAATGAGTGATTTGGAAAAGCAAAATCTAGAAGCGCACGTCGATTTGTGTGCAGAAAGATATAAACGCTTAGAAGAAAAATTTGGTACACTAGATGTAAGACTCAGTTCCCTTAATAAGGACTTTGAGCTACTAGATTCCAAGTTACAAACTAAGCATAACGAGTTAGTAGCAATGATACAGGAATCTAATAGCAGTAGATTCAAAGTATTAGTCGCCACCAGCGGAACAGTAGTGGCCGCATTGTTATCTGTATTAGGTTACCTAATACTTAATTTGAAGAAATAAAATGCTAGTAGAAGATATCATCCTAGAAGACGAAATAGTTGTGGAGGCTAGAATGGTATGGGCCCGCAAGGGTAAGAAGCTGGTTAGAAAAGTGCGTTGCACCAGCGGCCGCAAAAAAGGTCGTACTGTTTCTAATGCAAGCTCTTGTAACAAATCAATCAATTTAAAAAAGCGTTTCTTAATGCGTAAGCTAATGCGTACTAAAGGTGCACAGATGAGACGCAAGGCATTAAGAACTAAACGTAGTAGTTCTATTAGTAGACGTTTACGCAGTCTGAACAAGAGAAGAAAATGAGAGCTATTACATTAGAAAACAATACAGCAGTACTGGTAAACAACGAAGAACACAAGTTGTATGAGCGTATCACAGTTGCACCAGTAGCACTGAAAGAATTAGATTCACGTGACAAAGAAGTTAGTAAGCAGTTATTCATGAAGGGTCTGCTGAAAAAAGTCAAAAAAGAAAATACAATTTATTTTAAGGCAGTTAAATGAGAGCAAAGCACTTACTAGGCGAAAAAATGAACAAGAATCAAAGCGCCGCGATTCCAGGTATGGCCGAATTGGGTACCGACCAGTATTTTGGTACTTATAAGTGGAGCAAGGAAGTTGCTGGCCACAATGGTAAAAAGCAAACAGCACCTAAGGGCGATGGTGATACATTTAAAGACGCCCCTGTAGTAGGCGGCCTTAGTAAGACTGAACGCAACATGGCCAAAAAAGCCGCCGGCGGCAAAGTGACTGCTATTACATCAGACGGTAGTAAAGAAAGCAAGGACATACATAAAGACAGTCCTATTAGTGGCGCACAAGTTAAAGAAGCACGTATGAGCACCGCAGTTAAACTACAACGTGCATGGGAACGTCAGCAAGCCAAGTCAGCCGCAAGTCGTCGTCGTGGTGAAGAATTACTAAACCCTCCTAAGAAAGAAGAGCCAAAGAAAACTACCGAAGGCTCCTTTCACAATCCAGGCCAAGAAGACAGCCCAGTAGCCAATGCTCTTACACGTAGAATTTTATTACAGCGTACCGACTTGCTGGCCAAGTACGGTCCAGAGAAAGTCGGACAAGCCATTGATGAAGTTGCAGACTTTGTTGGCGATGTAGATGAAATTGGTAGCAGTGATGTTAGCGGCTGGGTTCGCCACGTTGAGCAAATGTTAAGCAACATGCAAGAAGGTGTAGCGGAAGGCTTGGCAGACACACAACAAAAGATAGTAGATACTATCAACAAGTTAGAAAATAGATTGAAACACGCTAAGTCAGATGAACAATGGGATAGAATTAGTGCCCGTATTGAACGATTACAAGCAGGGTTGAATCGTAGTAAGAAAGGTGTGGCGGAAGCCGCCGGCAACATTGGTCGTGCTATCAAATCACTATACCAAAAGATCTACAATGCCGGCGACGACGAAATAGAATATTTTTATCACGACAGTCCTATTTTTGCACAATACTGGGACGAATACGAAGGTGATCTGGTCTCGATCATTAATGATGTTGATCCTAAAGAATTACAAGTAATTCATGACGAACTAGAATCATATGTGCAAAATGCAAACTTAGCAGAAGGTGAAAAGAGCCCGATGTTCAAAGACGCACAGAAAGCAGACCGTATCCGCAGTCTAAAGAATCTTATTGCTATTGCCCGAGAACAAGGTCGTCAACTCAGAGTACAAGAACTTGAATTAGAGTTAAAGAAATTGCAAGGCGTATCCGAAGGTTACGGCAAGTATTATTGCAGTACAGACAAGCGTTGGAAAGAACGCAAAGGTCCTAAGCAAACTAGAACGCACGAAGCCGCTAATGCCTCACAGCAAGCCGCTATAGCTATTAACAAAAAGAAGATTAAAGAATTTGCGCCGGACGATAGTGGAGACAGTGGCGAAGAAGATACTCTACGCAAGTATGCTAAAATGTGGTACAACGGTGATTTAGCTACGCAACAAAAAGTAGAGCAAGCACTTGCCAAAGCAGGTTGGGAAATTGGCGAACTTGAAAGCGAAGAAGGCGGTGCCTTTGTTATGCGTGTTGGCGACGAACATGGCGATAGCTATATTGGCTTTGAAGCTACTGACTTAACCGAAGCACGTAAAGCTAATACAGCTAGTGCTCGTAGAGAATTAGGCAAGCGCACGAAGAAGCCTACACTAAGTCCGCAAGAACAAGAACTAAAGAAAAAAGACAGCGACGAATCTTGGGCACGTTTAATGGCCTACATGGACGATGCTAAAAAGAAGCAAGGCGTGGCAGAAATGGATAAAAGTGGTCCACAGCCTGGACGCGATGGACACGTAAGTCATAAAACATATGGCACTAGAGACCGCGATGAAGTTGGCGGACCAGAGCGAACAGGCAAGCCAATGACAGCAAAACAAATGATGGATAGAGCGCATAAAGCTATGATGAAGTCAATGAGCAATGCTGAAAAAGTAGACAAGGGCTGGCGTAATCCTAACAAAGGTGTAGCAGAAGACTCATTAAATGAATTTGCGCCAGGTAATGGCAGTGAATCTGGACGTTGGTATACAGACGATCAAATGACTGACATAGTTGGCGATGGCTGGTGGAACGATTTAGATGTAAGCGGCGATATACCTAAACAACAAATGATTCAAGAAGCGCAATCATGGTTGGACGATCAAGGCTATAGTGTTCAAGTATTAAATTGTAAACTAAACGATGACGATATGGAATGGTTTATCGAAGGAAGTTTTCATAATAGCCGTTTTGCCAAAAAAGGTATGGCAGAAAGCAAAATGAGCGAAGCAGATGCTATCCTACGTCAGATTGCCGAAGACGAAGACTGGGACTTGCTATATAAGATTCACGGCATGGCAGGTCGTCCAACACCAGAAGGTATGGCAGGCAATATTATTGATGACATGTATCAGGATGTGGCCATTGATTCTGGACATCATGCAGATGACGACTTTGAAGAAATATACAATACTGTTCTTGATAGAATTATCGAACAGTATGGCATTGAAGAAAGTGTACAGGTAAACGAAGTGGATCCAAGAAATTTTGACAGCGACATTGACTATTACAATGCGTTAAACAGGCCTACTCGTTCTAGAAGTTACAGCGAGCCAGAAGAACGTCCGGACCCTTATGCAGAGTTTGAGCGCGAACAAGAACGCAGACGTGCCAAAGCCGCTAAGACTGAACCAACAATGGTTTATTCCAAAGACGAAGGCACAGCGCCTAACGGCAAGCGTTATAACATGACTGTTAAATTTACAAGCCCAGACAAGTTCCGCGCGGACTTTGCGGCCGACCGTTGGGTTGACAGCGAATGGGGTGCTAAGAAATTAGTTGATAAAGAGCAACACGAGCACCAGGGCGAAACTACAGTTACTATCTATGTACAAGATAACCACAAGCACGGTATGTGGAAGCCATGGAAAGATGAAGAGCCAATTGCTAAACCAATTAGCTTTGAAGCCACTAACGAAGACTTAGGTTACAAATTTAAAACAAGTCCTAAGATGATGCCACGTGATACGTTAGGCACTGACATGAGCTACCACTGGGGCCATGGCGGCGGCAACAAGTACGGCATTGATTCAAGACTAGGTCCACGCGAAGATCCTAGATTTGGTAAGAGAGACGACGGCAAACAAGGTTATCGTCCAGAATTCCAAAAGCCTAGTGAGTATGACCATGGCACAGACAAGCCACAGCGTACACATGCTAACGAATTGCACAAGCTATTGTCTAAGCATGGCCAACTTAATTCTAAACTAAGACGATTAGAAAAGTCTAATATCGCTGGATCTAAAGATTCGGCCATCAGAAGTTTGCAAAGACAAATCGACGAAATCGAGCGCAGTATAAACGACATGGGCGGCAGTGAGTTCTTGCGTCACTACACAGAAAGTCTGCAACAGTCATTGGCTCTAAACAAGCTAGAAGAAACATTTGTTGCTAAGTTTGCAAACAAGTACAAAGGAAAATAATATGCCATTAGCTAGTATTTTAAACATTCAAGAAAACACAACAGTAAGTGTTATTCAAGAAAAGACAGCAGTAGTACAAGAGTTAGGTACTCTTGACTCTACAAACGTTGCGCCATGGATCACTAACCAAACTCGCATAGAAAAGACTGAATCCCTTGCAAAAGATAAGGACGAGTTACTAAGTAAACTAGCGCCATTGACAGTACCTAAGGCGTAATACAGAGAGGTCACACCATGTTATCTAGACAAGAAATTGATGCAATGAAAAAGGTTATGCAAAACCTTGGCAATGTTGGGAATAAAAGTACTGTTTCTAATATTGTTGCAGAAGGGGCATCTGCGCTACAGAATAAAACTGTAAGCAACCATCCTGATCCCAACGTTCAGGCCATGGCCAAGATTTTAGGCAGATTCCAATCTGTTACCCAAGACGCAAAAGCTACATTAGTTGAAGAAGCTAAGGAAAACCTTAGAACCCGTCAACTATTAAACACTGAAGAAACTAGCCGTGGAGTGCGTATTGCAGATTTCCACGTTGTAGTTAAAGAAACACAGTGGGGCAACAAAACAAAGAATGTCTACGATATTGTAGATTTAACCACCAACGAAGTCATTTATAGTGATTTGGCTTTATTTGAAAGCGCGGCCGCAATTACTAAATGCTTGCTAGCAGGTTCTACTGTAGCCAGCATAAAATGCGACCAAATTTACGAGGCAGACCAAACATACGCTCGTCATTTATATGATGCGGCTGTGTTTAACTCTAAAATTAAAAGATCTACGGATCTTGAACAACGTGCTATCTACGAAAGTAAATATACACGTAGCCATGGACTAGCTAAGGAAGCTAGGACAAGAATACTCAAGAGCTACTAATTTGGCTAAATAGTTCAATAATTGGAAAGAACACCATGAAATTAACCGATTTTTCAGTAAGACCGCAGACTAAACTGCAACAAATTAATTCGTACCTTAAAGAACAGTTTGGCTACAGCCTAAAACAAGGCAATGTAGACTCTTCTAAGCTACGTAATATTCTACAACAAGTAGAAAAGCAACAATGGGACATTAGCTGTAGCGTTAAAAACTATCAGAATGACCCACGTTACATTAAGAGTGTAATGGTTGGCGAAAGCATTAAGATCATGCTTAACGAAATTGGTCCTAAGCGCAAAGACCAACGCAACGTTCGTCCTAAGGGCATTAACGAAAGCATCAACAATCTTAAAGTTCTTTTAGAACAAGACTTGCAACAAGCTGAAGTATTGCTAGCGGCCAAGGGCATGGTTAGCGATATCCAAGACATGGCAGAAAAAGTTGCTAAAATGCAAACAGAAACATTGATGGCTTTAGTAGAGCGTATCAAGGAAGTTTTTGGTACAGCAGAAGCAGAAGCATTCAACACAGCCGTTGAATCTGGCTTAGGTACAGTACTAGATACATTAAAACAAAATCACGATGCCCTAGGTAATGCAGTTGCAGTACTAAGCGGCGAAGAACAGCCTGACATGGCTGGTGGTGTTGATATGGGCGCTGGCGCTGATATGGGCATGGAACCAGCTCCTGAAATGGGCGGCGACGAAATGGCAGGCGCCCCAGCGGCCGCAGGTCCAGAAGAAGAGCCAGTTGGCCGTGAGATGAAGTAATGAAGCTATTTGAGCTTAATAGTTCGTATCTGCAGGATCTTAAGAATACTGCACTCAATCTTGTTTATACAGCCAGTGCCAATGGCCAAGACAAGATTGAGATGCATGACATGATTTCTGACCTTAACAGCGAAGGATTTTATGTTACTGCTAAAGATATTATACAAGTCTTAGACGGCGAAGGTAGTATTAAAACTGCCAACGCCAAAGAGATTGAACTAGACACAGGCATCAATGACACTGAAGGCGAAATGTCCAGCGGCGCAGAGCAAAAAGATAAAGCGGCTGATACAGTAGCTAATATGGCACAAGCTCAAGCACAAAAAGGTATTCAATAATGTTAACGGCTAAGGAAGCAAGATTAAGAGCAAGAGATGACGCTACTATTCATAGCGAAATCTCTGCTTTAGAAACAGCAATTTTAACAGCAGTAGGTCAAGGCTTACTAACAGTAGCAGTAAACAATAGCACTATGACTTCGGGATCCAATGCCAGCGTGTATTGGAACGTATGGCAAGGTAATACAGAAGATTTGGCCAAGCAAGACCAAATTGACCAAGTAATCAAATATTTCGAAACACTAAGCTATACAATCGAACAAAGAACCAATAGCCAAACAGGCAATACATTTGGTTGGATTATCGCTTGGTAATGATTGACTTAGTGTAGTAAAACTGCTACACTAGGTTATGATTCCATTTAACCCCCCAGTTCAATATACTCCACTAAGCAGAGTAGAAGTAAACGGCAAACGTTTATATGCCAGTCCTGACGGCAAGAAGTTACCCAGCGTAACAACAATCTTAGACAAAACAAAAGACAAAACGCACTTAATAGAATGGCGTAAGCGTGTGGGCGAAGCAGAAGCAAACCGCATTAGTACAGAAAGCGCCGGCCTAGGTACTTTGCTACACAAGCACTTAGAAAACTGGATAGAAGGCAAAGAACGCCCGCAAGGTAACAATGTAGTACATCAAATGGCTCGTAGCATGAGCGATGTTATTATTGAACGCGGCTTATGCGATGTTACAGAAGTATGGGGTCAGGAAGTAGGCTTATATTACCCAGACTTGTATGCAGGTACTACAGACTTAGTGGGCCGCTACAAAGGTGTTCCTGCTATCATGGACTATAAGACAACTAAGAAGCCCAAGCGCGAAGACTGGATCGAAGATTACTACTTACAATGCTGTGCATACGCACATGCCCACAACAAAGTTCATGGCACAGAAATACAAAAAGCCGTCATTTTTATGGTGTCTAGAGAGCTAGAATGGCAGTGTTTTGAACTAGAATTAGACCGTTTTGACACCATGAGTGAAAAGTGGGCATCACGTGTAGCAGAGTACTACGACAAATACGCCTGATAAATAACATAATCAGGAGCCCGCAATGGCAGAAAATTTACTAGCAAAAATACAAATTAGACGTGGCAGTTATATTGACTTGCCTTTATTAAAAGAAGGCGAAATGGGATATGCCATGGACCAAGGTAGGTTGTTTATTGGCAACCCCGTAAGCACATACACCGGTACTGGGGATGTTGATACCTATGACTTGGACCTGCGTTTTATTCGTCCAGGTGCGCCACTGTTTGTGTTTGTTGACGGCATTGAACTACAACCACAGATTCAATACTCTGTATCAGGAGCCAAGCTAGTATTCAATCAGCCACCGGCAGACGGCACTGAAATCATTGTAGGCTATAACAGCGAAGTGTCGATGATTGGTCAAAACCAGCCTGTGGACTTAGTTAGACTACAACCTAACGTAACTACACCTACACCTACTGGTATTCTTATTAACTATAACTTTGCAAACACCGGCGTGTTTGAATTTAGTCTAAGCTCAAGTAACACATTGCTTTCGGGTAACTTTAACTTCCTAACAGACGGAACTGATGCAGAAATGAACAGTACAGTAAATAGTTTAGGGGAAGCGCAAGATTGTTATCTAAGCGTAAGTTTGCTTGATCCAGCAGAAGGTCCTTACCTAAGCGTCGATTACGTAAACAATACAACTAACCCATTTAATCTTTATTATTCAGCCAGAGTGTGGAAGTCAGTATAAAACAAATTTGGGCTCTTAGTGCCTCCGGCCGTCTCAGGGAATGGCGAAAACTAAGATACGAGTTAGAGGAATCTAGCTCTAATCAATTTATCAAAACATACGACTGGTGGACCCAAGCGCCAGCAGTTCGTAGAACATTTGATCCATGGAAAGTATCTACTTGGCCCAATCCATGGAACCTACTATACGCAGAAGATTATTGTCCAAATAGTATAGTTCTAGGCATTTACTACACACTTAAACTAGCTGGTGTAGACATAAACAACATAAGCCTATGCATAGTCAACGACATAGAACAACGGCATAATTGTTTGGCAATAAATGTAGACAACCGCACGTTATTCCTATACAATAAGCAATTAGACTATGACTCCGAGAATGTGGAAGTTTTGAAAACTTTCGATTCGGAAGAACTAGGCGATTTATTTTAATATACTAGCTTTTATCTAGTTGACATCTGAGTTAAATATCAGACCACGAAAAGAAGAACAAAGACGGAGAAATCAATGACCAAAAATATTTACGTTACAAAAAGAGACGGACGCAAAGAACCCCTAGACATCAATAAGATTCACAAAATGGTAGAAGAAGCCTGTGTGGGATTAGCAGGTGTTAATGTAAGTCAAGTTGAAATGAACGCAGACTTACAGTTTATCGACGGTATTACTACCAACGATATTCAAGAAATTTTAGTACGCAGTGCCAATGACTTGATTAGCTTGGATCATCCTAACTATCAATTTGTTGCGGCCCGTTTGTTGCTATTTGGTCTACGTAAAGAAGTATTTGGTGAATATGCGGCCATGCCGTTGCTTGACTTAGTTAAGCGCAACATTGACAAGGGCATTTACGATGCTGACATTCTTAATCAATACTTAGACGCAGAATGGGCAGAGCTCGACGAGCACATGAATCACGACAGAGACTTGAACTTTACCTATGCGGGTATTAGACAAGTGGCAGACAAGTACCTTGTACAAGACCGTAGCAACGGAAAGATTTTTGAAACTCCTCAGTATATGTATATGCTGATTGCGGCTACATTGTTTGCACGTTATCCTGCTGACGTAAGAATGAGCTATGTTAAGAGGTATTATGATGCGACTTCATTGTTTAAAATTAACATCCCTACACCCGTTATGGCAGGTGTTAGGACTCCTATGCGTCAGTTTGCTAGCTGTGTTCTTGTTGATGTTGACGACACTCTGGACAGCATTTTTAGTAGCGATATGGCTATTGGAAAATATGTGGCCCAACGAGCCGGTATCGGTATCAACGCCGGCCGCATCCGTGGAATTAACAGTAAAATCCGCGGAGGAGAAGTTGCCCATACCGGAGTCGTTCCATTCCTCAAGAAGTTCGAATCAACAGTAAGATGTTGTACACAAAACGGCGTTCGCGGCGGTAGTGCTACAGTTCACTTTCCCATTTGGCACAAAGAGATCGAAGACATTATTGTTCTTAAGAACAACAAAGGTACAGAGGATAACCGTGTACGCAGATTAGACTACAGTATTCAGTTAAGCAGGTTGTTCTACGAACGTGCATTGTCTGGTGGCAATGTTACATTGTTCAGTCCACATGATGTTCCTGGCTTATACGAAGCATGGGGTAACAATGAAGTATTTGATGCACTCTATGTCAAGTATGAGAACACTGCAAAGATTCCTAAGAAAACAATGCCTGCCATGGAGTTGTTACAAAACTTACTAAAGGAACGTGCAGAGACAGGCCGTGTTTATATCATGAACATTGACCATGTAAACAGCCACAGTAGTTTTGTTGACAGCATTTACATGAGCAACTTGTGTCAAGAAATTACACTACCTACAGATCCTATTCAACACATCGATGGCGCAGGCGAAATTGCATTGTGTATTCTAAGTGCCGTTAACGTTGGAACATTGCGTAACTTAGATGACTTGGAAAACTTATGTGACCTAGCAGTTCGTGGCTTGGAAGAAATTATCGACTATCAGGGTTATCCAGTACTAGCGGCTGAAAGATCCACTAAAGCTCGTCGTAGTCTAGGAGTTGGTTACATTGGCTTGGCACATTACCTTGCTCGCAACAAAGTATTTTACGAAGATGTTGAAGCCGCACGTTTAGTTAACAAGCTATCCGAAGCGTTCCAATACTACTTGCTGAAAGCCAGCAATACATTGGCCAAAGAGCGCGGAGCATGTAAGTTCTTTGACCGCACAAAATACAGCAAAGGTATTCTTCCAATCGACACTTACAAACGTGACATTGACGAAATCTTAGGCACAGAATTACATTATGATTGGGAAGCCTTACGTGCTGATATCAAGCAATATGGTTTACGTCACAGCACATTAAGCGCACAAATGCCTAGCGAGTCTAGTAGTGTTGCTTCTAACGAAACTAACGGCATCGAACCTCCACGTGACTTATTGTCAGTTAAGAAGTCCAAGAAGGGTACATTGAAGCAAATCGTTCCAGCGTACCAAAGCCTTAAGAACCACTATACATTGTTGTGGGACATGAAAGGCAACGAAGGATATATACGTATTGTTGCCGCTATGCAAAAGTACTTTGACCAGGCAATCAGCGGAAACTGGAGCTACAATCCGCATCATTATGAAAACCACGAAGTGCCACTAAGTGTTATGTTGCGTGATTTGCTAACTAGTTATAAGCTAGGCTGGAAAACAAGTTACTATCAAAACACATACGACATGAAGAGTGATGACGGCCAGGAGGCTTTACAAAAGGTTGAGCAACCTGTACAATTAGAATCAACAGCAGATGACGCAGATGTTTGTGACGCCTGTGCAATTTAAATTATGACAACAGTATTCAACAAAGATAAAATTGATTTTACCAAAGAGCCTATGTTCTTTGGTGCAGAACAAAACACACAACGATTTGATACATTTAAGTATCCTATCTTTGACAAGTTAACTCAGACACAACTAGGTTACTTCTGGCGTCCCGAAGAGATTAGTCTTCAAAAGGACCGCGCTGACTACATGAACTTCCGCCCAGAAGAAAAGTTTATTTTTACAGCTAACCTAAAATATCAAATTCTGTTAGACTCAGTACAAGGCCGAGGTATCCTTACTGCCTTTGGTCCGTATTGCAGTCTACCAGAGCTTGAGAGTTGCATGAACGCATGGCAGTTCTTCGAGAACATCCACAGCCGCAGTTATACACACATTATCAAGAACGTATATAGTAATCCAAGCGAAGTATTTGATACTATCCTTGACGACGAAAAGATCATTGCTCGTGCCAAGAGTGTTACTAAGGCATATGACGAGTTTATCGAGTACGCACAGAAATACACACAGCAAGGAATAGGCGACAGCCTAACATTAAAGAAGAAGTTATATCTAGCTATGATTAACGTTAATGCTCTTGAAGGCATTCGTTTCTTTATTAGCTTTGCATGTAGCTTTGCATTTGGTGAGTTGAAGAAGATGGAAGGTAGTGCAAAAATTATTGGACTTATCAGTCGCGATGAAGCACAGCACCTTGCAATCAGTCAACACATCATTAAGAATTGGCAAAAGGGTGATGACCCAGAAATGCTTATTGCAATGGAGCAATGTAAAGATGATGTAATTCAAATTTACAAAGACATCATTCAAGAAGAAAAAGACTGGGCTAACTATTTGTTTAAGGACGGTGCGATTATCGGACTTAATGAAAGATTGCTACACGAATATGTAGAATTTATTGCAAACAGACGAATCAAGGCTATTGGCTTTGACGCATTGTTTAACCGTAGTGCAAGCGATAATCCGCTTCCATGGACACAACACTGGTTGTCAAGTAAAGGACTGCAAGTAGCACCACAAGAGACAGAAGTAGAGAGTTACGTGATTGGCGGAATCAAACAGGACGTTGATATTAACGCTTTCTCTGGCTTTAAATTATAATAAGGATAAAATCATGTACGATGTTGATAAGGTCGAAATTTACTCGACAACAGTATGTAATTACTGCAATATGGCCAAACGTGTTTTCAAACAAAAAGAATGGCAATACGAAGAAAAACTTTTAGATAGAGAACCAACTTTACGAGAAGAGTTACAACAGCGTTTAGGTGAAAGTCCTAGGACAGTTCCTCAAATCTTTATCAACAATGAATACATTGGTGGTTATGACAAGCTAGTCGAGTGGATCGACAACAATCAAATTTAAATTTAACAACACACGGAGACATTATGTTAATTAGTTTACCTTATAAAGTGGGCGATGTAGTCAGTATGAAACTTACTACTGGAGAAGAAGTAGTAGGCAAGTTGGAAGATGATAGTTCTGACAGTGTAAAGATTTCTCGCCCACTAGTTTTAGCGGCAGGACCACAAGGCATGAGTCTAGCACCATATCTTATCACTGCCAACGACGTTGGGTCTATAGACTTCAAACGTCAACATGTAGTAGCCATTGCGGCCAGCGCAAAAGAAATGAGCAATAATTACTTGCAAGCTACTACCGGAATCGCTTTAGGAGCATAATATGCCGTATGTAGTTGGTAATGGAAGTCCGATACAGGATGTATTTCGTAGTACAAACGTATTTGTAAATAACGTTCCTGTGGCCTTATGGCTGTCTCCAGGTACCAGCGCATCATACGCAGGTTCTGTGAACGATGCTCCTATTACTATTTCGCCAGCAGTACAATCTGCAAACAACGCTACTACGGATAATTACGTTGCTAACCCTGGTGCATATAATAATGCGGCCGCGGCCGCAAATGGTGTAAAACAAAATTACCCAGGAACCCCGGAAACAGGTGACCAAGGTGATCAAAGTGTTCCTCCTAATAGTGCGGCCGCGGCCAGCGAGATTAAGCCATACTTGGATCAACTGATAGAAGAATCTAAACGTGGTATGTGGCGCGAAAGCGGTCAGGGCGGCAAACCTAGTAACCCTAATATTACTAATATTTGGAAAGACATTGGTGTAGGCAGTTCAGGTTGCTGGACCAGTGACCAAACTGCGTGGTGTATGGGCTTTGTTAATTTTGTGCTAAAGCGCACAGGTTATAGATATTGTTCGGAAGCAGGAGCCAAGGCAATTGCGGCAAAACCAAGCAGATGGAATGCCACACAGGTTAGCATAGCAGATGCTCGCCCTGGTGATATTGTGCTGTGGAACTTTAGCCATGTTAATTTCGTTTATACAAATAGCTCAGGCAAGCTAACATTTGTTGGGGGAAACCAAACCCCCACCGCCGGAAAAAATAACAACCCTTCCGACGGTGATGTATCTATTAGTTGGGCTAGCGGCTGGACTATTAATAGGGGCGGGATATCGAGCATTTGGAGACCTAGTAAGTCTTAATTGGACAAATTGATATTTGACCTTTTAAAGCTCTTATGTTAGAATATGGCATAGGAGCTTTTTATGTTGCTACAACTTTTGGAAAAATTAGGACGCAAACGTGTCATAATGGACAGGGTGGAAAATGAACCTTATTTGGAACGCTATTATCTCTTTCTCAAAGACAGAAAGTTATTTCCATTTAATGTGTTCTTACATAAGTTTCTTAAGTCAGACCCCGATGATGTGCATGATCATCCATGGCCTTACGCTACGCTTATCTTAAAGGGCGGCTACTATGAATGGGTTCCTGAGTTTAACAGTTTAGGAGAAAAAATTGGAGAAAAACGGCATTGGCGGGGCGCTGGTCATTTTCGCACTTGTGGTGCTAATAGTTTTCACCGTATTGAGTTAGACCCAACTGTAACTGCTTGGACATTGTTTATGCCAGGTCCGCAAAAACGCGAATGGGGATTTTTGGTTAAAAATAAGTGGATTCACAATGACGCATACTTAAATATGCGTAGACAAGAAAAGACACAAAATGTATAATAGAACTATCGTAACTATTTTAGCTTGTGCATTTTGTTTTTGGATGGGATACGAAACAGCAACATACAATGCCAAAGTAGAATTTGCACAGTTCTTAAACAAACTCAACGACTCGAAATTTAAATAATGCGTAATCACTATTGGACATGCAGTAAATTTGCCGACTGGCTTCGTGGCACAACTAAGGGCGGAGCCAAGACAGCAGAAGGCTGGGACGAATGGGAAAAGAGAGCCAAAGCGGCATATCCTGTTCGTTGGTGGCTGGCGGAAGAAGGATTGGACATCCTACAAAAAATTGTTTTTTGGCCCACAGACAAACTCTATGACTTCAAGTATTATATTAATAATCGCTTTGTTACTCGAACCCACGCTCTTACTGCCCATGCTCGTGATATTAAGCCTGGTGAGTGGCGTGACGTTGGCCATCGTTTTTTACCATGCCTTTTCAACGAACTCCAAGACTTTGTTGAAGTCGAACTGGCGTGGTGGCACCTTGCGTGGGACTCGGAGAATAGAGCAAAGTACAATGCACCATGGTGGCGCTTTGGCTGGTGGAACATGCGCCTATGGCGTTGCCCCCAAGCTGGACTCGACAGTCTGGAATGGCAACGAAATCTTCGCTGGAAAGAAGAAGATGGTTTTGCACCAGGCGACCCAAAGATCGGAGAGCAAACACCGCAGGCCAAAAATGCACAAGAGATTTTAGACTTGTACACTTGGTGGACTACTACATATCGAAACCGTCCTGATCCATATGAAGCAAGTGGTTGGACTGCGGCCTGCGAAGCCAGCAGACAAGCAAGCGGCGGTAGCTTGTGGCTATCCCTAAGTCAAGACAAGAATCCTGCGCTGAAAAAGCAAAGTGATAAGGCTCATAAACTGCTACAAAAAATTGAAGCGGCTTATGAAAAAGAAGATGAACAAATGATGATCCGTTTAATTAAGGTTCGTCATGCACTATGGACATGATATGAATTTTCGTTCGTGGGTATATCAAATTTGGTGGGACCACTTAGAAGAAATGATGGCGTGGGAAGGTAAGCGACCCTCGTACACAAGCCAGGAGTACTTCAATAAGTATCGCTGGTGGTTAAAGAAAGAGTATAGGAATAGAAATGGCATCACGTAAAAAACAAATCGCTGAACTAAAAGCAAAAGATGAACCAACAGTAGTAGTTGGTTCGCATCTAACAGTTATTACACATCCAGATGGTCATACAGAACTAGTCTGGGACGACGAAGCATTAGCTCGCGATGTTCGTGAAGCTATTGCCAGCGTAGAAGGCCAACCAGAAGTTAAGCCTAAACGCAAGAAAAAAATTAAAGAATGAATTCTGCGGAACTAGCAAAGCACTTAATAGAAAGAGCAAAAAACTTAGAAGAGTTTATAGTAACTAAAAAACTTCCAAATGGTTTTACATTTGGTGGTAGAGTACCTTTTGACATGTGGTTTACAGGTACAGTTGCAGAGATTAAAGTGTTCGCGCTAAACGCAGAAGAAGCAGATAAAATAGTTGATGATTGGCTTAAAGAAAGAACTAATTATGACGGACGAAAAAAACTTTGACGAACTAACCCCAGAAGAATCCGGTGAGCTTAAAATTGAATTTGCACCTGGATGCTTTGATAACTTCGAAGGCACACAAGAAGAGCTCGACTCTTTGATGGCCGAAATTGAACGTATGTTTAAGTCGGGCGAGGTGCAAGCGCAAGCCTTGCACCTAAATGTCGATGACATGGACGACGAAGAATTAGCCAAATACGCACAACTTTTTTGCACCGAAGAAGAACTAGCTGAGCTAGAAGCTATGGGTATGCCTGTCACAGCTAAAAGGACACTACAGTGACCCCACAAAAACCTGCTCAAGGTATTAGCTTGGACAACGATTGGGGCACTGCTAAAACATTTAACGTTGAGTGCGATTGCTCCAGTGACGACCATGCTGTAAAGATGTGGATCGAAGTACAACGCGATGCAGATATTCCTGACGTAGAAGTTAGCTTTTATGTAACTACATGGACTAAGAATTTTTGGCAGGATTGGCCTGCTAGATTGCGAGCAGTATACGATATCTTGTTTAAAGGAGTTCACAAACAAGAACATCATTTATTGTTAAACAAGCAAAGTGCTATTAATTTTGCACACACAATCATTGACACAGTAAAGGAGTTAGACAATGGCCAAGAAGCAAGTAAACAAACTAAGCGACAAACTAACAAAAGTAAATGAATCATTTACAGTTAACATGTATGACAACGGATACATGATTGAAGTTGGCGGACGTGACGAAGAAGACGAATGGAAAACTGCAAAGATCATGGTATCTACAGTCGATCAACTTATTGAATTAATCAAAGAAGCAACCACTATTACTCGGGTAGATTAAAATGGCAACATGGACCGTTAAAACATATCACAAGAAAAACGTACAAGAAGTAGAGTTTTGGATTCGCAGAGAAGGCGAAGGTAGAATTACTACTACTAACGGATTCCGTTGGGGTTCTTGGACGGTAGAAACCAGCGACGACAATCCTCCCCAGTTTGAATTCACAGAAGTCCCTAACGGCAACGGCGCCAAAGACAGCATTAACATGCTAGACTGCGAGTACAACAATATTGAAAGTGTTGAGTTAATCAGCATGGACGATGGCGGTTGCTGGTATGATATCGAGTTCGATGGTTTAACAGAAGAAGAGGAAGAAGAACTACAAGAGTTCATCGACGAAAATAGCATTTACGACTTGGAAGATAGGGACGATGCTTGGTATCAAGATGAAACTGAATGGTGGATCTGGGGTCCTATTGAAATTGAAGATGAGGCCGGTAACTCTGTGCGTATTATTTGTGCAGACGAAGACGGTAACGTAGTAGATTATAAAAATGACTAAGGTGTAAATACACATATGGAAAACTGGTCAGGTTTTGATTGGGTTATATTTTTTGTTAGTATGTGGCTTTGCTACAGAATTGTTGTAAGCTATCAAAAGATAGAACAAATCAGGAAGGAACTAGTTGCTAAACAAGCAGAAGAAATTGTCAAAGCAATGGTTGTTCCAGCTGTAATGGAGTACTATAAAGGACAGGTATTTTTGTATAACAAAGAAACCGGGAAATTTATAACTCAAGCATCAACAGAGGACGAACTTAAGGTCAAGTTGAACCAGTTGTTCCCTAGAAAGGCATTTATAGTAGTCGAAAGTACTGTAGTGCCCGATTAAATGAAATGATGTTCGTGGACTATGTGTTTAATTTATTGCCGGATGGTAGTATACTGTTTGACAAAGAGTTAAGCATAGATAAACTTAAAGCCCAAGCAGGCGATAGGTTTGTAGCTAAAGAATTGCCCGGCGGGCAAGTATGCTTTAAAAAACTAGAAGGCATAGAAAAGTTTTTTGAAGAAGCAAGGGACGATATGCTCGACGTACCTAATATAGTAAAAGGATACAATTGATATGGTTATTTTTGAAGTATATGTAGATGATGTAAAAGTATTAGATATTCCACTAGGAAGCGGTGATCCTTTTACAGAGGCACGTAATTACGTGGCCGCAAACTACCCTAATAAAGAATCTGTTAACGGATTTGAGATTAAACGGGTAGTAGTGCCCGATTAAGTTATTGCTGTATGAAGCAAAGAGAAAAGTGTTCTGGACGCGGGTTCGACTCCCGCCAGGTCCACCAAAAGCATTATCACAATTAAGGGTTGGTTGCCAGATATAGACCAGATAATGCTTTTGATGGGCCTGCCATGGTTTCGACAGGGCAAAGAGTAACGGAGTGGACAGCTCGGGAATGTGAAACCCGTAGGATTGGGGTAACCCGGTCGAAGAAGCAAAACAAGTAACTGCAAACGACAGTACATTCGCTATTGCGGCCTAAAAACCCATAGCCGAGGTAGTTATACCTTGTAACCAAAAATAGCAATAACCCGCTTCGGCGGGTTATTTTTCGATAAATAACTGCATAACTTTCTTTATAAAGGACAACATTATGGCAGTTTCACAAAATTGGCAAAGAACTTTCCCCGTTAACACAATGGGAACCCCAGAGTTGGGATTTTTCGTAGTAGACATGGGCGAAGACATTGCATCGGACTATACTTTAAGCAACAGCTTATACTCTCAAGCAGTTAGAGCACTACAGAAGAAAACAGACTTATACATGGTAGGTATTCCATCTGGAAACAAGTTCACTTTTTCTGCTAGAATTTCCAGCATTGCTGGCGCAGAAGCCGGTGCTATTTCTGGCATCGTTCCTAGCCTAGGCGCAGACATTGCAGAAGGTTGCGGAAGCGAAACAGTATTGAGCATTACATTACGTGCTGGCGGTACTAACAATGACGTAGGCGATGAATTCGAATTCCGTCACAGCTCTTTCTCTACACCTATCAAAGTTCGCGTAACAGCTTCTAACTTAGGCGTTGCTACAGCAGTTGAAATCGTTGACGGTGGTGTATGGACAGACGAAAGCTACAACCCAACTAACAGTACAGAGGCTGGCTTTACTCGTGTACAAACATTTGGTACAATAGACACAAACGGCACTGGCTTACAAGTTAACTTTACAGCTTGGGGCCTGGGCGGCATTGAAGTTTACAATGCTAGCATCGTCGGTGATAGTTTAGTTTGGAACGATTAATCGTTTTAATTCTACCAAAAACCCGCTTCGGCGGGTTTCTTTTTGTATAAGTAATTGCATGAACGATTATTGCTTTCACGTAGCATGTCCCATAGAGCCATTTAAAGATCCTAATTTTCCTTTAGAGATTCTTAAAACAGACAATTACAGGCATGTAGTATTTGACAGGTTCAGATATATTAACCCTGACTTGTTTGCATGGTACAAGAGTCTTGGTGTTAAAATCAATCTAACAGAAATTATATATAGGCCTGCAAATCATTTAGGCGAGATACACGTTGACCGCGGCCTTGGCGACAAGATAAAAATGAATTGGATATACGGCCAGTCTGAAAATAGTAACATGAATTGGTTTGACTATGATCCTAGCTTTGCTATTGTAGCAGGTGTATCCAACGCAAACACTCCATATGTTACATTCCCACATGATAAATGCACAACGATTTATAGCCATCAGGTTAGAAGTCCTAGTGTTTGTCAAACAGGAATACCACATAACATAACCAATGGTGCAACGCCTAGATTATGTATCAGTATTGATTTATTAGAATTAAGTACTATGGAAGGCATATCGTTTAAGCGAGCACAAGAAATTTTCAAAGACTACTTAGTGTGGTAAATATTTTACAAGGAACTATTATGACAACAGAAGTTAAACCCCTAACACGTTCGGAACGTGAAGCACAATTAAAAGACAAAGCAGGATTTGTTATTGTTTTCATTGCATTACTATTAGCAGTTACCACATATATGGCCAACAGCTTTAGCGGTAAGGCCATGACAGCATTACTAAAATCCACTGATACTTACGGCTTCTATCAAGCCAAGTCTATCAAGCAAAGTATTGCCGAAGGTCAATTAGAAGAAGCTAAAGACCCTAAGCGCAGAGAAATGCTACAAGCTAAAATTGATAGATACGAATCTGATCCTGCAAAAGGAGAAGGTAAAAAAGAACTGCTAGCCAAGGCCCGTGCTTTGGAAGCAGAACGCGAAGAAGCTAAATCTCACGGCCCATGGCTAACATTTGCAGGTATGCTATTCCAATTAGCTATCGTTTTATTGTCTGCAAGTATTTTGGCAGTAGATAACCGCATGTACAAAGCCAGCATCGGTGTTAGCGTTTTTGGCTTACTCTTATTAACCCAAGGCATTTGGCTCTGGGCTCCCATAACAATTTAATATAGATTAAGATTTGGATGAATAGTCGGCACAATTATGTGTTGACTATCTGAATCACTGACTATATAATTGTCTACACAGAGACTTTAACACAGTCTTTAAAAAAGGAAAAACTATGAAAAAAACTTTTGCAATTTTGGCCTTGGCAGTATCTAGTACTGCATTTGCCGCTGATTATTTGTCTGTTGACGTTGACACTGTTAAAGGTCGTCAAGGTGCCGCAGACAGTACCGCACAATACATTCGTGCTGGTAAAGAAATCGGTGGTATTCAATTAGGTCTACAAGGACGTACAGCAACGTTGGCTAACAACGGCGGCATGTTGAGTTCAGTTGAAGTTACTGCTGGTAAGAACAGCGTTTACTTCAAAGGATTGACACCGTTTGTTGGCGTTGGTCACGACAATGGCTTTAACGGTGGCACTAGCTACAACTATGGTCTTGTTGGTGCAACATACGGCTTGCCAGTTGGTCCAGGCTTTGCATTAGCAGGTGTTAAGACTCGCGTTGGTAGTACCGAAGCAGTAGACACTAAGCAAACAGTTGCATTTGCCACTTACAGCATTCCTGTTGCTAAAGGTGTAGCAGTTAACTTGAACGCAAGCCGTTCATATCAAGACATCAAGGAAAATGCTTACGGCCTTGGTCTTGGCTTCAGCTTCTAATACATTGTATTAGGCTGTAATTAAAGGGCCTTCGGGCCCTTTTAGTTTTTAAAGGATTCAAAATGAACATTTACTTAGACATGGATGACGTTGTTGCAGACTGGATGGGCTATGCTCGTAGTTATCTTAAACAGCAGTGGAAGGAAGGCGAACGGTTACCAGACACAACATGGCGTAGACTCAAAGACGACCAACGTATGTACAGTAAACTTCCTTTAAAAGAAGGCGCAAGGGAACTTGTCGATTGGTGCGAACGTTATTGTAATAGAACAGGCTCCGGGCTATTTTTCCTTAGTGCCATACCACACAACAATGACATGCCATGGGCACCGCAAGACAAGGTGTTCTGGGGTTATAAATATTTTCCGGGCATACCAGTATTCCTTGGACCTTACAGCCACGATAAATGGCAAAGGTGTACACCAGGTGACATTCTAATAGATGATAGAACTGTTAACTGCGAGGAATGGCAACGTGCTGGCGGGCTTGCACACGTATACAAGCAATGGCCAGAATGTAAGGTATGGTTAGAAGAAACATTAGGTAAACTTTAATGAAAATAGCAGTAATAGGATCAGGCATTGCTGGAGTAACTACAGCATACTATTTGGCAAAGAACGGCCATAGCGTAACAGTATTAGAACAAGAACGCTATCCGGCAATGCGTACTAGTTTTGCCAATGGCGGACAAGTAAGTGTTAGCAACAGCGAAGTATGGACAACGTGGAGCAATGTTAAAAAAGGCATCAAGTGGATGTTTAAAAAAGATGCTCCTTTACTGATCCGTCCTAGGCTAGATTGGGCCCAGTGGAAGTGGATGTTTAAGTTCCTGTTACATACACTCAGCGGCGCATATGAATACAATACAAAAGAAACTATTCGTATGGGCCTAGAAGCAAGTAAACTATACAAAGAGATTGGCTTAGAAGAAAATTTATCCTTTGACCAAAGCCCTAGTGGAATCTTACATTTTTACAAAGATATCAACTACTTTGAAAATGCTAAACAAGCACAATCAATTTATCAATCAACCGGCGCGGCGTGGGATATACTAGGGCCTATGCAAACCAAAGCATTGGATAGAACGCTAGCTGACGTTAATGGCATTGTAGGCGGCGCATGGACATGGCATGACTGGACAGGAGATATTCATAAGTTTTGTTACGAGCTTTCAAAAGTTTTAGAAAACAAATACAAGGTAGAGTTTAAGTTTAACTCGTCGGTAGAAAGTCTAGACCAGCTAACAGCAGAGTTTGACTGTGTAGTAGTAGCGGCCGGTGTTGGATCAGAAAAGCTGGCAAACAGTATTGGTGAATCTTTGGACATTTATCCAGTTAAAGGTTATAGCATTACAATCAATAATGTTGATCCAAAGCACTTGCCTACAGTTAGCTTGTTAGATGACCAAGCCAAGATTGTTACAAGTAGCCTAGGCAATCGATTCCGTGTTGCAGGTACAGCGGAACTGGCAGGTGAAAACTACGACATCCGTAGAGATCGTATACAGCCATTGCTAGACTGGGTGCATACAAACTTCCCTAATATTGATACACGTGAGTATACGCAATGGGCATGTCTGCGTCCTATGACCCCAAACATGATGCCTGTAGTAAGACAAAGTAAAAAGAATACAAAAGTATTTTATCATGCCGGCCATGGTCATTTAGGTTGGACACTAAGTCCAGCCACAGCCAGGCAAGTTACAGACCTAATAGGCAAATAATGGCATTTTGTAGAACTGTATGGAATAGTTTAAGTATTACCCCTAGGGGAGACTTTAGACTATGTTCATTGAGCAACGATCCTGCACAAAACGAAAGTGTAGGTTTCGATGCCAATGGGCAAGTAATGAACATACTTACACATACAGTTGAACAAGGTATTAACAGCGACAAACATCGTGCAGTAAGATTAAGTGATGTACACGGAGACGAATGGCATGCATTATGCAGTTGTTGTGAACAAAGAGAACAAGCTATAGACGGCGATCCTGAACATTTTAATCTAAGTCGTCGATTGTATGTCAATGGTATAGTGGCTGGAAATGACACTGTTAGTCCCATTAATTTTTATAATAAAGTAGATAAACAAGGACAAGTGTCCTGGGCACCTAGTAGTATAGACATACACTTCGGCAATGTATGTAACTTTAAATGTGTCCAATGCGGTCCGCAGTATAGCAATCAATGGTATGACGAATGGGCAGGGGTTATTGGCCTAGGCCCTAACTTACATTCAAATGGATTTGGTCCTAATAAAGTTATGTTGACCAAAGACCAACATGGTAGATGGTACGACGCCAATGAAATCAAATGGTGGGAGAGCGAAATTTGGTGGGATAAGTTTAAAGCTATGTTACCCACATTAGAGCACGTTTACTTAACCGGCGGTGAGCCAATGGTGCTCAAACAACACGATAGACTATTGGATGAAATCATTGCATCAGGCCGCGCAGACAAGATTAGATTAGAGTACGACAGCAACCTAAGTGTTATTAATCCACGCATACTGGATCGTTGGACCAAGTTTAAGAACATTGATTTGCGTATAAGCATAGATGCTATCAAAGACAAATATGAACTAATTCGTTATGGCGGCAAATGGAATACATTAGTTGACAATATTAATTTGGTTAAGTCTTATGCAGAACAATATCCTAGTATTAAAATATTTAGACTAACAAGTTGTTTTCAAATTACAACTAGTCATAGTATGATTGAAACAGAACGTTGGTGCTTGGAGAATAACTTGCCGTTAAGTATACGTTTTGTAGATACTCCTAAATGGCACAGTACTATTAGTTTACCACGCCATATGAAACAACAGCTAATTGAATTTTATAGTCGTCAACCCGAGTACATGGTTAGTGATATGATTGTTAAGTTCTTACAAGCCAACATGGATACACATGAACCTGACGAGGTAAGAAGGTTCTTTAAATTCATGAACTATCTCGACTATACAAGAAAAACTGATTGGGCTAAAACACTTCCTGAAACCGCGGCAATGCTAAGGTCTTAATGTTTAATCTAGATTAAACTTTGGCTAAATATTTGGTAATTGAACAGGAGCCCACAGTGAGCAACGGATACGAAATAAGATTAGAGCTATTGCAAATGGCCAAAGACATTCTAGATAGAGAATATGCATCTAGATGCAAAGAAGAACAAAGCATTGCTGACGTTGAAAAACGTGCATACAAGCACCCTGAAATTTATTCAGTGGATCAAATAACCAAAAAAGCAGTTGAGTTAAACAACTTTATCAACCAAAAGTACTGATTTGGAGAAATAAACTATTGCAAAGTTCGTACTAGTTATGTATACTAGATACATGTTACTGCAATGAGCAGAACTTAATTTAATTTAAATTGAGACAAATATGAACTTTAATCTAGACACAAAAACTGGCAAGGCATTCAAAGCATTGGTTATCGAAGGCCAAGCACTTACTTCAGCAGAAGCTAAAAAGCGTTTTGGTATTGGTAACTTGAGTGCCGAAGCTTCACGTATTCGTCAAGCAGGCTACGCTATCTATGCTAACACACGTAAAGCAAAGAACGGCGTTGTTGTTACTGAATATCGTCATGGCAAGCCAAGCCGCGCAATTGTAGCCGCTGGTTACAAGGCAATGGCACTTGGTCTTGTTTAATACCTTAAACGGTTGACCGCACAATAGGACAGTCTTGACTGTCCTATTTTTTTGCATATATAATAGCACACAGACATAAAGGATAGATATGCTAGATGAAGTAGTAATAACAGGCATAGGGATGGCAGATTCCTGCGGAATAACCCCAGTGCAATGCTGGGACAGTTTAATTAATGATAAAAGTCAACCCGTAAATCAAGAGCCCAAGTGGCCCAGCGTTATACAAAAGCGTGTCTTTGAAGTGCCCAGCGAAGAAGGTTTTAAAATTGGTAGACTCTCTGACAGAGAAATGAGGCTAATGCCTATTGTGCAAAAAGCTAGTATTCACACTATTCAAGATGCGCTAGACATGGCCGGGCTTACAGGTGATGATTATGCCGCAACCACATACGGCAGTTTGGCAGGCCCACAAGAATTACTAGAGTTTCAAGCCGCAAGTATGTTTGATGGCAAAGTAAACGTTAATCCTTTTAAGATTTTATATGGCGGCAAAGACTGGACTAACGGATTCTTGAGCACTTACTTTAAACTGCATGGCCCTAGTATCAGCACAACAGGTGCTTGTGCTAGTGGCTTGTTAAGTATCCGTCACGCGGCCATGTTGTTACAAACAGATCCAGATTTAAAATACAGCGTTGCAGGCGGCAGTGACTTTGGTGACAGTGCATTTTGGCGTTACTACTTCCAACAGTTACGAGCTCTAAGCATGGAAGACAGTGACGATTGTAGCAAACCCTTTGATAAAACACGTAACGGATTTATCTTAGGCGACGGCGCTTGTGCATTTATTATCGAACGTAAGAAAGATGCTATTGCCCGCGGTGCAAAGATCCTTGCAGAGATTTCCAGCTTTGGTGCTTACACAGAAGCAGACCATCCTACAGATCCAGATGAAAATGCACACGGTGCTATCAACACCATGACACAGGCTATCAATCGAGCAGGCATTACAGCACAAGACATTAGTTATATTAATGCACATGCCACAAGCACACCAGTAGGCGATGCGGCAGAAGCATTGGCTATTAGTACTATATTTGGTAACCGTGTGCCAGTAAGTTCTAACAAAGGACATATCGGACATACCATGGCCGCAAGTGGCTTGTTGGAAACAGCATATAGTATTCTTGCAATGCAAAATGGAGTTATTCCGCACACTGGCCATTTGCGTGACCCGTTGCGTGATGATGTAGACTTTGTAATGCACAAGCCCCGTCAGCAAGAAATCCGATACATTCTTAAAAACAGTTTTGGCTTTAGCGGCCGTTGTGTTAGCATGGTATTGAAGAATCCTAACCTATGATAGTTGATGTATCTAATACTGAATGGGCCAAATTTTTAAACAGAGTTTGGCCTGTTATGCGGGACGAGCTAGCAAACTATGTTGCCAAGCAAGGTGCCGTTGATAAGTTGCGGATATACAACAATCAAATTGTAGACAAAGCAACCAGTAATTACTTTATAAGAACACATGGGTTCATGAGTAGCATACCCGGGCTAGTAAACATAGACATTATGAGCAGGTATGAGTCTAATCCTGCTAATTTCGAGGGCTTTTTACAAGGTTATGTGTCCTTACGTGACGGTTCGGTACGTGTGGCTACAGACAACTGCCCTAGTTGTGCAGATGCCGTAGTTGCATTTAGCTGTCATATAAATCCACGACAGCCAAAACCAGTGCCCGCCTTATTATAAATATCCGTATGGCATACTCAGACAAAGTTATCGATCACTATGAAAATCCTAGAAACGTTGGAAAACTGGATGGATCGGACAGATCCGTTGGTACTGGAATGGTTGGCGCACCTGCCTGCGGCGATGTAATGAAACTACAGATCCAAGTGGATCAAGTAACAGGAATCATACAAGATGCTAAATTCAAAACCTACGGTTGCGGTAGTGCAATCGCATCGTCCTCTCTTGTTACCGAGTGGGTTAAAGGGAAGACGTTGGACGAAGCCTCAGCTATTAAAAATAGCCAAATTGCTGAAGAACTCGCCCTGCCACCAGTCAAAATCCATTGTAGCATCCTTGCTGAAGACGCAGTAAAAGCCGCTATTTTGGATTACAAAACTAAAAATGATTTGGACAAATAAGTTGTCAACGAAATAACGAGCTATCGCGTTATATATGTACACAAGCAAAATGTTTGTGACAATCCAAAAATTGGAGTTATTATGAAAATCGCATCAGTACTTATCGCATCACTTTTCGCCGCAACAGCATTTGCGGCTGAACCAGCAAAGCCAGCCGCTCCTGCGCCTGCCGCTACAGCATCTGCTCCAGCGCCTGCCGCTAGCGAAGCTAAACCAAAGCAAAAGCATTGCGTAAGCAAGGAATGTAAAGAAGAAGCCAAAGCCAAAAAGGCAGAAGCTAAAGCCGCAGAAAAAGCGGCCGCTAAAAAGCCTGCTGACGCTAAGGCCGCAGACACCAAAAGCGCCGCGCCTGCAGGCGCAAAACCTGCGGATCAAAAAGCCGAAGCTCCTAAGAAGTAATCCGTTACGTAAGTCTTTAATTAATGCTGGAATTGCCCCGTCTGATTTAGACGGAATCGACGATGAAGACATTTATGTGTTTTATCGCAGACCCGGACTTATCAAGTACAAGGTACAGGACGATAAAGAAGACTTACCGGATCACATTATGGAGAGGCTAGCGCAGGCCAGAGAAAAAGCAATGGAAGCGTATAGATCCAAATGGACTTAATCAAAAAGGCTACTTCGGTAGCTTTTTTGTTGACTGAATAAATACTTGGCTTAAATGATAAGTACATATATAATACAGTTTTAACACAGAGGAAGTTATGGCCCGCTATCCAGAAAAAGAACTTGAAAAAGCAGACGTAGAAACCAGCGTCTTAAGAGATCACGGTTATTATCTGCTAATGAAGGAAATTGACCAAGATAGTTGTAGTGAAGTAATCCGATGGATTATAGAAGAAAACCTTGCTCGTCGCGGCCGCAAAAAACAACTAACCTTAATCATTCACAGCGAAGGCGGAGATTTACAAGCCGCGTTTGCCTTGATTGATACAATGTTAGGCAGTGCCATTCCAGTTAGGACTGTGGGTTTGGGTATGATAGCCAGTGCAGGCTTATGCATTTTTATTGCAGGTCAAAAAGGGCATAGAATACTAACTCCTAATACCAGCGTATTGAGTCACCAATATAGTTGGTTTAGCGAAGGCAAGGAACACGAGTTATTTGCCGCAATGAAAGAATTCAATCTCACTAGAGAAAGAATGTTGTATCATTATAAGTACTGTACAGGACTTGACGATACAAAAATCAGAGAGTACTTGTTACCTCCGCAAGACATGTGGCTAAGTGCAGAAGAGGCATTAGAGCTAGGTCTTTGCGACCATATTAAACAAGTTTATTGAGAGAAATTATGATTATAGATAAAACAATTGAACAGTGGGACTCGATGTATCCAGCAGGAGCATTCCTAGTAGAAAAAGATAATCCAGTAACACTACCAAAGTTCTGTCAATACTCTAGCATCTACGGATACAGCTTCGGCGATACTACTATTCGTATCGACGGCAAAACACACAAACTAGAAAAAGGCCAATACTTTGGTTTGTTTGTTAAAGAGTCATGCAAAATTACCAGCACAGACAAATGCTTTGTTGCAGTTCGTCTAGGTTACAAAGTACAAAATCAAATTGGCTGGGTAGAAGAAAAAGGCCGTTTGACTTATATAGACGGTTGCAGTGACAGTTTGATTGTATTCCCTGCACGTTTGGGCGATTCCAGCTTGAACTTATTGTATTTTCCTGCTAACATTAATCAATCGTTCCACACTCACCCTAGCATTAGATTAGGCTGTGTAGCAAGTGGCTCTGGATTTAGTGATGCAGGCGACGACGGGCACGTTAACGTCAATGAATTAAAAGAAGGCGTTGTATTTTGTTTAGAAGAACAAGAACGTCATCGTTTCCGTACAGCTGATGGTCCAATGACTGTTATTGCGTTCCACCCAGATGGAGATTGGGGTCCTACTGACCACAATCATACGATGTTAAATCGTACATACATCAGTAAATGAAATCCGTTAGATACACAGAGACAATAGAAAAGTTAGGATTTAGAGTAATACAAGTCGTGGAGGGAACTGACTACCCTCCACGCAATTACCAATACTTTCAAAACTATCATAAAGCAGACGAGCCTTATACATATCAGGTTAGATCTGTTGAAATAAATCATAGAATCGTAGCCGGCTACGACGACACGTATGTTACACTGTTAACGGAACGTGATATAGCAGATTTAGAACGACTTAAAAAAGAGCATGATTATATGCGTGGTCTTATTGACGAGTCTAATCGAATCTTGTCTGCACAGGCAAGAGAAAATAAAATACGCAGAGCCAATACAGGCGTCGAAGAAGCGTACCAGCACTACAAATTCCTTTTAAATCTGGCAGAATAGTGGGTTAACTACTTACTTTATTGCCCGATTCGGTGCTTTTTAAGAATCCATGTGGACTTTTAGGGTTAAATACTTAACCCACGCTCACATGGTAGTGTTTTAATAGGAGACGATATGGTAAAAACAGAAAATATCCTCGGTCTACCAATGGCGGTTTTAGCCTGTTTTATGATACTGTTTAGCTCGGCATATATGCCCAAAGCTATTAACATTGTATCATCAGGGATCGAGTCAACAGGTACAGCGATGAAGACATCACTAGTATCTTTAATAACAGATTCGGATCAACCTCCAGTTGTTGCAAGCGAACCTCAGACTAGCAAGAAGCCGGTCAATGCTGAGGAACTCAAATGCATGACCGATAATATCTATTATGAAGCGGCTTCGCAAAGCGTTATAGGAAAAATTGCAGTAGGCAGAGTTGTACTCAATAGAGTACGTGATCCTAGATTTCCTAAATCGGTTTGTGCAGTTGTTTATCAAGGTAGCAGTAGACATGGTGAAGCCAAGAAGTTTGGCCAAGCCTGTCAATTTAGTTGGACGTGTGAAGGACCTGCAAAGGCCGTTTACAATGAACGTTACGAAGAAAGTAAAAAAGTAGCGTACCAACTTTTAGCTTATAACAGCTTTAGTGATTCACTAAAGAACGCATTGTATTTTCATGCGGACTCTGTGGCTCCTTATTGGAGTAAACAGAAAAAGCTAATTGCTAAAATTGATAATCATTTATTTTACGTAGACAGATAACATGTTTGAATATAAGGCAAAAGTATTGGCAATAGTTGACACAAGTACATTTGATCTAGAGATTGATCTAGGATTCAAATTCTACACTAAACAACGTGTGAGACTGTGGGGTGTCATGCCAATTGATACCAAAGCCTTAGAAGCAAAAACAATGTTAGAACAGTTAGTCCAAGATAGCGTCATCGTCCAAACCAAGTTTACTAAACGAGGTAAGGTCGGACGCATCTTAGGCACTATCTGGACAGTGGACAAGTCCGGCAACGCACACACAAACATCAATGAGCTATTGTTAAAAAACAATTTCGCCAAAACATTCAAAGAGCTTGATTAATTACAGCTACTTTGCTAAAATAAATATAACTTATGATACTTGCTTGGTTACTTTTACTCACCGGCTTAACTATTTCTGCCGTAGCTATCTACTATAGCGTAGTAGGTCTTGCCGCAATTTTCTCTGCGGCTCTAATTCCTATTGTTGTTATGGGTTCCTCACTGGAAGTTGCCAAGCTAGTATGTGCCAGCTGGCTCAAAGCCAATTGGAATCGTGCCCCTGGTTTCTTAAAAGCCTACATGACCATTGCTGTGGTTGTGCTTATGTTTATTACCAGCATGGGTATCTTTGGATTCTTAAGCAAGGCACACAACGACCAAAACTTAGTGTCAGGCGATGTACAAAGTAAGATTGCAATCTATGACGAAAAGATTAAGACAGCAAAAGAAAACATCGAAGCAAACCGTAAGCAATTAAAGCAAATGGATGAAGCAGTAGACCAAGTTATGGGTCGAAGCACAGATGAAAAAGGCGCAGATAAAGCAAACGCTATTCGTAAGTCACAACAGCGTGACCGTGTAGCACTGGCCAAAGACATAGAAGCTAATCAGAAACTTATTGCTCAACTTAATGACGAAGCCGCACCTATCCGTGCAGAAGTGCGTAAGGTAGAAGCAGAAGTAGGACCAATCAAATATATTGCGGCCTTAATCTACGGCGACAATCCTGACACTAATACATTAGAACGTGCAGTTACTTGGGTTATCATTTTAATTGTTATAGTGTTTGATCCACTAGCAGTTATTATGTTGCTGGCCGCACAAATGACGTTCGGCTGGAAAAAAGACGAGCCTGAAGAAGATAAAATTGATTGGCAAGCAAGACCCGACGAATTACTAACTGCATTTGACAAAGAAGAACCGCAACCATCAACAGGCTTTGTGGCACAAGAAGTTGCAGACATAATTCCCGAAGCAGTAGTTACGGAAGAATCTAAGTATGAGCCTTTACATTGTTACAAGTGCGGCACTGAGCTACTAAATGCTCCGGGCATTGGACCATTTTGTCCTAACAAAAACTGTGACGTAGTAGACAAAACAGATCCTGACGCAGAGCCTATCAAATTTACTTTTATTCCTCCGCTAATCAATAAAGAGCTAGATGACAAACTATGGGCAGAAAGTGTAGCTAACGTACCTACACAAAATTATCCAGTAGAAGAAAAGCCAAAAAAGGCCACTAAGCCTAAGCAAGAAAAAACAGAAGCAAAAGTTAAACCTGTTCGTAATAAAAAGCGCGAAGAGGAACAAAGCGCACTACTAACACAATTCATCGAAGCAACATCGCCGGCTCCTACACTAGATGAACGTCCAGGAGACTATGTGTCTACTAGTACAGTTACTAGAGAAGGCGCACAAGACGACCTAGATAACAAATACCAAGAAATGGTACAGGACCTACAGCCAGAGAAGCAAAGTAAATACCGACGCAAGCCTGGTTTCTTTCCTGAAGTAAAACGCAACACAGACAATACATGAAAACATCAGCATACTTGGTGACACCACCTACAGTATTCATGGCCACCTCTGGCCTATCCTTTACACTAGTAACACGGAATCCAAAATGGATTGAAAGTACGCAAGAGCTAATCGAAGCGGACTTTCAAGGAACCAATTTGGTTTTCTACAGTACATACGAAGACCAAGACGACAGTAATTGGCCTTGGTTATATCAACAAGGCATGATCAGCGACTTTATTTTGGTTGATTTGGCCAGCGCAAGTGATTTTGATATTTGCGTATTCTTGCCATTTGTGCGCGAACGTAAAGTATTTTGGATTATTGACGAAGATTTAGTTGACAACAATATGATGGCTCTGTTAAACTTGCATAGTGCAAGCACATCAGAAAACATCGAAGACTTTTTGGAAATAATCAAAAGCGGACTCTAATGACAACACCCACACAAAAAGAAGAACACTTAAAATGTAGTTTCTGCGGCAAAGGCAGAGACGAAGTGAAAAAACTTATTGCAGGCGATAATGTTTATATCTGCGATGAGTGCATTGACTTGTGTCATGACCTTATTAAGGAAAATACACTAGAAGAAGCAATGGCAGGTGCCAAGCTCAAGACACCCAAGGAAATCTTTGACTTCCTTAACTTGTATGTAATCGGACAAGAGCAAGCCAAGTTGGCTCTTAGTGTTGCCGTTTACAATCACTACAAACGCATCCATGGACAAGATGTTGTTGAAACAGAAATTGACAAAAGCAACGTATTACTAATTGGTCCTACTGGATCAGGTAAGACTTTACTGGCAAAAACAATTGCACGTATCCTAGATGTGCCATTTGCAATTGCAGATGCTACCAGCTTGACTGAGTCTGGTTATGTAGGCGATGATGTTGAACACGTTATCTACAGACTGCTAACAGCGGCAGGCGGCGATGTTAAAAAAGCAGAAACTGGTATTATCTACATCGACGAGATTGATAAGAAAAGTCGCAAAAGCGAAAGCACCAGCATTACACGTGACGTTAGCGGCGAAGGCGTACAGCAAGCCCTGCTAAAACTAATCGAAGGAACAGAGTGCAAAGTTCCTACTACAGGCGCACGTAAGCATCCTGGTAGCCCTGGTGAAATGATTAACACTAAAAACATTTTGTTTATCCTGGGCGGGGCATTTGTTGGGCTTGATAAAATTATTGCCAAGCGCATGAACTTGGGCAATACCATTGGCTTTAACAGCAAACTAGATAAAGATGTAGAAGTAGACCTTAATAATGTTGAACCTGACGACATTGTTAAGTTTGGTATGATCCCTGAGTTTGTAGGCCGTGTGCCAGTGTTTACTACACTAGAAGAATTAAATGAAGAACAATTGGTTCGTACAATTACTGAACCTAAAAACAGCATTGAGCGACAGTACAAGGACTTGTTTATCCTTGACAAAGTTGAATTAGAAATTACTCCAGAAGCAAAACTGGCAATCGCACGTGAATGCATTACTAAGAAATTAGGCGCACGTGGCCTGCGTAGCATCATGGAAAAAGTTTTACTTCAAACTCAATTTGAATTACCTTCCCTGCGTGAGCAAGGAGTAATAAAAGTAGTGTTGACAGACGACACTATTACTGGCAAGAGCCAGCCTATATACGTCTACAAAGGAGACGAGCAAACCAATCATGTATAATCATAGAGCACGACAACAACGTCCGGTTAGGCTTAGTGCTACCGCAGAAATGCGTCAGCAGTACTTAACTAACGAACACATCAAGTACAAGCACAATCAAGTGCGACTACAAGATTCTGAAGGACAATCATTAGGTATTGTATATACCAACCAAGCATTGAACCAAGCGCAAGAGCAAGGATTAGACCTTGTGTGCGTAGTTCCACATGCAAATCCACCTGTGTGCAGGATTGTAGATTTTGGTAAGTTCATTTACAGTGAGCAAAAGCGTCAGCAAGAACAAGAAAAAAAGCAACGCGAAAGCCGTGTAGACGTAAAAGAAATACAATTTAGACCCAGCATTGATGAACACGATTTTGAAACTAAAGTTAAGAAAATCAAGGAATTCATTGAGGGCGGAGATAAATGTAAAGTAGTCATTAGATTCCGTGGCAGGGAAATGAGCGACACTGGTAAAGGTGTTGAAATTATCAACAAAATCATTGAGATGGTTGGTATTGCACAAGTTGAAGGTCGCCCTGACATGAATGGCAATCGAATGATAGCTACCATTGTTAAAGGTAAAAAGTAATGGCAAAACAAGTAGATGGACGTATCGAACTAACTGGAAGTAAAGTAACAGTTTGGAACGATAACGTAGAAAAAGCAGTAAGGCAATTTAAAAAGAAGATTGCCGATAGTGGCAAACTTCAAGAATTGCGTGATCGCGAGTTCTATGAAAAGCCCACTACTACACGCAAAAAGAAGAAAGCTTCGGCCCAGCGCCGCTGGAAAAAACAGCTGGCCAGCCAAGCACTTCCTAAGAAGTTATATTGAACAATAAAAAATTGACTATAGGGTTATATGAGTGTATAAATATATTTGTAGGACGCCATAAGGGTCTTACATTTAACCTCGCTTAATAAGGAGAAAACTATGAACGCATTAACACGTTTCGACACTACAGCACTTAACCAGCTAAACAGAGCACTAGTTGGATTTGACAGAATGTTTAACGACTTCGAGAAAATCGCAGGCGCTCCCGCTGGAAACTACCCTCCATATAACGTAATCAAAACTGGCGACGATAACTATGTTATCGAAGTTGCAGTTGCTGGTTTCAGTATGGAAGAAATTGATGTTGAGTTGAACAACAACCAACTTACAATTACAGGTAAGCGCAACAGGGAAGATGATGCTAGTTATGAATACTTGCATCGTAGTCTAGCATATAGAGATTTTGTACGTCAATTTACTCTAGCAGACTATGTTGAAGTAAAATCAGCTAGCATTAAAGATGGTATTTTAGTTGTGTCACTACAACGCATTGTACCAGAAGCATTGAAACCTCGCAAAATCGCCATTTCGGCCAACTAAATATCATGGGGGAGAAATCCCCCATGTACAAATTATGCCAAGCACAGATACTATTACAAAACGCGAAACTAAAACTGCTATTCGCAAGCCTAGCATGTTTAAGGTTATCTTTAACAATGACGATAAGACTCCTATGGAGTTTGTTATTGAAATTCTAATGCGAGTTTTTCATCACGACGAAAAGTCTGCCACAGCCGTTACCATGGAAGTCCATGAAAAAGGTAAAGGTGTTGCAGGTTTGTATACTTTTGAAATTGCAGAACAAAAAGCCACAGAGACTGTTACCGCGGCAAGGGCGTTTGGCTTTCCCCTTACTGTAACAGTAGAAGTTGAATGAAACGAGCCCTGACACACTTACACAGTTTATGGAAGATTGCACATCCTGATTCCAAGAGACTGCAATTTGTATACCTAATAGGCCTAGCCCTAATCCCATTCACAATCTTATACACACCTTTTAGGGAATGGTTGGATTACGGATGGTGGTTTCTTTTGTGGGTTTACCTAGTACAACAAGCCGCAATCAAGTTTGACACATTATTCTATCATAGACTATTTGCACACCAACTGTTTACAGTTAAGCCTTGGTTTGAACGTATAGTTGTATTGCTAAGTCCTTTGTTACTTCAAAGCTACCCTGCAGGCTATGCATGGTTGCACCTACGTCATCACAAGTATGCTGACCAAGACGGAGACCCGCATCCGCCATTTAGCGAACACAGACGTCGCTGGAACAATTTGTTGTTTCCGTTTATGACTGAAGCTGGTCCAGTAGAGTACAAGTTAATATTGCCTTTGATGAAGCGTCCATTACAAGCATGGATTATGAAGAACTACTGGTACATGACTGCATTTTACATTGTGTTAATAGGACTAATCAGTTACAAGTTTTTGTTTATTTGGTTAATGGGCACACAGTTAGCCACATTCGGCGGCGGCATTTTAAATACATACGCACATCGCAATAACAAAATGGCCATTGACGATATGCATCTTGCTAACCCGCAAACGCACACAGCAGTTAATGTAAAGAACACATGGACTATTTTGTTTGGTGGTAATGGAGAAAACTATCATTACATCCATCACACATATCCACGTCGTTGGAACTTGCATCCCGAAGCAGACAAGGGTAAAAGTTGTATCAACGGCCGAGTTATTAAACTATTGGTCAAGTTAGGTATTGCAGAAGTTAAGTCACCAACATGATATTCTTAGACTATTACAAAAAGATTTACAACAACCAACACGTAGACGGATTCCGTTTACAAGTTATCTACCACATTGGTATGCTTATACTGTTGGCTAGCATTTTAGTTCCTCCTTTTAGAGAGTGGCTAGGTTTTGGTTGGTGGTTTGTTCTATGGGTGTTTATTGTACAGCGTATCTGTGGGCACTACAGCACATTGTTCTATCACAGAATGTTAGCACACAATCATTTTACAGTTGTGCCGTGGTTTGAACGACTGGTTGTATTGCTAAGTCCGTTTGCCTTGCAAGGATATCCTGCAGGCTATGTTGTTGTACACTTAATGCATCACAAGTATGCTGACCAAGAAGGAGACCCACATCCTCCAGTTAGTGCAACACGCCAGCGTTGGGTTAACTTGGTATTCCCATTCCTGCACGACAGCAAAGAACTAGAACTTAAATTGATTCTTAAGTTTATGCGCCGCCCAGCACAAAAGTTTATTACTAAGTTTTATTGGCACATGGTAGCGGCCATTGCAGTTGCATTGTGCGTTATTAACTATAAACTGTTGTTTATCTGGATTGCAGGCACACAGTTAGGTATCTTCATGGGCTACATTCTAAACACTTACGGACATAACCCTCCGCAGAGCAAACTGTTTTTCTGGAAGCACTATCGCGGTGAAAAAGAAACAGCACACAAGGCAGTTAACTTGCCCGGCTGGAGTTTACAAGGCCGGGGCGAAAACTGGCATTACATTCATCACACATATCCACAGCGTTGGAATTTCCATCCAGATGCCCCTGCAGGCAAGTTAGATCAAAACGCATGGATCATTGACAAGCTGGTCAACCTAGGAATAGCAAAAGTAGATACCCCATGGTAAGTCAAGAGTCTACACGGCATCATCACATTGATGCATTGCGACTACAGGCATTGTATCTTGTAGGTATAACCTTATTCTTGTCTGCCATAATCATTACTCCTTTTAGAGAATGGTTAGGCTTTGGTTGGTGGTTCTTATTAATCGTATTTGTTATACAACGTATAGCAGGACAGTACGGTACACTGATCAATCATAGGTTCTATGCACACAGTTATTTTAGTGTGCCACGTTGGCTAGAGTTAGTTATAGTGGCACTTTGTCCTTTGTTCTTGCAAGGATATCACGCAGGCTATGTGCTTATACATATTACACATCATACATACAGCGACAAGGAAGGTGACCCACATCCTCCTGAAGATGCACATGGCCGCACACGCCTAACAGCATTGTTATTTCCCTTTATGCACCGCAGTGGTGAACTAGGATGGCGAGAGTGGAAGCTGGTTATTAACCACATGAAGCGACCTGGGCAAAAAGTTCTAACACAGCATTACTGGAAATTTGCCTTTGCTATTGCAGGCATACTAGCATTAATAAATTACAAATTAATCTTATTGTGGATCATGGGTACACAGGTAGCTATTTTTGCGGCCGCAGTACTAAACACCTACGGACACAATCCGCCTAATAGTAAGTGGTACTTTTGGGAATACTATCACCCCATGGGCGGACGACAGGATCATCAAGCAGTTGACTTACCGGGTTGGTGGTTTGGCAGAGGTGAGCAGTACCACGGTACACATCATTGCTATCCTTCAAGGTGGAACTTTCATCCCAATGCTCCACAAGGTGAAATTGATCACAACGCAAAACTAATCAGCTTATTGGTTAAACTAGGACTTGCAAAAGTTCGCACAGAGTATTAAAATAGAATCATGAGAATTATCGAAGACACCAAGTTAGATTTTAAGGACGTACTATTCGTTCCTAAGCGTAGTACGCTAAAAAGTCGCAGAGATGTAGACTTGTATAGAACATACAAGTTCAAACACAGCCAACGAGAATACACAGGTATTCCTATCATGGCCAGTAACATGGATGGGGTTGGTACACTAAACATGGCAATTACATTAAGTGCCAAGAGCTTGTTTACTTGCCTTGTTAAATTTTACACACCCACAGAAATCTTTACAGAGTATGCAAAGCTAGACCCACACGAACAGCAAAAGTTCGCCGACAATGTTGCTATTAGCACAGGTACTAGTGATGAAGACTTTGAAAAGTTAAATGTTGTACTAACTGGCATTGAACGTTTACAATTTATTTGTATTGACATTGCCAACGGATACAGCGAACACTTCGGCGACTATGTTGCCAAAGTACGTGCTCGTTGGCCCGACAAAACTATTATTGCTGGTAACGTAGTTACAGCAGACATGACTCAGGAGTTAATTTTACGTGGCGCAGATATTGTTAAAGTGGGCATTGGTCCTGGTAGTGTGTGTACTACTCGTATTCAAACTGGTGTTGGGTACCCACAGCTTAGTGCTATTATTGAATGTGCCGACGCCGCTCACGGTCTTGGCGGACATATTATTGCTGACGGTGGATGCACTAGTCCTGGGGATGTTGCTAAAGCGTTTGGTGCGGGCGCTGATTTCGTAATGCTAGGCGGTATGTTAGCAGGACATGTCGAAGGCGGCGGCGAAATTGTTGAAGAACGTGTATGTGACGGTACCCAGCACAAAGTAAACATGAACCGCGATTGGGCTGACAGTTACATTTACAAAAAGTATGTACAGTTCTACGGTATGAGTTCCAAGGATGCCCAAGATGCCCACGGTGGATTCAAAGACTATCGTGCCAGCGAAGGGCGTACGGTGCGGGTTCCCTTTAGAGGCAACGTTGACGAAACTGTTAGCGAAATCCTGGGCGGGCTTCGTAGCACTTGTACCTATGTGGGCGCGGCAACACTAAAGCAACTTTCCAAATGTACTACTTTTGTACGAGTAAATCGTCAAATCAATGATGTATTCTTGGGTTGACATTAAATCCAATTTATTGTATAATAATGCATAGACAGCAAAAAGGAGTCTGTAATGCAACGACAAATTGGGTTTATGGAAGGGTATCGAATGATGCGCTCAGTGGACGCCGATTGGCTGAGTAGTGTGTTTATGGCTTTTGTTTGGGTCTTGCGCGGTGACGAAATTACAGTTGAGGAGTCAAAATGAGCCATACCCAACTACCAGCACGAGCAGTCATTGACGCCTGCGAGTCATATATTGAAGCCCGTAAGTCTCGCATCCAACGCGAATGCGAAGAATTAATCGCAAGGTCCATTGGCTATCGAGGCTGGTTTGGTTTTGGTAAGCCAATGACTCGCGAACAAGCTGAAGCAGAATGGGCAGACGAAATTGACTTGATCAAAATTACCGGCGGTATGTGGGCCAATCGTGCCCGCGAATTGTTGAGCTTGGCAAAGATTGCAGAAAGAAGTAATACTTTAGTTACACTTGATGCAGAAATGGCCGCGTTTCTTGAATCACATTTTAGTTGACACGAAATCTGATTTAATGTATAATTAATGTAAATAAAACAAAGCAACGGGATAGACCCAGAGCTGTTATATTGTAAGGATTTTACAATGTCAAAAAAATATGATACCCTTGTCCTCATTGGACGTTTTCAACCTTTTCACAATGCTCACTTAGAGATTGTTAAACGTGCTACAGCACTTTGCAATAAGCTGATTATTGTTGTTGGCAGTTCGCGCCAGCCACGAACTTATAAAAACCCCTTTACATTTGAAGAACGTGCCCACATGATTAGGCACGCCACTATGGGCCTGAGCTTACAAATTAGCATAGAGCCGAACATTGATACTATCTACAACGACCAAGCATGGGCCGTTCGTGTACAGCAAATTGTTGCCAAACATACTTGGGACAACTATGGTCCTAAGGACGACATGAAGGTCGGCATCATCGGACACAAAAAAGACGACAGTTCGTTTTATCTCGACATGTTCCCACAATGGGGTTACGAAGATGTTGAGCTTGTGGAATTCCTGAGCGCAGTTAACATCCGCGACTTGTACTTTAAAGAAGACTTGAACTTTAATTTCTTGAAAAGCGTAGTGCCGGAATCTACTTTGACATTCTTGGAAAACTTTTCCACCACAGAAGAGTACGCACAAATTATTCGCGAACGCAAGTTTATTGCCGAACACAATAAGCAATATGCAGGACTGAAATATCCTCCTATCTTTAGTACAGCAGACGCAGTGGTTATCCAAAGCGGCCACGTGCTAATGATTCGTCGTCGTGCAGAGCCTGGCAAAGGTTTGTGGGCACTGCCCGGTGGCTACGTTAACGCTAACACTGACAAGTCAGTTGAAGATGCGGCTATTCGTGAACTTCGCGAAGAAACACAAATCCGAGTGCCTGCTCCTGTCCTGCGTGGTAGCATTGTTCGCAGTAAGGTGTTCGACGCTATTGACAGAAGTCCGCGTGGGCGTATAATTACACATGCCTTTTACATTCAACTACCAGACGGCGACCTGCCCAAAGTAAAAGGTAGCGACGATGCAGAAAAGGCACGTTGGGTACCAATAGCAGAAGTTCGCAGTGAAGAATGTTTTGAAGACCACTACGAAATCTTGCAACACTTTTTGGGAGCCTAATATGCAAATCATCAAATGTTGGGACATTCAAGTTTGGGACGGCGGTGATAGGCACCATCATAGATATTATGTAGCAACACAGGAAGCCGCAGAAGCATGGAAAGAAAAGAATAAGTATGACGAAATTTACGAAAAGGAATTCGTTATCTTAGATGATTTAACTGAGTTAGAAGCATACAAAAAAGGCGAACTTCGCAAACGTGCTCTAGCTAAGTTAACTGAAGAAGACAAAATTGTGTTGGGTTTAAAATAAAGGAAAATAAAATGGCAGATCCATTAGACGAAGCGGCAGAAGTAACAGAAATGTTGTTACAAAAAGCATTAAATGTTAAAGCAGTAGTACCAGAAAAAACCGGGTTCTGCTTGACATGTGAAGAACCTACTCCAGGAGCATTTTGTTCTGCGGAGTGCAGGGAAGACTACGAACGGCTAGACAAACTAAAAGCCATACGTGGTCAAAATTGACATTAAAATAATTTAATGTTATAATAGCAACAAGGCCCAAGCGATAGACGCAACGGCTTATTTGATAAGGAGTTTATCATGAAACTAGCAAAAAACATTCTACTGAACACTGACTCATACAAAGTGAGCATGTTCAAACAATACCCAGCAGGCACTACAGGTGTTTATTCATACATTGAATCCCGGGGCGGGCGTTACGATAGAACAGTATTCTTCGGACTACAGGCTTTCATTAAAGAATACCTACTCGAGCCCATTACTCAATCAGACATTGACGTGGCTGACGAAATCCTTACCGCGCACGGTGAGCCTTTCAACAGAGCAGGATGGCAGTACATCCTTGATAAGCACAATGGATACCTCCCAGTTGTCATCCGTGCCGTTCCTGAAGGAACAGTTGTGCCAGTCAAGAACGTGCTCGCAACAATCGAAAACACAGACCCAGAATGCTACTGGCTGACTACTTACTTGGAAACTGCCCTGCTTCGTGCAGTATGGTATCCTACTACTGTAGCTACTCAAAGCTATACAATCAAGCAAGTGATTGCTGACTACTTGGAGCGAACTGGTGACCCTACTCTCATTGATTTTAAGTTGCACGATTTCGGTGCTCGTGGTGTTTCTAGCCTTGAATCAGCGGCAATCGGAGGCGCGGCACACCTTGTTAACTTCATGGGCAGTGATACTATTTCTGGTGTTTTGTATGCTCGCGAATTTTATAACGCTGGGATTGCGGGTTTCTCTATCCCTGCCGCGGAGCACAGTACAATTACTAGTTGGGGACGAGACAACGAAGTAAAAGCCTATGACAATATGCTTACTCAGTTTGCTAAGCCTGGTAGTATCGTTGCAGTGGTTAGCGATAGCTACGATATCTTCAATGCCGCGAGCACTCTGTGGGGTGAGGAGCTCCGTGAGAAAGTTATTGCTAGCGGTGCCACTGTTGTTATCCGTCCCGACTCTGGTGATCCTCTCACTATTAATCAACAATTGATTGAGATCCTTGGTCAAAAGTTCGGATACACTGTAAACAGCAAAGGCTTCAAAGTACTCAACAACGTTCGCCTTATCCAAGGTGATGGTGTTAACGAACTAACCATTCGTAGCATCCTTGGCGGCTTTATGGCCATGGGCTGGAGTGCAGACAACATTGCATTTGGTATGGGTGGTGCTCTACTGCAACAAGTGGACCGCGACACTCAAAAATTTGCAATGAAGTGTAGTGCAGTTGAAATCGGTTCAGGCAACTGGATTGATGTTCAAAAGGATCCTATTACCGATCCTGGCAAGAAATCCAAAGCAGGTTGTGTAACCCTTTGGAAAAGCGGCGGAGAATATGTATCCGCAGTCAACAAGCCTACGGGCTGGCACGACAAGGGTATTGGCGACTTCGCTGATGTTCTGGAAACTGTTTACTGTGACGGTCGACTTATCAAAGAAATTTCCTTTGAAGAAGTTCGAGCAAACGTTCGCAAATAAACAGTAAAAAAGAAATAGACAGAAATGTCTATTTCTTGTATAATACTCATATAGCAACAAACACTTATTAGGATTTAAGATGTCGTATTTTTTGAAGTCGGGTAATACTTTCCGTGTATCTACTAAAGAGGCCATGGATCTTCACGAAAAGTTGCCGGCTGGTAACTACGTGGTTAAAGAGATGCCTATGGATGGTCCTCTTTACCTTGAGCACATTGAAAGTTTCGAAATTAAAGGTAAGCGTTACGGCGACCTTGACAAGAACACTGACCGTATTTTGAATACGTTCATGGATCGTACTGCCAGCACTGGTGTTATGCTGGCAGGTGAAAAAGGTTCTGGTAAGAGCTTGCTGGCTAAGAACTTGGCCATCGAAGGCGCCAAGCGTTTGGATATTCCTTGCATTGTTATCAATGCCCCATGGGTAGGTGACAAGTTCAACGCATTTATGCAAATGATTGAACAGCCATGCATGGTTCTGTTTGACGAGTTTGAAAAGGTCTACGACAGCGACGACCAAGAACGTGCGCTGACTTTGCTGGACGGTGTTTTCCCAAGCAAGAAGTTGTTTGTCTTGACTTGTAACGACAAGTGGCGCATTGACCAACACATGCGTAACCGTCCTGGCCGACTGTTCTACATGCTGGACTACAAAGGCCTTGATGCAAACTTTATCACAGAGTACTGCAACGACAACCTCAAAGCTAGCTTGCAAAAGCACACTGAGAAACTTTGCCAAATTGCGGCTCTGTTTGCACAGTTCAACTTCGACATGCTAAAAGCTACTGTTGAAGAAATGAACCGCTACGACGAAGCACCCGAAGATGCTCTGCGTATGCTGAACGTTAAGCCAGAGTTTGATGCTGGCAACAAGTACGCAATCAAGGTTATTAAAGACGGTGAAGAATTGGCAGACACTGAGCTGGAAAGCCAAGAATGGAATGGCAATCCACTGCAAGGACTGGTGCGTGTTCACGTTAAAGAATACGAAAACGATCAAGACGCAACTGGCGACTTGGATTGGGAATGGACTACTCTTAAGTTTAATCCTAGTGATCTTAAGAAAATTGACAGCCAAGCAGGCAAGTTTGTATTCGCCAATGCAGAAGGTGTACAATTGGTACTGAGCAAGGTTAAAGAAAAGTCGTACTCATACTACGATGCATTTTAATCAACGTGCGCTAGAAGCTGAATGGCCTAGCAAGAGCCTCTAAAACTCATGGATGCGGGTTCGAATCCCGCCTAGCGCACCATTCAACACACTTAGGAGAGTGATATGGGTTCTTGGTACAAAACGTGTGGCGTCAGCAATCTGCACATTCGTGATCACGATGAAGTAATGGTTTTCGTACTTGAACAGAATCGAGACCTAACTGACCGTTGCTACAGCACAGCATTTTGGAAGCCACTGATGCTTCCGTTCTATTCCAAGTATGGCGACTACGGCCGCGGCGAAGATGACACAGGTGCATGTTTGCCCTATGTTATGGCAGGTATCAAAGACCAGCTTGTTGAAGTAGAACAAGGTAAGAACGAATACCATGACATTGCAGTTAAACGTGACAAGTTTGATATTGAACTGTTCTACGAAGCTGTCCATGAAAATCGTTTGTTTAAAGCAGTGAACTGGGGCGGCGTAGAGCAAGTTCCGTTGGACTTTGTAATGGTACGCAAAGACATTGCCGACGACATCCTTGCTAATTTCCATCGTGAACAATACGTTGGCACTGGCAAAGGAGATTGTGGCTATGAAAACAGCTACCGTAAGATTACCTTTACTAGCATTATCGAAGACTTGCCAGAGTTCATGGATGAACTAGTGCGTTCAATTAAAGAAGACAATCGCGACAAGTTCCTTTTCCGCGAAGGACTTGAAATCTTTGAATATGGTCATCCTAACAAAGTTAATGCTTGGATGCGTGGCGACAACTATCGTTATTGCCAAGTTGTCCGTATCAAGCACATTGTTGAACAACTAGTTGCTGAAGACAAGATTGCCGAAGCTACAAAAGTTATCATTGACTTTTTGAAAGCCAAGTACATTGACTGCTTTATGGAAATGACTCGTCGTAATTGGGCACCTGGTGGCCACGAAGGCAGTCAAAGTAACGAGCATCACGGCTATCGTATTATTGCAGAAGCTACATTGCGGGCACTTGCACGTGAACGTAAGGAATACGAAGAAGATGTTGACGAAGAATTTTCGGAGTTCTAATGAAATTATTTGGACGTAGCGCCGGCTACTATATCTTTTGGTTGTCGGTAATTTATTTGACAGTGGGCTTTGCTAATATTCATTTTGAGTTTACTCGTACAGAGTATATTCAGATTGTGTGGATTTGCTTTTTAGCATTGCCGCTATTGTGTAAGCCAGTGGCTAATTGGTTGAATATGCGAACTATATGGGATTGACATCCTGTTGACAGTTACGTATAATACCACTATTATCACTTGAAGGACCACAAGTAATGCAAAATATCAGGAGAAACGTTATGCACGCCGTGAAAGTTAATAGAATCGAACTATTAGGAATCGTTCGAGACAATAAAGAAAAGCACATTAAAGAATTCAACGAAAGCGTTGAAGACTATAAATCTGCGGCCATTAAAGTAACACAGGCAAACTTGAAGTTAGCCAAATCAGGTGACTTGGATCAGATTGCCAAGATCAAAGGCATGCCACAAAAGCCAGTAAGCTACGAAAAAGAATACAATCGTGCCGAACGTATGCTAGAACTAAGCGTAGAAGAAGTCATTGAAGTTGAACAAGATGTATTCAATCAACTTGTACTCGACGAGTGGTCTTGGAAAAACGCATTTGTTGCCAGTGCTAGCTTGTATAAATCAATGTAAGGAACTGTATGGATATGGACCAAGCCGCTGTCTGGTTAGCAGGTAGCATTTTAGTTATGTTGGGCTTTGTTGTAGTTATTAGCGGCGTGATTGTTGTTAATAATCTGCTACACAAGTATTGGAAGCCGGTTCGTATTTTTTCAGCAGATAGTTGGCACTTTAACCCACCACCCCGCTTTGTTGAAGACACTCATGACTCTACAGGAAGCACTAAAGGTTAAGGAAAGTTTGCAAGAGCTAGAAGCCACAGCAGAGAAATTTGACTGGGGGCCTAGCCAAGCATTTGCCCAACAACGACAAGCCGAAGCATTACGCATAATCAAAAAAGAGATCAAGCGTTTGCAAGCTGAATAAATAAAATTGTGCATTAGCACAACCAACAGACTTTAACTTATATGCACTTAGTCTGTGTGCAGTAAAAAGGAAAAACATGATGTACTCAAATAAACTCGTTACGAGTCTAAAAGCCAACGGTAAAATTCTTAGAGAATTCAAAGACACCGTCTATATTCCATTTGGTAGCGAATATAGTTTTTTAATCAAAAACTTACATACAACAAGAGCAGTAGTAAACATTTTTATCGATGGTGAAGATGTTGTCGAAGGCGGCCTTGTAGTTAATGCAGGTCAGGAGATTGACCTAGAGCGTTATGTAAAAAACGGAAACTTGTCAGCAGGCAATCGTTTTAAATTTATCGAACGCACACAATCCATTGAAGATGGTCCACGTGGCATTAAACTAGAGGACGGCTTAGTTCGTGTTGAATTCCAGTTTGAACAACCTCGTCCCGTACTACAACCTAAGTGGGTGCCAGGTCACTACGAATACAGTCAAAATACCAACGCCAGCTGGGCAGTACCAATGGGTTCTACTACCAGTGAATACCGCGGCGTAACTGATAAGTTTACACTAACAGCCAGCGGTAGTATTAGCCAGATGAATGTAGGCGGCGCATTGCGCGGCATTGATTACAGCAACGGCGAAGCAGTTAAAGCTACTGCGGCCGCGGCCATTAACTCTGTTGTACCAAATACCGCTGAACTGCACGATGGTATGGCCACTATGGATTGGTGCCAAAACGAAGTTGGTATTACTGTGCCAGGTAGCAAAAGCACACAAAAGTTCCAACATGTTACTATGGGTGCCATGGAGCCAACAAAGCATACTATGGTTATCAAACTGTTAGGCGAAACGCCGGACAATAAGCCAGTGTTGGCACCAGTAACAGTTGAACGCAAGCCCAAGTGTGTTACTTGCGGCAAACAAAACAAAGCCCATGCTAAGTTTTGCGTAGAGTGTGGAACAGCTTTAGAAATTTTTGCATAATATGGACTATATCCTCCGGTACGAACTAACGGCAGACGACATTGAGTTTCTTAACATGACCTCGATGGACTATGATTTACATACGCCTGATAAGCTAGGTAAAAATGATAGTGGCTGGTGCGACTACAGTACCGGAGGATATATCGTTAGGAAAAATGACAGAGCTATCTTTAAGAACGTTAGTGACATTGATCTAACGTTCTTAACTTTGAAGTTTGGCACACGACTAAAACCATTGCATAAAGGTATGCAAGAGATATACAATGTAGGCGAACAACACAATTGTGGACCTATTAGTGTTATAGACAGCGAAACGGTAGTATAAGGAAGTAACATGGCCAATCTAGCCGAATGGTTTGAAAAGCAAGAACGATATAAACCAAAATGGGAACACGGCGCACGAGTATTCGGGTACTGGAACAAGATTCCATTTATAGGTTCGGTGGTAGCGGATCGAGAAAAAGATTACATCTTAATTCAGCCAGACTTGCCAGTAAAACTTGACAACAAGTTAAATAACATTATAATTGTAAGACACAAAGACATTAAATCATTAAAGGAGTATTAATATGTCGTAGATTGAATATGCTTGTAAGGACCTAGTGTTCCATTTTAACAAGAAACACTTAGAAGACGAGACCATTCCAATGTGGGTCATTAAAACACATGGAGAATCATTCTACGTTAATCACGTAACCGCAGAGATACCCTGGACAACAAAAGAAACTCCAGACAACGCTCATACCAAAGGTAGCCTAAAGTTTAAAGAGTGCTTGCTCTCTATAGACGCTGACAACTGTGCTACTATCAGCAAATTAAGCCTGTACGATAAAGTTAGATTACGCAACCAAAAGCTGGGTATTACCCGCATTATGTGGACCGGTTTTACGTTTGAACAGGCCTTAAAAGAAGAAGGTGTAAAGCATACGCCATTTAAGCGTGTACATGGTGCTTGCAGTACTGCCTATACCGTTTGCGACTTATTGGACAAAAACGATGCATTGGTACTAGGACTAAAGTACCCAGGTAGGTTCAGAGTGCTTATGCCCAACGAGCCGCAGTACAGAGCCTACGACGATAAAAAACTTTGGGACAAACTACAATCAGATTATGATTTGGAAGAATACGCAGTAGACGATGACGATTAATTCCTCCAAATAGGTTGCAAAATCGTTAAAGTAGTATATAATAGAATCTGATAGACCACTAAATAATTACGTTGAGCTTTTAAACATGCTCTATTAGATAGGAAATAAATGTCAAACTTAGGTTGTTTTACTTGTTTAAATTGCGGCAAAGTTAACCCCATTAAAGGGCACTCGTATTCTAACAAGTTCTGTAACAATAATTGTCAAGCACAGTATCGCAGTCGTAGCTTAGTACGTGAGTGGAAGGAAGCCAAAGAGCCATCAGCTTGGAGGCAAGTACCGGATTGGATCAAAAAATATTTGATTCAGGAACGTGGACACCAATGTGAAGTATGCGGCATTACAGAATGGCAAGGAGAACCTGCCCCGTTGGTAGTAGACTACCGCGACAATGACTCGTACAACAACCGAGAAGACAACCTAGCATTGATTTGCCCTAACTGCAAGTCACAGAAATAATTTCATTTTTACATAGGAGATTCACAAATGAAAACTATCGGCGACAAAATTACCCCTTTTGCCATTACAGGCGTTAAGCCAGGCGCACTTACACCAGACGGTGCGTTTGAAACTATTACTGAGAAAAGTTTCGAAGGCAAGTGGAAAGTAATCGTTTACTACCCAAAGGACTTTACATTCGTATGTCCAACTGAAATCGTAGCTTATGATAAGCTAAACAGCGACTTTGCCGACCGCGACGCAGTATTGCTAATCGGTTCAACAGACAATGAGTTCTGCAAGCTAGCATGGCGCAACGCACACGAAGATCTTAAGAAAACAAATTCTTGGGGCTTTGCTGATGTTGCTCGTGACGAAATGAGCCTTGCTGAACAACTAGGTATTTTCTATGCTCCAGCAGGCGCGGCACTTCGTGCAACATTCATTGTTGACCCAGACAACATCATCCAACACGTTACAGTCAACAACTTGGACGTTGGTCGTAATCCAGATGAAGCATTGCGTGTACTTGACGCATTGCAAACTGGCGAGTTGTGCCCATGCAGTCGCCCAATCGGTGGAGAAACACTATAATGACTACTTGGGTAGATGCACTAAAAGAGTCTAGTATTCCTGATTATGCCAAGGATACTAAACTAAACATCGACGCTGTAATTAAGCGTAGTAGTCTACCTGTTGAAGAAGCAGAAGCCGTTGCACTTGCCGCGGCCTTTGCAACCGGCAACAGCAAATTGTGGACATGGATGGAAAGTCAAATTGTTAATAAAACCGAAACCACTGCCGCACTAACAGCGGCCGCATTGATGGCACAAAACAATGTGTGGTATCCTTTTGTAGAAATGACCGACGATCCACAGCTAGAAGGATTACCTGCTCAATTACGCATGAACGCTATTGCGACCAGTGGCGGCACAACTAAAGAACGTTTCGAGGCTTACAGTCTCGCGGCCAGTATTGTAGGCAAGTGTCACTTCTGCGTTAAGGCGCACTACGATGGTCTTAAGAAAATGGGCTACACAGTAGAACAGCTTCGTGACATTGGTCGTATTGCCGCAGTTATTAACAGCGTGTCTAAAGTAGTTGCAAGTTAATACCTTAGTTTACAGATTTAAATTGACATAAATTGGATCTGAAGTTATACTATGTATACAGTCAGTAGAAAGGAAGCAAAATGAAAAAAGGCGAAATGTTAGACAAAATGCTACACATTGCTGTCAATGGGCATCATGGTCAGTTTGACAAAGGCGGCAACCCTTACATTTTGCATCCTTTGAAAGTTATGCACTATTTGAAGAGCGATGACGAAGAACTGATGTGCATGGCGCTGGGACATGACGTTATCGAGGATACCAAAGTAACGTACAAGGACCTTCGTGATGCAGGTATTAGCGAACGTGTTATTGCTGGCATCCGTGCCCTTACTAAGCAACCAGGTCAAACATATGAAGAATATAAGGAAGGCGTGTTTGCAAATGAAGATGCGATGCGTGTCAAAATGGCGGACCTGCGCCACAACACAGACATTCGTCGCCTCAAAGGCGTAACGGAAAAGGACATTGCTCGTATTGCAAAATATCAAATGTTCTACATGGAAATTAAAGCTAAATTGGTTGACAAATAATCCAATTAATTGTATAATCAGTTTATGAAATTTTTCCAAGAGACTACAGTTTGGGGCGACAACGTCCCAAACCACGTGTATTTGTTGTCCGATGATAAAAGTAAACTTTATGCTTATGTCCGTCACGGCACAGATACTGTATTCACTTTTAAAAAACCAATAAAAGGTTTTAGTACCAAAGGCCGCACTTTTAAAGAAGTGGCTAATACTTATAACTACAAATTGGAAAAAGAAGAAGTTAATACTGAAGTATTAGCCGATGTTGCACTCAAGCGTTGGACTGTACAAGGCTCAAAAGGTAATACTTATACAGTAACACTAAAAGGTAGTACTTTGGTATGCAGTTGCCCGGGCCACACTTACCGCGGCAAATGCAAGCATACCGAAGAAGTTAGTGCCCATTAACATAATTTGGTTGACAATTAAATCCATTTATTGTATAATACATACATGGACAGCAAAAAAGTATACCGCAAAAGACGCCAAGACTGCAACCATGCAGTTTATGTGATTACCAATGTTGTTACCAACGAACAATATATCGGTATCACAGTAGCCAGCGGCAATGTTAAAAAGGCCTTGAAGGTTCGTATGCAAAAGCACATTCGTCGTGCATTGACTGAGAACAAGGATTGGGCATTGTGCGAAAACATTCGTGCCCACGGTGTTGACTCTTTTACCTACGGCTTGGTTGAAATTGTGCGTGGCCGCAAGCCTGCCCATGCACGTGAACGAGCTTTGCTTCGCGAACACAATCCTGCACTTAACACAAATTGATTGACACAATAATCAATTAATTGTATAATGTAAGCACAGTTAACAAATTAAGTACCACACTTAAATATATGGATGATAGCACAAGAAAAAATTTGGACCTTAGTAAAATGGATATCGTATATTTTGCTGGGCGTGGTTTTAAATTTAGCTAACATAAAAGTAGACAACAAGTATTTTTGGATCATTATCGCATTGGCACTTTGTATTGAATTGGCAAGTATTTGGCACCTTAACGCAAAGATCTATAACCTTTTAACAGACGCAGACAATGACGCAGACCAAACCAAAAAACAAGTTTCCGATACTTGATGTTTTTATGACTAGTGCAATGGCATTTCGCATCAACGGCGACTATGTCAACAGTTGGGTACAAGACCCTAACAGTCAAGAAGTTAAAGCCAAACCTTTGAATAAAGATATCATGCGCGAACACTTCGTGTCGGGCAACCCCCAACCCACTGAACAAGACCAAGAAGTGGGCCGGCTCATGCACGAGCATTTCAAAGGCATTTTGCTTAAGAAGCTGACCAAGCCGCTTAACCAATTTGAAAATGCCATTGCTGAATTGGTCATGAACGAAGAAGTAAGTCGTTTTGAATTTGGTCTTATTGCTAGCCTTGCCAAAGTTTATAACAGAGATTTGAAATCGGAATCTGCTCGTGAGTCTATTGCCAGCATTGGCTTTGCTAGTCAGTTTATCGAGTCCACTCCTACTACTGCTGGCAATTTCTTTTTGGACGTCAACATTTTGACAACCCTGCGCCTTCCAGCGTATAATTGTTGGACAGTAACAGCAAAGACTAAGGAAAATAACCTAGTCGGTTTTTATATGAAACAAGATCCTGCACCTTACGTGGGCAAAGACATTGAGATTCGTTGCCGCGTTAAGGATCGCAAACAGAACAGAGATGGTTTTAAAGTAACCTATCTGAATTATGTCAAACTACTATCGGAGGAAGTATAATGTAGCGTTAAAACAATTATGTTTTTCGGTAAGATAGTTTATTAATTTAGAAAGGAGAATGATAATGTTTATCATTTATAAAGAAACCAAACAGCCTAAGACTCAGTTCGTGGCTGATGATGCCTACAAAGGCCCCGCATGTGCATACGCAGGTGTGGAACCCGGTCGTCAATACGATGACCGCAAAGAAGCAGAAGTGGACGCCAGCTGGCTGTTCCGCTCTAGCTCTGCCAACTACAAAGTGGTAGAGGTCTAAAGTGCGAGCAGGTAAAGTCGGGCAAAGTTTGTCTCGATGCACCCGGGACATCCTTGACGGCGTTGTGGCCATTGAGGATGTCTTTGTAGTTATTTCCCGCACTCGTATTCCTACTCGCGATGCCCTGCGGCAAGTGATGGAGGAATATCAGTGGCGTGGGGGTCCTACTAGTTTGTCAGGCTACGACATTGATAAAGTAATGGAAGTGGCTTATAAGCTATGGGACGATGGCAAACTGCATCAACCTCGTTTGTACGACAATGGCTGGGCATTTGAAGGACTGGCTCAAGACGTATGGCTTGACATTACACCTTTGCCTAGTTTCCATAACCCCACAGTTGTAGAAGCATATCAGCATTACGATATGTTGCGTAAACTAGCAGAGTGAGGAATATATGAGTTGGTTTAAAAGAAAACAACCAGTTAAGCTGGTATTCTTAACTAGTCATATGCGAGACCATACTCATTGCGATGCAGAGATTACATGGCTAGGTAACAAGCTGGATCACCTTGATGCTATGCTTAAACTTTGCACTCGTAAAGAGCGCAAAACGTGGAAGTATAACCATTGGAAAAAACAAAGGGATATACTGTTTCGAAAGTGGCGTAAAGACATTACACTCAGAGACGCCGAGATGAAGGAAACAGTTAATCTTGCTAACAAGTATAAAATTACCTATGACTGGTGGGAACCAAGTTATGAAGTACTAGGTAATGTAGAGTTTTTCTTGTATGACATTTTTAAAGACTTTTGGGTTAAAGTATGGGGCAATCCTAAACTAGAAGCCGCACTTAACGAAAGTTTTCATAAGAATAAAGAAGAACGTTTACGTAGAGGACAATGATTAAAGGGCCCTTAGCTCATGTTGGTTAGAGCAGTGGACTCATAATCCATTGGTGGTGTGTTCGACTCACACAGGGCCCACCAAACAAAATACCCGCTTCGGCGGGTATTTTTTTGACCGTTAACTTAGCTTATAATCGCCGCCGCCGAACAGCTTAAATACATCAGTATTACCTACACAGTGGACAGACAGATGTTTCAAATAATAACAAAAAGAAGAGACAACTATGAAAAAAGTCCTAATAGTAGCACTGATGCCAATGTTTGCCCAAGCGGCTCCGTTGGCAGACTTTACCTTTAAAAGCCCTAGCTTCAACGGCATAGGTTATAGTAGCCATGTGCTAACGATAGAAAACCAAGAAGCAACCCGCAAAAAAGCGGTTGAAGATAAGATCCAAGCGGCCTTAGACAAAGCCGCGGCTGATGCAAAGAACACTAACCTTGCTAAGTTCTTAAACAACTTAGAAAGTCGTATCTATGCCCAAATAAGCCAGAACTTGGCCACTGCAATGTTTGCTTCGGGCGGCACAACCAGCGGCACATTAAACTTTGAAGGCAACACTATTTTCTGGAATAAAGATAGTGCAAACGTATATCTTACAGTAACGGATACTGTAGGCAACAACACCCAGATAACCATTCCATTGGGACAATTTCAATTTTAAGATATGAAAAAAACTCTAATAGCTTTATCAATTGTATCCTTGTTAAGCGGGTGTGCAGTCGTCCAAACAACAGGATTAAACGAGTCAAAACCTGAGGTTACTTCAAGTGTGATGCAAAAGGAATTTGACAGTATTCCAAGCCCTGCAACCGGAAAACAGGTCAGCGTGGCTGTTTACAGCTTTGCTGATAAAACAGGTCAACGTAGACCGCAGGCAAACATTGCTAGTTTAAGTACAGCAGTTACACAAGGTTCCGAAACATTCTTAATAGCCGCACTGCAAAACGTAGGCCGTGGGGAATGGTTCGAAGTAGTCGAACGAGTGGGTGTAGATAACCTAACTAAAGAACGACTAATCATTCGTCAAATGCGTGAAGCATACGAAGGTAAAGACGCAAGACCTTTAATGCCCATGCAATTTGCAGGCATGATTTTAGAAGGTGGTATCATTGGATATGACACAAGCACAAACAGCGGTGGAGCTGGTATGCGTGTTTTTGGCATAGGAAGGCAAACCCAATGGAGTCAAGACACAGTCACAGTAAGTTTGCGAGCTATATCTGTTAACACTGGCAAAGTGCTAATGAGTGTTACAGTACAGAAGACGATCTTGAGCACAAGTGATGGCTTAACTGCACTTAAATTCTATGATGCAGGTACCAGAGCATTTGAAGCCGAGGCCGGTCTTACTATCAACGAGCCAGGAACATACGCTGTAAAGACAGCTATAGAACTGGCAGTTGTGGAACTCATCAAAGAGGGTCAGCGTAAAGGTGTATGGGACTACAAGTCTGCTACTGCACCACTAGCTACAGAGGAGAAGAAGAATGAGTTGGTACAAGAGAAGACCCCGGCTGAAAGAGCCAAGCCCGCTTCATCCACACAGGAACAGCCCAGCAAGTCAACGAATGATGGAGCAGGCCAAACTGTTAAGCCCTAAGAAGGACGACAATAGTAAAACTAATAACAAAAGGCCTGACGGCCAAGGAGAGTAACCTGAGAAATACAAATCAGCTTACATTAACATAATGACAAAGAATAAATTAGTCACTCGTACAATTCCTTTAGCGGTTGCAACACTACTAATGGCATTTACGGCCCATGCATCTGACAATAGTATCTACTTAGACCAAACAGGTGACAATAGTACTATTACAATGTTGCAGGATGGCGCTGGCAATAGAATTCGCGGCGTGCAAGGTTTGGGTACAGGAAATACCACACCAAGCATTATTAAAGGAGACGCAGTTAGCGTTGACATTAGACAAATCGGTAGCGGCAACATTTTAAACATGGGCGTAGACACAACTACGGCCAATGGTGCTAGCCCTACAAGTATCATATACAAAGTTACTGGTAACAACGCAATTGGTACTATTAACTTAAACAACAGCGGTAATGGTATCAGTGCAAGTCAGACTGTTAACATTGACCAAACAGGCGATGGTGCAATTACAACATTGAGCCTACTAGGCGCAAGAAACAGCCTGCAAGTTATCCAGGCTGGTGGTAACAATAATAAATTCATAGCCACAATCAATGCGGCAGATACTATTGTAACTATTAACCAAACAGGTGGTGGCGGCAACGAAACTACACTAAACATGACAGGAGACAAAGGTCAAGTTGATATTACTAGCATTGGATCTACTAACATCACTAACATCACACAAAGTGGCGGCGGTGCTAATGGACACTATGCTAAATTAGACATAACTGGATCTGGCAATACTACAACTATTAATCAAAGCGGTACTATTGACACTACAGTTAATTTAAAGAGCGTAGGTAGCGGTAATACATTTAATATTACTACACGTAATTAACGGATAGACAGATGAAGTTTTGGACAGTTGTGCTAGGCACGACAATGTTATGTGCAACAAGTAGCTCAGTGGCTTTCGTTGGTAAGGTCACTGAGCAACTTAATGCAGTTCCTAGTATTCAAAGACAAAAAGATTCCCTACAAGCAACAAAAGGTGCAGGGATAGAAATGAACGATGCTATTAAAACTTCACAAGGTAAAGTAGGCATTACGTTCGAAGATGACACAAAAGTTCAAATAACAGAAAACAGTAAACTGGTCATTGACGACTTTGTTTACGATCCTAAAAGTAAAAGCGGCGGCAAGTTGGCAGTTAAGATTGCACTCGGTACTGCTAGATATGCTAGCGGGCAAATAGCAAAAACAAATCCACAGGCCGTTGCAGTTAGTACTCCTACTGCAACCATTGGTGTTCGTGGTACAGATTTTACAGCAACAGTGGACGAACTAGGACGCAGTTTAGTTATTCTCTTACCTAGTTGTCCAGAACATGTGAAAAATAGACCACATGATATTGAACGTGATTGTGTAACAGGAGAAATTAGTGTTACCAGTGACATGGGCACAGTTATTTTAAACAAGCCCTTTCAAGCAACCAAAGTGGACAGTAGAAATGCTCCTCCTACACGCCCTGTTATACTAAACCTTAGTGAAGATGCTATTAGTAACATGCTAATCATTAGTCCTCCTCGTGAAGCTAAAGGCGACAGTAAAAGTCGAGGCCCAGAGTTTAGAAGTTACTTAGACGTTGACTTTCTTAAAGAGAAAGGCCTAGAAAACGTCTTAGAAATACAACAACGAGATATATGGCAAGATAGACTTAACAGAGAATTCTTAGACACTGGCTTTATTAACAACTTCTTTGACATTATATCCAATGCCCTAAACGAAGACTTCTTAAAAGAAGTAGACACTGTACTACCTGATTATAGAAGGTCTAGCGGTATTGTGGCAGTCAAAGATGATTTAACTGTAGGCTTGTGCAGGGACGACGGTAGCAATATGCAATGTGTCACAACACCTATTACACAAAACAGTGTAATATTTCAAACACAAGGCAATGTAGAATTTAAAAACAGAATTAACGCAGGCGGTAACACAACAATTACCTTGATACAAAAATGAAAAAGTTTATTTGGATTTGGTTGGTATTATTAACTTTTGTTAGCCTATTGCTAGGCAGTAAAGCTCACGCCCAAACAGGCTATAATGCCATTGCTACTGCTTACGTTACAACTACTATTAGTCAGAGCGTAGTGTTCGACAGCACCATGCAACAAGGTGGAACATTTACCATGAGTGTATTAGCACACAACGGTGGCGGCCGTGCTGGACAAAGTGATACGGCCAACGTTAAGATAGAATTCTTTAACAGCAGTGGTGGATTAATAACTAGTGCAAGCTCGACATACAATGCTAACTTGCCAAACCCAAATGCTGTGTGTGGTAATCCTTGTATTGATACAACAGTTCCTTGGTCAACATTAACTATCAGTAAAACTCTAACTGCGGCAGAAGCATCACAGGTAGCCTATGCTAAGGTTAGTATGTATGGTATTGACGGAAGTTTCTGGGCCGGCGATTATGGTCCTTGGTATCGTGCTCCTACACTACAACAAAACGGTGGAGGCAACTTACTGTATAACCCAGAATTTGGTCCATACAATGGTATAACAGCACAGGGTTGGACAAGTAATCCGGGCTTTGGCGCTTGTCAAGGTGCTTGGGGTGGTAGTAATGCTTGTATTGTTAACAGCGACGGTGTGCCGGGCACTAGTACAGTTGGCTTAGTTGCTAACGCAAACGGCGGCGGGCCAGATCCATTGGGCGGTACTACTAGCGGTACTGCTGGCGGATACAATAGCACAATGAGTGTAACTAATGCAGGTACAGGTGCAACAGCAGGCGCGGCACCTGCACCAACCCCTACTGTAACAAGCACAACAGTAACCTATACAACGAGAACTGTAGTTAACGGTAACACAACTACAATATATAGAACACCTGTCACTACAACAACATACAGTGACGGTACTAGCACAAGTACCAACGGCACTGAAGCATTGTATCAAACTAAGATAGCAAGTACAGTGGTAACCACAAAAGTAATAGGTACAAGTTTAGTAACATACTCTACTCCTATTAACACAGTTACTACTGTAGGCGGCGGAACTACAATTGAATCAAATGGCGCAGTAACTACTGCATCACAAACAGTTCAGCAAGGTTTGACATATCAAGTATGGCGTTATGATAGTAAAACATATAGCTGTGGTTGGTTAGGCTGTATATGGGACTTAGGCCGTCGTACACCTAGTACTAGTTTGAGTTCATACGGCAATCCGGACCGTACAGGTGTAACAACCAACGGCATGTATCTTGCCACAAACGCTCGTTTACCTAACGGGGATAATAGTTTACTTGGTTATAACGACAACACAGTTATTAGATACTCTGGAACAATCACCATTCCAATGACTACTGCACATCCTGCAGGTAGTGTGTACAGAATTTATTTCTACAACAATACTGACGACGGCTTTAAATTATTAATCAACGGAGTCACTGTTATTAATCAGGACTCTACTAACACATGGCAAAGCGTTGGAGGATACACTAGTAGTGGTTGGCTAGATGTTGTAGCTGGCCAAACATATAACTTAGAAGGTTGGTACTGGAACGTATTAGGCGGCGTAGGTCACAGATTCTATTGGGACTTTGGTAATGGCATTCAAGGTGTGCCTAACTCTGCATTTACAACAGGATGGATAACTGATCCTATTGTAGTAGACACTAGTGGATTAGTTTACTCCAACAGTAGTGTGGTTAATGTTAGTGGCACTAGTGTGTCCTTACTTCCAGGATATATAACAACAGATGGCAATGCTACAGTAGCAGTTAGTGATTCAGTTGGATCTAGTGCAATAACCATAGACCAAGACAACAGGGTAACACGATGGACTAACGCCACAGTAAACAGTCAAGGTATATGGATAGAACAAACAGGTAACAACAACGTTATAACTATCGATCAAGCTGGCAAGAGTGCAATCAAAGGCATAGGCCAAGATAAAGCAGTTGTACAAGGTAACAGTAACACAATTACCATTAACCAGGGTGTAACGGGCCTAGGCCAGAACTTGATTGAAATGAGTGTAATTGGCGACAGTAATACACTTAACATTAATCAAGCAAGAACAACTACTGGTTTAAATGCTGGTGGTAATGGACACTATCAAATGATTGATATCAGCGGATACACAAACAGTTTAACTACACAGCAAAGTAATATAGGCGGAGTTGGAACTCACTATATGGAAACAACTATAGTAGGTAACAACAACTCTGTAATTGCCAAACAAACCGACAATGGCAATAAAATTATGTTTACTACGATTAATGGTAGTAGCAATACTGCTGACGTTGTACAAAAAGGTACAGGACAGCACTATTTGGATCTAACTATGAATGGTCCAGGTAATACAGCAACCATTTTACAAGAAGGTACAGCAGGACACAAAGCCACAATCGATATGACTAGAGGCACCGGTGGTCCAAATACATTGGATTTAAGCCAGACTGGATCTAATCCATTAAGTATTGGCATACAACAAACTTGTAACGTAGCCAGTTGCGGTGCAGTAGTTGTACGCCAAACTCAGTAAACTTGACATCGTTAAATACTTCTGTTACTATAGGAATATTATGACAGAAAACTTAACCAAACTTATCAAAAAGTTCTTTACAGGTAGCGGCATTGTTATTTTGTTATTGTTGGCACTGCTAGCATTAAGAGTATACGACCCGTGGCCTGTACAAGTACTACGTTTAAAAAGCTGGGACTTCTTACAAACTCAGCTACCCAAGATCCACAGCGAGGATGTTGTTATTGTAGAGATTGACGAAAAGTCAGTACCTAAATACGGACAGTGGCCATGGGACAGACGAGACTTGTCAGACATTATTGACAAACTACGCCGCAATGGCGCAGGCATTATTGTTGTACCAGCAGTATTCAGTGAACCCGACAGGGCCAAAGGCGATGAAGTTTTTGCCAAGAAACTAAAAGAAAACGGAGTTGTTATTGCACAGGCTGTAACAACACAAACTAAAAAGCCAGATGCACAACGCAGGGGTGTTGCAAAAGTTGGAGAAGATCCTGCGCCTTACTTGTATGCGTGGCCTGGCGCTATTAAGCCATTAACTAGTCTAGCTAATAATGCCGACGGTGTTGGTATTATTGCGGCCGCCCCAGAACCAGACGGTGTTGTTCGTCGTATGCCTATGTTGGTTAGAATTGATGAAAACATTTATCCTAGTTTAACTATGGAAGCATTGCGTGTAAGCACAGGCGATCCTAGTTATCAAGTTAAAACCAGCGAAGCGGGCGTTGAAGCAGTTCGTGTTCCACAATACGGCGCAGTCCCTACAGATCCGACAGGCAGTGTGTGGATGAACTGGAACTATACATTTGACCGTTACAGCGTTACTGACGACTTGCGTAAAGTAAAAGGCAAGGTTGTTGTTCTAGGTCTTGCACTAGAAGGTGTTGGCGGAGTTATTGCAACACCAACAGGCAGTGCATACGCACATGACATGCAGGCCACAATGATTCAAACAATTGTAGACAAGAATAATATTCAGCGTTATGCATGGGCAAACATTGTTGAACTATTATGCATTGCGGCCATTGGCATCGCGCTAATTTACTTTGTACCAAAGACCAGTGTAGCATGGACAGTACCAGTGTTAGTTACTTTTATTGTAGGTTACACGTACAGTAGCTTCTACTTGTTCCGTGACTTGCACCAACTATGGGACTACAGTTGGCCAGTACTAACGGGCTTTGTTATTTGGAGTTACATTGTATTCAATAAGTTTGCCAAAGAAAACGCATTGAAGAAACAAATTGCCAAACAGTTTGGTACATATCTAAGTCCAGCACTAGTTGCCAAATTACAAAAGAATCCTGAACTGTTGCAGTTAGGCGGCGATGAACGTGAACTATCAATTATGTTTACAGACGTTCGTGGCTTTACTACAATCAGTGAACACTATGGTAAGGATGTACAAGGACTTACTAAGATTATGAACCGTTACATGACTGCCATGACTGCAAAGATTATTGAAAACAATGGTACATTGGACAAGTATATCGGTGACGCACAAATGGCATTTTGGAACGCACCAGTGGACGAAGCACGTCACGCACACATGGCAGTTAAGACAGCATTAGAAATGATGAAGAGCCTCGACGACTTTAACGCAGAAGTTACTGCCGAAGGTATTCCAGCCTTTGGTATGGGACTAGGCATTAACACAGCCGCAGTTGTAGTCGGCAACATGGGTAGTGATCAACGTTTCGACTATACTTGTTTAGGTGACGGTGTTAACTTGGCCAGTCGCTTAGAAGGACAAAGTAAACCCTACGGTGTTAAGATTGTTCTCGGACAGCGAACAGCAGAACTTGTTAAAGATGAATACAAGGTTGTAGAACTTGATTGCATTGCAGTTAAGGGTAAGAACATTGGTGTTAAGATTTATACCATTGGTGAAACTAATACAACACTACATGACACATACCTAAGCGCATACTACAGCGGTGACTGGGATCGTGCTAAGAGACAGTGTAAGAAGTTGATTGATTTAGACAATGAACTCAAGCACTACTATGAAAATATGTTAGAGCGTATGAACGAAGGCCTACCAGCTAACTGGGACGGCACTTACAGAGCTACAAGCAAATGATAGACATTTCTAAACTGAGAGAACACGATTTCTTGCTTAGAAAGCAACTCAACAAGGACTTGCTAATAACATTTTTCAAATGGTATGAAGTAGGATCCTTAGGAGTTGGCCGCCATTCTGTGCCATTTGTTGACATGAGTAAATATTTTGCAGGCCAGGAAGAAACATGGACACAAATGAATAAGGAAATAACATCCTTGTTTAATAGCAGAACGTCCACTAAACAAACGCAATTTCCTGGCCATGGATGCTATATTCCTACCTCACTTAATGACAAGAAGTGGCTAACGCATTTTTCTTACTATGCAGAAAAGTATCTGCCTGCAGAACTTATAACCAGAGCCAAAGACAGACACGAAATAAATCAATGGATATACGAAAATGTTGCAGTACCAGACTGGTCTGACAGAGTTATGGTAACACATAACACACAAAGTAGACTACAGTGGCAAGACTGGCAACATAAGCATAGATACGGGTTCTACCCAGATTGGATATCACAGTCATTGCCTACCGTTGTAGACTGGTGTAAGAACCAAGTAAACCACGTGTTTGACTATGTTGGCCGAGTTATAATTTTTAAAAATAATAAGACCCATCCAGTAGGCATCCACAGAGACTATTACTTAACAAACAAAGGTTTAAATTTACACAGTATAAATTTTCAATTTGATAGAGTAGATCGTCCTTTCTTTGTCTACGACGAAGTAACTAAAGAAAAGTTCTACACTAAAGGCTGTAAGGCTTACACATTTAACGATTTAGACTGTCACGGCTTAGATAGCGAAGACTACGATTCTTATACGTTTAGGATAGACGGAGTTTTCAACCAAAATATCTTAAAAGAGTTAGACTTACCTCATGGCTATGTTTGGAATGACCAGTGTGCCAGCTGGTCAAAGCTGAACAATTTAAAAATATACGAACCAGACTACGAAGCAGACAAATGAATGTACTTATTTTCGGTGGAGGCTCCAAATGGGGCCAACACTTCACACAGCACATATTGGCACAGGGTCATTCAGTTGACCTTGTTACCAGTAGCGACAACCCTGGTACTAATAATATCAAGGTTGATTGGATGCAACTTACTCTTGAAGGATTGGAAGTTGCATTAAGTCCTTTGAAAGGGAAACAGTATGACTTTATATTCTTCAATCAGAACAGTGGCGGAGCACCTAACGACGTTTGGTTTGAACCTACAAACACATTCCCGCTCCATGCGTGGAACCAACATACGTGGGTCGATTGCCAACTTCCGTACTATGCTATCAAGTTTCTTACGAACAGCATACATAAAGACACTAAAGTAGGATGGATGCTAACGGGCTTGATTGACGGCAAAGAAAAAGACAAATGGAAGTACGCAGGCTATGCTAGCCATAAAACGACTAACATACATCTAATGCGTGGGTTTAGTCAATACCACCCTGGTATATTTTTCTGCGTTAATCCTAGTTGGTTTCCCCCAGGACAAGAAGCCGCGGATGCTGACAGTATTTTTAAGTTAGTTAATAAACTTGCGGCCATAGACAGTGGCCGTGTGTTTAACAAAGACGGCCGCGAGTGGTTACACTACAGCCATCGCTAAGTTGCAGGCCCGAACAATATATCTACATAGTTGTTCATCGCTTGCACATTCTTGGGCCGCACGTATATCTCTAATTTCCTGTAGTAGGTAATTGCGTTCTTCGGCGCTAAGATTGCCTAGTTGATATTGTTCAGCAAGTGCTTGAACTTCTACTTCTAATGGATGCATTATCTTCCCTCCCATGCACTACGAGTTGCGTGTATTCTTTGTTGGGCAGTTTTCTTTCCAATCTCACAGAAAGTTTTACTACCACCTTTGTCCATGCGTACAACGTGCTGATGTAGACCTTTAAGGTTTGTAGCTTGGGGGTCTTGCCTCCACTCAGCATAACGAGCAAGTTGCTCAGCCTTGGGTATTACCAAGTGCCATGTGGGAGATTCACATGTTTGTTTTTCTATAGCAATGTCAATCTCTACCAGTTGATTGAACATCACTGGATCGTGCTTTTTCGGCCAATACTGTTGTATAGTACTGCAACCTGATAAGGCTACAATACTAACAGCAATTAGGAATTTTTTCATTAACCTTCTCCTGCGTTAGCAGTATTATCGTCTTCGGTTTTATTAATCTTTTGCTCAGCCGCTACACGTTCACGTTCAATAGTTTTGCCGCGTAAGTGTAGTACAGTTGTTACCTTTTGATTCAAGCGAATCAAGTCGTTGTCCAACATACGGATACGATCAATAAGTGCGATTAATGTTGTGTTTGCTTCGCCTAGTACAGGCTTAATTTCTTTAGTGGCCCATTCCCATACGTAGTAAATTAGATAGCCCATGCCACCTGCCGCTACAATAGGAAAACCATATTTGTTTACTAACTCTACTGGATCCATGTCTGCTCCTTAACTCTGGGTGAATACGGTTTCAAGAAGTGCAAACGTTATCATGCCTGCTACTCCCACTCCCTTTAATAACAATGACCTTTTGCTTTTTTCTAATAGTACTTGCACCTTGCGTCTTTTAACAGGGCAATTCAGCCCAGTAGATATTGTAGCAAGTACCATTTTTCGCATGTTAGTCTCTACGAGCGTCATTTTTACCGTCTGCACGAGCAATACGGTCAACGTCAGGACGTAGTCCCAGGGCGTTACTTACAATGGTGTCAATGCGTACTACGTCGTGGTTCATTGTTTTAACACGGTTGTCCAGTGCTCCAATGATGCCTTTGATACCATTGACACTACTGGTAACCCCTGCTAAAATGAATTTAAGCGTTAAGAACACAAAGTACCCTGCGCCCATTGCGGCCGCTATAGGGAACCCCAGTTCTGCAACAAGTTTAAAGAACTCTGCCATGTGTACCCTTTGTTATTATTATCAGAAGTATTTAGTGATTTTGGATGAAAAAAGTTGTTGACACGAAAACGAACCGGTGCTACACTAGATGCTTGCGTTAAGAAATTGGCGTATGCAACGAAAGTAGTAAAATTTAGGGTGTTGACAAATATTCTGAATTAATGTACAATAGAGGCATACGCTAAGGAACTTAGTGTTCGTGAATTGGAAAAATTAGGTGTTGACACAAAAAGACATTTAATGTACAATACACACATAGCGCAACAGATTCTAGAAAGTGATTTTTAAAGTCTGTTGTATAAATAAAACAACTAACTGCTAATGATTAGCGGTTGACAACTGAAAAGAATTCAAGTACAATAGAGACTATTATGTTTACAACGAATCTTAGAAACTGTTTAGCACATACATCGATAGCGATGGGTCAGCCCACCTATCCACGTGTGTCAGCCAACCAGTTTAATATTGAGAGTCGTGATACAAAATGGTCTGGGGTCCGAGAAGGAGCAGGTTACGCCTAATAGGAAGTAACTCTAAACTTTAAGGACCCTGGGACTAAAAACCCCAGGGTTTTTTGTTTTCGATAGGAAAGAATGATAGATAGTAAGAAGTTAAAAGAAGCTGAGTGGTATGCAAAGCATACACTAACAAGTGAGCAGGTCAAGCAATTGATGGCTGACAAGTTAGCAAGAGCGATTGCACATCACAAGGCAGTTAGTGCGCGAGAGACCTTGTTAAAAGGTCGTTAGAATCGCAAACGTGTAATAGGGAACGCGACCCTGCCGGCACGTAAAACATCGGCTACTAATGTGGGCGGACTAGAGGATGAGAAGTTCCTGGCGATAACGGGAATGGTAAAAATCTAGTTAGTAAAGCATACTGAGCTGACCTGGGTTGCAATACCGCAGACAGTATGTTTTACTAAGCGCATTGGAAACAGTGCGTTAACAATTTTGGAGATGTAGGAAAATTGGTAACCCCAGTGGACTGTAAATCCGCCGCCCGAAAGGCACTACTGGTTCGACTCCAGTCGTCTCCACCAAAATTCAATGGATGTGCTAGGCACTGGCGAGCCTAAGGAGCTGTAACCTCCCCGTTAATTCTGTGTAAGTTCGACTCTTACCGCATCCACCAATTTTTATACTCAGTTCGTCTATCGGTTAGGACGGTGGCCTTTCAAGTCGCAAAGACGGGTTCGATTCCCGTACTGAGTACCAAGTTTATTCCTCTATAGTTAAATGGTATAACAATCGGCTGATAACCGGTAATTACAAGTTCAATTCTTGTTGGAGGAACCAAGTTTATTCCCCAGTAGCACAGCGGTAGTTGCGCCTGACTGTTAATCAGGATGTCGGTGGTTCGATCCCATCCTGGGGAGCCAAATTTCTCGTCATTCGTGTGAAGAAAGCACGTATCATTAGGAAGGCTAGATTTAACGTATCTAGTATATTGCTGGTGCAAGTCCGGCCGGGAAAAGAAATATGGGGGCAGTAGCGGGCTACGGGTGATCCTTGCAAGATTGCTGACTAGAAGGGTTCAACTCCCTCGGCTTCCACCAATTTCCTGCAGAAAGAAAACTGTTCGACGGGCTCTATGGGAGCGGAGCGTCCTAGAAAAGAACAGGGGTACAAGTCCCAAGGTCCCGCCCAATTTCAACAATGAAGGATGTTTAAGACGGCTTGTAAACTTCATTGGATTCAGAAACAGATTGCCGTTAACTTCTGAATCAAATTATTATCTCTGCGTAATGTCAATCTGGTAGACGGCCTGATCTGGAGTCAGGAGGCTGTTGGTTCGAATCCAACCGTGGAGACCAAGTTAGTGCTTATATGAGTAGTCAATGCTGTGGTGGCAAAGATGGAAGTATAAGTCAGTCCACTCAACGTGAGATGCGTAGGTTAACCTTACCAGTTAACTTGGAGTGCGGTGTGATACCGCCGGTGGGCGCCAATTTTGTTCCCTGATGGTGTAATGGTAGCACAACTGACTTTGACTCAGTCGGCATAGGTTCGAATCCTATTCGGGGTGCCAGTAATTTTATACCGTGGTCGCATTCTGGGGAGTGCATCTGACTGTCGATCAGACTTAGGCGGGTTCGATTCCCGTTCACGGTGCCAGTTTTTGCTCTTATAGTACAATGGCTTAGTACACCGGTTTTGTAGTCCGGGAATCAGGGTTCGACTCCTTGTGAGAGCACCAAGTTTTATAGTAGGTTGCGCGAGAGGCTAATGCGTCCTGTTTGCTAAACAGTGAGTCGGAAACGGCACAAGGGTTCGAATCCCTTACCTACTGCCAAGTTTTGTAAGTGTCAGCAAGAGAATGTCACGCTATCTAGGTAAGTTCGAACTACCGAAATAGTAGAAGGGGACGGGTTCAACTCCCGGGGGATCGGAAGATCCCTGCAGATTGGTTGCTAACTGGACTAGTATCCCAAGTGACGGATCTTGACCCTGCCGGCTTTATTACAAGGGAAAATGGTTGCGATATGAGGGACGCAACGACTTACAAATTCAATATGCACCGTTAGCTCAGTCTGGCCTAAGGCGCCGCCCTGTCACGGCGGAGATCAGGGGTTCGAATCCCCTACGGTGCGCCATATACAATCGGTGCTATGACGTAGACGGATGCGTAGCGGTTTCATAAGCCGACGAGAGTGGCTCGGTACCACTTAGCACCACCAAGCAAGAATTATGCCCTGTTCGTTCAATGGATAGGATACGATGCTACGAACGTCGGGATGGTGGTTCGATTCCATCACGGGGCGCCATATTATCTCGCTTTAGTTCAATGGATAGAACACATTCCTCCTAAGAATGGGATGCAGGTTCGATTCCTGCAAGCGAGACCAGAATTAGTGACAGCAAGAGTCATGAAGTAAACACTTCTACATGCGGGGTCATCATGTGTAGATAAACAAGTGGGGTAAGAGTCCCTAATGTGCTCAGCAATTTAACAAAGGAAACTTGACATGAAACGTTCTATGAAACGATAGTGTCATCCCTGTACCCTGTATGGTCTGGGATGGCACGTAAAAGACAAATTTTACAATCCATCCCTTCGAGGTGTTATGGTAGCATACTCGGCTCTTACCCGATGAGGTGACGGTTCGAATCCGTCTGGAGGGACCATATGGGGGTATAACTTAACGGTAAAGTAGTCGGCTTTTACCCGACCTATCAGAGTTCGATTCTCTGTGCCCCTACCATTTAGTGAAACATATTGACGTTAACCAACCTCTGTCCTGTTGTACAACAGAAACAAGTTGTTTAACGCTCGTGAGACCAGCGCCAAACGGCCGGGAAGATTGTTACCTACCCCGCGGCGTCTAAACAATCTGTGGTTCAGTGTGTTTCACTAAATGGTAAGGACATGGAAGTATAGCTCAGTTGGTTTAGAGCATCGGACTTTTAATCCGAGGGTCCTGGGTTCGAGCCCCAGTGCTTCTACCATATAAAAACACATTGCTCTGAGTCGCTCTCAGGCAGGCACATAGGGAGTCATGACCCGGGTAGGTTCGAATCCTACAGTAGTGTGTTTCTATATGGTGTAGTCATCTAACAGCTAGGATACCTGTCGTCTAGTACAGGAAATGTTGGTTCAAATCCAACCTAGGCCATTAAAGATTATTGATAAAGCGCAGAGCTTTATTAACGTTGGTAAAGTAGCGCATGGTTACATCGCCGTCATAAATGTCGCGTACAATTATGCAACATATACCTTCGTCACTTAGTGACAAATGAAAATACAAGCCGCCTGGCGTAAAATTTTCATACGTTCTCATAAAATTATTTATTGCCGCTATAGCTTAATGGTAAAGAAGCGAGCTTATACCTCGCCAAAGCACAGGCCAGATAAGCCTGAGTGTGCAGGTTCGAGTCCTGCTAGCGGCACCATTTGTGTGTCGACACTGATCTCGGTGCTCCCGTTCTCCCGAGTTAGAATAGCTGATTGTGGTTCTCCCCTGACGAGATAAAACTTTCAGTAAGACGGGGCCAAACAATCGAAGCGTGGCAGAGCATGGTTTATTGCACCGGTCTTGAAAACCGACGGCTTAGAAATAGGTCCGTGAGTTCGAATCTCACCGCTTCGGCCAAACATATGGTGTCACTAGTGTAGAGGTTCGCACCCTAGTCTGTGAAACTGGTAGTACGGGATCGTTCCCCGTGTGACACCCCAACGATTTCGAGATAGACGTAGAGATTGAGTCCCTTGTGCGCTAGTGCCCTATTTCTTGAGCATGACACACCAGTAGCAACACAAGGTCTGTATAAACTCTCTCATACGAGACAAGCCAGTGAGTCCTTGAGAAAGATAGCTGGTCTCTCGAAAACCTATATACCGCTTTCGTTCAATGGATAGGACAACATTCTTCTAAAGTGTGAATAGTGGTTCGATTCCACTAAGCGGTGCCACTTATGGCTTTGTAGCTCAGTTGGTAGAGCAACGGATTGAAAATCCGTGTGTCACTGGTTCGAAACCGGTCAAAGCCACCAATATGCCCCTGTGATGGAATTGGTATACGTGTCTGACTCAAAATCAGAATTTTGCGGGTTCGAGTCCCGCTGGGGGCACCAATATAATCCACTGTAGGCTTGGTGCCCGGGATGGCGCGCAACCCGAAGAGGCGGTTCGATTCCGTTCGATTGGTTAAACTTGGTTCGATTCCAAGACAGTGGGCCTTTTAATGTGTGTTTAGTCTAAATGTTAGGGCGTCATGACGCAGGGCTAGAAACCTTGAGATGCGGGTTCGAATCCCGTAACACACACCGAATTTAATGCGTGGTTAGTTAAATGGTATAACCGAACGTTGCCAACGTTCAGTCAAGGGTTCGATTCCCTTACCCCGCACCAATTTTTATGCCTCGTTCGTCTAATGGTAGGGCCCTGCTTTTACACAGCAGAGACGGCAGTTCGATCCTGTCACGAGGTACCATTTTGTATCCCTAGTATAATGGCAGTATTGCGGTCTCCAAAACCGTTGGTCGGGGTTCGAGTCCCTGGGGGTACGCCAATTTTGAGACTGCTCATAGGGCACTGCAATGAACTATGACAGGTTGCTTGGTGTATTGGCAAGCACAGCAGAAGGTAGTATCCGACCAAAGGTTTGCAGACTGAGTAAGCGGAGAAGGCGGACGCAGGGGTAGGTTCGAATCCTACACGCATTTACTCAAATTCATATCCCGCTCAAGCTAACCTGGTGGAAGCGTTTGTTTGAAAAGCAGAAGGGTCTGGTTCGAAACCAGAGGGCGGGGCCACTTTAACCACAGAGTTAAAATCATTAGTGTATTCAGTAAACATATCATACAAGTGTGTCTTATCTTGTTCAAGTAGTTCTATTGCAGTTGCAATGAAACGTCTTGTACTAGGCACACGTATTTGATATGGAAATACATTGAATGATTTTAGTTTTGTTATGTACTGTTCTTTGATTGCCACAGGCAATACACCTGGATGTAAGTATTCAGGAACTAGCACAGGACTAAACATTATATCACGCAAAACGATTCCGCAGTACTTACTAAGGTAAGCAAAGGATTCTATAGTGTCGGTAACATAGCCCACATTGTATGCGCTGATGGTAGTATTGATGTTAAACTTGAAATTGTAATTGCTGGCAATGTATTTTATATTGTCCAACATTTCTTCATAGTTTGATCCGTGACGTATGTATTCATGTACGTGTTTAGGTCCGTCAATGCTTACACTAAAAGACACATTAACATTGAGTCTAGCTAGAGCGTCAAGTAAACGTTTGTTCATCACGCTCATGTTAGTAGAAAAGTGAACGTCCTTTAATGTAGGATGACCGTGCAGACTTTCTATAAAATCTGTAACAGGTTTGTCCAAGAAAGGTTCGCCACCAGTTATGCTTAACTGTTCTACTTGTTCTAGACTGTTAGACAAACTAGCAATGTCTATCTTATGGTCGTTGTATCCTGTGCCAAGGTATTTGCCTAACACAGTAGTGTTGGCCAATGCTTGAAGTTTAGAACTTGATCCCGGATCGCACATACGACAAGCAAGATTGCAAGTGTTACTAAATCCTGCCAAGTGTAAAACTTTTGGCCTAGGGTTGTTGATGTCAACGTTGTCCAATATGCCTGATTTTAAGTAGCTACGGGTTTTCCATTTCTTATAGGAAAAAGCATCCTGGCCAACATCACAGGCACTACAACTTTTATGTTCACGACCTTGTATAAGGTCTTGTCGTAGTGTGTTGTAGTCTTCATTGGTCCACGTGTTGTTCAAATTGCTATCAACTGGTCCTACTACTTGTCTGTACTTACAGCAAGGTAGCACACTATTTTTGGCACTCATGACAGCAACATCTACCCAGGGAATCGGACACATGTTGTTTTCTGTAACTAAGGTTTTAAAATCTTTCACAGTAGTACTTATGTATTGCTCCTATAGTAAAATGGCATTACAGCACTTTGGTAAAGTGCAGTTACAAGTTCAATTCTTGTTAGGAGCACCAAAAAAAGATATAAATATTCTGCCTAAGACGTTGACACTAAAATGCATTTAATGTACAATAGATACTTAGTTAGTTAATTACTAACAACGTTCTTTAAAAAGTTAGCGCCAAATTGCTCGGTTCGTCTATCGGCTAGGACACATCCCTTTCACGGATGGAAGAGGGGTTCGATTCCCCTACCGAGTACCATTATTGATGTCCTCTGTAAGCTCAGAGGCTTGATCATGCGTTATGTAACTTATTCAATAAACAGTAATCGGCCGTAAAGCTGTTGAGGATAGGCATATAGTGCAGTGGGCATCAATAATGGTAAGAATATTGCTCCGGTGGTGAAATAGGTAGACACAAGAGACTTAAAATCTCTCGCCTTCGGGTGTGCCGGTTCGAGTCCGGCTCGGAGCACCATGTCAACGGAAACTAAGGCTAAGGCGTTATTAGTATATCCCAGGAGGATATATGAGTAGACAACTTATCAGTGAAATCCGTTCCATGCTAGAATTGCATTTGACAGCTGAACAAATTGCACATCGCTTGTGCATGAACGTACAGTTGGTTAGTTTGGCAATCGCAGACTTAAAAAATCGTTGACAGTAAATTTAATTTAATGTACAATAGATACAAGTTAGAAATTAAGGGTTACCTGATCCGCTAGGGGATTAGTTGGGATAACGGAGCGGCGGCTTCCGGTCCATCAACTACTCATGAAGCGTATGAACGATAGCGTCAAGCTATGCAGTTGAACGCGGCGGGCAGTTAGGCTGTAATGACAGTATGTAACGCAGGCTCGCAACCTGTGAAAAGGACACATACATGTTCCCTGCATTTAACTTATCTATTGACATTAAATTAAATTTATTGTACAATAGATGCTTAGTTAGAGATAACTAATTGTTCTTTAAAAAGTTGAAGTAAAGACATAAGTCTTTATATAAAAGCGCACCAACGCTGAGGCTAGGCGTTGTGATGGACACAGCTGAGCCAATGGCTTGGTGGACAGTTTCGATGCTGTCGGTGTGCCTCTATATAAAGATTTAAGGGCAGTTTAATGTCCTGTAAACGGTTCGCCGTTTACGAAAGATAAGCTAGGTGACTAGCCCAAAGCAGGATCCTCCTACAGGACTGCGCCAGCAATGGTCTGTTTAAGCAAGCCTGCTCACTACCGTGAGGTAGCGTTCACTTATAAGACGGGTGGATGTAACAGTGACGCTGGGTGTTGTGGAAAGAATTAGTGGCTCAAGCGCCCGCAAGGGTAACGCAAGTCATTAGAGAGTAACAGGTGGTGCTGACCTCACAACAAAACCAGCCCAGTTAACTGGTATGAGAAAGGGTAGCATATTTGTCCGAGGGGTTGCACCTAAGGGCTTGTATGCAGTTTTAGTGGTTGTTGGAGGTATGCGAAAGCCGAGACCCGACAATAATCGCGAAAGACGACTGAGTAGTCCGCAAGACAAAAGGTACGTGGTGTGTTGTATTTTGCAGTCCAAAAGATTGTAAAGCAACTGAGTCAGCACATCGCAGTAGGTTGTTATAGATCAATGGTAGATCATTTCTCTGTTAAAGAAACTGCTGTAGGTTCAAATCCTACTAACAAATCAAAAACGCAAAGACTGACTCGGTCATATGTGAAAGACATCTAATACTTGGGCCGCAAGGTAACCAAGTCAGACGTAACTCGCAAGGTGAAATCTGTTTATGCTGGAAGTTTCGTAAGTGGTTAGCGCCACTGAATAGCTCGCAAGGTTAACGGGATAGATGGCGTAGAATAGCATATGGCGACGTGACTACTGCCTGTCACTAAAAACGGCGATGTTGACAACAGACTATGTTACACAGTAAAATGTGGATGTAGTGGAAGTCGGAAGAAAGCAGACTCGCAAGGTTTGTAATAATGTCCGAGGTGTTGTTCGGTAAGCATGTATTCTCAGTGCTCCATTATACTAAAACACATTGACGTGTGACTGCGTCACTGGCAACAGTGAGAGGCCTGTTAAAGCTACAGGACATTAGTGTGTTTCAGTATAAGTGTCCCGGTACCAGAGTGACTTAATGGCTCCGTCTGCAAAGCGGGTGATTCGTAGGTTTGAATCCTACTCGGGACTCCATATAAATAGTTTTAACGCCCAGGTGATGGAATTGGTATACGTGTTGGTCTTAGAAGCCAAATTTTGTGGGTTCGAGTCCCACCCTGGGCACCAAGCAGAGGATAGGTTACATTATCCAGTATGAGTTGCACGGTAAGCTAGCTAAATCCGTGGGCAAGCAATAGTACAATAATGCAATGTAACAGGTGGTAGTGATCTACTAACGGGCCAGCCTCAAAACTTGTGTCCACCAAATGCCTCGCCATAGCACACGGCGTATAATGAGATAAATTGTGTGGTATCCAATTCATGCAGGTAAAGTGTTTACGGTTACACGGCTGGCTTCCACCCATCAATAGAGGAGTTCGAATCTCCCTACCTGCTCCAGAAAACCCGCGTTAACTCAGCGTACAGAGTTAGGATACAGTTGAGGTCCTTAACATACAACTTGGTGCATACGAACTTAACCACACGACCTTGTTTTGGGGTACGGAAATAATCGTAGGTGAGGAACGCTAACCTTTTCCCATAAGAAAAAAATACGTGGACAGAGCAACAGCTCAGTTTAGGGCCTATGTGGTGTAGGTAGCTAGACACTTTTAAAGAGTAGATTGACGAGATTTTAACACTCCGGCAAGAGTAACATTATCAAGTCGATTTGCCGATCGAGGGGCCCTATAATTTACCTTCAGTCTACTCTTTAAAAGTATAGGAGCATCAAATGAGTAAAGGTTCTAAGCCACGCCCATTTAGCGTCAGTCAACAAGAATATGATACCCGCTGGGACGCAATTTTCAGTAGGGATCTTAAAGACGATGCAGAAGAAAAAGTTATTGAAGAAGTGTCAAAGTTAATTGCAGAAGAAACTTTGCAAGCAACCGAAAGCAAATAAACGGGGGTATAGCTCAGCTGGGAGAGCAGTAGCTTTGCAAGCTAAAGGTCGTCAGTTCGATCCTGACTATCTCCACCAAATTATCGCGGGTTACGTCAGAGGTCAGACTGTCAGGCTCATAACCTGGAGGACGGAGGTTCGAATCCTTCACCCGCAACCAGTTTAATAAAATCATCAAATCCTACTGTAGGTGTCACTGACAAAAACATTCTTCTAATAGAGTGTGTTTGTAGTTTTGCATGTGGTACATTTGTTCTCAGTAGTACAGCACTATTCATATCTAAAAAGAATCTGTCTAGCTCAATGGCTCCTGATTCTTTTTCCTTGTACATAGTTGGTTTGTACTCACCGGTGGTACCTGCCACAATAGGTACAAGGGTATCTTCATCGTAGAATACTGTGTATGCACTACTGTCACAGTTTGATATAGGAATGTTTAAACCTACAGCACGTGGATCGGTATGTATACTTTTTAAAGTCTTGCCGCTCATGACAATGTTAGGCGTAGTGCAATGCAATACTGCTATGTGATCTATAGGAAGTGTGTTTAACAAACGATTACAGTAACTACTGTTTAGTTCGTTTAAGTCAACAACTTTACCTGACCCTTGTGGGTTACGTTTAATAAAAATACTTTCTAGTTCTAGTCTATCCTGCTCAGTATAAGATATAAGACCAAACGGTATCTTTTGATAAAGTTGCATCTTGATATTTATATTATCTACAGCTATAATAAATAGATTACATGACAGACAAATATTTTGTTAAAACCTCGGTTCCAGTGCCAAACTTAGACTGGCAAGGTGTATGGGGTGATAGTTTGCCAGCTGGTATTACAACACCCAGATGGAAGCCAATTAAGGAATTAGATAGTATCTGGCCTTTAGACATACACGAAAAATTTAAAAGCATAGGGTTGAAGCCATTAATGGCAAGAGTGTTCAAGTGGCACAGTAAACATTTCTTTCCATGGCATATAGACGGTTACGAAAAAGGAGCCACTAAGTGTGCGTTAAATTGGGTAGTGCAAGGCGGCGGTGTTATACAGTGGAATGACCAAATGACACTAGATGGCCAGACTAATGGTTTGGCCTTTGCGGCACAAGACGGTACAATTAGCGATCCTTATACTTGTCAAACAAAATCGACGGATACAAATTATCTTGTTAAGACAGATATACCTCACAGGGTGTTTGGTCTTGATCCTAGAGTTCCAAGAATTTCCATTAGTATGCTATTTGATAATAATTGGATGTGGCCATATGAACGTGTGCGTGATAAACTACACGAGGTTGACTTAATAATTATCTGATAGTATAATAAATAAAAATAACAATGCCGCTTTAGCTCAGTTGGCCAGAGCAACCGCCTTGTAAGCGGTAGGTCGTCAGTTCGAATCCGACAAGCGGCACCAATTATTTCCCGTGTGTAGCTCAGCCTGGTAGAGCTCCTGGTTTGGGACCAGGTGGTCGCATGTTCGAATCGTGTCACACGGACCAATTTGCATCGTTAACTCAGTTGGTAGAGTTCCTGCCTTACACGCAGGCTGTCGGGAGTTCGAGTCTCTCACGATGCACCATATATCTCGGTAGCTCAATTGGCAGAGCACTGGTCTCCAAAACCAGGGGTTGGGAGTTCGAGGCTCTCCCGGGATGCCAACTAAATCATCCAATTGGCTTGACATGCCTTGCTAAGTAGTATAAACTAACAGTGTAGTAATTGTTATGAACATACCCCTCGGCGGGGACTGCTACAAGTGAGAAGTGCAACCAAATGCATGCCACTGGCCGCGTTGTGAAACGTGTGTTATGCTTGATGCCTGTATTTAGAATATCGGGTACCCCCGAGGCTCCATATGTGCTAACGGTGCGCGAGATGTATGTCAGACTGTAAGGATAGAAACCTTAGTTGGTGGGACGTTTCACTGTCGTAACGTAGTTTTAGTGTGTTCATAACAATTATGGTGAGCTGACCGAGTGGCCGAAGGTACTCCCCTGCTAAGGGAGCATGTGGGCAAAAACCTGCATCGAGAGTTCGAATCTCTCGCTCACCGCCAATTTTATGTATCAATTTATTCCTATTCCCATAGAAGAACACAACAACATCTTAGGCGCTGGCTTTGCAAATACTTTTGCACTTATTGTTGAAGAACTGTTAGTGCCACTTCGTAAGTATGGGTTCAAGGAAGAATTTAACAAACAGCTATGGGAAGAAATAGTTGCTATATCTATTCCAGGTGCAACATGGTGCGGCGCAGGCAACAATGTTGTAGATGTTAAAACACCCATAGCAGATTTAGATGTTAAAGGTCTTAGCGCAAAGACCACAGCCAGCATTAGCACAGAAGCCAGCTATATGCAAAACCTAAAGCAAGTTAACAACAACTTCATGGAGTCAGTTAACAATGGCGACTTTGCAGACTTGTTTGCTAAATTTGTTGCTCCTTTAGACGTTAAGCTAAAAGACACAAACAACCTACACATATTTGCCTTGTTGCGTATAGACGGTTCTATATACTATGCTTTGCTTAAGGTAGAGAAATCGGAACTCAGCGAAGAAGAGTTTATAAAACTAATGCACATGAAAAGCAACGGAGCAATTTACGTTCCAATGATTGCAGACAAGAATGGCGTAACAACATTTAACATTGCTAAACGTAGGCTAGAGTTAAGACTAAACTGTAAGGGACTATTGCCTTACATGGTAAAAGCAATTTAATGCACAGGTGGCAGAGTGGTCCAATGCAACGGATTGCAAATCCGTAAAACCGTCGGTTCAAATCCGACCCTGTGCTCCACTAAATAGTTGTACTTAATTACAGAGGTACAACATGAAAAAATTTCTAGCTCTAGTTTTGTTCTTAGCAACAGGACTAGCACAAGCCTGGGACCAACGAGCTCCCTTACCAGTACAAGCATGTCAGCCGCATAGTCCATATGGGTTCGCACAAACAGCTCGTACAGCAACACCTATTTGCCGTGAAGCATATCTAGTAGCATATGACGCACCTGCAAAAATTCCAGTGTACGTTGCTTACACACTCCTCCCACAAAATGCCTTAGGATGCTTTCCTAGAACCAACGCCTTTGTTGCAGACGCAAGTGTGCAAGGTGGCGCCCGTCCAGATGATTATGCTGGTACTGGCTACGACAAAGGTCATGCCGCACCAGACGGTGACCTAAGCTGGAGCCAAATCGTGGAGTACGAAAGTTTTTTAATGACAAACATGTATCCTCAGCACGGCTCTTTAAATCGGGGAATATGGAAATTGCTAGAGACATCTATCAGAGGGTGGGCGGTCCAACGCAATCAAAGTTATACTATATACGTTGGAGCATTATATGGCGCTTCTAACCCTACCATTGGTAAAGGTGTTGTTGTACCACACGGATACTACAAGATTGTAATCAATAATCAAACCAAAGAAATTGCAGGATGGGGATTCCCTCACGTTGCTCCGTATGGTAACTTAGGCAATGACCTAACAAAATTTAGATCACCTATAGCAGAAATTGAAAAGCTAGCAGGTGTTAAGTATGCATATCCAGCTGGTGCCAAAGAGCTTGCTCCTGGTGCAGAATGGCCCGTAGACTTTGGCGCATTAACTAATGCTAAACGTGCCAAATGCGGCAAAGCTGATTGACATTTGTATATAAAAGTCATATACTACACACATGATACAGACAATGACCGCAGGCGTTAGTGCCGACAAGTACATTTACAAGACCAAGTTAGACTTTGGTCTTGAGTTTGGTGAACAACTTAGACTTAAAGCTATTGAAGACGAAAGCTATTTTGTTCCCAGAGCAAATTACGAAAACGGATTAAAAGATCCATGGTCAGTATACGAGCACATTGGCTTGGAAAAAAGCCGAGAGCTGATGCGTAGGTACAAGCAAATTAAGCAGGCTTACCCAGGACAAAGTCCCATTGAGTTTAGGCAGTTTTATTTGCCCGACGAAGCCGCAGAAGAGTTGTTGCGTATTACTCCGCAGTTTCTCAAGGATCTAAGTCCAGGAGAACCTGTGCCTATTTTTCAAATAGGCGACGGCGGTAGTGTATTGCCCACACACAAAGGACACAAGCGTAAGAGCAGTATCTTCTTGTTGTTACAAAGCAATGACGAGGAAACTCGTTGGTATAGAGAAACGGAACCGTTTGAAGTTATTTCAACTACAAGGATCCCAGACTTAAATAAGATAGAACACGTTGTAAGTGCAAAGATTGAAAAAGGCAATTGGTATGTTTTCAACCACTTAGAATGGCACAGTGTTCACAGATACGGCAACAGTAAGCGTATCAATGTAGGTTTAGATTTTGATAATGTTAGAGCTGAAGATTTAGTTCAAGCAATTAAAGAATACGAAGCGGGATTGGTTTAATGGTAAAACGAAACCTTGCCAAGGTTTAGTCAGGAGTTCGATTCTCCTATCCCGCTCCATTAACGAGCACTAGTTAAAAGTAAGTGCAGTCTAGAAGTATTAGACCCATTGTGAAACGTATGTTTTATATTAATAGGGTCTAGATACCAAACTCTTTCATCCGCAGGCATGTGTAGCTTGTACACATCGCAATCATCTTTAAACAACCAATAACATTCGGGATTGGTTATAACGGGCACATGATATCTATTGGGTGTATGCGGATCTGTATGAAAGTTATACCCGTTACGTGCCCCTAACCAAATTAGTTGGCACCTTCCTTGAAAACCTTGATGACGCTGATATATGGCTTGTACTAGTTCACCTACGTACAAGTCTTTTGCCGCGACTAAATGTTCTGTAAAGTCGCCTTCGTTGATACCTTGCTCTACTAAACGTAAATGGCCTGCACTATAATTACGCCATGCCTCTTCTCCGGTTAGTCCTGGCAAGTGTGTTAGGTTAACGGCAAATCCAGGTTTGGAGTTTATGTCGTCAATGTCTAGACAAAGCCTATCGAGTAGTGTTATAATGCTTGAATATAACTTTGATTGGTCCACACTGATACCTTCCAATGGATAACAATAAGGCGGTAAAGTGTCGACTTCTTTCATATACGTATTTACACTATAAATATTAACATGCGCTATAATTCTACACAGGCAAGACTCACACAGATAATTGGATACAGCGCACTAACAGCGTTGTTAGTGTTTGGTTCATGGCCATGGATCCTTATATCTCTTGTTTACTACAAGTTGGTAGTAGGCTTGTTTGGCAATCAAATAGCACAGCATAGATACTTTAGTCATCGTAGTTTTAAAACATCTAAAGTCATACACAATTGTTTGGCAGTAGTTAGTTTGACTACTGGTATCAGTCCTATTGTATACGCAAGTATTCACCGGCATCACCATAACCATAGCGATACTGAAAATGACGTACACAGTCCCTTCCACGGATTTATTCACAGCGTGTTTACATGGGCATGGAACATACGTGTTAAAAATATCAAGCCAGCAGTAGACTTAATGCGTGACGAAGTTGTAGTAATCCTGCACGAAAATATGTATTTGTACCTAATGGCTACAACTGTAGTTCTTGCAGTAATTGACTGGCAAATTGCAGTTTATGTATTCCTTGCAGGTATAGGATGGAATTACTTACACATGGGTTTGTTACGTAGTGCATTAGTTCATATCCAACTGCCGGGCAGTTACAGAAACTTTGAAGTTGATGACCATAGCTATAACAATAAGTACTTGCAACTGGTAGACATAGGCGAAGGCTTACATAACAATCACCACGCACATCCTAACAAATACAATCAAGCCATTGTGCCAGGAGAACTAGATCCTGCAGGCTGGATAGTTGATAAGTTTTTAAAGAAAGAATTATGATAGGTATAGACAGTAATAAATTAGGGCCACGTCCGCATGAGTTTATTTGGATAAGCCTGGGTGTTGCGGCCATACCATTTTCTCTAATATGGTTGTATTTCTTTCCCAGTGATTGGCCATGGGTAGTTGGCGGATTTGTATACGGTAAGTTTTTTGTGGCTACTGTGGGCAAGCACATTGCATTTCATAGATACATTTGTCACAGAAGTTTTACAACTACAAAATGGAAAAGGTATTTCTTATTATTTGCCAGCACCTTGACCAGTAACTGTCCTATTATGGCCGCTACTATACATAGACATCATCACAAGTACAGTGATACAGATATAGACGTACACAGTCCTAAACTACATGGACTTATCGGGTCTGTATTTTGGAGAGATAGAACTAAAGCTATGAAGCAGTCTATGAAGTTACCAGTTGACTTAATGCGTGACAAGGACTTGATGTGGTTACACAAGCATACGCACAAATTGTATGCGGTGTATTTTGTATTGTGTTTTATGGTTAGTTGGAAGCTGGCTGTATTTGGGTTGCTACTAGGGACCGGCACAGCAGGCGTAGTAAACAGTCTTGCACAAATTATATTAGTGCATATCCGTTTGCCGTTTAGTTATAAGAACTTTGATATCCCTGACAACAGTTACAACAACAAAGTAATAGAATTTTTCACTCCGGGAGAAGGATTACATAATAACCATCACATGTACCCTGATAGATACGATATGGCCATTAAGCCAGGCGAATGGGATTCACTAGGCTGGATCGTTAGGAAATTTTTTGCAAATGAAACTAAGTGACATTAATAAAACAGCATTGTTAATCAGTGCTTTAAGAATCTCAAGCATCGTTAGCATACCATTTTGTTTGCTATGGGTATGTTTTAATCCCAGTGACTGGCCATGGCTATTAGGCGGAATACTTTGGGTGCGAGTTTATGTACAGCCATTGGTGCGTAGCATGATGTTGCATAGATACTTTAGTCACCACAGCTTTAATGTCAAGCCTTGGTTACACAAGTTCTTTTGTATATCGTCTATATTCGCCGGCGTTAGTCCCGTTACTGCGGCCGCAGTACATAGGTTTCATCACAAGCATAGTGACACGCCTAAAGATCCGCATAGCCCATTGAATGGTATTCTAAGTAGTCTAAGCTATAACAGAAAACTTGTACTAGGTTTTAACTACAGTGGATTCATGGACAAGGCCACAGTGCCATTTGACTTACTACGAGACAAGCCTGCTATGTTTGTACACAAGAACCTTGCTGTACTTTGCTTGGGTACAATGGTGTTGTGTTGGTTAGTGTCTTGGAAGTTGTTGGTATTTGGTTATGTGTTTGGTGTTGGCCTTGCACTTGCAGAAACAGGTATACTAGGCTTGGTATATGGACATAAAAAGATATGGGGTAGTTATAGAAACTTTGATACTGATGATTGCAGTCTAAACACTAAATGGATTAACTGGTGGTACGCAGAAGGTTTCCATAACAATCACCACGCACATCCTAATGCTTGGAATCAAAGTATGAAGCAGGGAGAGATTGACTATGTAGCTTATGCCATTAAGTACATATTTGCAGAACGAGACACACTAAAAGAATATGAATATTGTCAAAAAATTTAATTTAAGTTTCATTGCCAGCATTGCATTTATCTTTACCATTGCATGGGTAATTGTACACCCAGAAGATTGGTACTGGTTGCTAATCATGTTGGCTTGGGAAAAGATTGTTATAGAAATTCTCAGCAAAGAAATTGCCAGCCACAGATACTTTAGTCATCGTAGTTTTAAAACAGGTCGTCTAAGACATTACTTCTTATTGTTCTGTACGATATTTGGACCCGGTGATCCTATTACTATTACAGCCATGCACAGGCGTCATCATAAGACTTCGGACACTGACCAAGATCCGCACAGTCCCAAAGATGGAGTAAACAAGATCCTTAGATATACAATCTTTACTGAGCAACTACACAATAACCTAGCCGCATCCTCAAAGAGTTGGCCATGGCCCGTTGACCTAATTAGAGACCCTGCTGTACTATTTTGTCATAGACACAGTGCTAAAATCTTTACCTTGATATGTGTATTACTGGCCTTGGCTAGTTGGAAGTTCGTGGTGTTTGTTTTGCTAACTGGCCGTAGACTGTTTCAAATTAATACCATTATCTGTGGCTTGATTCTAACACATAAGAAACTTCCCGGCGGGTATAGAAACTTCGACACTCCTGACAACAGCCATAATACTCCTTGGCTAGGTATATTCCATCCTGGCGAAGCATATCATAATAATCACCATGCACACCCAACAGCATGGAACTTTGCCATGACGGACACAGAGTTCGATAGTGTAGGTTGGATCATTGATAAGTTTTTTAAAGTATGAACTGGCACGAACTAAAGCTACCATTTGCCAATCCTTTGAACCCTAAGTTCCAGTTACCTGATGTCACAGGCATAACTGAACCATGGACAATATGGTTGCCTGACATGGACTCGTTCTTATCAGACGAACTACGTGCATGGTTTAAGTCTATTAACTGTATGCCTCATTTTGCACATTTATTTTATGGCGTACCGGGTGGCGAGTGTAAAATTCATACAGATGGAGTTCGTAATCCTGTACCAGCCGCCATCAATTGGGTGTTCTCTGGACACAAGTCAGATATGATTTGGTACGATCCGTTACAAGAAGGTAACATTGAATTTGTAACAGGCTCTAAACGTGAACATATCTTTTGGTATGAAAATCAAGTAAAAGAAATTGATAGGCATAGGATACAAGGCCCATGCCTAGTTCGTGCAGACATTCCTCACAAGGTAGTAAACTACGACACAGCACCACGTTGGTGTGTTAGTGTTAGATTTTGGCCTGGCCGTAGTTGGCCCAAGACTGTAGCAATGCTACAGGACTACATCTTGCCCGCTTAGTTCAATGGATAGAATACGGGTTTCCGAAGCCCGTGATAAGGGTTCAATTCCCTTAGTGGGCCCCAGCAAACAAAAGTACTAATTGACAATAAATCCAATTTATTGTATAATAATGACATGAAAAGAACATTGGACAAAACTTCGTTTGCATGGTTTAAGGGTGTGCCCGAACATACCCGCGGCTCTATTCTACGATACTTGAACAATGGTATCGATCCTGGCGGTTTTGTTAGGGCGGCTTTGGCTAATGATTTTATTGCCGCCGCATGTAAAGCAGATTCTGAGAATAGGCAAGCTCTAACAGACATTGCTAGGTTTATTGCTACTGGCATGCCAAACGGCTCCTGGGGCAGTTACGATGTAGTTGACGGGTGGTTGCGAGGCAACAAGTACAGAAAAGATTACGAAGAAGCACTCATGATGGATGTGCTAAGTGGAGTTACAAGTGTCTAAGTTGATTTTGATTAGGGGCTTGCCTGGATCGGGCAAGAGTACTATGGCACAGGCATTGTGTTATAGTCCGGATTATATGCATCTTGAAGCTGATATGTTTTGGATGCAGGATGGTGAGTATAAGTTTGATGCAAGCCGTTTGCGCGAAGCACACGAATGGTGTCAAGCAACGACTCGTGAATATTTGAGCAAGGACTTTGATGTAATAGTGTCCAACACTTTTACCACTGTAAAGGAACTAAGGCCTTACTTTGATATTGCAAAGGAATTCGATATTGTGCCCAATGTATTTGTTGCACAAAATAACTTTGGCAATGTACACAATGTACCTGCTGAAACACTAGACAAAATGCGAGCAAGGTTTGCTTGGGATATTTCGGAGTTATTCAATGAGCAAGCGTAAAATTATTGTTACAGAGATTGGACAAGAAAGTTTTTATGATTATCTGGATGGGAAGACTCCTGACCAAGTAATCAAAGAAATGCAACGCCTGCGTGATTATTATCAAGGCAGGGATGTTTACTTTGATATTCAATCTTATGGATATGACGGCGGGATAGAATTGTATCTGTACGAACGTCGTGAAGAAAACGACAAAGAATATGCAAAGCGTTTAGCAGAAGAAAAGAAAGAAAAAGAAGCCAAAAAGAAGTCCAAGGCTGAAAAAGAAGCCAAGGAGTATGCAGAGTATTTGCGGCTTCAAAAGAAATTTGAGGAACAAAAATGAAAACATATATTACAAGCGACTTGCACTTTGGGCACAAGAACATAATGAAGTTCTGTCCAGTGACAAGAGCACGATTTAGAGACGATGTTGCCTACATGAACAATGCCATGGTCGAGGAATGGAACGCTAAAGTCCAACCCGAAGACACAGTTTACATCTTAGGTGATGTAGCGTTTATGTCAGGTAGCGATGCTGGTAGAACGATGTTTCGTTTGAACGGCAAAAAGATTTTAGTTGAAGGCAATCACGATAGAAAAACTTTAATGGATGCTACATTCCGTAGTGCGTTTGAAGAAGTACACAAGTATTTGGATATTACATACGATGGTCACAAGATTGTCATGTTCCACTATCCAATCGCCGAGTGGGATCAAATGCACAGAGGAGCATTACACTTTCACGGACACTTGCACGGAGGTTCGAGTGGGTTAGAACAATATCGCGCATTAGACGTGGGTATGGACTCAACCGGTGAAATTGTAATCTCTATGGAACGTGCCATTAACAGAATTAAAGACAATGTAATTAAGGGTCATCATGTTTAAAGATGAATTGAAGGAGTACGTAAACACTAGCAACCTAGTTAACATGAAAGAATGTGGCGATGGTATCTATGTGCTAAAGTACAAGAAGAAAGTGTTCTACAATAACTTGTGGAACGAATACATTGCTGAATGTCGCGGAAGCATTGTGGACAAGGACTTTAACTTAGTTACATATCCATTCACAAAGATCTATAACTATGGTATCGAAAAGGAAGCACCAGTGCTGGCCGCAGATACTAAGGTTACTGCCTTCCGTAAAGTTAACGGCTTTATGGTTGCCGCTACGTGGCATAACGGAGATGTTTTAGTATCTACTACTGGCTCTACAGATAGCGACTATGTTGCTATGGCTAAGGAAATGATGCTAAAGCACATGCCATGGGTTGACTGGCAACTGGGTTTCACTAAGTCCGACATGGACGGTATGACTGTTATGTTTGAGTGCGTTCATCCTAATGATCCGCACATCATTCCGGAAGTACCTGGTATGTATATCTTAGGTTATCGCGAAAACTCTTGGGGCTCTAACGTAGGGCATGACAAGGACACGCTGTGGTTATTGGGTAAAATCTTTAACTGCCATGTGCCAGAAGTTATTGAAACTACTGTGGGTAACTTAGTTGAAGCGACAAAGAATGTACGTCACGAAGGTTTTGTATTTTATACGGAAGATGGCGTTAGTGCTAAAATCAAGTCGCCATACTACTTGACTTCAAAGTGGGTTGCTCGCAATCCACGCACAGACAAGTTAGTTGACATGAACAATGACATCAAGCACAATCTAGACGAAGAATACTATCCACTAGTGGATGCTATCCGTGCTAACATTGTTGAGTATACTGCCATGGACGAGCAAGCTCGTTTAGAATGGGTACGCAACTATATGGAGGCGGCCTAAGGATGAAATGTTTGATCGTGGACCACAAGGCGTCCAAGGCCCTCAGGGCACGAGCGTTGGCGCAGGCTACGTTGCTCGTAAAATAGAAACAATGCCCTGGAAGCCATGGTTTGCTTGGAGACCTGTTAAGATACACGGCAAGTATGTGTGGCTTGAACACATATACCGCCGTTGTATCAACACTTATGTTGACATGGAAGACTGGACTCGTTATGAATACGGTACTTTATTTGATGTAATTAAAGGTGATTAATATGAAAGACGAAAGTCATTTGCCGGTAACAGAGCAAAGTTTAGTTTTTCGCCTGCGTAAGCGAGCAGAAATTAGACGTCAAATACCTGGCCGCAAAAGCGTTGAAGAAGGTACTAGGGACCGGATCGCCGATTTACTAGAAGAAGCCGCTGATGAAATTGAACGGTTAAAAGACACCCTGGAAGAGTTTGATTCTCGGCCCGATTGCTGATATTGACAATAAATCCAATTTATTGTATAATACTTGTATTGTAGCAACAAGGACCAGTATGTACACATTTAACCCCATTGCAGACATCCCAGTTGATCACGCAGGTCTTTTCATCGTTTGCATGGTTACTGTATTTTGGTTAGTCATTGTCCTGATGAACGAACCCGAGACATTCTTTTTCTGGTTCTTCTGTGCTACGATTGCGGTTGGTATTGCATACGGTGTCAGCTATCACTGGACTAACCAAGAGCCCAAGACTTTTAAGAACGAAAAGGTTACCGCTGAACTTGTTGGCTTCCAGCCCGAAGGTTATCGCGAGAAGTCGGGCAAGAGCATGGTGGACCGTCATTACATGTATGTAGTGTATCGTGTTAACGGCAACGACGTTATCCTGCAAGCTACACAAGGTGTCGAGTATCCTAAAACTGCTATCTTGTACAAAAACTAATTGACATTAAATTGAATTTGTGTTATAATTGTTCATCTTAACTTAGGAGTTCCTATGAAATTTAATAAGTATCTGACGGCTCTTATTGTCGCCGGTCTTATGGTTGGTGCCAATGCGGGCAGTATTGGACGAAGTGGAGGCGGCGGCTCACATTCAAGTTCTGTATCGCACTCTAGTTCAAGCGTAAGCAAATCAAGTTCTTATTCTGCACCCAGTCGCCCAGCGCCTGCCCCTAGCGTGGCGCCAGCACCTAGCAAGCCCGGAGGTATCGGCGGCACACAAAGTAGCGTGGGTGTTCGCAAAAGCGAAGTGACTGCACCCGTTGCGGCACAGACTAATCCCAGTCGTGTTAATCCTGACCCAGGCAAGCCAGGAAGTTTCAGTACACCCACTGCACCTGCGCCCACATACGGCACAGTACCAGCCCCTGCATATCAAACTGCACCTAGCACAGGTAGCATGTTTATGAGTTCGCTAGGCGGAAGTTTTGCAGGCACTGTACTAGGCAACGCAATTTTCGGTGGCCATGGACACGGTGGTGGCACTACTGTAATTAATAACGGCACCCCTTCTGCTAGTAACGGGGCAGTGACGTCGAGCGCAATTGCTGATAATGGCACTGTAGCCAGCACAAATTATGTTCAACCTAAAAAGGAGTATACCGTGTGGAGTTTTATCGCTGATCTGATTGGTTTTGTTTTCGTTGTAGTAATTCTGCTAGGCATCGCATGGCTATTTTATAAAGGTTTTCAAATCGTTCGTACATACGTAAACAAGGAGCGTGGCGTGAGTAATCAACCCTTTAACCCTACCCAACAATTCTGGACTATTCAGAAAGCGTTTGCGGCAGGTGAAGTAACAGCATTGCAAGGTCTTCTTGGCCCAGATGTGGTAGACGAACTGACTATGGACTTGCAACCAAGTGGTCTTACTATCAAGAATGTAAGTCACGAAGTACGTCTTGCTAACAATACTGAGTTTAGCATTTGGTACAAGTTCTTTGAAACTGACGGTGAAGAAATTAACCAAGTGTGGCACTACGAAAAGTTTGGCAAAGACTGGAAGCTGAACGGTATCGAAAACGTGTAATACCTAAGTATTACAAAATAAAGGGCACCTTGTGTGCCCTTTTTATTGACAATAAATCCAATTTATTGTATAATACTTACATAGACAGCAACAAACAGGAACAAGCAAATGGATTACATCACAGCATATTTGGCAGGAATGGTATTGTTCAATGGCATGTTTGCAGTGCGGGCGCCTCGCGAAGACTGCCGCATTGTGTTTATCCTTGCCTTAGTTTGGCCTTTGAGCATCCTTGCTATCCTGTTCATGTTTGTTATTACTGCTACCGGGTGGAACTTTGACGTTGACACTAATGCTGGCAAGATGTATAACTTTCGTCGTCCCACTAACCCTAACGCTAAAGGCTTTGGTCTGTGTTTGTTAGGTGTTGAATTCCAATTCTACAAAACATCGAAATAATCTAATTGGTTGACAATAAATCCAATTTATTGTATAATACATGTATAGCAACGCAAAACAGGAGTCATACATGATGATAGTAGCAAAAATGAATGGCAGATTGTTTGAAGTTGTACGGGTTGCAGAATCGGTTCCGTTTTCTGAAGCCAAGGGTTGGGTATTGCTTTGCGTAGACTTCGAACAAAGCAATCGCCGCAAAAGTCAATTCAAGTGGGTGCCAGCTAGCACATCGTTTGAATGGGTTCGTAATTTCACTTTTGGAGAGTAATATGCAAGCTATTGTAAATCTCGTTATTGTTATGATGCCTTTGCTGGTTATGCTTATTGCAATGATTATCAAAGGTGAGTTTTGAAATGAAAGCATATAAGGTCACGATTCTGTTTACTAACTTGGATAACAGTTTGTACACTGATTTCCAAGCCAAAGTAAAATATGACATTGAGTCAGATGATTACAGTCATGCATTTTTGCTGGCACAACGTTTGGCTAAGTCTTTGGATGCTGACCAATTTGATATTGAGGAAATGTAATGAACATCGAAACTATTCGCGATAACTTGAAAAGGACTATCAATGCCAAGGAAAAGTATTTGCAAGATGTTCAGCATGAACGAACTTTTGTTGGTTTGCGCGATGGTGAAGATATTGCATTGAAAGCAGTAGCTGATTTCCTTGCACTTAACATTAGCGAACTCAAAGTGATTTTGTTTGATGTTGAGAAGTGTTGTGAAAAAGCCGTATACGATAGTTGGAAGGAAAATCCGGATCGTAGCGGTGGACAATTCACCCAAGAAGAAATTGACAACTCGAGAGGTTGGCATTAAAATGAGCAAGCAAGTTGTTTATAAAGGCAGTGTACTATCCAAAGGTAGTACTGCATTAGAATTGTGGGAAGCGTGGCAAAAAGATACTAAGGATCGTAATGCCGCACAAAAGAAATTAGATCAGCATATGAAGGAAGTTGAACGCCGTCATACTGAGTTGCTGGAGAGATACAAATGAGTCAAATTCTAGTTTGGAAATGTGACCAAACAGGTAAACTGTTTGAAGATAAAAACAAGTACAAGGGCCATCTGAGCAAGCTGGCACGTGAACGAAATATCAAGCGTAAGCTCACAGTTATGGAAGCAGTGGCTGATCAAAAGTGGAACGAACTTTACGAGTGCGAACAAACTATTGAACAGTGGCGTGACATGGTTATTGCTAACCAAGACATGTTCTGGGCAGAAGCCGCAAAGAGCGATCCTTACGACTGGAAGTATGTTGGCAAGACACACAGCCGTGGTAAGAACGGTGTTGTTTGCCCGGTTCCTAAACTGCTGGAGTTCACTGAATTTAACGTTCGCTGGAACCCACAAGTTAGTAATAGTCACAGTTGTCCGCATAACGGCGTTCAAAACTGGGGTAACCGTGATCCAAACGCACCTACTAGCTACCCTGGTTGGAGTGGTCGCGTTGAATGGATTGTTGCATGGCCCGAAGAATGGGACGGTGTCTACCTAGGTAGCGATTTGTTCAAAGGCTTGTTCGGTACTGGTGGTCGTCAACGTGCCCACACTGGCACAGGTGGCGGTGGCGGCATGCGTTACAGCGAAAAACACAAGTGCCATGTTCAGAGCTTTGGCTACGACTTTAAACTGTTTGCCGCAGACTGGCCAGGTATGGCTAGGCTTGTTTACAAGGATCAGTTAATTCGAGCACTTAGCTAAGTAACAACGTCTGCCCGTAGCTCAACTGGATAGAGCAACAGCCTTCTAAGCTGTAGGTCGGGGGTTCGAGTCCCTCCGGGCAGGCCAATAAATAGAAAGATAGAATGTATAATGTAATAGGAAAAAATGTAGAATATGAACTAGTGTCTTTAGATGAGGCTATGAAGTGTGCAAAAACTCTAAACGAGTTTGTAACTATCAAAGGCCCGGAATTTGAGATAGTAGGTATGTTTGGAGTAGATTCAATCAAAGACGGCAAGTGTCCAGATGGCATTGCTTATGATTGGAACAAAGCGAGCCGCATTGGCCGCGTTAAAAAAGAAAGACTAGCATGAAAAGAGTAATTGAAATTCGTGCCGCCGAAGGTGGCGATGACAGTAAACTGTTTGTTAAGGATTTGGCACAAGCCTATACCCGTTTGGTGCAACGCCGCGGCTGAACTAGCCGCCTGGTGGCCGAGTATCCAGGCGAACTTCATTTAGAAGTAGAAGGCCAAGACCTTTCCCCATTACACAATGAAAGTGGCGGACACAGAATTCAAAGAGTCCCACCCACAGAGCGAAAAGGTCGAGTACACACAAGTACTGTAACTGTAGCAATAATAGACCCAACCAAAGTAAAGTCTACCAAGATACCTGACTGCGACTTAAAAATAGAATGGTACAGCGGCACAGGCGCAGGCGGTCAGCATCGCAACAAACACCAAAATAGTTGCAGGATAACACACTTGCCCACAGGCACAGTTGCAACAGCACAATGCCGTAGCAGGGAAAATAGCCTAGCAGAAGCCATGCAAACTATACAAGAAAGAGTTGACAATAAAGTCCAATTAATGTATAATAGCAGTATAGCTAGTGACCGCAAGCAACAAGTTGGATCGGGGATGCGAGGAGACAAAATTCGCACTTATCGTTTCCAGGACGATGTTGTTAAGGATCATGTAACAGATTGCACTGCCAGCGTTAAGCGAGTACTGGCAGGAAACTTTGATTTATTATGGGGTTAAAATGTTAGAAGAAAAATTCGTCAGGGTACTAAAAGGCGACCAAGAAATTGTAATCAACAAGTGCCATGGCGGATTTGGACTTAGCATTGAAGCCGTGCAACGTTACTTTGAACTTAAAAACATTCCAGTATGGAGCGAGTTTGATAACAAGTATGCTTCACTGAAGCTGGTAACATATTGGCTTGTGCCGCCTGATGCCGATAGGATCGACGGTAGTCCGGATAACTGGCATTCTATGTCGTTGCAAGAGCGTCAAGCGCACAATGCAAAATATGAACAGCAAGTATTCACACCACGCGACATTGCAAGAGATGATCCAGTGTTAGTACAAGTTGTTAAAGAGCTAGGCAGTGTAGCCAATGGCAGTCACGCAGAACTAAAAGTAGTTTCCGTTCCTGCAGACGTAGAATGGGAAATCGAAGAGTACGATGGGTTAGAGTGGGTTGCAGAGAAACACAGAACATGGGAATGATATGAACAAGACTTTGACTTATTACAAGATCCGGCATAAGGTAACTGGCCTGTACAGCAAAGGCTCCAGCTATTCTAATGCAGAAGGAACCAACAGTTACTGGAGCAAGTCGGGAAAGACTTGGGACACACTAGGTAAACTACGTGCCCATATTACCATGCACTTACCTACTCCCTATCGTAAAGGTACAGACATGACCAATTGGGAAGTAGTTGAGTATAATGTTGTTGTAAAAGAAGTCAAGGGCATTATGAATGTAATTGACCCTAAGAAGTTTTTAGATATACTAAAGCAAGGATATTAATATGCCATGGATTGAAAATGTAAGTTTGGGAGATATCCCAAAAGGTCGTCATCACAATGCTGGTGAAAACAGTATGCTGATTCAAATTGTTGATCCTGGCATGGAGTTTCCTACTCCTATGCACAAGTTCAAAGAAACACATCAGTTCCAGTTCCTTGATGTAGAGGAAAAGGACGAAGTGTTAGAAGAAGAAATGCGATGCAGTCACGAGCAAGCCGCTGAATTGGTTAGACTCTTACAACATGCACTAGACAATCGTATGAATGTGGTTGTGCATTGTGTTGCAGGTGTTTGCCGTAGTGGTGCAGTTTGCGAACTTGGAGTCATGATGGGCTTTGATGATTGCGAAGTATTCCGTAGTCCTAACTTGTTGGTCAAGCATCGCATGATGAAGCATTTGGGTTGGACCTATGACGAAAACGAGCCACACACAATTAACGGTGTGGTTTTAGACTCGGGACTTATTGTTCCTAAAAATTACGAGGGCGATATATGATTGATTGTTTAGTGCTAGGTGATAGTATTGCAGTTGGTGTTGCACAGCAACGCCCGGAGTGTGTGTCCTATGCCAAAGGTGGTTGGAATACTTGGCAGTGGAACAAGGACTATCTTAAGAATGATTTGTCTGCTCGAACAGTTATTATCAGCTTGGGTAGCAATGACCACAAGGGTGTTAGAACCAAGGCAGAGTTGCAACGTATTCGAGAAAAGGTCGGAGCCAATACTCGAGTGTTTTGGATTCTGCCTGCAATCAAACCTGACATCCAAGACATAGTTAAACAAATGGCCAAAGACTATGGAGACACTGTTCTGCCCATTACACGGTTACAAAAAGACGGTGTCCATCCTAGCTGGGCAGGATATAAAGAACTGGCAAGTCAAACCAAATAAGGAAACAATATGCCAATCAGAACACGCGAAGTTGTTGTAGTAAATAAGTGTCAATGCAGACACTGTGGAGATATAATTGAAAGCAAACATAGGCACGATTTTGTACGTTGTAAGTGTGGTTCTATCTTTACTGATGGCGGTAAGTCTTACATTCGGCGCGGTGCCAATGACCTTAGCGACATCATTGATATGAGCGAAACTTATACAGAGGAATATGAATCAGAATGGTAGAATACATTTTAATAGCCCTGGTAATGGTATTGGGCATTTATGCAATTAGAAAAGCCTACGAGCTTTACTTTTTGATTAAGTTGACCAACTACATTGCCAAGGGCGACAAGGAAAAATCAAAAAACAGTAACGGGGATGGCATTTACTAATGGACGACTTGTTGTATGGCGCTTTGGATATTCCAGAGATTAACCGGACACAAGCTCTATTAGAAGTCAAGAGCTTTCGTTTGTTAAAGTACTGGTTCTGGGACCCGTTCAGGGCCAGTACTATGTTGCCCATTATGACGGTAGACGGTAAGCCAGAGGGTGTTAGTCACTATAGCGAAAGTGCAAGAACCGGCAACTTTCAATGGACTGATTACGCACCGCCTACAATTAAGGCTTACTGCGAAGAATACATTTTCCCCATTACCGGACATACTAGGGTAATGGTATTAGCAACTAAGCCAGGTGCGGCCAATAACGAACATATTGACTGTGACCCTGACACGTTTAATCAGCGCCAGCACAAATTGCGATTCGTACTGCAAGGCCGTACTGACAGTTTGTACTTTATGACGCAACAAGGCCGCGTTCATATTCCTAATACAAGCAAGCCTTTTATCATGGACGGTGCATGGCCCCATGGAATGATTAATGACTTTGACATGGTCAAATATACAGTTGCATTTGGTGCTCCATGGCAGGGTAACGATTCATACACTAACCTAGTTGACGTTATGCGTAAGAGTCAGTATAATATGATAGACAATTACCATGACTACTTTGACCATAACAAGCTCTAAGGGCTACCTTGCAACATTTGTCAGCATACAGCCTCCTGACAATAAAAGATGGTCTGTAACAGAGTGGGATCAAATAGTTAAATGGTGCGCCAACCATTTAGATCCCAAGGGGCTCGAGTGGATTCCTTTACCGCAAAAGCGAGTTATCTATATGCAACAAGAAGCGTACTTCATGTACACATTACAACATGGTATCACTGAAACTTAAAAAATTAGATAAGAGACACACTGGCTACACTCACTTTAAGTACCTAATTGAGTTTGTAGGTAATCAACGCTCGCTATACCTATCTAAGTATAGGAGTTATTGCTGGACACAGTTTGGCCCTGGAGTTGATGTTACAACTTTTAGAAAGTGGGCCAATAGTCTCAGCCTAGAAGAAATTAAAGACTTTGCAGTCAACGAACATTGGGCATGGCATGACCAGGAATACGTTTGCAGGATCTACATCAAGGGCGATGAAGAACTGCTTATAATGAAACTAGCAGGCATGGTCAAGTAATGGATCATGGTCCTGTATTTTTGGTTACTGTAAAGCCCCTCAAATTGAGGTTTGTACACCATACTGGCATGGCTCCCGAAGAAAGCCTTATGGAAGAAGTCACACAATGGTGCATGGACAGCCGGTGTGGGCGCAGAACAGCATACGATACCTTTGAATTTAAAAGTAAGCAAGAAGTACTACTGTTTACTTTGCGGTGGGGTTGACAATTAATCCAATTTATTGTATACTGTCAACATAACAGCTAGGTTAGGCGTTAAATATATACAAGGAGTTTAACATGAAAAAACTGTTAGCCGTTTTGGCCCTAGCGGCCGCAAGCATTGTGCCTGCCCATGCACAGCACCACCATCGTGGTCCCCACTTTACCCCGCACAGCGGATACCACAGGCAATTTAATAGTTGGTTTGTTCCGGCCCTAATCGGCGGCGCAGTTGTATACGGCGTAACGCGAGATTCCCAGCCCCCAGTGGTTGTTCAGCAACCTCCTGTTATCGTACAACCTCCTGTGGTGCTAGATGCCCCGCAACAATATGGGTATAACCAACGTTGCACTCCGTGGACGGAAATCCAAAACATGGATGGCACTATTACTAGACAGCGTCAGTGTTACTAATCATGAAAAAACTTTTAATCATTCTTCTTGCCACTGTGGCACTTACAGGATGCGCTTCTAGAGCAGGTACAGCGGCACTGGCAGGCGGCGCAATAGGATACATCCTTGCCAACGAAGCTAACCAAAAGCCCGCAGTAGTTGTAGTTGAACCTCCAAGACAGGTCAGGTGTCATACAAGATACATAGGTCAAGACCAATATGGTAGAGCAGTATACCAACAAGTATGTCGCTAAACAAAATGCCCCGTAAGGGGCATTTTTTATGGCTTGCTGATTAGTCCTTGACTTATTAAGTAATCTCTACAGTCTTCGTACCTATTAGGTTTAACGTGCCAGCTAGCAATGACTCTAGTTTTAACTCCGCGGTTCTTTACATCGTGCGGGACTTTTACATTCATTAGCACTGGTTCAACATTGCTATATGTATAAAATGGCTTAGGTAAGTTTTCTACGCCTGCACGTTTAACATTATAAAATATACCTCTGCTGGTCATATAACTTTCGCTAGTTGGTTCCTTAGGATAGTCCCAGTTAGGATCATCTTCACTAATGTCGTAATAGTTTGTAGTAGTACGTTCGTCGCAGTTGTATACTGGTATGTTCAGTACAGCATTTCTAGGAAAGTGTTTGGTGTTGTCAATGTGTAAAGGAAAACTATAGTAAGGTAATATCTTAAACCAGCCCAAGTGGTTGTCTAAGAAGTCATATTTTTCCATTAGACTTTTAAAGTAAGGAACAGTACTAGGGTCCTGGTCTCCATAGCCGACAGCAATGGACTTGGCGTAGTGTGTGTCGTAGTAGTTTTGAAAGAATGCCAAATCGTAATCAAACTTTACTGGCATGACCAAATCAAAATTGTATGTGTTCATAATTATATTTATAGTTAATAAATATCAGCATGGAACAGTTTTTCAAGAAGGTAGACTCAATTAAAATATCACCGCAGGATCAAGAACTAATTTACAACAATGTAAAAGATGTTGTCAAGCGTGGTGTAGGGTTTCCAGTTAAGCGTGACTTACTAGAACCATTTCTAAGTGAATTTTATAAACTGTACCCTGAACATTTATTTCATCGTGTATTTGGCATCTACCTAACTGACCCACATCCAACTATAACCGATCCTTATTGGACCATACATCAAGACATGCGGCCTTGTGCGTTGAACATTCCAATTCACAATTGTGGTGAAGGTGCAGACACAGTTATATTTGACAGCACATTGCTTAATGCCAAAGCAACTTACAATCCGGAAATAAAAAGAATGAACTTTTTACTGCAAGGCGAAAAGAAAGTTTTGGCAAAATACACTCAAGACATGAGCACAGCATATCTGTTAAACTCGCACACTGCCCATTGTGCTAGTAATATAGCTAGACCAAACAGAATGATTTTAAGCCTAGGCCCAAACATGCCATATGAAGAAGCCATAAGGGTTTTTAAATAGTTGACATAGCGTGTAAATATGCTATACTAACAGACACAGGAGAATATTATGCAAGTTACAGCAGAACAAATTCAAAACGAATTCATCCATCTTATCAAAACAATTCTAAAGCGCAAAGAAGACCTAACCGGTGACACAGACCTTATTAAGGACTTAGACCTTGACAGCTTGGACATTCTTGAAGTACTAGTCGAGATTCAAGAAAAATATAACTTTGACATCCCTGACAAAAAGGATGCAGAACGATTGACTACTATTGGTTCGGCCAGTGCGTTTATTGCTGAACTAATCAACCGGAAGGGTTAAGCCTTTTGTAGAGTACATCGTACTCTGGATTATCTCTAAAACGAAAACTAGCTACAACCCTGTGACTTGAGTTGGCACGATTATCCACATTGTGCCAACTGTCTGTTCTAACTAAACGGGGTTCGGTTAACGGCCCCATAGTTTCAACGTGTTCCCAATTACTAGCATCTAAACTATCTTTGGCGAGATAGAAATTGTAGCCTTTTCTATGCTCCTTGATTAGTCTAGTAATACCATCTGGATCACTGCGATCTTTGTACCATACCATGTCTCCAACACCACAGTTAAACAATGGTATGTTAAGGGCACAGCGTATAAATGGGAAATCGTGTATACATCCGTCAATGTGTACCCCGCCAAAACTATTGGCTTTGGCTACAAAAAACTTAACAGCGTCAACGGGGCAGATTTCCTGTTCTAACCAATCAAAGACCTTAATACCTCGAATTCGGTCAGGTTCGATGTTCACATAGTCATGCGTTCCTTTTTGGGCAAACAAGTCCCTAAATTCCAAAAGGAAAATGGATTGCATTTTGGTTTTTAACTGTGAGAAATCTGCAACAACTGTAGAATAAAAATTTGACATTAATTGGATTTTATTGTATAATTTTACTTATGTAATCTGACTTGAGGAGTCACAATGAAACAAACTGCAATTGCACTAGCACTAGCCAGCATTGGCTTTGCACAAGCTCAAACAGTTGAGCAAACTATGAACGTCAATGCGTACAAACTTATTGGTGTTGACCAAGCATGGGCCCGTGGGTTCACAGGTAAGGGACAACTTATCGGTGTGCTGGACACTGGTATTGACCTGAAAAACAAAGACATTGCCGGCAAAGTTAAAGCGGCCAGTGGCTTGTACAGTGGTATCTACTTTGACGACATTCGCGGGCACGGCACTTATATGGCCAGTATTGCGGCTGGCGCAAAAAATAGTGTAGGCATGGCGGGTGTTGCCTATGACGCACAACTGATAACGTATAAGACTGGTGTAGGTCAGTATGTTTATGAAACAGGTGTGCAACAAGGCCTGCGCTATCTTGCGGATCGTGGCGTTGGCGCAATTAACATGAGCTTTGGTACTAGTATTCCTAATTATAGTTTTAAGAACTATTACACTTACTTGGGCAACGGTGTTTACAAAAGTAATTTTGGCAACGACCCGTATCGCCAAATGAACACTACCCTGCCTTACATGGCTTATGCTACAAACAAAGGCAGTGTACTGGTTATGGCCGCAGGTAATGACGGCAATGCAGTTCCGGCCGCGCCTGCAAACTTTGTTACTCTAACTGGCGGAGATGGTAAACTAATCCTAGGCGGGCGAGCACTGATTGTTGGCGCAGTCAACGACTTGGGACAACTGGCTCCGTTCTCTAATCGCGCAGGTAGTATTTGTAACCAGTATGTTGCTGGCGTGTGTAAGGACACATATAAAATCAGCGACTTCTTTATTCTTGCACCAGGTGTTAACATTAGTGCGGCCAGTGCAGGTAGTACACAAGGCGTAGACAAAGTCAGTGGCACTAGCCCAGCGGCCGCAGTAGTGTCAGGCGGTGTTGCAGTACTCAAGCAAGCATGGCCTACTCTAAAGCCTGAACAAATTGTTCAACTGTTGACTACAACTGCCAACAAGAACTTGCCTGGCTACAATGTTAATACACACGGCGCAGGCCTGATGGATCTTAACAAAGCCACAATGCCACAAGGTACCCTGGCACTGGCAGGCAAAACTGGTATGACACAAAGCACTACAACAGTTACCACTGGCATGGTCAGTGGCGCACTTGCTGGTTTAAAAACTAGTTCTATTATGAACAATGCACAGTTTGTTGACAGCTATGGTCGTAACTATCAAATGGACATGACTAAAGTTATGGTTAATAACCTTGCTAACTTTAACCAGCACTTTACTTACATGGGGCTAAGTCAAACGCCTGTACAGTATGCAGGATTCAAGGCTGGTAATATCGGTTATGAATTTTCACAAAGCCAGCAAGGTTTTGCTACTCGACAAAAGCTAGACACTAAGTTTGGCTGGGTCGGTGTTGAGATGGGTAGCGTTACTGAAGCCAATGGCGTGCTAGGTAGTATGGGTGCAGGCGCATTTAATCCAGGTAAAGCAAATACAAACTTTGCAGGAGTTAGCGCAGGTTACTCACTACAAGACAGCGCAGAAGTCTACGGTGGTGCCACAATGGGTAATACAAAGGCCATGGCCAGTGCAGACAGCTTGATTACTGGCTACAGCAATATTCAAACTATGAGCTATCACGCAGGTTATAAAACTAATCTTAACCTTGTTAACAAAGACGTTCTAGACGTTAAGATGACTGTATTGCCTTATGTTACCAGCGGCACTGCCAATGTTAGTGCAGTTACTGGATATAACTACGCTACGGATGCAGACGGTAACACCAGCGCAAGTCCTATTAGTTCTACTCAGGCAGTAAGTCTGCGTACCAGCTATCGCCAGTATGCGGCCACTGTAAGCTATAGTGCGCCAGTTAAACTTATGGCCAATGACCGTGCGTTCCTCAGCTTTAGTACAGTGTTTGACAATGCAGGTAGCAAGTCTGTGACTCCTGCGTTGTTTGCTGGCTACCAAGCTCGCTTCTAAGATGAAAAGGATCATTGCATATATCACTGTAGTCTTAGGTTGTGTGTTAGTTCTTAACCAACCAGACAGCAGTGATATCCAAGCAAAACTTCTTAGCCATAACAAACAGCAAATTATTTGTTTGGCTAATAACATCTATCACGAAGCTAGGGGAGAAACGGAACAAGGCCAATTGGCAGTTGGATTGGTTACAATGAATCGTGTTAATCAATCTGGCAAAACAGTTTGCGAAATCGTACATGAACGTAAACCTGGTTGTCAATTTAGTTGGACATGTACAAAGGTTGCAATTAAAGAACAAGAAGCGTATAATAACATTGTTGCAAAGAGTATGCAGATTATCAGTGGCGATGTTAAAGACTTTACAAACGGCGCTACCTTTTATCACGCAACGTATGTTAAGCCCTTCTGGAGTAAGCATAAAGACTTCAAACGTGTTGCCCGTGTTGGGCGCCACATATTTTATAAGAAAGTAAATCATGAAAAAATCTATCATTAAACTACCAAAACGTTACAAGGGCCGCGGCCGCGAATTCATGAAGATGATGATTGAAGCTATCCGCTATGCAGAAGCTACCAGTCACTTGGCCAAGGACAAGCGCGATAAGCGTAACAACAACCGTCCTGCTCAAGGTCAACGCACCGGTGGCAGTGGTTATACCAACCATGGCGGCAGTGCCGCAACTCCTACACAAGGATAATCATGCTCAAGTGGCTTTATAACTTATTGCAACAGCGCGAGCAACGGGCCCTGCGTGAAGTGTCAAAAGCGTCTCTTATCAACACTGGCACTATGGGTCTTAGAAATGCTGAATCCTTTACCAGTCAGAATCCTATTCACTTTACAGTTTATAAAGCCACTGGCGGACATGTAGTTGAGTTTAGGCACTACGACCAAAAAACTGATAGACACAGCGGCGGACTATATATAATAACTGACCGGGACGACTTTTCAGATGAACTAGGTAAACTGGTCATGATGGAATGTTTGTCGAGGTAAAGTATGTTTATAATCAAAGCGGTCATTGCAATTACACTTATATGGATAGTGTTTTATTTGCTAAAAGAAGCCGTTCGTAATAATCAAGAAATTAATGCTTGCAACCAAGATTGCAACCAGGGTCGTAATTGCGATTGTGGAAAGCCTAAGAATGACAAAGAATAAGTTGTATGCTGTACTAATGGCCATTGTAACATTGCTGGCCATGGCTGGTATGATGACTATTATTGTTTACATTAATCAGTTGCCACATGAACGTGTATACGACTGTAGCATAGCTGAATTTGCACCAGACTATCCTATTGAGGTTAGGGAAGGTTGCAGGAAACTTCGTTCAGGAGCAAAAGTGGTATGAAAAAACTAGAATTCCCTGACATGGAGTGTAGAGTCAAATGGGCGGCAAGTACGTTGCCCATGCTACAGTTTACAAACGAAAGTGACGGAACTGATATTAGAATTGTAATGAACAAAAGAGACTTGCACAATATCAAGCGCGAGATTCTTGAGTTCATTAAATTCTACGAAGAGGACTTTACGCCAGAGAACCTCGATAAAAGCGTTAGTAAAGACGATATTGATGACTACTACTGATATTCATTGGATAGATTTACATCAATTAGAAAATGTGCTGGGCTTTCAGTTTAAGCCTAGTCGATATATAGCAGTAAAAGACCCTGCTTTAGTAGATGAGTTTTATAACTATCGCGGATATGAAAAGGCTGTGGCCATGTTGGAATATACAGTCGACGGTTACAAGTGTTTTGCTTTTGAAAGTGACCACGATGCCTTTATGATGTACTTGAAATATAAATGAAAGAAGAATTAGTCAAACAACTTTACAATAACTATCCTGACATGTTTAGGATCAGTAAGGACCACGAAGGCTTTATTAGGCCTGCAAGGGTCTTATGCGATGATGGTTGGTATGACATTATTGATCAAATGTGCTGGACTATCAAGCACTATGTTGATTACAAAAACAACTATACAAACGAGCCCGTTGAACCTGTAGTGTTTACTCTTGTGAGAGAAAAGATTGGTGGGCTAAGAGTATATTGGGACGGAGGAGACAGCTACGTTCGAGGTGTAGTGGATATGGCCTGTAACATGTCTACAAAGATTTGCGAAGTGTCCGGACGGCCGGGAGATTTGTATGCAAAGGATGGTTGGTACAAATGTCTAGCACATGACATGTACGAACAGTTAGGTTTTACCAAAGATTAAAAAAGCCCCTTGCGGGGCTTTTGTTTTATGCGTCTGGATTGTCTTGTGACTTAGGTGCTCGCATCTTGCTAGGACCGCCAAACGGACTTTGTGCATAAGCAGGATCTTGTACAGGTGCTGGAGGTACAGCGCCAAATCCTGGTGCAACAGATCCAGTAGAACTACCAAAGGCCGGTGCTTGTGCGGGCGCACTAGCAAAAGAAGGTGTTCCAAAACTTGGAGCTGGAGCGGCTGGAGCAGTTACAGTAGTTGTAGCTGTGCTAGCGCCGCCTAATTTTTCTTGTGTACGTCCATAAGCCGCAATACCAAGAACTGCACCCATACTAATGTGGAACAAACCAGCACCTTGTAGCGTTAGCGGGTTCCATTGTGTTACGGGTTGATGTAAAATTGCCTGTAGTAAACTCCACAGTACCGGGAAAATGGCCATGTCTAAGAAACATATTAGCATGTATGTCCATCCCATCATAGGACGCCACTTGCGGGCCATCCAATCTTCAGCAGGTTTCCCTGACACTGTTTCAACTTCTTTGTTTTCGTCTGCCATCTCTGGTCTCCTTATAATTGTTATTATCCAATATTTACCAAAAAGTATCCAAAATTTCGGTTGACAGTTAAATAAAACGGCTGTATAATTATTCGTTATGAAGAACACTATTCAAATCAAACTACCACGTCAGCGTACCCGCGCTCATAGGGTTTTGTTTGACGAAAATAGCCCATTCAAACCCAAAGTAGTGCCGAGCAAGCTACAGTACAGCCGCAGGGAAAAACACCCAAAGCGAACTGGCGATGCCTACTAAAAAACAGATACAAGAAAAACTAGACGAGTTCATTGATGAAGTCCTACGCCTACAAGCAGGCACGTACTCTGACAGAAAGTCACAGGGATTGATATATTCCCTGGGATATCTGCAAGGAGTCTTAGTCGATGCTATCTATGAACTGCCCATTTACGTTCAACGAGAAATTCTAGCAAGGTTTGAAAAAGAACACTTGCACCAAGTTATTACTAGAAAAAGACGCTGGAAAAAAGCCAATTGACAATAAATCCAATTTATTGTATAATTATGGCTACAGCAACAAAACGGAGCCACACATGGGTTACAGGACTTTTGAACGCAACGACAAATACCAACCCCGCAAAGGCTTAGAAGGCCCGTTTACCTATCCCAACGGCCAAGTACTGTATTATGACCCAAAAGAGGGCAAATACTACGATCCTACCACTGATTTTTACGTGGAATATGAAGATGTTCTTGACTTAATGGCCATGGTGTTTACCGTGCTCAAGGAAACTGCATGAAAGACATTTTAAATCAGGAACTGGCCATTGGTAATATGGTAGTGTTCAACCCTCCAAAATACAAGGGTTTAACCACAGGCCAGGTTATTGGCTTTAGCCCTAAGATGATCAAGGTCAAATATACTGCATCATGGGTTCGCAACTATGTTGATAACCAGTGGGTGAATTGGGATACTACTAATGTTTACCCTACGGACGTCATGAAAGTTGACGAACAGTTGGCATTTATCCATACTTTGAGCACTTAATCCAATATTGACAATAAATCCAATTTATTGTATAATTATGGCATACTAAGCAACAAAGGACTGCAATGAAAATCAAGCGTTTCAAACAATCCCAGCGTTTTCGTGTTATCGTTGGCCCCGCATGTTTCTATGCCACAGCCAGACAAATCCGTAACGGCCTGGGCGACTTTGCCCAATGCAATGCGGCTACACAAAAAGCATTAGATTCCCTGGAATTTACCCGTTCGTCTGATGACCTTATGGCCTGCGCTGTGGGGCAAGCAGGTACCTGGGAAGGGCTTGCAGTCCAAATCAATATGGCTTGACATTAAATCCAATTTATTGTATAATACTTGTATTGTAATGCAAACGGAGTAGAAGATGATTAAATTTGGTGCGACTCTTAACACTAACGGTTCTGGCTACTGGAGCGATGCGGTCCGTGCTGTCAAATGTACTGGCCTCAATCTTAACTATGTTAGCGAAGAAGGTGACTTTGGCGAGCTAACTGTTGGCTTTGACCTGTCCACTTGGAACCCTGAAGAAGATGGACTGATTTACACCGACCGCCAGTTTATCCAAGAACTTCGAGCCGCCCTTAACGAAGCTGGCCTTGCCGGCGATGATGTGGACTACAGTGAGCAAGGTATGCAAGGCGACGACTATGTGAGCTTTGACGTGGGTCAAAAGTTCATTGACAGCTTTAAAGAAATCGCTCCCGAACTGTATACTAAGGTTTACACCTCTGTAAACGGTTGACATTAAATCCAATTTATTGTATAATAACACTATTGTAACGCAAAAGGAAACCAAAATGCAAGAGCAAATTGAACAATACATGGACGCTATCAAAACCGACTACGCCAATTGGGGCGAGCAGTCCAAGGTCCGTGAAGAAATGGCTCGTACATTCTGCGACAGCGTTCGCACCGAAGCTGGCCGCAAGTACATTAAAGTGATTGCTGGTGGCAGTGTCCACAGCTTCATTGTGCTGGAAGATACCGCCAAGTTCAAGAAAGGCGACATTCTCAAAGCCGCTACCTACTCTAGCCCTGCTACTAACTTTAGCCGTGGTAACCTGTTTGCCTTGGATGCCAGCAAAGTTCGTTGGACAGGTGCTTGACAATAAATCCAATTTATTGTATAATACTTGTATTGTAACAAAAAAGGACTTTGCAAATGACTAACAAACTGCTCAAGCGTTTTCAAATCCAAGCTGAAATGGCTCAAGAATCCCTGGACAAGTTTGCTACTGACTTTGCTAAAGATCCTGCTTATGCACTGAGCTGGGGTACTGATGCGTTTGCCAAAGCCGCTCGCTTGCGTGTGCTCAAGCAAATTATTGTTGCACTGGAAGAAGGCACTGCCACAGTAGACAACATTCGTAGTACTATGATGGATCGTGTTTTGAACAAGAGCAAGTATCCTCCCCAAAGTACTAGCCCTACTAGCAACCTAATCGAACAGTACGAACTTGCCGCTTGTGCTGACATTCTTTCTGAACTGCAATACGCCTAAGGAGATTAAAATGGCTACCATTCAAGAAATTAATTCCGGTATTATGTTTGGCGACTTTACCAACGAGCAACTGGATAGCATTATCCAAGCCGTTAAGTATCGCAGGGCACAAATTACCAAGGCCAATGTTCGCAGTTTCTGGAACGGCGACCAAGTTAAGTTTGTTCACCCCAAGACTGGCCGTGTGCATATCGGTGTAGTAGCTAAAGTTAAAATCAAGAATATTACTGTTCGCGAAGGCAACACCAACTGGAACGTGCCCGCTAACATGTTGGAGGCTGTATGAAGACTGTTTATGTTTTGATTGGTGTGTTTTACGACGAACAAGGTCGCGACGCTTTTGAAACTCTGTTGGTAACCACTGACCCTGAGTTGGTAATCCCAGAACGCGAACGTGTTCGTGCTCAAAACATTTTTGACAATGTTATTTTTGAAGAACATTCTTTGGTTGAACCTGAAGTAGAGGTTGTATAATGTCTGACTTTGCTCGTTTTATTCATATCATGGCACCAATTTGGTTCATGGTTGTAGGCTTGGCATTTACTATCTTTGGTAGTAACGTGCAAAGCCGTGTGTTTGGTTTTATCAGCGTGGTGCTTGCGGCCGCTGAACTGTCTATTGCTTTGATGTGAGGTTATCATGAACGATTGGGATCGAAGTAACTTAGAATTTTTGATGAGTCTTAAAACAAAAGAAGACTGGGATGAATGGGCCAAGTATTGCGAACCCGACGACTTTCTTTATGCAATTGAAATTGTACGCACAGCACAAGCAGAGTTGCTGGTACAATTGATGCAGTTGGAAGAAGATGAAGCAGAAGAGCAAGGCATGGAATATGCTGAAGCCAATGCAGTAATTAACAAATTTCGTTTGAACAAGGATTAATCATGGGATTGGATCAATACGCATACATGGGTCGTAAAGGACAGCGCGAACAGTACTGGGAAGAATACGACCTCGAAGCAGACAAAAAGACTGTGACCAAGCCTGAAGAAATTGCCTACTGGCGCAAGCATCCTAACCTGCAGGGCTGGATGGAACAACTGTGGGAGCGAAAGCTGGCACAAGCTGACAAAACAGCACCTCCTAGTGATGGATGGGGCAGTAGCTTTAACGGGGTAGAACTAGAGCTAACATGGGACGACTTGGACGAGCTTGAAGATGCAGTCAACAATAACGAACTGCCGTCGACACAAGGATTCTTCTTTGGCGAAGAAAGCGACGACTATTACAAAGAAGCAGACTTGGAATTCATTGGCAAGGCTCGTATGGCACTGACCAATGGTATGCAAGTGTTTTATAACAGCTCATGGTAATGCGTAAACTTTTACTGGTGCTTGCGGCCACAGTAGGCCTTAATGCCCATGCTTTTTTGTTTGCTGACACAGTTACAGTCAACGACAGCAAGCTGGGCAAAGTCACTGTGACTATTGACAAGTACACAAAATCTACGCCAAGTCCTACAATCATTTTGGCGCACACTTGCGCCGGTGTATTGCGGCCAATGGATACTAACTGGGCCTTAACTATGCGTGGGTGGGGTTACAATGTTGTCATCCCTGACAGTTTTAAACCCAGGGGCTATCAACAAACTTGTACTCAACCACGTGCAGTAAGTATGCGACAGCGTAACGAAGACATTGCGGCTGTAGTTGAATGGATCGAACAGCAAGATTGGCACAAGGGCAAGATTGGCCTAATTGGTTTTAGCAATGGCGGTTGGTTGGTTATGGAAGCCACAAATAGGCCTTTAACTGATAAAATATCAGCCATGGTTGCATACTATCCTTGGTGTGATGCTAGATACCAAAGCAAGCCTGTGGTGCCTACTCAAGTTCATATTGGTAAAGAAGATGATTGGACTCCTGCGGCGCAATGCGAGCCCATGAAAGATATTGCCAACTATGACATGCACTTTTATGACAATGCGTATCATAGTTTTGATAGGCCTGCCCCTGACAGGGTAGCCAAAGGACATACTGAAAAATTGCACCGTTTAGGATACAATCCTTCTGCTACTAAATTGGCAGAACAGCGTACCCGTGAATTTTTCAGTAAGCACTTGAATCAATAATATGCAACGTAACCTTTGGACTTCTTGGCAGTGTGTAACGCTTCTGCTACCGAGTAGATCCAGTTACCAATTTTTTTAATTAACGAAAGCATGTTGCGCTCCTTTTGTCGAACTCTTTTGTCCAGTATTCAACATCGTAAGTGTCTTTTGGACCTTTTGATACTATGAATTTTTCTAGCTCTGTGCTATAATCACTGGAAGTAAAAAGAGTTTTTAGAAATGTACGGATTGTGTCTAACATTTTTAACTCCTTAGTAGAAACCATATTAGTGTTTCTACTGATATTTATGTTGCATTGCAATAAACTGAAAGAAAGAAAATATGAGCCTAGTACCAATTGTAGTTGAACAAACCAGCCGCGGCGAACGTAGCTATGACATTTATAGCCGTTTGCTTAAAGACCGCATTGTTTTGCTGGAAGGCGAAGTGCATGACCAAATGGCCAACCTAATCGTTGCCCAACTACTGTTCCTAGAAAGCGAAGATCCAGGCAAGGATATTACCCTATTCATAAATAGTCCAGGAGGCGTTGTTACAGCAGGGCTGGCAATTTACGATACCATGCAATTTATCAAGTGTGATGTTGCAACCATTGTAATGGGACAAGCCTGTTCTATGGGTAGTTTATTGGCACAAGCAGGTGCTAAAGGTAAACGCAGTATCTTACCCAATGCACGACACATGATTCACCAGCCTAGCGGCGGCGCCCGCGGACAAGCTACAGACATGGAAATTCAAGTCAAAGAGATTTTGGCTATGAAACAAAACTTGACGGAGATCTACGTCAAACATAATAGTAAACGCAAGAGTTTCAAACAGCTATCAGCTGACATGGAACGCGATTATTTTATGAGCGCACAGGAGGCGGTTGATTATGGACTTGCTGATCAAGTGGTTGACAAGCGATAAAGGACAAATAATACTTCTAGAAGGAGTGTTGTTTATTGTTATCGGTGTAATAGTAGTAACGTGTGTAGTAAAAGCCATCGACGGATTATCCGACAAAGATGGCAATTGGAAATAAGGAGATATTATGTTTGGAACTTCATATTCTGACGGTACAATTAGTTATCGTTCAGCAACAGAAATTAACTCGGCTATGGGCCGTGTTTACGGGCATATGGCCCTTGCAGTACTAACCAGTATGGTTGTCAGTTACCTAGTGGGAACCAATGCCGCACTAATGGCATTTTTCTTTACTGGCTTTATGAAATGGGTTGTAATCTTTGCACCTTTGGTTGCAATTTTCGGTGTTACGATCCTACTAAACTCTAGCCCAACTAAAGGTATGGCACAGCTTTGCCTACACAGCTTTGCGGCCTTGATGGGTTTGAGCTTTGCTACAATCTTTGTAGTCTATAACATGGGCAGTATTGTTAGTGCCTTTATGGGTGGTGCAATCTTGTTTGGTGTTATGAGTGGCTATGGATACTTTACCAAAAAGGATCTAAGCGGACTTGGTAGTTTGTTGTTTATTGGCCTGATTGCAATTATCATTGCCAGCATTGTAAACATCTTTATTGGTAGCACAGTAATGCAAATGGTTATCAGTGCCATTGCTATTCTAATCTTCCTTGGACTTACTGCCTATGACACACAGCAAATCCGTGAAGAAGTTAGCACAGACAACGATGGTATTGCAGAGATCCGCGGTGCCCTAACATTGTACTTGGACTTTATCAACTTGTTCATTAACCTGCTACAATTGTTTGGTGGTCGCAAGGACGACTAATGCAAATATCTGGCTTTGCTATAGATATGGTTGAGAGAGAACGTGTCGAACGCATGTTCTCCCGCAATCCAAAAAGACTTGTTGAGTTTGTTTGTAGCGATTTGGAGAAATTAGAAGTTGACAAATTGCAGGGATCTGCTAAAATAACATACTTAACAAAACGCATTGCAGTCAAGGAAGCCTATTTCAAAGCACTAGGAACAGGCATCCAAAGTTTAAGAGATTGGCAAAAAGTGTGGGTCGAGCATGACGCACTAGGAGCCCCTATACTTAAAAACACACATAACCGCAATGGGTTAATTTCAATAACAGATACTAAGACCACTGCATGTGCAATGGTCATTTTGCAAAAGGACACAGAATGAAAATCAGTCTACGTAAAGCTAGCCAGCTACAAACAGCAATCAACGATGCTATCAAGGGCATCGAACTGGAAACTGAAGTTTCCCTTAACGAGTTCCAGGACCCAGAAACAGTCTTGGCAGAGACTCGCCAAACACTGCTGAACAACATGGCCCGTGTTCAAAACTTGAACACAGTGTTGTACACAGTACGAAATGCAGTCGCAACTGCAAACGCTACCTCCGGCATCAACCTTAAGTTGGGCGAAGTAGCTATGTTCGATAAGCGTATCGGACAATTTAACAGCTTGGGTGGTAAAAAGCCACAAGAAAGCATGGACGTTATCAAAGGCAAACTTGATAAAATCAAGAACCGCAAAGAAGATGCACGAACCATCTACGGCTACGAATCTAATGTAGCTACCAGCGTGTTGAAAGCCGAAGACATTGCAGGTTTCAAAGGTGCATTGTTGCAACTTAAAAAGGCCAAGCAAAAGCTACAGGACGAAATCCTCGAGCTTAACGTTCGCACAGAAATCGAAGTAGGCGGCGACGCTGAAAAGGTTTTGCAAGCAGAAGGCCTAGTTTAATTTTTTCTGGTAGCTTTTAGTAAAAAGTTACCCGCGGGAATCAGGGGATGAGAGTAAACGACGATCCAAATTGGATCATTCATCGTTCATAAGACGCTGAATAACTATTATCCAAACAGTCTTGAAAACTGTCCGCGCTTACGTGTTCTTGCATATAAAGATTTGTCCGTTGTCAGCAAGAGATATGTAGGCCCCTGTTGGTTGCATGTTGTACATTGTCGGGCATTGTCCCTGTCAATTGTTCAGTTTGCCACTTACCTTTTTCCTGTGTTTTTATACCCAATAACCCTACTTTGTGTAGGGTTATTTTTTTACTTGACAATAAATCCAATTAAATGTATAATATGTGTAAATCGGAGAACACATGACTATCAATGCATTTATTCTTAGTTGGGACATGACAGGTTTGGAAAGTGTTGTACCTATTTCCAAATACGAAGATTGGGAACACCAATCCATGTTGGATGTGCTAGCAGGACTTAGTGTTAAAGAAAACCCCCTGGGCAGGATTCTCACAGCTCTGCTTATGCGAGCGCGATTTAATACCCACAGGCACTATGAAATTTATGCCATTGACTGTGACACTAGTATAACCGAAGAAGATTGGCGTGACATGTTTGACGCCGATCCGCAAGGTTCAGCTGACTTGGTCAGACAGCGTGGTATTTCGTTACACAGTGACCGTGTGCAACCAAATCATGTTAAAATAACATAATGCACAGTTTACCCAACATCAAGCTACCTTGCGGTGGTATTGCAGAATTTGACGGAGACTTTAGTTACCGTTGTTGGCATTGTATGGCTGTGGTAGGTAGCATTGGACAGCCGCAACACTGCAAAGATGAAATGAACAAGTATGAGCTTATGAAAGCTCTTGGTGGTAAGGGCTGGGAAGCCCACGAACATATAGTAGAAGAAAATGAAAATTAATTTAGTAAGCGACTTACACTTGAACTTTGAGGACTTGACTTTGCCAGGCGGAGAGGTTCTTATTTTAAGTGGTGACATCATGGAAGCAGGCCATTTGCGCCTGGCCGACAATGTAAAGAAAGATACGTTCATTGCGGACCGCTATCGCAGGTTCATCAACGAAGAACTTGTAAAGTACAGCAAGGTGTTTTATGTTGCTGGTAACCATGAACACTATCACAACAGCTACGACGACACTCATAATCGTATTCGTCGCGAACTGCCCGGGCATGTTAGTATGCTAGAAGCCGAAGCAGAAGTCTACGAAGGCGTACACTTCTTTGGTGGCACGTTCTGGACTGACTGCAATAAGGGCGATCCTATTACCCTAAGTACTCTTGCACAAAACATGGCCGACTATCGTGTGATTCGTCATGGAGATAGTATTAAGGTTAAAATGGCTTACGGCGGCGAGTATTACACTAACAAGTTTGTACCGGCGTACACTAAAGGTGTGTTCCATCACACAGTAGAAGCATTGCTACAGTATGTTAAGGATAAGGAGAACGAAAAGATTATTGTTATCAGTCATCATGCTCCTACTCCACTGAGTTGTGATCCTTTCTACAAAGATGAGTATCACATGAACGGAGGCTACTTTAGCAACTTGTTTGACTTTATTGCAGACCGTCCCCAGATTAAATTCTGGACACACGGGCATACACATCAGCGATGCGACTACCAAGTTGGTGATACTCGTGTTATGTGTAACGCTCGTGGCTACGCAGGCTACGAAGATAGTGGCTTTGATGTTAACTTTACTTTTGAGGTCTAATATGAAACTAATCAGCAGACACATAAAAATGAATCCCGATACAGTTGCTCCAGAAATGGAAATAGTATTAAGATTGCCAATGGAACTAGCAATGGATACACTTGTGCATATGACTGAGGAAGAATTCACAAATAAACTCGGACGAGAGTTGTTTGAAATGTTGAGGTCAAAAGAATGAACGAACGATTAACAGAATTGTACAGGTCTTGTAGGCCAAAAGAAGCGTTAGCAAGCCAGGATCAATTTAAATCTGCTAATGTACTCTTAGGCACAGAGGTTGAAAAGTTTGCCAAGTTGCTTGTTCTGGAGTGCATCAGAGTAGTAGATGAGGACGATGGAGCGACCCATGTGCGAGAATTGTTAGAAAAACATTTCGGAGCTGAATGATGAACCTACGCAAGTTTGAGATCTTGTCTGTAGAGTTGTCACCGGGTGGTGCCGGGCCTGACCGAGCATACAAGATCAAATACCGTGCCATCAGGCACAAAGAGTGGGTAGAGGACTTACTATGGGTTATTGCCCGAAACGAGAAAGAAGCCCGTGAACAAGCGATGAACCGATTCGGAGGTAAAGAATGAACTGGACGGCAGGCATCTTAGCTTTTGTTTTGTTTTGGGTTCCTATGGCAATCATCTTTGTCAGGTTCCAAAGACAGGACAAAGAGATTGAACGCAAGTATGAGCAAAAGTTGCGCGACATTGAAAAACGTTATGGAATTGAAAAATGAAGCTCGCATGGATTTGTTATAATGATGACCCTGATTACCCTGAAGTTAAGATTGTGTTCGAAGAGCCCAGTCGATACTCTTATAGCAGAGTAGTTCAAATTGTATACGCGGAGATTGAACAATGAAAACAATGTTTGCTATTGTAGGTGCGTTTACTCTAGCGTTGGGTATCCTTGGAGCATTTGGTGTTGGTAACTTTGTTATGATTTACAGTCCCGATAAAATCTCTTGCGTCAAAGGAACTGAACAGTGAGCGACGACAGAGCATTCTTTGGCACTATACTAGCCATGATGGCACTGTTTTGCGGTCACCCAGGCTGGGCTTTTTTAATTTTTATTTTTGCAGTACTGTGAGAACATAATGGCAACTGAAGAACAATACGACGAATTTGCAAAACGCATGGAAGAAAAATACCCCTTGATGTTTGATCAACCTTACGGTGGATTTGCAGTAGGGGAAGGTTGGTGGCCAATCATTGAAACATTGTGCAGTCAAATTGATTCGTACACCAAGTGGCGCAATAACACTAGGGCCGCTCTAAAACAAGACAACCCATACAACCACAAAATTCCTAAGGCTGTGCCACAAGTTAAGGTTGCACAAATTAAAGAAAAGTTCGGCGGCCTGCGTTTCTACTACGATGGCGGGGACGAACATATCAGTGGCATGGTGCGTATGGCAGAATCTTGGGCCAGCCGTAGTTGCGAAGACTGCGGCGCGCCTGCAACTAAACAAACTACCGGATGGATCAAAAACGTTTGCGACTTGCATTTTGAACAACGAGAAAAGGCTAGAAATGACAGAACTTGAAAAACTTGAAGCACGTATCGAAGCAGTAGACACAGCTATTGCCAATGTTAAAATGGCCATGGCCGTGGATCGTAAACTAAGTCACGACAAACATGCTAGCGGACATTTTACCAAAGCACTAACAGAGCTAGTTGATGTACAAACAAAACTCAACGCACTAAAGCGTAGAATGGAAACGGTAGGCAGATGACAATGGTTAATTTGATTGTAGGCTTGGCTTTAATGTTCCTGTCAGGTATGCACTTTGTTGTATGGCACAAGCTAGGCGGCAAAAATAGCATTTACTGGTGTATTGCTCTTGGTGGCATGAGCTTGTATACTATTGTGGCCGCTATTGGCAGACTAACATCGGTATGAAAGTAAGTGTACATCACTGGAGGTACGAAGACGGGATCACTCCCGTTAACCCTGGAAATCAGTTTGGCGAAATGGTACCACCACGTGGCTGGTATTGCTGGGCTTACCCTGACAACAACCATGAGTTCGAACAATGGATGGCAGATAACTGTCCCACTGCCGACTGTACACATAGGTTTAACAGCGGTGATCCCATGTATACTGTTTACATATCTGATGAATCAGAGTGCTTTATATTTAAAATAACATGGGCAGGTTAACATGGCACTGTTTATTATACATCGTACTACCATTGCGGCAGAAGATGTGCCGTTAAAGGAAAACATACATCCATGGAACGCTAGCCCTACGTTTGACCAAACTGCTAGACAATTGTTTGCAGAAGCTCCAAATGTATTAATGTGGGCCAAGGACCAAGATTTAAAACTAGAAGTAGAATATCAGTACAGTCATATGCACCATCATTATGACGTTGTAGTCTATGCTAGGGTTACTGATAATTATCACCGAATGGTGTTAGAATTGTCCAAACCGGATCCTGTAAAGGTAAATGGCTGAAATATTTCCAAACAAGGACAGAGAACGTGTTATACTAGTTGATATAGACAACGAAATACACGGGGTAATGACACATCCAGATGTTTGGTTTGATATGACTGCCAAAGGCTTGGAGCAATGGTGCGAACTGCACAATGTGGATCTAACTGGGATGGTGCTGGTTTTTCCTGATTATGAAACTGTAATGATGTTTAGATTAGAATGGGGCATGTAATGAAAAAGATTTTTTACGAACGTGTTGGCCGCAGATACAAACCAGTTAGCGAATATGATAGTACTTTAATGGACGCTATGCCCAAAGGTACACATATTATTATGAGCTACCCGGGTGGCCGCAGTACTAGATACAATATTGATCCAAACTATGCGGCCATGATTGCGGCTGGGCGTGTTGCTGAAGATGCCATAAGCTCTGCTATTGTACGTGCTAGTGAAATGCGGCCGCATAACAAACCTGTTACTGAAGGCCAAAGGAAAGCATGGGACAAATTGGCTAAAGAATTCGGTGACGATAGGTACTATGTTGAAATTCCCAGTGCTAGAGAAATTGCCGAAGCTGGCATAAAAGCCATGATAGACGAAGCCGAAAAACTCATGGAACATCCAAGTGTGCGAGAAGCCTATAACCATTTTCTTTTTGTTGCAGAATTGGTTAAAGATAAAACTGACAAAAAATAATTTTAATGTTATAATACAACTATGAAAAAACTTGCACTACTATCTATTTTGGTTATCCTTGCTGGCTGTGACAAAAGGCCGTTAGACCAACGCGAATATAGCAAAACTTCAATGTCTAACATTCCCGAACTAGCAGACTGCACTTATATTAAAATCGACGACATTAGAATCTTCCGTTGTCCCAATAGTGATACTACAACTTCTTATCAAGTGCCGCAAGGCAAGTCGAAGAAGACTGTAACAACCACAGTAACATCTAACTAATAGGATAAACAAATGTTTGATTGGTTTAAAAAAGATAAACAGCCTAGCAATGTGGTGCCATTCCCCGAACCCAAGGAGACTCCTAAAATGCCTTATGTTGTTCCTCCCGAACCTAAAAAAGAAGAACCTACCACAGTCTATTACAGACTGGGAGTTGCTGGCAAAAATCGCGTATCCCTTCAAATGGGTTATAGTGAGATTACTATGAATAGTGCAGGCGTACAAAACCTTATTGATCAGCTAGAAGTGTTTAAGTCGCAGATATCGGATCAAGAAGATGATTAATCTTAGCATTAACATTCGCAACCCATGGAGCCAACAGTTTAAGAACTTGTGGAGTCATGTTTGGTATGTGTTCGAACACAAGTGTCTTGAGCTAGAGTTTTACAAAGACTCTAGCATCTTATCATTTAACTTTAGCTGGACTATTAGACAAAGCCATGCAGGCTTAGACATTGAGCTAAGTCTACTTGGCTATTGCGTCCACGCTAATTTATATGACAATCGTCATTGGAATTACAAAGAAGGTCGTTGGATGATTTACACAGAAGAACTAGGAGAACACTGATGCCTACAGTATATACAGAAGTCGAAGTTGATGTAGACTTGGACGATTTTGACGACTACGACTTAATCGAAGAACTTGAGCGACGCGGCAAGGGCTTTGAAGTTGCAGGGAAAACCCCTACCGAACTAGTGACTAAGATTTATGAAAAGCGTAGGCTAGGCAAGGACTACCAAGAAGAACTCAATGAGTTAATCTACGTGGCCATTGGAAAAGTTGTATGAAATTTATACTAACAGTATTTCTTGCAATTGCGGTTAATGCTTATGCCAAGCCCGCCACAAAACCCGTAGCAGTGCCTACTTCTTATGCGCTATACGATTACGATGCACATCAGTTTCTAGTAAAAGAAAACGTAGACGAAGTGCGTAGCATTGCCAGCATTACTAAACTGTTTACGGCCGTCACTGTTATACGCAGTGGTGCAGACTTAGACGAAAAAGTAAAAGTCACGGGCGCAAGCGGAGGACACATTCCACGCGGCAATAAGATAAGCCGACGTGACTTACTTCGTGCTATGTTGATCAGCAGTGACAACTTGGCCGCTGAAAGTTTGGCCAATGCACATCCTGGTGGATTCCGTCAGTTTATTGTAGACGCTAACAGTTATGTAAACGATGTTCTTAAGTTGCGGGAAACTGTAATCGTAGACGCTAGTGGACTTCAAGCAGGCAATGTAAGCAATGTAAACGACCTTATTGACTTTTTATACGCTATTCGCAATGAGCCAGTTATACGTAGTATTGCGGCAGAACGCAATGCACTAATTACCATGCCACGTGGCAAGCGTCAAATAACCATTAACTTTAAAAATACTAACCCACAGTTATTCACTTACGACAATATTCTTATCAGTAAAACAGGCACAACCAATGCGGCCGGCAGATGTGTTATTATGCTAATTGAAAAGAAAGGCACGTTGTTTGCCGTAGCAGTCTTAGGCACAAAGAACTCAACCGAGCGTAGCAAATTAGCTACAGGATTACTGGACATACCAATTGAAGCAAAACCCGAACCAAAACCCTCTGTGGAATCAGTGGTTGAATTCAACTACTTCTGATACCAAGAAAACGTTAAATCTTATATACAGTGGCCGGCGGACAGGTAAATCTATTGTAAGCGAGTACGTCCAATATATGGAGATGCTTAAAAATATGACCCCATATAAAATTGTTGATAGATATCCTTGCGACGATGGTATGTGGTACACTGTTAAACTTAACAAACCAGCAAGTGCATGGATGCGCGAACAACCAGACGAAAACAAAGAATGGTTAGAACATATCGATAGCCGTGGTTACATTGGCGGCGGCCTGTTTGACATTACCGAAGAACTTTTACTAATGGTGAAACTAACATGGGGCGAATAAAAGAAAAACTAATCGAAGACGAGTACATGGAAATGGCCAGTAAGGCCATCCAAGAAGAAATTGACTGGGAAATTATAACTGACATGATGTGTCAGGTAGGTTGGGTTAAAGTTGAACGCAACCAAGTTGCTGATAATTTGCTAGAAAGTTCAAGCATACGCCAATGGGTTACAAATAATTGCAAGGGCAGAGTACAAAGTCGAGGCCGCACATGGGTATTCTCTGATCCAGAAGAAGCCCTAATGTTTAGACTTACTTGGCCATGATTACATATAAAACTACGGATAAATTTCCAGGAATTAGGTTTCCTGTGTTGCATAGAGTAGTTTATGCTAAAACTGTAGATGGTGTGCAAGCACAGTATCAACGCAGTTATAAAGACCATTTAGTAAACACATGGCTTGAAGACAATTGCAAGCACCCTTACTATCACAGTCCTGGATATCTTCGTGAAAAGTTTATCGAGTTTGAATGTGATGAAGACGCATTTATATTTGCACTGACATGGAGTTAATATTAGACGAGGGTCGTGTTTACGGCGCCAGGTATTATACAGTAAAGCCAGAGTTTGATTGGTGGAATAACAACGGACTGGAAAATGAAACTTGGCGCTTCATGTTAGAATGGTGTGTAGAAACCCTTGGTCCTAGTGCCAAAGATGGGGTTATGACTCCTGGACAACGTTGGTATGCCAACAATGCTAAATTTTGGTTTAGGGAACCGGATGACATGCTGATGTTTGTATTGAAATGGAGTGGATAAATGGAAATGCAAGTAAGCCAAATTGACAACGACCAAGCCCGAAAAAAGCGTAATGCATTTTGGGCTTTTTTACGTGCAACCAAAAAAGAATTCGATAGTATAGATACTGGAGAAATTGGATTTGTAGAATATATATTGACTTTATATGGAATTGAGTGTATAATGGATAATGGACAATACACCGAACACTACATTATACGAGACAAAGAAAAATTCTTTTTAGCAAAGTTAAAAGGGCTTATATGAAATCCTGGCGTAGAACAAACCCACGTAGCGTTAGAGGTGCCGTAAGAAGAGGATGGCATCTAGTAGACCTAACTGGCGTAAGTTTGGCGGAGAAATTTAATGTAAGTTACTTGGGTTTGCAAATTTGGTCCGACAGACATATGGCAGGCCGTTATGTAAGTTCGTTCAATCCAACTAAGTTTGCTTTCGAAGATCCGCAAGATGCATTGATTTTTAAATTAAAGTACTCATGACAGACAACTGCGATCATCCTGTTAAGATAAAGTTACAAACAAAAGATGTGTACAATATCGACTCGCGACTCAAAGAAATAGCAGTTCTACGAGCATGGTTAGACGAAGTAACAGAATGGCAAGAAGGTATGTACAGTTTACGGTTCCACAGTTCAGGTCAGTGTATTACAGCCTGGTTTAAAGATAAAGAACATGCGCTGTTGTGTGCGCTGAAATGGTCATGATTGTACGAGACTATTACCAAAACATTAACGTTCATAAGCCACGAGATTACTTTGAGCGTTGGTATGCGGACGTATGGCGCAGGAGGATTGGTACGCCTACTGCCCCTCCGGGAATATTAGAACGTATACTTGATGAGGAACTCGAGCTAGTAGGTGCAAAATACATAAGCACAGAGCGCGAATATAAGTTTCAAGTAACATTTGACAACGAACATGACTATATTATATTTGCACTGAGGTGGGCGTAATGTTTATTCATACATATACACAACCAAGAGATTGGCGCGACCCTGACATTAATTGGCTTGTTGCGGCATTCAAAACACCTAAAGAAAATCGTGCCGAGATTACCAAGTGGTGCTATCAAACTTTTGGTGCTCCGGGCATGAATCATCTTACAAAACAGATTCGTTGGAAAGACAGTATTCAATACGGCGAAGTGTATTTTCGTAATCAAGACGATCAACTGATGTTTGTTCTGAGGTGGTCATGAGTCGTTGTGTAACTTTGCCGTATAGGCCTTTTGCAGAACCTCTAAATTGGGCTAAAGAACATTGCCCAAGTTACATTACCAATGATGTGCATATGGATGGTTATAATACCTACGACAACTCTAAGATTGATTACTTTTTTGAAGATGACAAGGATGCGTTAATTTTTATGTTGAGGTGGTCATGACAGCACAATACAGTCGTAGCCGAGATCTTGTTCATCGCGTGGAAGTGCCGCATTCAGGTGGCTGGGAGTGGGGCAAGGATCAAAGGTTTGAATGGTGTAAACAAAACTGTGAGGACGACTACAGGGGCGGAATGTTTCGGCGGGACCAAACAGTATGGCATTTCAAATCTAAGCATGATGCTATGTTATTTGCATTGAGGTGGTCATGAAAACAAGTGATGTTATTCGCATGATAGCGGAAATGAAGCAAATTCGTAATCCTATCTATGACACTAACCTGTGTAAGGAAATACTATTGTCTATACCCATACAACTCATGCAAGAAGAAAAGTACAAATTCAGTCGAGCTAAATGGTATCAAGCATATTTTGAAGAAAAATATTACTGGGAAGTAGAAGCATGGTGCACCGAACAATTTGGACCACACCCACGTAGACCCGATGCATGGAGTCGTTGGTGGCACAAGTTCGAAGGCAGTATTTTATTTCGGGATCAAGAAGATTATATGATGTTTGTATTAAGATGGGGTATTCAATGACACAGCATTTAACAGATAAAGAATTAATAGACTACATTATCAAGTTCAGTGATGATGATGAAAAAGTGCGCTTGGCCACGTACATGGAACGGCTAGAAGGTTCTATCATTGACGACTTAATGGATGCTGGTATGGACGAAACGTGGTGTACATTTCGCAGTGAGTGGGGCGGAGAGTATCATCCGGGTCAGTATATTAGGTTGCTGGAAGATGAAATTCGAGACAAAGATTATAAGATTAATCAACTGCACAAAGAATTAGAAGAACTAAAAACTACGACTATTGTTGACTTTATTGCTGATGTTAAACAAGAGCTACACACTGCCAAGTGGAGCATAGAGGAATCAAGGCGTGTTGCACAGCGTGAAAAGGAGCTTAGAATAGAAGCTGAGCAAAAATGGGAAATGTGGGATAAATTACATCATGGCATTAGGTCTTAATACTATAGAGCTATCTAATAATAGATGGGCAGTTAAATGGGACGAAGACGACTATGTCAGCGACCCTAAGATTTTAAACGGACTCATGTATATTGTATTTGAAGAAATGCATTTGAGCCGTGTAGGGTTTTGCATAGAACTCAACAATGAAGAGTCGGAAGTACTTGAAGTAGAAAACACTGTTTATTTTCATACTCCTAGTTTTAATAACTTTGCAGGAATGTATGTAATCAGCGGCGTTGTATTTGAAGCCAAGCAAGTAGCCGAGGACTTTGTTGAATATTTGCAAAAGTTGTATTTCTTAGTTACACTACAACAAGGCCTATGATGAACGCTCTAGTAGACGAATATTGGTACGGATATTAATGGAACTATACTACGGCGGTGGGGGAGCGCAAAACCCTAGATTTAGATATTCAGTTTGGGTGGCAGGGCCTAGTGCAGAAATGTATGAATGGTTGCAGAATCATCCAGGGCTAGACTGCTTTGATAGATTTTATATCAATTGGACCGGTGAAAGAAAAGACGGCAAAAAGGAAATTCAGTTTGAAAGATATGAGCCTGCTGTTTTATTCAAACTAAGGTGGGGCGGCGAGTGAAAATAGTCTGGAACAGAAGCATAGGCTGGAACATTGACATGCAAAAGTACAAAACACAAAAGATGGAATACACAATTATCACTGATGGTGCAGACTGTTATCCATGGCGACAAGTATATGCTTGGTGGCCTGTAAAGACTATTACGGGACAAATGGTCTGGCGAGAAAAAGTATTCAAGCGTAAGGTGTGGGTCGTATGGGGCACTGGTTTTCACATGGAACCCGAAGTACAGTATGCTACATTGTTTGAGATGCTAACCGATGAAAAACTTACTGCAACTAATTAAAACAAAATACCGCCAGTGGCAGGATCAACGTTTTCTAAAAGCCAATGGATGCACGTCGTGGAAACAATACAATAGAATGTTTGACCCCGACCACAATCCTAGAGCACATACAGTAAGTTCGTTTTATTGGAAGTATAAACATGTTCGTCAAATACTATCTAACCCAGAACACTATGCTTACAAGTTACTATATGACTACGGCCCTGGTGGCCACAAGTATGGCTGGCATGAAATAAACGAATGGTGCGAAAATAATTTAGAGCACAAGTGGAGAGTTGATGTGCTTAGAGTCTACAAACAAACCGGCTTGGATTGGTCAGGTAACGAACATCCCGAGTGGCATATATGTGATTTGGGCGGCACAGGAGACTATATATTCTATGCATTTATGAGCGACGAAGATGCATTTAAATTTACATTAAGGTGGGGTCAATGAAAATTGGTATTATAGGTTGTGGTGTAGTAGGTTCGGCAGTAGCTGAATCATATTACAATACCAAGTGCGAAGTAAGCATATATGATCCTGCAAAGGGCTATGAGCACAATGTATTAGATAGTGATGCTGTATTTGTTTGTGTGCCTAGCCCGTCATTGGCAAATGGCAGTTGTGACAGTAGTATGTTAGAATCTGCTTTAGATATGCTCAAAGACTATCCCAATGTTATCATTAGTAAAGTAACAGCTACTCCAGACATTTATACAAGATTACAAAAACAGTACCCTAATCTAGTTCATGCACCGGAATTTTTAACACAAGCCAACAGCGCACGTGATTATCTTAAAGGCCAGTTACTTGTACTAGGCGGAAACAGTGAATATTGCGAACGGGCACAGCAAGTTATCAACAGGGCAATAGATCCGTCAAGTGTGTTTAAGACTGACATAGCTACTGCTAGCCTCTTTAAATACATTGTTAATAGCTACCTGGCTCTTAAAGTTATAGCTATGAATCAGTATCATGGTCTAGCACAGGCTATTGGTATTGACTGGAACTCTTTAGTACCCATACTAGCGGCTGACGCTAGAATAGGATCAACTCACTTACAAGTTCCTGGCCCAGACGGTGAATTTGGGTACGGGGGTATGTGCTTTCCTAAAGATGTTGCCGCATTACTAGAACTAGCACAGCAACAAACTGTAAACATGGATTTACTGACTTCGGCAGTAAATATTAATAACATGTTAAGGGAGTAGTATGGTTGGATCTGTTCGTTATCTGCAAATTGATGCGTATCGCAAGCAGTTAATTAACAAGCTCAATCTTGCTGACTTTTACTTTGGTGGCTTTGTAGATGATATAGAAGCCGCCAAAATAATAAGACGAGTACTTAAAGATCCACAAATAACTGTCAAGCGCCACTACAGCGACAGTGCAGAACCTGACAGGTTTATAACCAGTTCCTTTTACGATCCCGACGATGAAGACAAGCCCTACGAGTTATATCTGATATTTTACAAAAAGAATATTGTACGCAAGTATACTAAAACATGGCGCTATATCAAAAATGAAATTGCTGACAGCTTAACCCACGAATACGTACATCATTTACAGCACCTTAGTGGTGCTGATTTTACGGCACCACTGGGAGACGATATAGAATATTACATGGACAGTCATGAACTAGATGCCCATGCAGTAAATGCGGCCTATGAATTGATAGACTGTTATGGCACTAACAGAATAAACTTTGATGCACTAGTTCAAGTGTATCGCACACAACCTTCGCCCTTACAAGACTGTAGTATGACCTTATGGGACTATTCTAAACATTTTCCCGTTAACTGCAAAACATGGAAAAAGTTCTTTAAGAAAGTCTACTTACACTATTGTTGGTTACTTGAGTCCAGAAATAAATTCGTTAATTACAGTGGCAGTGTCTTCGTTGAGTAATATTTCAAAGTGGTTATAGGGTAGTTCAACACAGTTCATATTCTTAATATAAGTTTGACTGTCTATACTAACAACACCATCATTGGGACGAGATATTAACGGCACATGTCCTTTTGTAGAAACAACTTGCATCCAAGGAATGTAGATGTTGGCCAAAACTTCTTGGCTTTTCTTTACAGGCTTAGAGTTACTGGCAATGTCGTGTAGCATTTGATAATCAGGGAACATGAGTGCTAGTTGGCTAGCTTTTTCACTGCCGTTAAACGGAGTACTAATTGTAACAACCGCACGTACACCATATTGTCCTACTGCATGAACTAGGTGCGCGGCATATAGCCCGCCCATACTATGAGCAACAATAACAGCGTCCTTGAACTTGGCCAAGTCCTGTTTCATTTCCTCTAGATTTTTTTCAAAAGGAACAGCAGTATCATAAGCGACAAAATCTCGCTTGCCTTTAATTTTTGGTGCTAAGTAGTTCCAAATAACAGGACTACAATTAGCCCCATGGATAAAAATGATTTTTTGCATATTGACAGTACAATAAGTAGATTGTATAATATGCTTATTTAATACTATGACCAGCTTTCCACTAACCCGAATAAACGAACTACGAGCAAAACTCAACAGTCATCCTTTGCTTACTGAAAGGATTATCAACACACGCGACAACTTACATCACTTTATGGAGTGTCACGTGTTTGCCGTATTTGACTTTATGAGTCTAATCAAAACTCTGCAACATCAAATTTGTCCTAGCACTAATGTATGGTTGCCTAGTCCTATGCAACGTAAGGCCAGCAGGTTTGTTAATGAAATTATCCTTGCAGAAGAAAGCGACACTAGCCCCGTCACTGGAGAGTATATTAGTCATTATGACTTGTACATACAAGCCATGCGCGAAGTGGGAGCGGACCCAGATGTAATTATAGGCTTTGAAGAACTAGTTAGAGAGTTTGGTATTGAGTGGAGTCTAGACAAAGGCGACATTCCTGAAAGTTGTTTTAACTTTGTTCGCAGTACGTTTGACTTTATTAACACAGATAAACCTCACGTAGTAGCGGCCGCATTTTGCTTTGGTAGGGAAACAGTTATTCCCGACATGTTTACAGGCATCCTGGATCACTTGGGCATTGGCGAAGAACAAGCCCCGGGATTCTTTTATTACTTGCGTAGGCATATCGAAGTAGACGGGGGAGAGCATGGCCCTGCTAGTATTAAGTTAATCGAAACCTTATGCGAAAGTGACCCGGTTAAGCTAGCAGAAGCTGAACAAGCCGCACTAGAGGCTATACAAGCACGTATTCGTTTTTGGGACGAAGTTAGAAACGAGATTATATACCGATGAAACCAAAGTTTAAAAAACTATACAGTAACATTGCACAAGAAGTGGCTAAAATGAGTCACGCTCGCAGACTGCATGTAGGTGCAGTTATTGTCAAAGACGATACAGTAATTAGTTATGGCTACAATGGTATGCCTGCAGGCTGGGACAACGACTGCGAGTACAAGGACTATTGCCTAAGCAAAGACTTTAACGGCAACTACTTTCCAGGCACCGAAGAAGAATATCCACTAGAGGACCAACATGGAAGATACAGACTCAAAACAAGACCAGAAGTCTTACATGCTGAATCAAATGCTATTGCAAAACTGGCGAAGAACAATAACAGCGGTTTGTCTGCTGACATTTTCATTACTCATGCTCCTTGTATAGAGTGCGCCAAGTTGATATACCAAAGCGGAATCAAACGTGTATACTTTGGCACAGCTTATAGAGACGACAGTGGAGTAAGGTTTTTAAGAAAATCAGGAATCACTGTTGAAGAATTAAATGGTGATAGTCAAAGTATTTTGGACGACCAGGGATCCGTATAACGCAGTCGCCGATTGGCAGGATTGGTTAGACACTAACGCGGGTAGCCAGGGACGAGATTGGGGCTGGTATCAAAGCGATGTGATTTGCGGAGACGAAGATGAGCGTACGATTATAGCCATTTGGTTTAACGCCGACGAAATAGCACTACTGTTCAAATTAACACATGACTGCGAGTATTACTTTGGTGAAAATAGTGTTGACTTAGACTACGAACAAAAGTATAATACTCGTATATGATCAAACCCTTAAAACGCTGGACTGTAATTGTAGAAGAAGATCCTGAAACAGGAGACCTTATGCTACCTTTCCCTGACGAGTTGCTAACAGAAGCAGGCTGGAAAGAAGGCGATACATTAAAGTGGACCATTAACCCTGACAACACTATAATGATTGAGAAAACATCAGCATGAAAAAACATGTAATGATTGACCTGGAAACTTTGGGAGTAACACCCGACTCGGTTATCCTGACTATCGGTGCCATTAAGTTTGACCCATGGGACGACTCTAGTACACTAACTGTTAAAGAAAACATCAATATGGAATGTTTTTATCATCGTATTGATCCCGAAAGTTTTGGACCAGATGCTAGAATCGACAATGGTACATTGGCATGGTGGGCCGCCCAAAATGAAGATGTACGTGCCGAAGCATTTGCAGAAGATAACCGCATACCTATTAGAACTACACTAACTGACTTTTACAAGTGGCTAGGCAAGTTTGATTGTGTATGGAGCAACGGAGCCACGTTTGACATTGTTATGTTAGAATGGGCTTACAGAGCGCAAGACAAAGGTATCCCGTGGAAGTACTGGCAAGCACGAGATACTAGAACAATTTTTGGTTTAGTCAAAGACCATAAAGAATTTATGCCGGAGCAAGCATTAAGCATGAAGCACCATGCACTTTGGGACTGTTGGGTACAGCTAGTAACCGTACAAAATATTATCCGCAGTCTAAACATTCCACGCCCGGAGTAAATATGACAGAGGACTTTAGGCATTCATCCCTCTTTAAATATTCTGCATGCCATTGCTAATCATAGGAGATAACAATGGCAAATCAACAAATTAGTTACAAGTACACTAGTACAAAAGAATATCACGATGCGTTTCCGTGTGCATACCGTCAGTGGAGAGCTGATAGTCACTGCAACTTGATTCACGGATATTCGTTTAGTATGAAATTTTATTTTGGTACTAACGACTTAGACGCTCGCAATTGGGCGGCTGACTACGGCGGCTTGAAAGAACTTAAAAAGATCCTAGAAGACCAGTTTGATCATACATTGATCGTGGCCGCAGATGATCCTGAGCTTGAAACATTTAAAATGTTGCAAGAAAAGAACATGGCCAAGATTGTAGTCTTGCCAAAGATTGGATGCGAAGGACTAGCTGACCAACTGTACAAGTTTGTTAACGGTGTTTACATTCCAGACTATTGGGGTCCGGGTGAAGCAGAACGCCTATGGTGCTATCGTGTAGAAGTACGTGAAACACAAAGCAACATGGCATATCGCGAAGGGCATCGTGAATGGAATGAGGACTTGTTCGCTTGAAAATAGATAGGGTTTATAGCGACTATAAACAAATAGCGACCATCAAACAGTTGCCTTTTTGGCATTGTTTAGAGGGTAATGCTATAAGCCATTCTACATTACAGTGGTGTAACAAGCACATATTGGGTTACTGGGGGTATTGGTTTGATCGTCAGCATTGTTTAGATGATTGGGACATTACTCCCCAAATTGCCTATATAGGTTTTAGCAACAGCATAGACTTGTTTATGTTTAGGCTAAGTGCTCCACATACTATTACAACCCCATCCGACCTTAGATACTCTAACGTGTACATGTAATGCTAATAGCCGAACATTATATGGGCGATGTGCCTGATGAATTTGACATAGTAATTCATATGTTACTAGAAAAATTTGTGGGCAAAGATCGGTTGACGGATTTAGACAACAGTACAATAAGCTATCGAATAAAAACTGTACCCGGGCACTACGGAGTAAAGTTAGAAATATTTGCAGACTTCGATAGTCCAAATGATGAGCTAATGTACAGTCTAAAGTACCCCGAGCATAAAAGAGTCGGTGTAGGCATTGGACCCGACTCTGACTACACTTAATAAATATTTTTATGTTGAGAGTAATACAGGGTTCAAAAGCTCAAGACCAGAGCCCTAAAAGGTCGAACGTACTAGACATTAACAATCGTCTGCGTCAACGTAAACTTAAAGTAGTTGAAACAAAAAATGTTGGTGCAAAAAGCACTAAGTGATTGCTTAATAAATAAAGTACATATATAACGGAGGCACACAATGCTATCAAAAATCTCCGCCTTTCTTAAAGGCATTATCAGCGGCAAAACAGAAGTTGTAGAACAACCAGTTGTTAAGCCAGCACCAGTTCAGCAAGATCCTATGACAGGCATCATTGTACCTGAACCAGTTAAAGCAGAAGCTATTCCTACGCTAACTGAAGAAGTTAAGCCAGCGCCAAAGAAAAAGCCAGCCGCTATGAAAGCGCCAGCTAAAAAGGCTCCAGCTAAAACAGCGGCCAAAACTCCTGCCCCAAAAAAAAAGGCAGAAGCAGTAAAGGTAGCTCCGATAGTAATAAAAGCTAAGGTTGATCCAGCTAGCTTAGAAGGCAAGACTAAAGCAGAATTGCTAACAGTTGCTAAATCAAAAGGTATCAAAGTAAGCCCGCGAATGGGTAAGGCCGCATTGGTAAAGCGTATTGTTGGACAATAATCTAATTAGGTCTTGCCTAATTGTTTGACTTTAACACACAAACACAGTATAATTTAACAATGAAACAAATTGACTTAAACAAATACAAAGACTTCGTCGAAGCCGTTACTAGCATGCCTAGTAATGACCTTACAACATTTATGAATCGTTGCGACGAGTTAGACGGGAACTATGACAGTGAAACTGATCAGCATGGTCCCGATATCAATGTTCCCTTGTTACTAACTGCGGCCCTAGGGCTAGCGGCGGAAACAGGCGAGTTCTGCGAAATCCCTAAAAAGATTTTCTTCCAAGGCAAGCCCTTAACAGAAGAAAACGTATTCCACATGAAGCGCGAATTAGGCGACGTAATGTGGTATTGGGTAAATGCTTGCAGAGCATTACACTTAGATCCCAATGACGTAATTGCAGAAAATGTAAAGAAACTTGAAGCTAGATATCCTGGTGGAAGTTTTGATGCATACTACAGTGAAAATCGCAAAACAGGTGATCTATGATTGATGCCCGTGACCTCAGCTATAAGTTAATTGAGCTATGGAGACAAATTGCGTTGGGCAATAACAACGCGGCATCCATAGCCAAAATCAACAAGGTAGAACCAGTATATGTAAAAACTGCTCAAGGGCTAGTTGCAGTTACTGGTGCTGAGCTCACAGACGATGGCATCATCTTACACACAGGAGACACAAAATGAGCTACGGAATGCATTTTAGTGCAGGCAATATGAGCATAGAAGAACTCATGCAAAAAGAAGTAGAGTTTAGAAAAAAGCTAATGACTGCACAAAACGCCGGGGCCAATCCACATATACTAGGACAGTTTGAAATGATCCTAGAAGACATTAGATTGGCCATGAGCGAGAAAATGATGCTGGAAAAATTCCAGCGTGAAGAATCTGGTAAGAAGGACGACTTTGATGACAGCCTTAGCATCGGTTAAACGTGACAGCGTAGGCCGTGTAAGCATCGGCAATAACGAACTGTTTGAGTTGATTTATCAAGGCAATAGTCATCACTTGACTGTAAAGCCAGATGCAGAAGTAGTAAGATTTGAAAAACTGTGTAAGGATTATGGTGTAACTTTCAATTACACAGTTAAAGACACTACGGACATGACCAACGAAGAATACGTTGATTATTGTGTGTCTAACTGGGCCATGCCGGAAAGTTACACCACGCTAGACTTGGATAAGTATTTTGCCAGCAAAATCAATTCAGTTGAACAAGCTGAACGAGTAAGCCAAGAACTAGCAATGTATGAAGAACGTGGACTATTGATTGTTCTACGTTTTATAGTTTATCTAGTTGATACTATGCGAAAACATAATATTGTTTGGGGTGTAGGCCGTGGAAGTAGTATTGCTAGCTATTGTTTGTACCTGACAGGCTTACACAAAATAGACAGTATTAAATACCAACTAGATATTAAGGAGTTTTTGAAATGAATAGACACAAAACAGCAAGAGGCCGCGAGTTTAACATGGCCGCGTTTTCTGCACAGCAGGGAGACACTATTGCTGTGGGCAACACTCTACGTAACGCAAGGGGCGACGTAGTTGACAAGTACGGCAAAGTTGTAAAATCTGCAAAAGAGATTCAAGAAGCCTACTACAACAGAAACCCTAATGCAGTTAAGAAAGTCAGCATCAAAGAAGACGGCACATTGCCTTCCGTTGATGTAGTAGAAGAAGTAGTCCCACAAGAAGCAGTAACAGAGATCAAAGAATACGTCAACGAAGCAGGCATGGAAGTTGTTGAAAGAACATTTGCAGACGGTAGCGTTGAAGTAGAAGAAAAGCCAATTAAAGCTAAAAAGAAATAACACATAAGAGAGACACACATGACAATTAAAGATTTACATCCATTGCCCGACACTATTCTGGGCCGAGTATTATTTGGTGAGCAAACTACTGCCGGTGGTATTGTTCTACGAGATGACAACGGCAAGGATCATGGTATTCGTCCACGGTGGGCTAAGATTTGGAAAGTTGGTAGCAACGTTACAGACGTTAAGCCAGGTGACTGGGTCATGGTTGAACACGGACGCTGGAGTTTTGTTAGCAAAATTGATTTAGCGGGCAAAGGCAAAGAGTTTGAATTCCATCGCATCGATCCTAAATGTATTATGATGGTATCCACTGACGGCAAACCAGCAGATATTATGGAAGACATCACTGACTTTTAATTTCTGCTATAATTTCTTCAAGCATTTTAAAGTCGTCAACACTCCATGTAACAATAATCCTATTGTCGCGTGATTGGTTAACTACGCAATGAGGCAAAGTCGTTCTAAACAAACAGGCTTTGCCTTTTTCGCTATCTAAAGTGTAACTAGTAATAGGCACTTTCTTCCCAAGTACTGTAAAATACCCGTGCTCTTTTTCTCCTAGGAAATTTACATAGTAAGGGCCTGGTAAATCAAACCATACTGTTGGTGCACCTTCGCCGCAGTTATGTATGGGAAAATTAAACGTACAATTGCGAGGCGCATCTATATGTGTCAATGGAATAGTGCCTGCTTTTGTAGCGGAAAAAGTAACGTTATCAGACAAGAACGGATACTTTTCTTTAATTTTAGTGAAGAATTCGTCACTGCTATAATGACAGTTGTCTCCTACGTAGTGATGTATTAGATGTTTGTATTTTTCGTAAAGTCTAGTTTGTTCCTCAGGACTTATATAAAAGTCCGGGACTTCGTAAAAATATAACTCGTGCTTGCACTGGATATTTTTTGTATCTATGTAAGGGTTAATGTGTCGGTTCTTGTTCACGATAATCTAGTTTGGCAAGGCTGTTGTATGTCTTAACCGTTTGTTCGTAGTCGGTTTCTATGCTCCAGCTCATTAGTAGTCTATTAGTACTGCCCTTGTTTAGTACAGCATGAGGTTTGAGCACGTTTAGAATACAGGGTCTGGTAAACTGGAACCTGAATCTTTCTTCCAATGGCCCTGTGATTACCACAATGTTGTTTTGTGGAATATGGTGGTATTCGTTTACATCGTCGTCAGGGTCTGCATAAAATATAGTATCAGTATTTGTTGTACAGTTTTGTAAAGGGACGTTCAACGCACACTTTCTATCAAAGTTTGTCTTGCTAGGCGTGTCCCAGTGTATAGGCCAGTACTTGCTTGTAGTAGTCCAGAAAAAACTAACATACTTGGCCAAGCCTGGCAATTTTTCATGCAAGTAAATCAAATAAGGATCAGCAATGTAAGGCAAGCTAAGAAAGGGCTGGCCCGGAGTTCTTTTCCTGAAATAAAGTTGCAGTATGCGTTCTGTGTCTAAGCCAATATCTAGCTCATGGACAAATTCGTTTGATATTTGATTTTCCATAGTGTATTTAAAACAGTATTTATTTCCTTGCTTTTTGGATAGATACTGCTATCCAAAGTTCGAATAAATAGTAGATATTGATTGGGTTCAAACGCATATGGCATATATTATTAACTTAACAGACGGAAGTATACTAGCAACAGTAGCTGACACAGCGATAGATGAGTCTACCAGTGTAGCGATTGTTGGTAGAAATGCTCCTACATACGGTGAAAAGGTAATGGAAAATACCGTTCACATGTTGGAGAATTTCGCTAGCGATACTGCTCCAACTAATCCCCTAGTAGGACAACTATGGTTTAGAAAAGACGTAAACGATCCTAAGAAAAACGGACTCCGAGTTTATGACCGTGGTTCTTGGAGAACGTTTGGTAAGATTACCGTTAGTACAAGTTTACCTACAGACGAACCAGGATATACTCCAGTCGAAGGCGACATGTGGTTCAGCCCTGGTACTGGCAACTTGTATGCATACTTTACCCAGGACGGCGTTACTAACTACCACTTAGTGGGCGGCGCCGGAGGTGGCGGAGGTGGTGGAGGTGGTGGAGGCATTGACTTGCCAACGTTGCTAACATTACTAGACGGGGCCATTTCCGAAAATCAACTTGCCGACAGCTTTATACAAGACTTAAATCAACGTTTTGCCGACGAAGCCAATAACAGAGTTACCCAGCTAGCCGCAGAAGCCGCTAACAGGGTCGCCGCAATTAACTCAGAAGCCGCGGCACGAAATGCGGCCTTACAGGCAGAAACTACAGCACGTAACAATGCTGTGGCCGCAGAAGCACAAGCAAGAGCGCAAGCATTAGTTGCCGAAGCACAAGCTCGTAACCAAGCAATTACTACAGAAGCTAATGCACGTATTGCGGCAATAACACAAGAGGCCGCCAATCGTGCGGCTGATTTAGCAGACGAAGCACAGGCCCGTAATACAGCAATTACCCAACAAGCAAGTACTTTCAATGCGGCATTGGCCGCAGAAGCGGCCGCACGTGGCGCGGCCATTACAACTGAGCAACAAATTCGTCAGTCTGGCGATAACAGTTTAAGTCAGCAAATCACTACATTAACTGCCAGCGTAAACAATAGTGTAGCTGGGTTACAAACTACACAAAACACCCAAGCTACTGCAATTAGCGCACAAGCTCAGCAGATTACACAATTGACTGCTAGAACAAGCACAGCAGAAGCTAATATTATTGCAGAACAAACTGCTAGAACTACAGCCGATACTAGCTTAACGCAACAAATTACAACATTGAGTGCTAGTGTAGGTGAAAATGCGGCCGCTATTCAAACAGAACAAACTGCAAGAGCAAATGCAGTTGAAAGTTTGGCCGAACAGATTACTACATTGAGCGCAAGTACCGGCGACAGTATTGCACAATTACAGGATCAGATTACAGCCGTAACCGGCGGTGACAGTAGCTTAGTACAAACTGTACAAACATTAGTGGCTCAAACAGCGGCCAACACTAGCGCCATTACCAATGAACAAAGTGCAAGAACAAATGCAGATAGTAGCTTAACTAACCAAATTAATACGTTAAGTGCTACTACAGCAGGCAATACTGCGGCCATTCAAACAGAAGCAACGGCTCGTAGTAATGCAGTACAAACACTAACAACACAAATCAATAACCAAGCCGCAACGTTTAACACTAGCTTGGCCGGAATTCAAAGTACTCAAACAAGTCAAGCCAGCGACTTAAATGCATTGGCTAGTGACATTGAAACATTAACCGCCAGCGTGGGCACTGCTAACGCGGCTATTCAAACTGAAGCTACTACAAGGGCCAGCGCCGACACTAGCCTGGCTAACCAAATTACCACAATTAGTTCTAGCTTTGGCGATAGCATTGCCGAACTGCAAACACAAATTAATACTATGACTGGTAGTGATACCAGCTTGGTAACTCAAATTAACACATTAACTGCTGGTGTTAACGCTAATGCAACTGCTATTACTACTGAACAAACTGCAAGAGTAAATGCAGACAGCGCATTAGGCACACGTATCGATACGCTACAATCAACAGTAGCAGGTAATACTGCCGCAATCACTACAGAAGCAACAACTCGTGCCACAGCAGATAGTTCGTTGAGTACACGCATTGACAGTGTTGTTGCCAAAGCTGACAACGCTCTTGCAGGTATTACTACAGAAGCTTCGACTCGTGCCAGCGCAGATAATGCCCTAAGCACACAAATTACAACATTAAGTGCCAGTGTTGACGATGCATTTGCCGCAATTCAAACAGAAGCAACAACTCGTGCCGATGCTGATAGTAGTTTAACACAACAAATTACAACACTGACTTCTAGTACTAATACTAGCTTGGCACAGATTAATACAAATCTACAAACTGAAACTACTGACCGTTTGGCATTAGCCAGTCAAGTAACTACTCTAAGTGCTACTATTGGTGACGCACAAACCGCTATTCAAAATGAAATAACAGCTCGTACCACTGCCGACAGCGCATTAACACAAAGCATAAACTTGCTAGGTAGCGTAGTAGACAGTAACACAGCCGCTATTCAAGCTGAACAAACTGCACGTAGTGATGCTATCAGTAGCTTGGCTACCAGCGTTAACAGCTTGGTTGCTAGTTCGGGTAGCAAGATATATCGCCAAAGCACAAGCCCTAATACAGGCATTGCCAAAGAAGGAGACTTGTGGTTTGACACTGCTAACGGTAACAAGGCTTATTACTTTAACGCCAGTACGAACCAATGGGTAGTAACAGACGATACACGTATTGCCGCAACTGCGGCTGGATTAGTAACTGAGCAAACAGCTCGTACAACTGCCGACAGTGCATTAAGCAGTCAAATTACAACATTGACTAGCACAGTCAACGGCCATAGTACTAGCATTCAAACATTGGCCAGCACCACTGACGGATTGAGTGCTCAGTATGCTATTAAGGTTGATAACAACGGTTACATCAGCGGCTTTGGCTTGGCCAGCACTAGTGCTAACGGTACACCAACTAGTGCGTTTGTTATCCAAGCAGATACATTTAGTTTGTACAAAGCTGGTGCGGCTAGTCCTATTGCCCCATTTACAATTGACTTGACTACAACTCCTGCACGTATGAAGTTCAATGGTGTGTTAACTGCTGACAAGATTATTGCAGGTAACCTAGGCGATGTTATTGGCTTAGGTAGTAACAACGTACAGTTGGATGGCCCTAATAGAAAGATTGTTGTTAACGACGGTACATACGACCGTGTAGTAATTGGACAAATCAGTGCCAACGTATACGGTATTCAAATTAAGGACAACACTGGTAAGACAATTATTACCAGCGGTGGCCAACTAGGTTCTGATATTACAGTTCAGGGTAGTAGTGTACCATTGGGTACACTGGCCACAAACGCGGCTGTTCCTGCTATCAATTATATTGGTGCATTTAGTAGTGCCCCTAACGTAAACCAATACAGCGTAAACGCGGTGTATAAGAATACCACAGACGGTAATAGTTACATCTTGGTAAACAACAGCGGTGTGTTTAGTTGGACTGTTTACTTGACTAAAGGTGCAGACGGCGCGGCGGGCGCTCAAGGTCCAGCAGGTGCCACAGGTGCAACAGGTGCCCAAGGACCTGCAGGTGCGGCAGGTACTAATGCCAAAGCCTTGTTTGTAACAAGTACTAGCCAAGTATTCCAAGTAACTAAAGCAGGATCAAATAGTCCAGCTAGTGTTACATTTACTGCAACTCCTGCAGGTGCGCTAACTGGTACTGCAACATGGACAGTAACCAGCGGCACTGCTACACTAACTGGTGTTGGCAATACACGTACATTAACGTATGCTAACATGAGCACTGATGCTGTAACAGTACAGGCCAGTATTACAGACGGTAGTGGAACATACACTGACTCAATTACTGTTGTTAAGGTTCGTGAAGGTAGCGATGGTGCTAACGGTGCGGCAGGTCAAGCAGGTGTTACTGCGTTCTTGACTAATGAAGCCGCAACGATTGCGGCCTCGGCAGACGGTACAGTTGGATCGTTTAGTGGCATTAATACTGACATTAAAGTTTACGTAGGTTTAACTGACGATACTTCTAACTGGACTGTGTCTAGGACTAATAGTACAGGTGTTACAAGTACATTAAGTGGTGCCAACGTTGCTATTACTGGTATGTCTGTGGACAGTGGCTATGTAGATATTACAGCCACAAAGAGTACTACAACTGTTACTAAGAGATTTACACTGGCCAAGAGCAAGACTGGTGCCGCAGGTAGTGCAGGTGCCACAGGCGCAACTGGCGCAACTGGTGCTAGCGGAGCTCCAGCAGTTACTAGCTACTTAACTAATGAAAGCGTAACTGTTAGCTGTGATGCTAGCGGTAACACACTAAGCGGTGCGTTAGCTAATGCTGTGACCACAATGAAAGTAATCAACGGCACAACAGATGATACAGCTAACTGGTCGTTTAGTGCAAGTCCTGCTTCTAGTACAAGTTCTGCTCAATGGACACTAAGTGGTAGCCAATTGACAATTAATAGCTTTAGTAATACTGTTGATACTCATGGCGTTACAATTACTGCTACACGTAGTGGTTATCCAACACTAAGTAAGTTGTTTACATTAAGCAAGAGCAAGCAAGGAGCACAAGGTGCTCAAGGTGCAACTGGTGCAACTGGTACTACTGGTGCGGCAGGTGCTCGTGGTACTATGCAGTTCTATATTCCTATTGCTGGTGCAAGTAGCTGGAGCGATACACAAGCTAATAATGCAACATCAAGTTTCGGCGGCAATAAGGTAAACGATACTGTAACTCAGTATAACAGTAACGGTGGCTGGAGCGAAAACAGATTCTGGAACGGCAGTGCATGGGTAGCTCCTGGACAAGTTATCGACGGTAACTTATTAGTAACTGGTACAATTGGTGCGGCTAAGATCAGTGCTAACGCAATTACCGCAGAAAAGATTGCCACAGATGCTATTACTGCTGACAAGATTAGTGCTGGTGCTATTACAGCGGCTAAGATTACAGCCGGTGCTATTACTGCTGACAAGATGAGTGTAACCAATTTGAGCGCCGTAAGTGCCGCAATGGGTACACTAACTTCTGGTAAAATTCAAAGCCCAGACGGCAGTTTCGTAATTGATTTTACTAATAAGTACATTAACATTACAGTTTAAGGCAACCAATGAATATTGAATTAGTAAATGACCTAATCAACGAAGTAGCTACCAAATACTCCGCCAGAGATAAGGTCTACTTGAAGAACGTCAATGGCGATGCAGAGGTTGTGGAACAGCAACCTCTAGCAGACGATTTAATCGCCACAGTATACCCAGTCGATGCACTGCATCCTGGGTCTATTACCAATGTAACCGGAGACGAAACAAATTACATTGAGAACAAGCCTATTGTGATTTACTGTAAAGGTACCACAATGTATGATTTTAGTATTCCTATCGAATACCAATTGGAAGCACCTTATACAGGACGTCCGTTCATACATCGTAAGTGGGACTGCTTTACATTGTTGCGAGACTATTACAAACGTGAACTCAACATTGAAATGCCACCAGTTGAATACTTTGACGAATGGTGGAACAAGGGCGAAAACTTTTATTTGAACACCAGTGGCGTTGCAGGCTTTTATCCAGTTACTACACTACAAAAGTATGATGTTATTGCCATGCGTGTGGGCAGTCATGTGTTTAATCACAGCGCAATTTATTTAGGTGACAATAAGATTTTACATCACTTGGGCGGCAAGTTTAGTTGTATAGAAGAAATTCGCCCAGCATATATGAGAATGATGTTTGGTTACTTTAGACACAAGGACTTAGCAGTACAAAATGGCTAAAACGCTTTTCATGGGTAAGCATACCGACGGTAATGTTTACACAGTTATCTATTCTGGAACAAATGGTACTGGAACACAGGACCTTATTGCCAATCCTTTAAATAGGATCAATGAAGTTTTCTTTCACAGTAGCTTTGGTTACTTGAAATCAAATACTAGCGGTACATATAGTGTTACACTGCCGGTTAGAACATCAACGCAAGTAAGCGGTAAGAAAAAAGGGCGTACTGTTACAAGACCTAGCTTTGGTTCTGCACAGTACACACTGACTACCACCGATTATACTTCCGGTGGTTTCCCTCCTAACATTATTGCCGTTGAAACAAACTTAAATCGAACAATCACAGGAACAACTGTACTTCAACAACCTAACGGTGATACTATACGCTATATCACTGTTGGTGCTGATGCATCCGGCATCTACGTCGACGAACAGTATTTTGCCTATAGTGCCTCGCTACCGTCTATCACTATTACCCTTAAAGTTTATGTTATTACAAACCCTGTAGCACAAACAGACCCAGGCCGTGCTGTACGCATTGAGCCCAGTGTGGTTAAAGTTAACAACGGTGTATTCAACAGCGACTTGGGTTATGTAAAAGTTAAGTCTGGTTATAGCCTAGGCGGTTCCACTACAAGTTATACAGAAACTAGTAACAGTTATTATGAAGAACTAGGTTCTCTACGTCGAGTATGGAAGTATAACAAAAAACAAAACGAACTTAATATCGGATGGGATGCTTTTGAGCGTTATGACGGAGTTAAAGAAGGTTTGTGGTACAAGGATAACACCACTGCGGCCGCAACTCTAGAAAATCAAACATCATGGTATAATGCCAATGACGGATGGACTTATTACAGAGGTACTCAACAAGAAGACGTACACGACTTTGATTACACGTATGACATGTGGTATTTGAAAAGAAATACTACAACTGGTGTGTATTTCGATCCGGCCGTAGAAGGCAACTGGGTATTTTCTAAAACATATACTCGTAGTAGTAAGCTAGGTATCGAAGATGTAGACTGGAAAGTTGGTACCAATGCCGTAGCCTATGGACCACCTAGTGTATGCGCCGCGGCTGGGGCAACATACGGACAAACAAACGGTACAGATTTTAGACTTGCCAACGGAAGACCTTTCCAATGTATTGCAGTGTCTGGGGTTAACGCGGGCCGAGCATTTGCTTATAGACTAAAATCTATCGTAGACTTAGGCACCATGACTCGAGGATATGCTGTTTATCGTAGCAGAAGTGTTCCTGTTAATACTGGACGTGCAGGTGCGGCATTTGTTAACGGGCCGACTATCAACCTAGTTAACACTCCGGGTGGTGTTAGTACAGGTGTTGCATTTTATTATGACGGTATTAAAAACAACTACGGCGACATTGTTGGCTATCCAACTAATACTATTTTTGGAGCCAAGCTGATATGACATTTATTACACAAACTGATAGAATTTATATTTCTAGCGGTTCCGGTGCCAACGCAGTAGTCAAATATGACACCTATGAGCCACATCCTATTGTTTATAGTAGGGTCAATGGAACTATTAACGTATCTAATACTGTGTCTAGTTATACATTTAGTATTCCTACTAGAGAAGGCTCCGGTAGCGAAACACGTTACAGCGCATCTGGTATTGACAGTCTTACTACCATTTACACAGCCCCGGCTGGTGTAACGGTTGACTTTTGCATAAGTTCTGTTAGACTAACTAGTAGCAATGCGGCCGGCACACCGAATACATATAACTATTGGAGAATGCCAACTAACCGCTGGTATGCGGCCAATGGCAGTTTGCTAGTTGACCAAGCCGTACAGAGTAACGGTAAACTGGAAAGAGCTAGTCAGATAACTATATACACATCAGGCAATCAAGCGTTTTTCCGCTTTCAGCGTTCACAATACAGTGACGACGCCAACGCCGTTCACTCATATACATTCGAGTACAATGTGTTAGTATGTAAAGTTAAAGAAACCTAATTAGGAGTATTTCATGATTGAAATTAGAAAAATTGAAAACGACTTCATTAATAAAATCACTGTAGCAACAGTTGATATCTATGAAGTTTTAAGCGGTATCCAGCGTTTGCGCGATACGTTTGTAATTCAGCTAGACGGAGTATTAGATATCTCTGACAGCAGTCTAGTAGACTTAATCTATGGCAAACTAAGCGACATTGGTTATGAAGTTGTTGTGCAGACAAATGCACCTTACACCCCACCTGCGGCCACACCAACTGACCCAGCTGGTAACGAATCAGATCCTATTCCTGCCGGTGAATAATGAAAACATATTACTTGCCTTGCAGATGTGATTATACTCCGTTTTGGAAATCTCTGTGTAACTTATACGGAGGTAACATACTTGACCGTACAAACACATTGACATTTGGAGACTTTGCATATAAGACGCTAACACCTATTCCTGAGATGACTATTATGAATACGTCTTTTTCAGACTTATGTGACTTACGTGCAGAAGAACTTGGTACATTGGCTGAACAACGTAATTGCAAGATTAACCTAATGTGGAGTGGCGGCATTGATAGTACTACTGCCGCAGTTAGCTTTTTAAAGAACCATAAAGCACGTAGTAGATTGGTAATCTTATTACAAGACAAAAGCATTGGCGAGTACCCTGCGTTTTACGAGTTGTTACAACGTGAAGGTATTCCTTGCAAGCTGGTACAAGATGCCAAAAAACTGTTAACTCTTGCTGATATTAACATTACAGGTGAAATCGGCGACCAGTTGTTTGGCAGTGCCGCTTTCTTTGATGCTTGGAAAGTTGGCAAATTATTCAGCAATCCGCAAGATTATTTTAGTCCCGAACTATGGACAGCACTGGAACCACAAATGGTACATGCGCCTTACGAACTAAAGCAAACTAAAGACGTTATGTGGTGGATTAACTTTAGCATGAAGTATCAAAACGTACAACTACGCATCTATCCTAGTGTTATGTTACCATGGGGCGGTATTACACATTACTTTGATACTGAATATTTCCAGTTGTGGAGCATGAATAATCCTGACAACAAGATACGAGACACATTGGAAAGCTACAAGTGGCCTGCAAAAGATTATATCTTCGAGTATACCAAAGATGAAAATTACAGAGATAACAAACTAAAAGTAGGCAGTTTAAAGATAGGACCAGTTAAATGTTCTATCGACGAGAATTTTAAATATGAGGTGTGCTGATGGCAGTTAATGAAACTTACCAACAATTTGTTAAACAGGTTAGCAAGGGTACATCGTACTCTAATACAGAATTGCTGGAACAAATTAATAACTTAGACAAAGATAGCGAAGACTATCATGAATTACTAACAAGACTTTTAGTACTGCTAGCAACTAAAAAGCCTATCCTTGTCCCCCAAGTTAAATTAAGTAACAAAACAGCCTGGATGCAGTATATGAAAAGCAACGCCATTGACACTAAATCTAGTGCTATGGCCAATACTGTTAAGATGATTGATAAAAGTCCCATTAACCAATGGGTTATTACTTTGTACGAAGAGAATTTTGCCAATACAAGACTGTTAGTAAACTATGTTAACGGGTTACAATCTCGCGACAAAGTTCCTTACATTCATATTTTGCTAAAGACTTTGTTCAAAAACATGTTTAGCAGAAAGTTAGAAACAGAACAAGACCTGCGCGATTTAATGTCTCGCACAGACCTAATCGACAACGTAGTCAAGTCTAGTGTAACGCTAGGCGGCCTTAAGAAAATCTCCGGTGAGACTGCTACTAATACCAGTATCTATACTTGGCTAACTACCAGCGGCGACTTTAATGTTTTAACTGATGTCATTGCCAACGCAGAGGCCGCGTATGATTTGGGCGGCGGCTATTGCACTCCTGCATTGTCCATGCAGTTTAGGAAAAAACTAACTAGCTTGGACTTATTAGATCCTAAGACTGCTAGAACTGATAATGTTGTTATCAACGTAGATCCTTATTTTGAAGTTGACACTCTTCAGTACTTAGATTTGCTAGACCAACAAAAATGGGAAGAGTTTGATGTGTTTTTAAGCAGTATCAACAATCAGTACGACAGCTACTTTATTACCAGCTTTGGCTTTGCTACTAGTACCGTAAGCAACATCGATAATAAAACTTGGATCGATACTACTTACAGCGCAATCAAATGCATTACCAAACTGATTGCAGAAGGCAAGGACGTTTACTTTATTTTGTACGGACGTCCAACTGCTCGCGTACACCAAAACAAAGTTATCGGTATGCGTTTTGTCAATAAGGAATTGGTTAGCACGGAAATTTATCAAGATCCATTTAGCCAAGAAACCAAATACTCATTTGGAACATCGGCGGCATTGAGCAACAGCACAGATAGTGGATCAAATTTAGATTACATTCGATAAAATTTGCGTTGACTTTAAAGTGTCTAGTATGTATAATTGTACTAGACACTTTTTTACGGGCACAGCAATGACAACTGAACAACTTAAACAACTATGGGTAGAGAAATATCGTCCTAGCACAATGGACGATTATGTATGGATCGACAACAATCAAAAGAAGATGATTGATTCTTGGATCAAGGAACGCTATCTTCCGCAATTGTTGCTCAGTGGTGCGGCAGGTACTGGTAAGACTACATTGGCCAAAGTACTAATCAATGCACTTAATGTAGAACCTGCAGACGTAATGGTTATCAACGCCAGTCGCGACAACAACGTCGACACAGTACGCAATAAGATTACCAACTTTGGTCAAACAATGCCTTTTGGTGATTTTAAAATTATCCTATTAGACGAAGCAGATTACTTGAGTCCTAACGCACAGGCCGCGCTTCGTGGGGTTATGGAACAGTATGCCAATGTTGTGCGTTTTATTATCACTTGTAACTATCCGCAAAAGATTATTCCTGCGCTACACAGTCGTTGCCAAACATTTAACTTTAAGAGCTTGAACGAAGACGAATTCTTTGTTTATGTGCTTAAAATTTTAGTTGCAGAACAAGTTGTTGCAGAAGAAGATACTATTCGTGCTTTTATCAAAGCACACTATCCAGACTTGCGTAAAACAATTAACGCTATTCAACAGCACAGCACAACAGGCACACTGATTCTTCCAGCAGTCGAAGAAGACTCTGGTAAAGACTACAGACTGGAAATGGTTGCACTGTTTAGGCAAGGCAAGCTCAAAGAAGCAAGAGCACTTATTTGTAGTCAAATTAGTCTAGACGAATACGAAGACATGTATCGTTTCTTGTATCGTAACTTGGACTTCTGGGGTGCTAGCGATGACCAACGGGACATGAGTATTCTTAAGATTAGAGAAGGTCTTGTAAACCACAGTATGTGTGCAGATCCTGAAATCAATCTAAGTGCTACACTGGTTGAGTTAGAAAGAATTGCCCGTGTATAAGACCAAGGAAGAAGCATACGACTTTCTTGTCAAAGCTGGTATCATTCGTCCCAACGAACGTACACTAGAAGGCGAAGAAAAGCGCAGTATGTTTTTGATTCTTAGCTTGTTGGAGCCTTATAAGCAAACTAACAACCAAAGATTTATCACAGATTACTTTAAGTACGGTGACAAAGAATATCACGTAACATTCTTTGACGCAGACAACTTTGAAGTTACCGAGGTTTCTCCACTGTAATTCTATATACTTCACAGTCTATTATTAGTTTAAAAATAGGATCAATGTCGGCGAATTCTAGTATACCTCGTTGTACTAGACCGCTGACAATTTCTTGAGCGTATTTGACTAACTGGTAAATGTGGCTGTTGTAAATTAGTGTTATGTTATCTTGTATTTGGTCTATTTGACTGCCTTTGCCTTGTTCGTCCTTCCAAGTGCCCATGATTTGTAAGTCAGGACGCCAAGTGTATATATGATTTACAGTATACCAATACAAAATATACTCAGTAGACTTCATACCTGTCCATAAGTCTGGACGCAGTCTTTCCCACATTCCGCGGACAACTCCCCCATTAAAGATCCAAGGACTAATAGTATAAGGTACCATATGAATATCAAAACCTCCTACTACTTCTCTACCTTCCCTATATATTTGACTTTGCCATGGATCTGCATCTATACCTTCTTTTATATGTGGCTCTAAGTATGCGCCGGCTATATTGATTTCTGTTCTGCCCGTAGTTAGATTGAAATTTAAAAAGCTACTAGGATTGGCGTTGCGTACAAAAATGTTTTTGCAGTCTAGACTAATGAACCAATCGATATGTTTTATTTGTGTAGGCAAGTATAGTTTTTGAATTTGTTGCCGGTACCAACCTATGTCATAATATCCTTCCAAGCTGGTAGTAACTGGAGGAACTTGATATAGCGTCCAATCGTACAAAATCTCTTTAACAAATTTCATGAATCCGTAATCATTGTCTTCGGCAATAAATGCCACTGCTTTTGGTCCTTGCCAATGTTTGGCCAGGCCGCGCAGACTCATGTACAAATTAGGCCAATCCAATTTGTAAACTACATAGTACAAGCAGATTGAATTGTAAGCTGGTTGCGATATATCAGAATTCATGTTACAATTACTTATGAACAAAATTATCCTTACAGACGCAGACGGTGTACTATTAGATTGGGAGTACGCATTTGATGTTTGGATGCGTACACATGGCTTTAACAAAGTCGAAGGTGGCGCTTTCAAATACGACATTGGCAAACGATACGGCATTGACCGGGACCAAGGCAAAAAACTAATTAAGATTTTTAATGAGTCGGCTAGTATTGGCTTCTTGCCAGCACTCAGAGACAGTATGTACTATGTCAAACGACTACACGAAGAACACGGATATGTGTTTCATTGCATTACCAGTTTGAGCAAGGACCCGGCCGCACAAGAGCTTAGAAAAATGAACTTGCAGAAACTATTTGGACCAACTGCTTTTGAAAAGTTTGTATACTTAGATACAGGTGCAGACAAAGACGAAGCTCTTGAACCTTACCGAGGTAGCGGCTTGTGGTGGATCGAAGATAAGATTGTAAACTGTCAAGTGGGCACTAGCCTAGGATTAAATAGTTTGCTAGTAGAACATGGCCACAACATGGACTACGAAGATCCAGCTATTCCTAGAGTTAAAAACTGGAAACAGATTTACGAAATCATCACTAATGATACACACAATTAACGAACAAGCCTATACAGGCTTTGATCAACATGTCGACATTGCAGGCTTAAACAAACTAAAAGAAGCTACCTGCTTGGCTTTTGCAAGAAACTACAGCAGACTATTACCGGCGACAGCAGGTGATCCACTTAACTGGCCGGATGGTAGCGAGCCTTATGTGCCCACACATCCTTATAGAGAACTTAGTGCGGCCTTAAAGGATCATGCTACAAACAAACTAAGCCCGCTATGGGCCACTGCTAATCCTTTGGCCAAAGAAAACTATCCCTTGGCCTATGCTTATATGAAACTAGTTACACCTAGTATGGGCTTAGGTAACTGTATGATGTTACGATATATTGTGGGCAACAGATATATTGATAAAGATAAAGGCGAAGCAACTGCATTTACTCCATGGGCAAAAGACTTTCAACCTATTCTGGACTGGGTTAATGCACAAGGTATCTTTAAGGATCAAGGCCGTATTATTATCTTTTACAATGACGAAGGTCAGGGTTGCGGATTGCATAGAGACTGGAGTCCGGATAAAAGGCCTGCAAAGCCGGATCAATTTATTTGGATTAACTTGTTTCCGGAACGAAAACAGTTTTATGTATTAGACGGACAAACTGGAGACAAACATTATGTTAAGCATCAAACTGCTTTGTTTGATACTAGCAACTGGCATGGAAGTGACAGCCACCCACTGGCCGCTTTTAGCATTAGAGTGGATGGCGTCTTTAGTGATGAGTGGTTAGAAAAGACTAACCTCAAAGCATTTTATTCTTCGTCGTAAATCCTTAGAATTTCTGCTACGGCAGGATGACGTTCGATTTCTTTATGGCCGAACTGCACACTGCCAATCATATCACTACGTGTTTGTTCCATACGTTGAACAAAGTCCCAAAGGCCGTTTTCTTCGTAGCCTCTGTCGTGTTGAGCCAAGTCTCCTGTGGCGATAATCTTACTTCTATCTCCTATGCGAGTTAGCAACATCTTCATCTGACTTTGCGTTGCGTTTTGCATTTCGTCAGCAATAATGATTGCATCTTTAAAAGTACGACCGCGCATGTAAGCTAAAGGACAAATTTCAATTGTCTTTTCTTCTAACATGTATGCGATTGTTTTGATTGACCAATATTCTTCAAAAACGTCGAATATAGGACGGGTCCAAGGATCCATTTTTTGTTCCAATGTGCCTGGGAGAAAACCATGCTGTTCGTCAACGCTAACTGCTGGGCGAGTTATAACTAGTTTTTTACAACGGCCTGCTTTTAGTTCTTGAATTGCATACAAGCAGGCTAGTAGGGTTTTGCCCGTTCCTGCTGGACCTAGTGCGATTACTATAGGTTTTTTGCGGTTTTCTAATAGATCTACGTATTGCTCTTGCTTTAAGTTTCTTGGGAGGATTTCTACTTCTCTGTTACGCTCTCTGCGATAAACGTCTAACTCAATTACACCCTGTTGTTCGAGAACAGGTTTTCTATTACGTTTAGCCAATGTCGACCTCCAATTTTAGTAAAGGATGCTTACTATAGGATGCAAGCATCCAAAAGTATTTAAGCCAATATCTGTTTATCTAACTAGGCATGTAATCAAGTAGGATAAATAGAAATGTATATTATTACGGATTAACATGCCACATCAAAAAGAAGTTGATAAAAATTTAGACTACATTTTAGGTAGCAAAACTGTGCTAGATGTACTCATGGAATTTGAGAACATGCTGGACACTGTTAACCTATATGGGTTCAAAAACTGGAAATACGGCGAGATCGTCGAAGGACCAAAACTAAGCAGATACTGGGTAACAGTTACCCTAATGTATCCGTATAAACTAATGCCTGACCCAAGTGGTGCTGATCGTCTGACCAAGTACGACTGCCACGTTGAATACAAGAAGGCTAACTATCTAGTTCCTAGAAAAATTAGAACTCCCGAAGACTTAGAGGAAAACGAAGAAGGCAAACGTATTCCTAAAACCGATACTCAAAAAGTATGGTTGATTACTATCGAAATGCCTCGCAGATTCATCGACGAAGAAACGTTTAATACTGGTGCAGTTGACACAGACGAAATTGACGAAGATGCTGTAGATGATGCATACGACCAAGGCCTTGACGGGGAAGAAGCTGTCAAAGGTAATTCCGAAGAGCAAGAGCAAGGCCAGCAAGCTGACCAACAAGGTCAGGGTGCGGCAACTCAAGCTCCTGCACCAGAACAAGTTCCGCAACAATAATTATGAACAACAGCTTACTTTACAAACTACGTGACAAAATCAAGCAACTAAACGAAAGTTTATTTGAAGGCGATTTGCACAAAATGATTTTCCCTGCACTATTAGTGGATGCTTACCAACCAAAATTTGGTGACGAAAAACGAACAGTTGTTGTTAGTTTGACCGCCAAAGAAGAAGGTGCGGCCAGCGATTTAGTTGACTTCATCGCCAAAGGCAATTATAGTATACACGACTGCGATTACAGTCCAGCACCAGACGAAACGGGCAATTTTATTGTGTTCATCGAATTGAAGCGTAATCGCAAAATGTTTGATACTATAGATACTATTCTCAAAGATGCCGGTAACATTACAAACATTACCGAATGGGAGTTTATTCCGTATACACATAGTCAAAAGTACAAGTGGGAACGAGAAAAGTTTGAAGCAACAGTGCCACAAATGCCCCACTTATATGGACACAATTTAGACGAAGCAGAGAGAGAAAAACTTAGAAAGAGAATTAAGTTTTTGCTTAACTACTAATGAGTAAAGAAGATTTAATACAGGCAGACGGACAAGTAGTAGAAGTTTTACCAAACGCAATGTTTAGAGTAAAATTAGACAATGGCCATTTACTACTAGCTACAATAAATGGTAGGATGCGTAAAAATAATATCAACGTAAGCCTTAATGACAAGGTTACTGTTGAGATTAGCCCCTACGATTTAAGTAAAGGTCGCATCACATACAGACGGAGATAACATGTGGCAGATTCAATGGATGATCAGTTTAATACCTGACAGTGCATTAAGCATTATTTGTTGGGCTATAATTATTGCAGGACTAACAGGCTTGTTTGCAGGCTGGCTTGGTCGCTGGATTCCTTTCTACGGCAAGTACGTTGAAATACTAAAACCCCTGGGCATTGTACTATTAGTCGTAGGTGTTTGGTTCCGTGGCGGCATGGATGTTGAAATGGCATGGCGTGATAAAATTCGACACTTAGAAGAACAAATTAAAATAGCAGAAGAAAAATCTACAGAGAAGAATGTAGAAATTCAAGAGCGTGTTGTCGAGAAAGTAAAAGTAGTAAAAGAACGTGCTAAAACACAAATCGAATACATCGACCGTGTTGTAACACAAGACAAAGAAGTAATCAAGTATATAGAACAATGCCCTGTTCCTAAGACTATAATCGACGAACACAACAAGGCTGTTGATTTTGTAACTGACTTAAACAAGGCCGCGGAGGGTAAGAAATGAAGTATTCCGTTTTATTTCTAACTGCATTACTGGCAGGCTGTCTAAGTACTGCGCCAGTCAAACAAAAATTTCCAGATGTTCCGGATGTGCTAACAGAGCGTTGCGAGAAACTTAAAAAGATTGAAGGCGACAGTGTAGCTATAACAGAAATGTTAAAAGTCATTGTAAAGAATTATGCCTTATACTATGAATGCTCAACCAAAGTAGATGGTTGGCAAGAGTGGTACAACGAACAGAAAAAGATTTACGAAAGCGTAAAATGAAAACTTTCCTTATTGCACTAACTGTGCTAGCATTGGCTGGTTGTGCTACTACTACAACAGATACAGAAAAGTCTGTATCTCGTGACAAGACCATGGAACGCATGGCCAAAATTGCTTTGATAAATGAAATGCTAGGAAGTCCTGATCCAAGTGTTAGACTTGAAGGATCTAGAATAGCCAAAGAGTTCATTATCGAAACTGAAAAGAAAAAAGGACTCTTTAATTTTTGACAACATCAAAAATTGACATTAATGCCAATAAGTAGTACAATATAGCAAAATATGGACTACTACAAAGTATTAGGCATTCAGCCTGGCGCCAGTGATGATGATATTAAAAAAGCCTATAGAAAATTGGCTAGCAAACATCATCCGGACAAAGGCGGCGACACAGCCAAGTTTCAAGAAATCCAAGCGGCCTACGAAGCTCTAACCAATCCAAATAGCAAGCACACAGCTGGACAACAGCAACACACATGGGGCGGCGACAGTCCTTTTAATTGGGAAGATTTGGCCAGCGTATTTGGACAACGTCATGCAGGCACCGGGTTTGATCCATTTGACAACATCTTTAAAAATCCGGGTGGTCCACGCAACCAAGACTACCACGTAGACATTACCGTAGACTTAGAACAATTATACAGAAGTGATACTATTACTGTAGGGCTTAGACTACCATCGATGTCCACACATGATTTAGAGTTAAAGCTATCTCATGACTATAAAGACGGAACCAAAATTAGATATGCAGGCCTTGGCAGTAAAGCCATTGGACGTGCGGCACCAGGAGACTTATATGTAACTATTAGGCAACGTCCACATGTTCGATTTGAACGTGCAGGCAATGATTTGATTATTGTAGAAAAAGTTTCTGTTTGGATGGCCATGACGGGCGGAGACTTGCAAATTAATACAATAGATAATAAAATACTAGAAGTGAAAATTAATCCAGGTACACAACACGGTACATTCATGCGCCTTAAAGGCTATGGTATGCCATATGGTGCAAATGGATTAAAAGGCGATATGTTGATTAGGTTGAATATTTCAATCCCAGCAGTCTCGGAAGAAGATTCCAACAAAACAATTAACCAACTTAAAGGAACGGTATGAGCGATCAGGATAAGATCCACGAAATGATTAGCAAGGCTTTTAACTTAGCCTCTGATAATAAGCACGAGTATGTGACATTGGAACATTTACTGTTTGCTATTTTAGAAGACGACACAGCAAGGGATTTGTTGTCCAAGCTGGGCGGAGATCCTAATGCCCTCAACGCAGAGCTTATGACATTCTTAGCTGAACAAGAAAAGATTCAAGCCGACAGCGTTAAGCCACGCAAAACAACTACACTGGAACGTAGCTTTAATCGTGCGTTTACACAAGCATTGTTTAACGGACGTAACTTTATTGCTATTACAGATGTACTGCTAAGTATCCTTAGCGAAAAACAAAGCCATGCCGCTTACTATCTAGCCATGCAAGGCATTACTAAAGAAAGTCTAATCGACTATATCAAGTCGCAGAATGAAGTTGAAGAAGAAACTACAACTACTACTAAAGGCGCTAAAAACAATCGCAAAGACGAAGACAAGTTTCTTGCCAAGTACTGCAAAAACTTGTGCGATGCGGCTATGGAAGACAAAGTCGATGCAGTCATTGGGCGTGACGCACTGATTGAAAACTTGGTTCAGGTAGTTGCTCGTCGTAAGAAAAATAACGTAATCCTAGTAGGCGATCCGGGCGTTGGTAAGACTGCTATCGCTGAAGGCTTGGCATATAAGATTGTACATGACCAAGTTCCGGACATTCTTAAAGGACATGAAATTTTCAGCTTGGATATTGGTGCATTGCTGGCAGGCACTAAGTACCGCGGTGACTTTGAAGAACGACTGAAAAACATCTTGGACATTCTGGAGTCCAGGGATAATGCAATCTTGTTTATTGACGAGATTCACATGATTATGGGTGCAGGTAGTGGCGGCAACAATTCAGCAGACATGGCCAACCTAATCAAGCCTTCCTTGAACAGTGGCAAGATCCGTTGCATTGGTAGCACAACACACGAAGAATATCGCAAGATCTTTGAAAAGGATCGTGCTATGAATCGTCGCTTTTATAAACTAGACGTAACTGAGCCTACCGTGGCTCAGTGTAAAGAAATCCTGCGTGGTTTGATTGGCAGTTACGAAAAGTTTCACAACATTAAGTTTACTGCTGATGCACTTGATGCCGCAGTTGAACTGAGTAGCAAGTACATGCTGGACAAGCAACTGCCCGACAAAGCCATTGACATTATCGATGCCAGCGCGGCACGTCAGCGTATCAAACCAGATGCAGAACGAAAACTGGTAATCGATGTTCCTGAGATTCAATTTGAAATCAGCAGTATTACAAAGATTCCATTGGATCGTCTTACAACTGTTAATGACAAAGAAGCAGGCAAGATTGACTATGAAGGTAAACTCAAAGCTGGCGTGTACGGACAGGACCATGCCATTGATGAACTGCTCAATGCATTGTACATTGCACAAGCAGGCTTGAAAGATCCTAATAAGCCCTTGGGTAGCTTCTTGTTCTTGGGCCCAACAGGTACAGGTAAAACTGAACTAGCAACACAATTAGCACAGGCCATGGGCCAAAGTCTAATTAGATTTGATATGAGTGAATACCAAGAGCAACACAAAGTAGCTAGCTTGATTGGTAGCCCTCCAGGTTATGTCGGCTACAGCGACGGACAAGCCGGCTCGGGTAAACTTATCAATGAAATTGAGAAGAATCCTAACTGTGTATTGTTGCTGGACGAAATTGAAAAGGCACACCCCAGTGTTATCAACGTATTCTTGCAACTAATGGATGCTGGTATTGTTACAGGCAGTGACGGCAAAACTGTTAACGGGCGTAACATTGTATTGATTATGACCAGTAACTTGGGTGCGGCTGATGCAGAGAAAAATGCAATCGGATTTGGCGGCGGCAAGGTACAAGGCGCAGAAGATGCGGCCGTAAAGAAGTTCTTTACACCTGAATTCCGCAACCGTTTGGACGCTATTATCAAGTTCAACAAACTAGATAAGAAAGTTATTGTTAACATTGTTGGTAAGTTTGTCAGCGAAATGAACACTCAGTTAGCAGAGCGCAACTTAAACATTGTACTGGACGACACAGCAGTTGACTGGCTCATCGAAAACGGCTATAATGAGGCTATGGGTGCGAGACCCATGAAGCGTTTGATTTCCTCAGAGATCAAACAACCACTGAGTAAGAAAATCTTGTTCAGTCCAGACTATAAAAACTTAAACATCAAATTGTCTCGTACCAAAGCAGGATGGAAATTCAATGAGTCAAAACGAAAATAAGCCTATTAATTTAGGCGTAGCAGTACCGCACACCTATGTGCAACGTCCTTACTTTAGCACCATGTGCTTTAAACTGGTATATGATGTTCGTTCCAAAGACAACGTCAAAAAGAAAGTTAACGTATGGAGTATGAGTGCCGATATTCGCAGACAAGTGTGGTACAAGGGCAGGGCATTGGCCAGCGAAATTACTAGGTTTTGTAAAAAAGAATTAGAAGCTAAAATTAGAACTCGTAGCGAAAGCTCTAGGGTCAGTATCTTTTTAGAAGAAGAAGCTCATGCAAGGGCAGTCGTTGAAAAGTTCAAAGACGGGCTAATCGAAGTTCACGTGCCTTATAACGTAGAACAAATTAAGATTGCCGACAGCGACATGATGGCTACTCCTTTGTTTAGGGCTAAACTGTTCGAACAGTCTAGATTTTGCAAGGGCTATCGCTATAAGGTACAAGTTAGAGCAACGTCAGAAGTTAAGTCTTTGCGTGAAAACCTAATAGGCTTCTTTGCTAATTTAGACAAAAGAGACTATTTTGTGGGCAGAAATACAGAACTTTTGCTATCCCCTAACCCTAAGAAGCAGGAAGCACTAAGTTGGTGGAATACATTAAGTATGTACTTTAATGACGAAAGCGACTTGCTCATGCTCAAACTAATGATTGGTGCTAGTGAAATGACTGTATACAAAGTTATCTTACACAAAGAACTTCTGGAAACTGATAAATAACTATAGTTAGCTATCCTATAGGAGATTTATATGGCATATACAGTTACAACAAGAACAGTCAAACCTGCAAACGTACAGTGGTGGAATCAGGTTGACCAGGCCGGCGCAACACGCTGGGCAAACTACGTTAACGCTTTCCCAGGAGTAGTTTCATCCGCAGGCGCACAAAGCTCTTCAGATGCAAACGTTTGGGAATCTACCGTAGTTTTTGAAAATAAAGCGGCACAGCAAGCATTCCAAGCGAGTCTTGCCAATAACGCAGACTTTCAAGCTAGAAAAGCATACTTGATTGCAAACAATATTGTTTCAACTCATACAGCAGTTTAATATTATCCGCCGATTAAAAAGCCCCTTACGGGGCTTTTTATTTGAATGAATTTTCTGAGTTATAGTAGTCATGCGGATCAAATGTTGGTAATATTTGAAAGTCGCTAGTGACTGCTTCGGACAACAATCTTTGATTAAACACCGTTTGTAAGCTAGGACGTTTAATCTTATTTCTAAAATACTCGTAGTCTTTGTCAAACATGTAAATGCTTTCCTTAGCACGAAATTTATAGTTTTTCCAATCGTCGATATATCTAACCTGCGGACTATTAATACTCCATAACTGAAATGCATCTGTTTGGAAAAAATGGAACATGTGTGTACGATCCCATTCTTCGTTTATAGTAGGAATAAGTCTAGGGAATGTAAGAGCATAGAATCTAAAATGAACGCATTGCCATTTAAAACAGAAATTATACCACCAAAAGAAATCACTGTTCTTTTCTAAGCTAATGCCATACTTGGTGCTAGACTCAAGAATAGCATCTATTAGTATATTAGTAATTCTACTGTCTTTGATTTTGTTGTTAACGTAGCTAAAAATATCGTCCCGGGAAAATTTTGAATTGAGATTCTCGGCGCCAATTGTAGTCAAGTAAAATTTAATTAAGTCACTACCAAACAGCTGATCATTGAATTCACCAGTAACTAATAATATAGATCCGTCAAATAACCATGGAGTATGTTCGCTATTAAGAAACTCAAAGTTGGGCAGTATGTGATTAACATAGAACTTTGGATTCTCTAATGTAGCTTCTGTACTTAGGATAATCTTTACTCTTTGTTTAAGTTCTGCGATAGTATAGTTGCGTAAAAATGCTACAACAATCATGGTACTATCAATGCCGCCGCTCCACATAATACCAATTGGCTTATCTAGTCGCACACTAGCTTCGTATATTTCTTTAACTCGTTGGTCTGCGGCTTCGTCATAAGAAACAAAGTTAGAACTTAATACAGGTAATTTACATCTGTCATAAGTGGCCAATGAGATAGGCTGACTTAATGTGCCAGACCTATCGTTCATGCCTACTGCTCGTCCTATTAGGTTATATACCTTGCTCCATGCAATAACATCTTTTCTAAACAAGTTATTTGTAACTGTAATAGGATTAAAATAATAAAGTGATTTCATATTAAACTGTTAAGCCAGAATTCGCGAACCATTTCTTGTCTAGTAGCTTCGATGTCACTAAATGTATTACACTGATTAATTTTTAACTTCCACTTTTCGGCAAGAGCTTGAATACGAAAACGTGTAATATTATCAGATTCTATTCGTAGCTTTAATTCTTTATATGCTTGTTGTACGGGAACTTCCATGGTACGTGCATATTCTTCTAAGATCCAAGTATAAACATTATTGGCAGGGTCGCACTTGGCAATTTCCTGTTCGGCTACGACGTCAAAATGTTCCCATGAATGTCTAATAACTCGAGCAAGGCTATTGGCAATATGCGTTTCCCAGTTATAAAATGCATCTTGACGAAGGCGTAAAATCTCTCTAGTTTCTTTCCAAGTATCGGTTACCTTATCTGGATCAACTTCGATAAATGCATTACGTTTAGTGTCGACCATATAAATCTTGTCGTAGAAAAAATCTCTATTGTTTACACGATTATACTCTACACTATTACTCCAAGTAATACCCCTAACCATACTATCGCCATGGCCCGATACTAAGGCGTTAGCAGTAATAAGTCTAGGGCTCATTGTGTATACGCAAAAATTCTCTGTGCTGAGAATCAAATATTTCATTTCATTCATAATATAAACTCCGCTGTCCATTCATAAAGTGTGTGCCTTGCTGTTTCCCATATACAAAGATGAGTAGCGTTAGGTAAAATTTTAAGATACTTATTGTGTATGCCTAATCTGTGAAACATGCGTCTTACTATGTAGTAAGGGTTTTCTGTGTCATACTGTGCAGTAATAAAAAGAACATTGGCTTTGACATTTTTCATATTCTTTAAAGACTGCAAATGTTTAATCCATGATATCTTTTTATGTATACGCCATGAATTTGTTTCTGGATTAAAAGTTTTATGATACGTAGCAAGCGCATCACTTGCTTGTCGAAACCAAGACTGTTCAATAAAGTTTTTACCTTGAGGCTGTGCTATTTCTAATCTATGTTCAATGCTGTCCATGTTTACTTCAACGTATGGAGCGGCATCGTCGACGTTAGTTGTAAAATTGAATACTTCTTCCTTAGGGTCACGTTCATCACGTAACCATGATGGGTTTAAGCTGATTACATTTTTTACAGCATTAGGATACAAGTGAGCAAATGTAACTACTAGTGTGCCTAAAAAACTAAATCCCATTAAAGTTACTTCTGTATCTTGTCCCATTGTTTGTTTCACATAATTAACGCTGGATAACAAGTCATCGTAGTATTTTTGTATAGTAATTGGATCAGTTACTTGATCCTTTGTTATTGCTATTTGTTCTTGTATTATAGTACTTTGTCCGTAGCCGCGCAAGTCTACTAGAAACACTTCGATGCCTTTACTAGCGAGGTAGTCTCCGTAACTGATGCTACTCATAGAAATGCCCATGCTAGATTCAACACAAAGACTTCTGCTATTGAATAACAATACTGCCTTGTTTGTTGGCTTCGCAGACGGTATGCGCCTAACGTACAACTGCACGCCATCGCACTGAATAAAATTATAATTTCCTTGCATAGATAGTAGAGAACATATATCGAGAGTTGACAACTTGGATGTCAAAGAATCCTATTTCTTTAAGGATATCTAAGTACCACTGTAGTGGCTTTGTAACCAGAACACCAGTTAGTGCAGACTTTTTCTTTTGAATAACTTCTTCAGGTACACCATTGGCACGTTTGAAATCATAGTACAGGTTTTCTGTTTCCAAACTATGATCCATTTTGTCACTTAGTATCAGCAAGCCGTTATGATTCAAAGAGTTGTAAATGTCTTTGATATACTGCTCACGCTCAGGAACAAAGTGTAATGTCCAGTTTGCCAATACTACATCATACGGCCCTTTGTCCACAGGAAACTGATTAGACAATGTTACTTTACCTGGATACTTGCTAGTCTTAATCATTGCTTCGCTATTATCTACACCAGTTACATTTGAGTATCCTAGTTTGATATATTGATCCATTGTGTTACCTAAGGCACTACCAACATCAATTACCTTTATGCCGGTATTTTGTCCGTATATTTGTTTTGTATAGTCCAAGCATAAGTTAATAACTCTAGCGTAATCAGGAATGTGAGTTTCTGCTTCTTGCTGGAATCGTTGTGCAACTGTTTCGTCAAAACTCCATGTGTCATTTACAATAACTGGAGGAGCTTTGGCCATCTCTACTTTACTGTCTGTGTTGTTAGTAACTACATGGTCACCAACTTGTCTAATTGTTGTTTGTTCTGTTTTATAAAAACGCATCAAGTATCTTGCAGGCAACTTGTAAGACTTAGAACCAGGACGGTGAATAGGAGTAGTATAACTGTCGTGTACGTTTTTATCTGCTACTGGAGTAGGATATAGCAATCCTTCTTTGCTTTCGTAGCCTAATGTTTCCATCATGATACGCAATGCATTAGGTGCTGGGCGACTACCTGCTCCTTGAAATGCAGTATTAGAATCTGCACTATTAATATGTTGCCAACGGATAACGTCAATAATAGGAACGTCTGGTGTTGGCATGTTCCATGGATAAATGCTGTCAATGACCATCGAGTAGTCACAAATTTCAGCAACTTTGGACAAAATATTGTATGTGTCTAAGAAAGCATAAATGACACCAATCATTACAATAACATCATACTTCTTACCTTGAGCAATCTGCTGGTCCAAAAACGCTCTAAGATCTTGCTCTACGATTTCATACTGGTCGTTGCGCCAGTATTTGCTTAGTAATGTTCTACTAATACCTGCTAGCTCTGGCTGTACTTCGACGCCTGTGTAGTGTTTGCAACCCTGGCTTAACACCCACTGTCCTGTGGCTCCTAGACAACTGCCCAAATCTAGCACAGTCATACCTTCGACTAGCCATTTTGGCGTAGTTACTAAATGCCTGTTATCTAGGGTTTCAATGGTAACAGGGCTAAAGCCCCTGTCTTTACGTGTATCTTGCTCCACAAACTCTGGGAATTGGCTAAAGAAACTCATGTGTGTACCTCAAAATTATATGAGTATTTATTCATAAATATTTACAACATCACTAAGGTGTTATCCAAATAAATACAATATTGGAGAGAGATATGGCAAAAATACACGAAGAACTAGTCGTTGTTAAACTAAGCAGGTTAATCAAAGATAGTGAAGCAGATGTTGTACCAGTGGTAGGGCATGATGTAGTAACTAACTTAGAAGTACTTGTACAAGAGTTAGTGGGCAGTGGCGTAGTTGTAGAAATTATTAAAGAATAAACATGACAACAATTATAAAATCAAGGGGCGACTTACAATTAGACCCAACGGGTAGACTTGTAGTACACCAAGTAGAAGTAGCAGATCCTGACCAATCTGAAAATAGTAATGTAGTTGCAACCACTCGCTGGGTGCGTACTGCGGTTACCGAGTTAATTGGTGGTGCACCAGGCGTACTAGATACCTTGGGTGAAATTTCTACGGCCATTGGTAACGACCCTAATTTTATAAACAACATTACCACCCTGGCCAATAACGCTGTTGTTAGAGCAGGCGACACAATGACTGGCCCGTTAGTCCTGTCAAGAGATCCACAGCTGGCCCTAGAAGCAACTACCAAGCAATGGGTAGAGTTTAAGCTAGACGAACAAACCACCGACGTCATTGAAGAAGGCACAAACAATTTATACTTCTTAACCAGTAGAGCACGCGATAGCATATCTGTTACAGACAACGATATACAGCCTACTTTTTTAAGCTATGATAACATCAGCGGCCAAGTAAGATATAATCCTAGAACAGATAGATTAATAGAAGTTTCCACTGCTCGCTTCTTTACAGAAGCAAGAGCGCAGGCCAGTTTAAGTTATAATACAGGCGTAGCTAACTACAATCCTTCAACTGGTTTAATCACTATTCCTAGAAACACTACTGATATTTCAGAAGGTGTTAATAGGTATTTTACAGAAATCCGTGCCAGAGAAAGTATCAGCGTACAAGGACCTTTATTATACAATAACCAGTCTGGTTTAATCGATGTGCCTGCCAGCGGTGTAGTAGCAGGTGTATATGCTTATGCCAACGTTACTGTCGATGCATACGGACGAGTAACACATATTGAAGATGGTACTGGCAGTGGTCCTATTAGCACTAATAGCAATGGTGGCAACACTAGTATTAGTCTTATCACTGAAGGTAATGGTAGTGTCGAAATCCAAGGCGATACTAGTATTGGTGGCGGCAATTTAAACGTAGCTGGTAACATTCATGCTACCGGTAACATTACTGCTGACGGTAACATTCAACTAGGTAATGCGGCTACTGACACTGTAACTTTTGCGGCTGAAATTACCAGTGACATTGTTCCACTGAGTACTGACACTTACAACATTGGTAGCGTTACAAATCGTTGGTTAACCACTTATAGCAAGACTACAGTAAACAATCAACAAGTACTAATTAGCGATGCTGATCCAACAGTAAATACAAGCAACTATGTTCTTACTTGCACAACAACCGATGCTATTCCAACAGAACTTACAATTGTAGGAACTAACAAGATTCATATTCCATCTGGCGCAAGTGCCAGCTTTGAAGTTAAGTTTGTAGGTGCCAATTCTTTACAACGCTACGGTAGTATTGTAAAGGGATTATTGATTAACAATGGCGGTGTACTAACGTTAGTTGGTGCTACTGTTAATGAAGTATTGGCCAGTACTGGCGGAACATTAAATGCCGAAGTAACAGTAACTGGCGATGTGCTAACTATAACTGCAACGGGAGTAGCAAGTAATACAATTAAGTGGACAGCATTTGCTTCCGTGACTACAGTAACATTCTAATATGCGATTAAGAGAACTATTTAAAAAACAAACGGAAGACCGCCATCCTAATGATAAACCTTATGGCCCGGAATTCAAACCTACTATGCCAGCCGGTACAGTAAAGGTAGATGTTAGCGATGTCTACGACTGGTACAAGCTAGGTATGCATATTTCGGACCTCAATGGCTTAGGTAAGCATGACTTCGGTGAAGGTCCTCCGAGTACTATACTTTCATTTGGTAGCGAAGAAGAAGAACACGAATATATTAAAGGTTTACAAAACATTGGACTTACTACAACTGATATCGATCCAGTAGATCCTAATCAACCCAAGAACATGCCTCGTCAGAAAACTGATCCACGATACAATGTGGAAAGTGCTGACTTAACTGAAATCGAACGTATAAGTCCGTCGGGCTTCGAAGGCGGCAAAGAACACTTAAATCGCGAATATGATACAGGCAAGATTGTTAAAAAGTTGCCTGGTGGTAGCGGCTTACTATACAGTATAGAAAAAGTAGACGACGAGTATAAAATTAGACTGTGGGACGCTGTAAACAAAGGTGAGTTTGAGCCTCCTGAAAAGCCTCTGAAATACGACTGGATCAGCAACAGGGAACAAAACCAGCGTATGGCACGTTGGGAACAGCGTACACGAGACATGCAGGCTAAATTTAATCGCAGTCCGGGAAAATTAATCGGCGAGCTAACTGTAAGCCAGCCTTATAGCTTTCCTTTAAAGTCTGCACTACAAGTAGGTATTATCACTATAGATGAAGACTATCGTGGCGTGGGTTTAGCCAAGGCCTTGTACGGTATTGTACTAACAATTATGAAGCGGCCTTTACTAGCCGGCACCAGTCAAACACCTGGTGGCCGACGCAATTGGTTAAGTATTAGTCAAATCCCCGGAGTAGTAATGAAGGGTTATACTAGAATAGATGAATACGACCTTGAATCTAGAGACACTTCAGATTTAGGTCGTGCGTCTGACAAACGATATATTCAAAGCCAGAACAAGGCTGTAGAAAATCGTATTGATACTATTATGGGCAAGCTGGGCGGCGAATACATTGGTAAGAGCGGCGGGGATCATTATTTTGCATTTGATGTTAAACCTAATACAACCAAACAAGAACTACAAGCGTATATAGATACTAACCTAAGCAAGATCTATGGCAATTATAATCCTGATACAGGTCTGTATGCTGTGTGGGCAGGAAAATAATGAGAGCTTACGAATTTTTAAAAGAAAGCTCGGTAACCGAACTGTTCGAGCCAGATAAAAAATGGCAGTGGGAATTCTCTGGCAGTGAAGAAGCTATTGCAACCTTTCAAGTAGGCCAAGTTCCTTACTTGTTTCATGCTTACGGAGCCGACGGTCAGTGGGAAGTTGAATTTAAACGTGACGGCAAGAAATTAGACAGAACGCAAAAGTTTGGCCTAACTGGCACTGGTAACAGTGCAGAAGTTATGGGCACAGTAGTTGATATCATGCGAGCGTTCCTAAGCAAGTACAAAGACAAAATTGAAGTATTGATATTCTCTGCAAAAGAAGATTCGCGTCAGGGCTTGTACGCCAAAATGGTCAAGCGACTATTACCAACGTGGACTATGAGACAAGATAAGGAAGAGTTCATACTTGTTGCTCCTAGGCATGACGAAATCAGCGAAGAGGCCAAAGCAATTAAAACCGATACATTGGTTTTGAAGTACGCATTTAATGACCATGCGTTACTTATGAAAGCCTTTGAACGAAGCACTGGTAGCCCACTAGCATTTGTTAAGTTTGTTAAAGAGAAAAAAGAATTGTACCCAGAAAATCTTTGGGTACATGATGACTATCGTAATAGAGGTATCGCAAAGACCATGTACGATACACTAAAGTCAGAAGGTTATGTTATCAATCGAAGTCATGACCAAACTAAAGCAGGTGCCAGATTCTGGGACAAGCACCAAGGCGAAGATGCTTATGTGTGGGAAGATATGTACGATATTAATGAAGCGTTCAACCAACCATACAAACTTAAATGGGAAAAAGGCGATTACGGTGACGTAGATGCTTATGCCAAATTAGATGATGGTAACTACCTAAGTATCATGTTCAATCAAGGATTCAACCAAGACAATGAAGAAGCATGGAGTGTTGAATTTTTTAGAAACAACAGTCAAGAAGTTACAGGCGAAGGTGATGCAATGCGTGTATTTTCTACTGTGCTGTCTGCTATACAAACATTCATTAAAAAGTACAAGCCCAATAGAATAATATTTTCTGCTAGTAAAGAAGTTGAGCCAGGACAAAATGCACAAAGCAGAGCTAGCTTATATGATAGCTTAGTGCAACGCTATGCCAGAGCATGGGGCTTTAAATCCTTTAGAGCTGATGCAGGCAATAAAGTAATATACGAATTATCCCGTCAGAAAGAAGCAGGAACAAAATGATAGCACAAGAATTTACTCACTTTATTAGACTTGTCAGTGACACTGAACTAGACAAAGATACACTTAAACATTTCTTTAAAATAGTATTTGATAGTCCTGCCGGTAAACTTATCGACCAGCAAGCAGATGGCGCAGTAATGGTATATCACGAACGTGAAATGGATCATTGCTACGATATTCCATTGTCTGCTGACCTTAGCAGAATTGATGGCGATGTTATATCCAAACACTTATTGGCAAAATTACCATTTGATTTTAGCATAGAAGCCAGCACTAGCGTTTGACATTTAAATTAAACTTAGCTATACTATGGCATGTTTATCAACAATATCACTTCAAATTCTCCGTACTTAAACGTACAAACATATCAAGGCAACAAACCTTATATCAGCCCTGGAAGTCAAAGTGCCGGCATGTTGCGCTTTAACACTAACACTCAACAAGCAGAAGTCTATGACGGAGTGTCGTGGATGACAATTGGGGGCGGGTACAGTAGCATTGAACTCAGTCCCATTGTACAAACTGCAATTAACTGGGTCATGGACCAAATGGCCAAAGAATCCGCAATGAAAGAAATGGCACAAAAGCACGCCAGCGTACAGGCCGCTTTGGATAATGTTGAACAAGCCAAACGAGAACTAGATTTAATTTACGAATTAGCCAAGGACCACACACAATGATTACTATTGAATTCACAGACGCAGACACATTAGAGCAACGTACAGAAACTATTGGAGACTTGTTGCGAGCTAACCATTGCGAAGTTACATTTACCAAAGTAGATGGCTCACAGCGGGTTATGCCTTGCACTCTTAAAGAAGGTTCGTTTCCTATTGTGGAAAGCACAGGTACCAAAGCCAAAAATCCAAATGTATACAGCGTATGGTGTACAGACAAGCAGGAATGGCGCAGTTTCAAAATCATGAATGTTACCCAAATTACCGTTCTTGACTAATATTCAAATATATTGTATAATACTACTATGACTACATTCTTGGCCCGTGACTGTTTTACGCTAGAGCAAGTTCAAGACTTTGCACGTATCAGCGGTGACGACCAAGAAATTCATGTAGTTCACGGAGTAGTACAAGGCGGCTTTATTATTAGCAAACTGCCTCAATGGTTAGTGTGGAGTAAGTTCACTGAGCAAGAATACTTTAAAGATATCAAATATGCACTTAGCGCAAAGATGGATTTGAAGTTTAGTCGCCCGGTTAAAGTTAACACACCCATTACCATTGAGTTTAGTTGCGACAATGTCAAGCTGGCCATTGTTACTATAGATTGGATTGTTAAGAGTGAGGGTGTCAAACATTGTTGGGGCTCTTGGAAAGTTGTAACTAAGAATGGTACATAAACGAATTGGTTTTGCTTGTAAGTGGATCGACCATCCTCATCAAGTCGACGGCATTAAACCCACTGACGACTGCAAGCAATACAATACTGGTACAACCACAATCAGTTGGTTAAATAGACAAAGCAAGTCTGTTGCCGAACAAAAGCTATGGGACCTGATGGTCCAGAATTTAGCGGCTACAAAACGTCTAGTAGAAAGAGTAGGAAACCTTGAACCGAACCTTCGTATGGTGCGCCTTAGTAGTGATCTCTTGCCTGCTTATACCGAGCCTAGCTGGAGTTATTTTTGGCATAGGCATGATGTTGTGGATTACCTTAGTAGAGTTTTTTGCGACATTGGTAACATTGCTCGCAATACTAGTGTACGGCTCAGTTTCCATCCTGGTCAGTTTTGTGTACTGGCTAGCGCATCTGATGCAATCGTTCAGCGTAGCATAGAGGAGTTTGAATATCATGCGGATATGGCCCGTTACATGGGTTACGGCAAATCCTTTCAGGACTTTAAGATCAACGTCCACGTCTCGGGTCGAGCCGGTACAGAAGGTTTCAGAAACGCCTACACAAAACTATCGCCAGAAGCAAGAAACTGTATTACTGTCGAAAACGAAGAAATAAGTTATGGACTTACAGACTGTCTTGAGCTTGGCGATATTATCCCTATTGTCATGGACATTCATCACCACTGGATTAGAGAAGGCGAATACATACAGCCGGACGATATTCGGGTACAACGGGTTATTGATTCGTGGCGTGGTGTTCGCCCTACTTGCCATTTCAGTGTTAGTAGAGAAGATGTTCTTGTAGACCATTGTGCCAACACACTACCTGATCACAGTACACTATTGGCCGCTGGATACAAAAAGCAAAAGCTCAGAGCACACAGCAACTTCTATTGGAATAAGGCAGTTAACCAGTGGGCACTGAGCTTTAATGATCAGTTTGACATTATGTGCGAAAGCAAGGGTAAGAACCTTGCCAGCTTTGCATTGATTAATTGTTAATCAAAATCATACTGTAAGTGGCACTGAATAAAGTGTTGTTTGCATCAGCTAAACATCTTACATCAATGTCTGCTTTTTCTGGTACGACCATTGGCGCCGGGAAATCGTCTCTATATTGTCCGTTAACTACTTCGGCAATATAAGCCATTACAAACACCCCACCATATGGTCTAACCATCATGCGAATCTGACTACCGATGTTACCCGATCCGCCGCGGAAACTAGTTGCCGCGCCATATAGTATATAAGCAGTTTTGCCAGCTGGTACAGTATATTGACTTAGCTTAGTGATACCAAACCCTGCACGTATATGAGCTACAACAGTGCCAGTGCCACTGGCTAATCTAAAGGTAATTTCGCCTGCATTAGCAGTGCCGGCTACTACAGTAGCAGTATGTATTCTTATATAATTATTCACTGTAACACGGGCAGTTTGCCCTGTAGTAGTGATCATTTCTGTTTGAATGTTATAGTTAGCATCTAAGCCTTCTATATAAATTGTCTGTCCGGTATCCGCGGCACTAGTTGAAATCACATATATCGGTTGTGCAGTAGTCCATTCGGCATGTGGGTATATGCCGCCTTCTACCCAAATACTAGTTTCAGTGTTGGCAGATACGTCTGGGTTAAAAGCGTTCCTAACAAGTACACTATGGCCAGGGACTAAGCCGCGGGACACGTTAAAGAAATAGTTACTGTCGGCTAGTACTGCATCTGTTTCCTGGCTTACGAAAATTCTATTAGAACTACTGTTGGCAGTGGAGTTCTTACTAATCGAAACAGGATTACCTGCATCGTTTTTAATCTCTACTTCTGGCAGGGAACTAATGCTAACTGTTCCACTAACACTAACACTACCGCTGACTGGCAAACTAGTAGCTGTGGTTAAGTCTACTGCGCCCATTTCTGTTAAGTGTACATGCACTGGGCTTGCAGGTGTACTATTTACAGTAACCGTGCCTGGAATTGTTACAGGACCCGATATGCTCACTGACCCTCCACTAATGCCTACACGTTGGGTAATCAGCCCGTTTTCATCATAGTAAAGTGTATTGTCTAAATTGGTTAATGGCTTGTCGTACATATCTTATCCTTGTATTCATATATTTACCGAAAATTTTGGATTAGTATCAACTCACTAGAAAAACATGTGAATTTATGTTGCACTGCCACATAAATAATGTTATACTACAGCTTGTAGTAAACGGAATGCCTAATGATAGGGTTCCAAATTTAACTGCCTTATAGGAGAAAATTATGCAAGACTTATTCAAAGAAACAACTACTGCTTTCGTTACTGATGTTAACAAAGCCGCTTTCGAATTCACAAAAACTTTTGTTGAAGCACAAACAACAGTTGCCAAGCGTGTAGCTGGCGAATTCGCAAAACACTATGACCAAGACAAGGTTAATGCTTTTTACAAGCCTTGGCAAGATCTTGCCATGCAAAGTGCTCGTGCAGTATTCAGCAAGTAATAGCTAACTGCTCCCCCAAAACCCTTGATAAATAATATATCAAGGGTTTTTTACTATGCGCTTTAACGAATTTTTTCAACCACAAAATTTAAACGAATTTGCCCGTAACCCACGAGGCGATGATGACGGTGGTGAGGATCCATATAAGTATCCTAAACCACAACACTATAGCCGTAGCATAGAATTCTTTGGAAAGTTTGAAGCTGATCACTTTGATCGAGAAGATACGAATGACACCACTGGCGAATTCAAAGGCTACTGGGGCAAAACACAAATTGCCTATTTCAAGTTTGATAATCCAGCAAAAACTGGCAGTGATGATTCGGGCATAGGATGGTACTACGAACCTGAGTCAGATAACCACAGTGATAGCACTAATGCCAGCCCTGTAGTCAACCGTGATGAAGAACGCAAGCAACAAGAATTGGGCATGATTGATGCGTTTTTAAAGTCAGGAAAAAAGCCTAATCCAGGTAGTCCTATATATCATTTAATGAAACGTCACGGTTTTGTGGACAACGTCGGTGAATCTAGAGAAAGCATATCTAAATCCTTGTTAAGAGAGTTTCCGATTGCTGAATGCGCGGGCTATATTGCTCAAACCCCGGAGGAAGCCAAGGACCCGAGATTTAGTATGAGCATGACCGTTGATGTTGGCATACACACCATGCAAGAACAACTGGCGGCTTTTTTCCCAACTACTGCGCCAAAAGATGGACAATCACAAGTTCAAGAAGCTACTTACCATGGCCGTGAAGTTACCTTGGGCATTCCTGTTAAACAAGGGCAACATTACTTTGTATACCAGCGTGATCCTATTACTCAAAAAGTTAAAAAAGTCATACACAAAGAGCCTGTTAAAAAGGTAAAACAAGTTAGACAACGTCATCCTCGTTAACTGATTATAGTGATATATAATGTATCACTATGAAAAAGCTATTCGAGATTAGAAAACTTAACCCTGTTAAACGCAAGGAAGAAGACTTTGACGAAAAGCACAGGCTTACATTGGAAGCAATTAAGCCTTATGCCAGAGCAGTACCGCAAAGTAACCTAACACCAGTTAACATTGATTACGTCAGTAGAAAAACTAGTGTAGTATTTTTGCTCATGCCTGAATGGGCACATAACTTTCCCCCATACAACATTGCCAGACTAGCCGCTATTACCAAAGCCGCTGGATTTGAAACTCATGCCTTTGATTTAAATGCTAAAGCCTTTAAGGATCATGAATCATGGGGACTAGACTACAATCCATGGGCAGGTAACAGAGATTGGAAATGGCGCAGTCCTCACTATGAACAAGAATTAAAACCGCACGTAGAACCTTTTTTACAACAATACATAGACAAAATTGTAGAAATTAATCCAACAGTAGTGGGACTTACATTATATTATTGTAACGAAGAAGCTAGTAAATGGATAGCCAAGGAACTTAAACGAAGAATTCCCAACTTGATTATTATGGTAGGCGGCCCTACTTGTCATCAAAGCTATTGGCAACCTCCCGAAGAATATGATTACATTGTTTCCGGCGAGGGAGAAAAAATGCTTATAGAAGCATTGGAAGAAATTGAATCAGGATCAATAAAGCCTAGGCCTGTTTGGTTCAGACAAGAAGACGGCCAGCGATTAGACTTAGACAGTGTGCCTAGTCCAGACTATAGTTATTTTCCTCCCAGTGACTATTCTGTGCCCAATGGAGTTAATGCAGAGATTAGCAGGGGCTGTACTGCCAAATGTGTATTTTGTAGCGAAACACATTACTGGAAGTATAGAGGCCGCATGGCTAGAAACATTATCGATGAACTAGCAGACTTGTACTACAATCGTGGCGTTGATGTTGTGTGGTTCATTGATAGTTTAGTCAACGGTAACTTAAAAGAGCTTAGAGCATTTGCCAAGGGTGTAGTTGCACGTGGCATGAAACTTAACTGGACAGGCTATGCTAGATGCGACGGCCGTATGGATTTAGACTACTACAAAGACTTGGCCGCTAGCGGTTGCTTTAGCTTAAACTATGGCATAGAGTCCGGGTCTAATCGTGTACTAGCAGACATGGACAAAGGTGTTACTGTAGACGAAATAGAACAAAACTTACGTGACGGTGCCAGTGTAGGTGTAGAAGCATTTACTAACTGGATCGTTGGCTTTCCCACTGAAAGGCCACAGGACTTGTACGACAGTATGCAACTAGTGTGGCGCAATCGCAATAACAAGATTAGTAGTATTGCACCAGGCATGGGTTTTATTATTCCTCCTGACACTATTATTGCACAGGCTGTGGGCAAATTTAATGTAGCAAAGAACTACTTTGAAAACAACTGGATCACCAACGACTATGCTAACAGCAAAGTGCATAGACTAATACGTTTAAAAATATTCAACATCTTGCTAATACACTTGGTAAACAACGACAATCACGACTTTACCAGCAGACCTAACATTAAACAGTCATATACTTTACTACTTAAAAATCGCATACCCAAGGAAATAGAGTTTGAGCAGTTTGATTTTAATATCTGCAATACTGGGCAAGGAAACTTTGCCGACACAGTAGTCAATGAAGTATGGCCCTTATTGCGTATGCTGTGGAGAACCAGAGGAGCATTTAAGCTAAACCTGACGTTTGATCCACAGCAAGATTCTAACGAGTTTGGATGGAATCTAAGCAGTAACTTTACAGCTAGCATTGAGTTTGAAATCGACGAGCAAGGACAATGGCATGCCGACTTTGATTACAAATTTGTACAAGCGGACAATGCTTGGAGCTTTAACGACTTTTCTACTGCTACCAGTGTTGCGGCCAGTAGGGCAAGAAAACTAGCAGTGCCTGGCAGTACAGGGCAAGTTGTTTATGATGATGTAGAACGGGACAGGCATTTAGAATTGCTAGAACAACGCAAATCCTTAGATTTTAGCTTTGAATACAAGTATAGCAACAACGGGCAATGGTAACTTAAATATGACTATGAAACAATATAAAATTACCAGCGACACTTTTCGCTTGCAAGGTGACGATCCGTCTATTCCAGATGCTTATGTTGATCCCGCTGTACTGGCAGAACTTAAAAAATCTGCAGGTATAGACAGCTTGGGTATAATGGACAAAATCACAGAAAAGCGTGATGCAGTGGGCTTGCCCAAGACCCCAAACAAAGCACTATATCAACAACAACACAACATTAAACCTGGTACGGATGAATGGTTTAAACTGTGGTTTGCACGCCAAGATATGACAGGCGAAGACCCTATGCCTAAAAAGAGTTGACATTAGCAGGTAAATACTCTATAATGAGGGTTAACCATGCAAACTAACTACAGAAGAATAGCATTAAACAATTTGGAAGAATTCCAGCAAGCAATCACAGAGTTGTACGTACACACTCCTATTGAGCCAAACACATTTGGCGCTGTTGATACTTTTAAAGCTCGTCAGCCGGAAGAATTTTACCACTCTTTATCTCAGTGGCCCCCTGCAAATGTGCTTTTATCAAATAATACTATTCAGCCTGCATATATTCAAATTACAGGTTTGCCGCAACAAGAATATCCCATTGTTGAAATATCAAAGTCTACTAAAGATTTTGTAGCCAGCCAACGTGAAAAAATGCTATTAAGGATTTGGTATTACTTAAAAGCAACTTTGTATGTCCCAGTAGCTGGATGCGATGATATGGTATTGGAATTATATAACGATGACGAAGAATTAGTAGAGTCTATACCTTTTACAACTTGCATTATGATTAACGACGACTTGAAAATCAAAACTGTTGTTAATAATCCCAACGGATCGTGGTTTGTTACATTCAACTTTCTTAGCCAGCAAATGTGGGGATCTAGACGTGGATATAATGTAATAAACCATATGACCACAGCTATGTGTCCTGTGGGAATTCAACTACCGCCCGAACAAATTTTACCAGACTAATATGACAAACAGACAGCACCCATTGGGTCCACACACTACACAAAGCCAACTACCACCCGGTTACGAAATGAACTGGGAAGTTGCCAACGGTTGCCCTACTAATTTTAGTTGGGAATACAACGACCATAGAAAAGAACTGCTGGCCTTATACGAAAAAAGTAAGCGTGAGCAGTGGGACGCACAAACTCGAATTGATTGGACTATAGAAACAGATGCCAAGAACCCCATGGGTATCGATGAAACAATCATTCCTTTGTACGGCACAGAGTTATGGGGTAAGCTAAGTCAACAAAAGCGCGACGATATCATATACGATTATAATGCTTACCTAATAGGTGCGTTCATTCACGGTGAACAAGGTGCTATGATCAGTGCGGCTAAGATTATCGAAAGCGCACCTGACCATGATGCCAAGTGGTTAGCTACTACACAGGCTATTGATGAAAGTCGTCATATAGAAGCCTTTGGCAAGTTTGCACACCGCATTGATATGATTCGCCCTGTACAGCGTAGCTTGATGAAAATGTACGAAATTGCATTTAAAAGCGACAAGTGGGACCTTGTATTCCTTAACAGTCACGTAGTTGCCGAAGGCTGGGGTATTGGCAGTATGCAGTTGATGCGAGACAATGCCAGCAATCCGTTAGCCAAGAGCATGTTGGCTTATATCATGCAAGACGAAGCTAGACATATTGCCTTTGGACGTTATATTCTTAAAGACTTTTACAAGAATCTCACTCCCCAGGAGCTAATGGACAGAGAAGATTACTTGATTGCTTGTGTAATGTGGTTGTATGCTCGATTGGACTTTAACGAAATCTTGGATCATCACTTGGACATGAAGGATGTGGGCAGACAGATTAAAGAAAACGTGGCTTACCACAAAGTTAAAAAGCACATGATGAGCCGCATTGTTCCTATTATCAAAGAGATAGGCCTGCTTACTCCACGTATACAAAAGACATTTACCAAGCTAGGTATCTTAGAAAACATTAACTTAAACTTCGACGATATGTGGCGCGAAGATGATGAAATTGCGGCTAGTATGGAAGAAACTATACGCAATAGACTACTACAAGTAGGCGTAAATCCCAACATTCTGTAACAAAAATAAATGGCTTAAATTCAATAAATACATGAATTGAGCCATTTATTATGAGATTATTTGAACTTTTTAGTAACTCCTTAACTTTATTAGAGTACAGCCGCGACATTACATCGCAAAAATTCGGCACGAGCTTGCTAGACAAGTTTAAAAGGGAACCAGCATCATGGCAACAGCGTATTGTAAACGCCGGAGCAGATGACAATGTAGTCTTAGATCATTTACTAAGCAGAATTGAACTAGCAGATCCTACAAAAAACAAGCAATATGTTCCATGGCTAGTGCGTATGTATCTAAACACTCCGCACCTAAAGTTTGAAGATGCAGTATCTAAGACTACAGAGCCCTTAGGTAAGTTTTACAAGCTAGTTCAAAAGAAACAAATCCCCCAACCTAATAATGATATAGGCCGCATTAAAGACTTAGCGGGCCTAGTACAATTAGTAGATCAATACCCCGATGTAGAAGACAAGCCTAAAGATGTTGACCGTGGGCAAGCCAAGCCTTACTACGATGACGCCGACATTAGAGTTATTATCCCCCAAGACCAAACAGCGGCTTGTTACTATGGGCAAGGCACTAAATGGTGTACCGCGGCACAAAACAATAACATGTTTTCTCGATATCACCAAGAAGGCGAAATGTATATTATTATACCTAAGAAGCCTGCATACCCTGGGGAAAAGTATCAGTTCCATTTCCAAACAAAACAGTTCATGGATGAAAAAGATCACCGTGTTAACTTGTCTAAACTAAGAGCCCGTTTACCGCAGTTGGCTAAAGTCTTCGCTAATCAAGCAAAAGAAAATAACGTCCTTGCATTGGATCCAGAAATTACAGACTTACCTGCTACTCTGCAAAGAGCAGTACCTGCTTTCCAACAATTCTTAAAACAACACATTCGCAGTCAGGCTATACCTTTAGCCAAGGAAATTTCTTCAGAGCTAGGCAAGGCTGTTAAGGTATTCAGGGGCATGGATGAAATTTATGAGCTGGCTGAAGATATGCTTAGTAATCGTGGCATCGCCGATCTTTCACTAGCAGTAACAAACATAGTTCGCAATGACCCAGAAATAGTCGACGACGAAGACGGACTATTTGACGAACTAAGTGGTGCAATTACAGAATTTGTGCGTGGACGTGAGATTTGGTACTATGTTGAAGAAGTACTAGAAGAACTTGACGATGAAGAATCGGTATTTGATGCGGCCATGACTATCGAAGGCGAAATACTTGCCTTAATGCAAAAGCTAATACCAAAAGCATTTGCCGATGCTATTGAAACGGTAAAATAATTCCAAGGACTAATATAATGAGATTTTACGAACTATTTGAATCTAAGCCTGCTGACAGCGGCAAGAAATTAAACGGCCTAACTGTTATGAGTTTAGATCAATTTGTTGACCCTGACGAGGATCTAGAAGAAGCTGACTTTGGCCTAGGCGCAAACTATCGCGCCATCCCCGACGATGAAATGCAAGCTCTAATGGGCCGCAGTAAAAACAAACAAAAGACCAAGCGTGACAAATATGATTATCCATACATCCATGGTAGCAACATTGAAGTCAAAGACGAGTCCGGTAAAACATTTGATACCGAAAAGCTAAAAGCCGCTATTATGGTTCGTCCAAAGAGTATTCTTGGACAAAACGCTAAAATGCAACACAGCGAAACTGGCGATGAAGCAATCTTTGATATTGGCTTGCCAGCACTAAAGGGTCTTGCTGTAAATGAAAAGACTGGTGAATTTGTTGTTGTAGACACTTGCCCGGGCGCAGGTGCTTGCCAAACTTATTGCTATGCTATGAAAGGTAGCTATGTAATGTTTAAAGCAGTTAGCATGGGCTTGGCTCGTATGCTTAACTTCTTGTTAAACGACCCAGAAGGTTTTACAGAAAAGCTAAACTCGGAAATTGCGGCCGCTAAAGCCAAGTATTCCAAGAAGGGTGCTCGTATTGTAGTTCGCTGGCATGATGCCGGTGACTTCTTTAGCCCAGAGTATATGGACATGGCATATGATGTAGCTAATGCTAACCCGGATGTAGGATTCTATGCTTATACAAAGATGGGCGATGTTGCTAATGCGGCCCGTCCTAAGAACTTTAACATGAACTTTAGCCAAGGTGCTAAACGCGGCCAAGAGAAGAAAGTTGACTTAGTGCGTACCAAGCACAGTAAAGTTGTTCCTAAGGACATGTTCTTTGACTTAATTGCACGTGACGGTAACGAATTGAAGAAAGACGCCAAGGGCCGTATGCAATTCGCAAGCCCTGAAAACTTAGAAGGCTTCAAGGATCGTCTAGCACAAAAGTATCACATTGATAAAAACAGTATCTTAACATACGACCAAATGATGAAGATTCCAGTCGGCGACAAGCCTAAGTGGAACGTTATTGTTATGCCCGGAGATGGCGACAACTCTGCTAACCGTAATGACGTTATAGGCAGTTACTTACTATTCCATTGATATGAACGAATACCCAGTATACCCCGAAGATGACGGCTATGATAGGTTCCGTAACCCATATAGCCCAGTATAAATATAATTATGAGATTAAACGAACTAAAATCAGGCATTAACACTATAGGACACGATAAGGTCGGGGACATTGAAATGGCACGACTAGCACGTAAAGCCCGTAGTATGTACCCTAATTTAGGACATGATGATCTCGAGGCAGTATTGAAATACTTAGATGTAGGACTAGAACGTGACCAACGTGACGTGACCCGTATTTCAAATAACGATGCAGAGCAAGAACACGAGTTAGGACAAATGGACAAGGAAATTGATCAATTGGACAGCGAAGTTGATAGCTTGGAAGCACGTGAAAAAACGGATAGGGAAATAATCGCTAATCTCCGTGATACTATTAAATTACTACAAACAAAATGAGATTACACGAACTAGTTGAAAACACCTCAGGTGCAGTGGCCGCAGTAGCAATGCCCATTGGCTCTATGCAACGTAGAGTTAAAAAGAAAACAGACGAAGATGCCCCAGCACTAGTACGTGGCGCGGCTGGTTTAGCTTTAGGCGGCATTGCGGCCGCTGGCACTCCTGCCTTAATAGGCTTATTAGGCCCTGTACTTGGTATAGGCATTGGTGCGGCCGGTGCTTACAATGCTAGCAAGTTTGCCATGGCTGGTGCAGATAAATTATGGGACTGGGCCGCTAAGAAACTAGGCGGTAGCGAAGAAGATTTTGCATTTGCACATATCAGAGCGGCCGCGGCTGGCAAGGATGAATTTGAGCATAACGGTAAATCTTACCCTGTAACGCTAAAGAAAAATCAAATACAGCCAGCTATTCAAGCAGTTAAGCAAGTTGCCGAAAGCAAAATAGCTTAATCATTTAATTTCATTTTCTGCTAAATAATACATGAAAATCCCAATTATTGGGCAAGAATTCTGCGAGCTAACATATATGAGTAAAAAATCTATCCAAGAACAGCTAATCGAAAGCGTACTAGACGATTCCGATGATGCTGGATTCATGGCAAAAAGCAATTTGTACGATGCCATTAAAAATGCAATTCAGTTGCATAGAATTATCAAAGATACAGATAGTTTAGAACCATGGGTTCTAGAAAAAATTGCACTAGCCGCCGACTACATTGATACAGTAAAGGACTATGTAGAGTACCGCAGTTTACATAGCAACGAATTCCAACTTAACGGCGCATATCGTCCAGGCCATGGCCATCACGAATATGAAGAAGGTGCGTTAAGCGAAGCAGGCGAACAACAAGATCCTAACGCGGCACAGGATCCAACACAAAACCAAGCCGCTCCAGCACAAACTCCTGCCCCTGCACCACAAGCAGGCGCACTAGCAGTTGAGCCAGCTACTCCTGCTCCTACACAACAAGACCTAAGCAAAGTATTAGATGGCATTAAAGCTATTCAAAAGTATGCTAAGAATCGTGGAGACCTAGATCCTGAGTTTGACAAGGACAAACTAGTTAAACTAATCACTAAAAAGATTGAAGGTACTAAGCCAGAAGATGCAGAACACATTGCAAACTTTATCTTTGATAATGTTAGCGAAAGTGCTGTAATGGAAAAAGCTGTAAGCAAGGCACAACAACGTTTTATGGGCATGGTACATGCCGCACAAAAAGGCGAAAAAGCCGCTAGTCCAGAAGTTGCTAAAGTAGCAAAAGACATGGGCAAAAAAGACGCTAAAGACTTTGCTAAGACCAAGCACAAAGGACTTCCTGACCATGTTAAGGAATCTCCAGTACAAGAAACAACAAGCCTAATGGATGAGTGGAGCCAATACAAACTGGCAACTACTCGTTCAACTAGCAACGAGTCTATTGATGCAGAAGCAATGGCCCGTGTAGCAAAAATGTTTGCAGGTAAGAAATAATGCCAACTCCTACACCAATGACTCCAACTAAGCCAGTTACACCTGGTGCAACAAAACCTCAAGGCACAATTGCACCTGGTCAACAAAAGCCTGGTCAACCTAATCAACAAGATCCTAACAATCCAAATCAGAGCCCTGAAGAACTTGTTAAAGGTCCCGGCGAACGAGCATACAGTTTAAAAACTCAAAAAGACCCTAACGGTTCTTTCCATGTTTTTGCTAAAAACGAAATGGAAGCAAAAGCAAAATATCAGCAAATGGGAGCGCCGATGGGCACCGTTGCACAAGCTATAGAAGTTAAAGAGGACAACACTATGACATATCAAGAACGTGTGGCACAATTTCACGAAACATCTTTCCCTACATTAGAAGATGCAATCGTAGAAACACTACATAACCATTTATTAGAGAATGGTGTAGACTTTTACGTTGACGGTGCTATTAAGACTACTAGCAAACAAACGGCCATGGATATTGTAGAAACATTGCAACAGTTTAGCAATGACTTTATTCCTTTCTTTGTAGAAAGCAACGGCGAGTATATTGTTAAAGTTGGCACTCTAGAAGAAGATACATTAGTAGAAGCTGAAGTAGGTATGCCTGATCCAACACAAATTTCTGTACGTCAGAATGCGGCTGGTTCATTTAAAGTATACGTAGGCGAAAACGTAGCAGACACATTTGATAGTATCAAAGGTGCTACCAAGTTCGTACAAACACTTGTGTCTGAGACACGAGCACAATTTGAAGAATTGGACGAAATGTTCCAATATACTATCGGAGTAAGTATGGTCAACGAAGGCAAAAAGAAAATGGCTAAAGAAGGCAACGCCTTCGACTGGAAAAACAAAGAAGACGACAAGCCAAAAGCAGGCGACAAGAAGCGCACTAGCAAAGGTGAAGTAGAGTACACTAAAACAGGTATGATCCACCGTGCTAGAAAAGACTACGGCGGAGCCGACAGCGAAGAAACAACTACAGCAGACGGCAAAGATACATCGACTGGTGAAAAGCGCGGCCGTGGTCGTCCACGCACTCGTCCGCTACCTGATCCTAATGCTCCAAAGCGTGGTCGTGGTCGTCCTAAGAAAGTTAAAGAAGCACAAGCTAGCTTGAACACTCTTAAGAAACAAGTTAAAGAAACACTACGCAAGATTGATAGCCTAAGCGAAAGCCAGCGCAACAATCCTAAGGTAGCTGAAGTTGTTCAAAAGCTACACGAGTCTGTAACTAAAGCAGTTGCCGCGGCCCGTATGCTATGAGATTACACGAGCTAGTAGAATCGAAAAGTAAACTTGGTTCTGATTACACTAAAGACAAAGTGTTTTCAGACCAAGTCAAGGCCACCGACAAAGCTAAAAAGATTCCCGTCGGTAAATGGGGAACAAAGCATCCATTCAACGGCAAGCTAGTAGGGGGCGGAGATTAATATGGAACAACTAGTACACGAAATGAAAGTGTTGCAGGCCAGCACTTTTGCACTTTATCTTAAAACACACAACTATCACTGGAACGTAGAAGGCGTACACTTCCCACAGTTACATGGATTCTTTGAAGACTTGTATAACGAGTTATGGACAGCAATTGATCCTATTGCAGAAAACATTCGCAAGTTAGGCTCGTTTGCTCCTGGTAGCTTGTCACGTTTTTCAGAACTTTCTATCATTGAAGACGAATTAAAAATTCCTCTAGCACTAGACATGGTAGCTAAAATTCACGACGACAATGAAAAAGTTATAGGCTTATTGTACAGAGTCTATGAATTTGCCGAAGGCGCACAAGAACTTGGACTAAGCAACTTTATCCAAGATCGCATCGATGTACACAAAAAACATGCGTGGATGTTAAGAAGTATTCTACGCAGAAACTAATCAGTTTCGCAAGGCTACGTCAGTAGCCTTTTTCATTATAACGGTTATGAACAATTTAAAAAAGCAAAGGTATAAGCCGGCACGGAAGCCGCATGTCCAAATACCCGCAAACGAAGCTCAGCAATTGAGCAAACAGTTTACAGAACAAGAGCTAGAAATCATTCGACAGTTAGCTAGTAAAAAATTAGATTACAACAGCACAGAAGTTACAGACGACATACAAGACAAGCTATACGATTTTTATCATTCCAAGATGCCTGACATTACTAAAAGTGTACACGGAAGTCCTGGCATATGGATTACTAGTAGATTAAATACAATATATAAGGACACGCAGTAAATCTGCAACAAGACCCACCTTAGGGCCGTTTGGCGTCAACGGTCGAGTAGCTTGCTACTCAGGCGTCCGGACAATTGGACTGCACCCCGTAGTGTGCGCTGGATAAAGTAACCAGCACTAGATATCATGATAACGTTAACACAGAATTTATTATCCACAGAGGGGTATTGGACCAATCCTATTTCCAAACTTGTATACTTGCCCACTGCCGAAGATCTTGCCCTGTTTGATCAAAACGGCTACGACTTAACAGTACTAGAACAGCACTATGCTTATAGCAACTACTGTAAACCTAAACGTCACAGGGAACACATTAGAGCAATCAAATCTGATTGGTTTACACAAGCAGATAAGATTGAAGGTGCGGTACTAAACCATAGCTTGTTATTTGAACGCAAAGGCTACGCAGGTGATGCGCTTAAAGAACTTAAGATGTGGGCCAAAGACTTACCATTGATTTATAAAATTATTTCGCTGAGACCTAAGTGGGGATTAGACTTTAGCATGGACTATGTAGACAGACAAGGCAATGCTTTTGAAGTATTACATTGGGAATACGATGGATTTGACTACGATGAAGTACAAGTTCGTAAACTACAAGTACAAGCCAAGTTTGCCACAATAGACTGGGATGACGCAGGAGCGCAAATACTCAAGCATAAAGACCAATGGCACCATTTGGAATTCTTTGAACAAAGTGATTGGAAGTGCAACTACTTTGGTATTCCAAAAGAGCGATTCAAAATGGTTGCATGGGCTTGACTACGTTAGCTTGTTAGTTTACAATATAGTATGAATATTATCGAAATTTCCAAAGACCCTGCAATCTTGGATGTAGAGTTCCCCGAGCTTGAAAGATTTGATACAGATAAGTTATTTGCGGCCACACCCGGAAGAGTAGACTATGGCAACTTAGATGTAGAGCCTCAACGTTTTACTATCTTTCCACGAGATGATGTTAACGACGAGTTTAATAAGTTATCAAAGGAACTATATGATCCTCTACGTATAATTACTAAGAGGCTAATTGACTTAGATCCATTACGCTATCCTTTATTTGATAGCCCTAACTTTGATGTATGGTATACTAAAAGATATGCCAGCAAGACTAAAGTGGCATTTAGTCGTGTTATAGACCAACCAGGATTTAACCAAGGATGGCATTTAGATAACAGATTCGTATTGCTGTCTGGCATCATTAATATGCAAGACAACGAAACACAAACTGCATTTTCACGTGAACGCATAATGCGATGGATGCCCGAACAAGTCGAGCATGAATTTCCTGAAAAGATTATACACAGGGGAAGAAACAAAAAGTGGACAGGCACATTCTGGCTTAACACCGAGCTCACCTGGCACTGTGTGCCGTTAGTACCTAGCACCAGAAAAATTATTCTTTGTAACTTATTCCTATGAAAAAATATCTAACAACTAGTTGGAAAGTTCTTTATATACAATTGCTAGCTCATGCTGGCTTGGTGTATCAGATTATGTATGGTACAATGTGGTCCTGGTTAATTACACTATTTGTATTTGTACTCTGCGGTTGCTTTGGTCTTGTTATGACTTATCACAGACTGTTGGCTCACAACAGTTGGCCTGCTAGTCCACGTTACAGAAAGATAGGCAGTTTACTAGGTGCTTATGCTGGCATTGGTAGTCCCATGGTGTGGACTGCTGTGCATAGGGCACATCACAAGTATGTAGACACCGCTAAAGACCCACATGGCCCTGAGCACTTAGGACTAGCCAAGGTACAGTTTTTAGGAATGTTTGGTCAAGCTGGTGGCGAGCACATTGTAGACATGCTCAAAGACAAGTTTCAAACTAAGCTGAATCGAAACTATTTTAAAATGCACTTGGCCATTGGTATTACATGGTTGCTGATTAGTCCTACATTGTTTGTATGTGCATATCTTGCCCCAATGGCTTTGTTGTGGGAAATAGGCGGTAGTGTTAATACTATTAATCACTGGTTTGGCTATCGCAACAGGGACAATCCCAAGCATCATGCTTACAATAACCCCATTACTGCCTTACTGTTCTTTGGAGAAGGCTGGCATGCTAACCATCATGATAACCCAATTAGCTATACTACCAAAGAAAAGTGGTGGGAATTTGACTTTGCTGGACTAATGATTAAATTGGTTAAATAGTATATCGGAGTTTAACCATGAGAGCCCATGAAATTTTAACGGAAGCAAAAGCAACATCACAGCGACTAGATCCCAAGTGCTGGGACGGTTACAAGAAACAAGGTACCAAAGTCAAGGGCGGAGTACGTGTCAATAATTGTGTTAAAGAAGAACTAGAAGAAGAATTTGATCATATCACACGCACCGTAGAACATATCGCAGAATCTCATGGTGTTGATGCAGAAGTTGTTTGGGAAGATTTAGAAAGCCTTAGCAACGACGAATTGTATGTATTTGCTTTTACACAGGAGACTGTGCTAGAAGATTGGCAAAAAGCCAACAAAAAAGACAAAACAGATGGCATGAGCACTAAAGCTGTCAAGGCTTATCGTAGAGAAAACCCAGGCAGTAAACTACAAACTGCTGTCACAACCAAGCCTAGCAAATTGAAAAAGGGTAGCAAGGCCAGCAAGCGCCGTAAGAGCTATTGTTCTAGGTCCGAAGGCCAAAAGAAAATGCACAACATAGATTGCTCTAAGACTCCAGACAAAGCAATTTGTAAAGCACGTAGACGTTGGAACTGTTAATATGAGAGCCCATGAATTTTTAAACGAACAAGAGCAAGAAAACGTATGGAACGTTGAACGTGCCAAAATTGATATCATTGGCTTAGGCCATTTGGTATTGTTTGGCACTCTTGCAGTGGGTGTAGATGCATACGACAGTATCAAAGCATTAAGCAGAGTTGGTTTAACTTATCCTGACTTGCATCAAGAACTATTAGACTTCTACAGGGAAAAGAAAGATCCAAAAGCAGATTGTATTCCTGTTATTAAAAAATGGCTTGTTGCCCATAAGCCTAACATAGCCAGCGAGCTACACAGTGAACATTGGAAACAACATCCTACAAGTTCAAACATGATGAGTTCGAATAAAACTCAACATCCACCTAAAGTTACTTCTTGACTTTCATGATTAATTAGCGTAGAATAAATAATCTACGCAGTTAATTATGCGCCCATACGTACACACAAACCCCCTTACTTCAACAGAGGTAGCCAAACTAAGAGAATCTAGCACTGAGTGGCTTAACAGCCAAAGTGATAGTATGTGCTTGGCTAAATGGTATCACGTCAGCTTACATTTAACCAATGGTCGAACACACAGTTGCTACCATCCTCCTACTCACACTATTAGCTTGGATCAAATCCAACGCAAGCCTAGTGCATTGCACAACACTGACCAAAAGATTCTAGAACGCAAACAAATGCTTAAAGGCGAAAAGCCCGAAGGCTGTAAGTATTGCTGGAGTTTAGAAGCACAAGGCAATGCCAGCGATAGACATTATCGTAGTAGCGAACATTGGGCATTACCTTATCGTGATAGTATCAGCAACTTAGAACCTAATCCCACTTACGTTGAAGTCAACTTTAATCAAAGTTGTAACTTTAAATGCGCTTACTGTAGTCCACACCTAAGTACTGCATGGGAAGAAGAAATTAAAGAGTATGGTCCTTATCCTACCAGCACTCCGCACAATGCTATACCTGCACTAGAAGCTAACGGCTTAATGCCTTTAAAGGTAGCTAACAGAGACAATCCTTATGTGGAAGCATTTTGGAAGTGGTGGCCCGAGTTGTATGAAACACTATTGGTATTTCGTATGACTGGTGGCGAGCCGTTAATGGACAAGAATACATTCAAGGTACTTGACTATGTTGCGGCCAATCCCAAGGGCGACTTAGAGATAGGCATTACTACAAACATGTGTCCACCTACGCAAGACTTGTTGGACAAGTTTGTTAGTAGCGTACAAGCAATTGAAAATTACAGTGCCAGTGCAACTATTGTGGCAGTTAACAACGGAAAGAAAAGTCACACTAAGTGGCCGCGTTATGTATTAAACAAGTCTGAAGTTAATGTAGACACATTACACAGATTACAAGTACACGGCTTGCCCGGTATCGATCATGTGCCTACTGACGGTAGCTTTAGCTACGAGCTAACTAGAACCAAAGCATGTAGGCACATTGGTATCTACGTTAGTGTAGACAGCGTTGGCGCACAAGCCGAATACATCCGTAACGGCATGAACTATGATCAGTTAATTACTAATACCAAGCGTGTACTGTATGATACACACATGACCACTGTTAACTTTATTAACACCTTTAACATTCTAAGCGTTCCAGGATTGCAAAAATATCTTGAGATGATTTTAGATATGCGTAAGTACGTTAACAGCCTTAAAGACATTCCTGAAAAGAATCCAGAGTTTAATAACTACTGGGATCGTCAGCGTGTATGGTTTGACATTCCTACACTACGCACACCCTTATGGTTAACTGTACAAAACTTGCCTGCAAACATGTACAGCTTGCTAGATAAGGCCATACAGTTTATGGAAGCAAACAGCGTGGCAGTACATGGTGAACTAATTGGCTTTGCTGATTTTGAAATAGACAAACTAAAACGCAATATTGATTGGATGAAAAGCGTTCAGTATACTGATAGCGAACGTGCATTATTGCGTAGAGATTTTTATGCTTTCTTTAGAGAGTATGACTATCGCAAAGGTACAAACTTTGTTAAGACATTTCCGGAGCTACAACTTTACTGGAAACAATGCGAGAACAGTTACAATGCAAGAGCCTAAAAGCTATTACGACAAATTATTAGAAACAAAAGAAAAGCTCAATGCTGTGGGCAAGGGCTTCTGCTTGATGAAATGGCAAACGGAAACATTGTACTTGCACATGGGTGACAATCACAGTTGTTACCATCCTAGGCCGCACAAGATTAAGATAGAAGATATACAAAGAAGCCCTAGTGGACTACACAATACAGAGTACAAAAAGCAACAACGTAAACTAATGTTGGAGGGAGAGCGTCCCAACGAATGTTACTACTGCTGGAACGTAGAAGACTTAGAAGGTGACCATATCAGTGATAGGTTTGTACACAGCACTAGCGACTATGCTATAGAAGACTACGACACAATTAGAAACTTAGATGCTGATGCAGATTGGAATCCTCGTCACATTGAAGTTAGCTTTGGTAATGCTTGCCAACTTAAATGTGGATACTGCTGTCCACAAGCTAGTAGTGCATGGATGGAAGAAATCAAACGCAAAGGCGACTATGACATTACTACCAAACAGTACAGCATAGACTTTTTAAAAGCAGGTGTGTTTTACGAACCTGATATGCCAAACCCTTATGTGGATGCGTGGTGGGAATGGTGGCCTAGTTTAAAGAAGGACCTTAGGGTATTTCGTATTACGGGCGGCGAACCTTTACTTAACAGTAACACATTTAAACTGTTAGACATGCTAGATGAAGATCCTGCGCCTGAGCTTCAGTTACACATTAACAGTAACTTAGGCATGAAGTCTAGCTTGGTTGAAAAGATGAGTGCCAAGGTTAGTAAGTTACTAGCAGAAGGCAAGATTAAAGACTTTAGATTGTTTACTAGCATTGACGGCTGGGGCGAACGTGCAGAGTATATGCGTAATGGATTAGACTGTGCGCTATGGGAAAAGAATGTACGCATATTCTTAGACACTGTGCCCAACAGTAAAATTAACCTAATGATTACATTTAACGTACTCAGCGTAGTTAAGTTTAGATTGCTACTAGATAAGATTTTAGAATTAAGAAAAGAGTATGGTACATTAGAAAACATGTACACACAACGCATAGGCTTTGATACTCCTTATCTTAAAGAACCTCCGCATTGGATGATTAACATTCTTACCAAGAACTTCTTAGACTATATGTATGACCATTTACGTCATATGAAGTACAAAGAAAGAACAGCGGACTTCAAGCATGGCTTTGACAAAGTTGAAATGGAAAAGTTCAAGCGTGTAGTTGATTACATGGCAGAGAATCCTGTGAGCCCGGACATAATTAAACAAGGACGCAGAGATTTTTATACATTCTTTACAGAACATGATAAACGCAGAGGTACTAGCTTATTAGATACCTTCCCAGAATACACAGACTTCTTTTATGTTTGTGAACAAGTATACAGGAATTGGAAATGAGATTAATGAACTATGATGTGCCAGCACTATACGGTCCTGGTGAAATTACTGGTATGCACTTAGAGCTTACAGACAAGTGTAATGCAGGATGCCCTATGTGCCCACGTTATATTAACAACGGTGCAGAGATGAATCCAAAAGTGTTGGAAACTGAAATTACCCTTGAGCAATTTAAAACATGGTTCCCACCCGAGTTTGTTAAACAGCTCAAGCGTGTGTATGCATGTGGTAATTACGGAGACCCAATTGTTGCCAAGGACAGTTTGGAAATCTTCAAGTACATGCGAGAACACAATCCCGACATGGCATTGACATTGCATACTAATGCCAGCGCACGTACACCTGCTTGGTGGACAGAGTTGGGTAAGGTAGTTAATAACTTTGAACGCGGTGACTTTTGTGTGTTTAGTGTAGACGGCTTAGAAGACACTAATCACTTGTATCGTCGCAATACCAAGTTCAGCAAGATCCTAGCCAACATGAAAGCATTTAAAGCCGCTGGCGGCGTTGCCAAGTGGGACTTTATTGTGTTCAAGCACAACGAACATCAAGTTGAAGAAGCTAGGGCACTGGCCAATGAACTGGGCTTTGAGTTCTTTAACGTTAAGCGCACTACCCGCTGGCACAAGTGGGACGATGCTGGCCGCGGGTTCTACGAAGTGCTTAACAAAGACAAGCAAGTGCTATACAAATTAGAACAACCAGACAACGAAAACTTTAGGGATAGTAACTTTAAAGAACTAAAGACTATTGGTATTGTGCCCATGTACATTACTAACCAAGAGTTTGACAAAATGAATCAAATTAGTCTTGAGCATAGAGAATGGGACAATGAAAAGAATGAATGGGTCAAATTCAAGCACAATGACATTGAAGTTAGTTGCAGAGCACAGCATCACGAAAAGGGCGGTAACAATCAGCTAAACGAAATCTTTGTCAGTGCCAGCGGACATGTATTCCCATGTTGCTTTATTGGTGGTGAGCCATGGCGTCACATTAGCGATGACCGTCCATGGGAAGTTGCCAAACAAGGTGCGGCATTTAAAAACATCAGTGACGATGCTAGTATTCAAATGATTGAACTCGCAGGTGGCATGGATACATTAAGCCTACATAAGAATACTCTAGCACAAGTACTCAAAGGCCAGTTCTTTGATAGATTCTTGCCACGTAGTTTATACAAGGGTCATAATATGCGTAGCAGACAATGTAGTACTTGCTGTGGTAAAGAGTGGAACAAGCTAGACAACGGAGAGCTAGGCAGTCAACATCATAAGACACAAACAAATGGATGACTTAGATAGATTAAAGTCTGTTAAGGCCAAGCTGGATCAAGTAGGACCCGGCTTTTGTTTACTTAAATGGACACAGCAAACATTGTATTTGCAAACAGGCGATAACCATAGTTGTTATCATCCGCACCCACATAAAATTGATATTAAAGATATCAAGCGTAGCCCATCAGGGTTACATAATACAGCACACAAAGCAGAACAGCGTAAGCAAATGCTTAAAGGTCGCAGGCCCGAGGAATGTAGCTTTTGTTGGCAAGTAGAAGACAACGGACACATCAGTGACCGAATTATTAACAGTGCCAATGATATGGATGTCTATGATGTTGTTAAGAACTTGGACTACGACCAAGACTACAATCCCAAGTTCATCGAAGTCAACTTTGGTAACGTGTGTAACTTTATGTGCGGTTATTGTACTCCTACGGTGAGCAATAGTTGGATACAAGACATTAAGACCAATGGTCCTTTTCCTGTTATAACAAAACAATATAACATAGACTTTATCAAGGACAGGGAATACTACGAAAGCGACGATGAAAACAATCCCTATGTAAAAGCCTTTTGGGCTTGGTGGCCTACACTGATTAAAGATTTAAAGACATTGCGTATTACGGGTGGCGAGCCTATGCTTAATCAAAATACTTGGCAGTTGTTGGATCGTTTGGAAGCAGAGCCAGCGCCACATCTTACTTTGTTGATTAACAGTAACTTAGGAGTTAAGCCTGCGCTAATAGAACGCCTAAGTGAACGTGTGCGTACATTGCTTAATAAAAAGGCTATCAAAGACTATCGTATGCACGTTAGTTTAGATACATGGGGAGCACCTGCAGAATACATACGCTATGGATTAGACTGCGCTGTATGGGAACAGAACTTTAAGACTATAATGGACAACTTTAAGGATATCAATGCCAGTGTTGAAATTATGGTCACTTACAACAATATGGTATTGCCTAGCTTTAACTTGTTGTTGAAAAAGATACTGGAATGGCGTCAGCTTTATGGCAATCGTGTTGAGTTCATTACTCCGCACCTTAAGGAACCCGACCACTGGAGTATTAACATACTACCTGCTGAGTTTATACGATATATAGATGCTGACATTGACTTTATGAAACAGCATTTAAATAAAGGGTTCAGTGCTGTAGAAGTAGAACGACTAGAACGTGTGCGTACACATTTTAAAAAGCACACATTGTCTTTGGTACGAGAAGTTCATGCCAAGGCAGACTTTTATAGATTCTTTATGGAACATGATAAAAGACGCGGAACTGATTTCTTAGCAGTATTTCCAGAATACGAAAACTTTTTGAAAGAATGTAAACAATATGCCAAATAACACATTATGTGTATTACCCTTTAACACTTTGAGTATCGGTCAAAGTGGACACCAGCGTCTGTGTTGTAATGCACTTAATGGTGGGCTAAGTGACAGCGACATGCCTGCACCTGTTACATTTAGAAAAGACTTAAAATGGCAACATGGCGTTGCCATTGAAAAAGTTCGCAGTACTATGTTAGTCGGTAATAAGCCCACTCAGTGCGAACGTTGCTGGAAGCTAGAAGACATTGGTGCAGAAAGTTATAGACAAATTAACAATACATATAGATTTCCTGCTACATACGAAAAGTTGTTGCAAGGCGATGCTACTGTTAAACTTGAACGTTTAGAGCTAGACTTTGGTAACAAGTGTAACTTGGCTTGTAGAATGTGCCATCCGTATAGTAGCAGTTTGCTAGCACAGGAAATTAACAAAGATCCTACTAACGCATACACACAAGTCGATATGGAATTTTTAGAAAAGACTAGTTGGGTTAAGCGTAGCAGACTATTTGATGTTGTCCGTGAACAAGGACACGATTTAAAAAGCGTGTACATCATTGGCGGCGAACCTTTAATCATGGATGAGCAAGAGGAGTTTCTTGACTTACTCATTGAACTAGACTTTGCTAAAAACATTTCGCTTGAATATAACAGTAACATTACTACTATTGGTAGCAAGTGGTATGACAAGTGGAGCCACTTTAAAGAAGTAAACTTAAACGCCAGCATAGACGGGGTAGAAGAATACTACGAGTATGTACGTTGGCCGGCCAAATGGGATAAAATCTATAGTAACTTACAAGAACTAAAGTACTGGTCCAACCAACGTCCTAATAACAAGACTTGCATACATACTACACTAAGCAACCTAACTATGCCTAGTATGAAAAAAGTTGCAGACATTTTAGTAGGTGAACTGGACTTTAACATATTTGTTATCAACGTGGATCATCCAACTTGTATGCGACCCGAAGTACTACCAGATTCCGTTAGAGCTAGTATTGCTTTAGATGCCGCAGAACATATTAATAGTAAGTTCGGCGAACACTATGCTTTATCTAACATGGTAAAGAGTTTGGAAAAGATTGCCGCACTACCTAGCCCCAGCGAACAAGACCAGCAAGACTTTATTAAGCGTATGAAGTTCATGGATCGGCATCGCAAACAAAACTTACTAGACTTGCATCCATGGTTTAAGGAATGGTACGATGTATATCAATAAACAAACGTTTTGTATCCATCCCAATGCGGCTATTAGTACTACTCCGGATGGACACTATAAAACTTGTTGTATGAGTGAACTGGTTATTCGCAAAGAAGACGGCACACCATATAAGCCTAGCATAGACAATATGCAAGAAGCCTTTGACAGCAAGTGGATGAGTGAACTACGAAGAGACTTAAACATAGGATTCAAGCACCCTAACTGTAAAAGATGTTGGGACGAAGAACGTGCCGGGCAAAATAGTAAGCGTATGCGAGATAGTAAAGAATTTCTCGATGGCAAGAAAACTATTATGCCTGGCGAACACATCATTAAGATAGTAGACTTGAAGATGGGCAACCTGTGTAACTTAAAATGCAGGATATGTAACCCTATGAATAGCAGTCAATGGATTGACGAATGGTATGACTTGCGTAAGCCCAGCGAAAGTAAAGTAGAGTTCCATCGTAGTTTTAAGGAAATGCGTGATGCTTGGAAGAAAGACCAAAACATTTGGGATAACTTAGAACAAGCATTACCTAACATTGAACACATGGACTTGTATGGTGGCGAGCCTTTGCTAATCGAAAACATGTGGACCATATTAAAGCACAGCGTTGAACAAGGATACAGCAAGAAACAAACTATACACTACAACACCAATGGCAGTATCATGCCCAACAGTGAACAGATTGAATTGTGGAAACAGTTTAAGTTAGTAGATGTACAAGTAAGTGTAGATGATATTGGTGCTAGACATCATTACCAGCGTTATCCTAGTCAGTGGGATAAGGTACGTGAACATGTACTACAGTTTAAAGAACACAGTTGGATCAGACTAAGCACTAACGCAACTATAAGTAACTACAACATATTTTACTTAGACGAAATTACCAATGAGATTGTTAAGAACATTGGTACCAGCGTTTGGTACAATATACTACATGCACCTTACGACCAAAGCATTGCCGCATTAGATCCTGGCATTAAAGAAATCTTGGTTAAGAAACTTAGCCCACTACAAGAGTACCAACCAGAAATACTGCCTATACTTAACTTTATGTCAAGTAGTCCAGACCCAGACAAGATGCGTATGTTTATGCAACGCAACGAAGAACAAGATGAATATCGTAAACAGAGCTTTAAAGACACTTTCCCCGAATGGTGGGACATCCTTAGATCCTACTACAAATAAAAGTATCTGTACGCTACCATGGGTACACTTACATGCGTGGCCTGACGGTAAAGCATTTCCTTGTTGCTTGAGTGATCCAATGAAACCCATTGGTAATCTTAATCAAACTAAGATTATTGATATTGTAAATGGCGATGCTTACAAAGAAATAAAGCGTAAGATGCTGGCAGGGGAAAAGGTAGACACTTGCTATAAATGCTACGAGCAGGAAGCCTTGGGCATGGACAGTATGCGTACTAATAGTTTTAAGTATCACCCTACAGACTTTACTGATTTTAAACTTAAATACCTTGACATTAGATTCAGCAACGTTTGTAACCTAGCTTGTGTTAGTTGTGGTCCTACATTTAGTAGCAAGTGGCACACTGATTGGATTAAGTTAGGACGCAGTAGTGGGCACGAAAGAATATTGAGCTTAGACATTATGGAACAATTAAAAACAGATTATCTAGATGATGTAGAAAACGTTACCTTTGCTGGGGGTGAGCCTCTAGTAACTGACCAGCACTATGAAATACTAGAATACTTTGCAGAACAAAAGCGCCAAGTAAACATTTCTTACATTACCAATCTTACTAATTTAGATTACAAAAAGAAAAACGTATTAGACTTGTGGAATAACTTTAGTAACATCAGCATGTTGGTTAGCATTGATAACGTATGGGATCGTTTTGATTACATTCGTTGGGGTGCGGGCTGGAAACAAACCTTAGACAACTTAGTCAGAGTTAAAACTCACTGCCCGCACATTGACATTAAGATTACGCCCAGTGTTAGCATATTGAACATACTAGACTTGGACAAAATAGAACGAGCAATTTACACTGCTACAGGCATACACAATTATCAGTACAACGTTATCAGTTTCCCTGATAACCTAAAAGCGGATTTGTTGCCCGCAGAACACAGAGACGAAGCTAGGCGTATGGCCCAGTTCCACAGACAGTGGCTTAAAGAGCACAATTTAACTTCTGAAATGCCTGATTTAGTAGACAATTTGCTAAAAAATCAAAGCAATAACATTGATTCAACCCGTAAGTACTTAAAGGACCTAGACGCAGTTAGAGGCACAGATAGCCAGCAATTGTTTCCATATATTTGGTAAATACTAGATTACAGGAGCACACATATGGCTAGAACTATAGGAAAGAACGGATTAGAATTGATTAAGCATTTTGAAGGATGCTTTAGCTCTATTCCCAACTCTGCCGCATTAGGCAAAATAAAACCAAAACCAGTAACAAACCTACACAATACAGAACAAACCGTTTACAGCTATCGTTGTAGCGCCAATGTTCCTACTATTGGTTGGGGTAACACTCGCTGGGCGGACGACACTCCAGTTGTAGATGGCGACGAATGTACGTTAGCTGAAGCAAATGAATTGTACGAAACCGAAGTTGACGAGTTTGCACACAACGTAGACAAACTAGTAACCAATCCACACGTAACACAAAACATGTTCGACGCTTTGGTTAGCTTTGCTTACAATGCAGGTGTAGGTAACTTACGTGCCAGCACTTTGCTAAAAACGGTTAATGCTGGTAACTTTGCAGGTTGCCGTGAGCAATTCATGCGCTGGAACAAAGCAGGTGGTAAGGAGTTACTGGGTCTAACAAGACGTAGAACGGCCGAAGCAGACTTGTTCGAAACTCCAGACGACCAATAATTCAAACAAATAACACCAATATCTAAGATGTGACTTGACTGGCATAGGCTTACTAAATTATAATGCAACATAACATTTTTTAGGAGGCTCTATGCCAGGACGTTCATTCAATTCAGAAGATATTGCAAAACTCAAAAAACTATTCAACGAAGGTATGCGTGTAATGCGCGAGATGGAAGACCTACGTGAAGGTCTCAAAGACACCGTTAAATCCATCGCAGAAGAAATGGACATGAAGCCTGCTGTCCTTAATAAGGCTTTAAAAATCGCACACAAAAACGCACTCAAAGACGAACAAGAAGCTTTCACCGAAGTCGAAGAAGTGCTTGAAGCTTCAGGCTTTACCCTTTGATCAGTAAACTTAAATCTTGGTTCACTCCTACCATGGAGTGGATCAAAGAAGACTACCGCGAGTGGCCGTTTCGATTTTACATCGAAGTTCTGGCCTGGACCATTAGTATTGGCAATAGCATTGTAATGATGTTGACAGTACCAAACCCACCGCTTATAATACTGTATCCTATATGGATATTTGGTTGTGCGTTGTATGCGTGGGCGGCTTGGACTAGAGGTAGTTTTGGTATGCTGGCCAACTATATGTTGTTAGTAACTATAGATTCCATTGGGCTAATTAGGATGATTATTAAATGAGCTATGTAGACGCATTCTACAATAAACAAAAAGACTTAATTCAAGTTGTCGAACGTGTTAACGGACAAAGGAAGTTCAAAGACATTCCTGCCAAGTATGTGTTCTACTATCCCGATGCCAAAGGCAAATACAAAAGCATTTACGGACAGCCACTGAGCAAAGTAGCTGTAAACAATCACAAAGCGTTTGAAAAAGAAAAGCGTATCTATAGTGGTAAGAAACTATACGAAAGCGATATCAAGCCTGTGTTCCGTTGTTTAGAAGACGAGTATCCAAACGGCGATACTCCTGAGCTAAACGTTTGCTTCTTTGACATCGAAGTTAACTTTGACAAGGAAAAAGGTTTTGCGGATCCTAGCGACCCGTTTAACAACATTACCAGTATCACTGTATACTTGAGCTGGCTGGATCGCCTTATTACTCTGTGTCTAAAGCCTGACAGACTTACCACCGAACAAGCTGAAGAAATTTGTAACAGATTCGAAAATACTGTGCTATGCAGTACTGAAGAAGAAATGCTAGACATGTTTATTCAGCTAGTAGACGATGCAGACATTCTAAGCGGATGGAACAGTGAAGGCTTCGACATTCCTTATACATTCAATCGTATTGCAAGAGTTATGGGACAGGATCACTGCAAGCGTTTTTGCTTGTGGGGACAAAAGCCTAAGGCTCGCGAGTTTGAAAAGTATGGCAAGACTGCTGTTACCTATGACTTAATTGGTCGTGTACACTTAGACTATCTTGAACTGTATCGTAAGTATACCTATCACGAACTTCATACATATCGACTTGACTATGTGGGAGAATATGAACTAGGTGAAACTAAAGTTCACTACGAAGGTACACTGGATCAATTATACAACAATGACTTTGAAAAGTTTATTGCGTATAACAGACAAGACGTTATGCTGTTGGTCAAGCTAGATAAGAAGCTACAGTACATCGACTTAGTTAACGTTTTGGCACATGCTAACTGTGTATTGTTCCCGACTACAATGGGTGCTGTTGCAGTTACTGACCAAGCTGTTATCAGAGAAGCACATAACCGTGGACTTATTGTTCCTGACAGAACTAGGGACCATGCTGAAACACAAGCCGCAGGTGCTTATGTTGCTTATCCTAAAAAAGGCATACACGAGTGGATTGGCTCAATGGACTTGAACAGTCTGTATCCGTCTGTTATTCGTGCGCTTAACATGAGTCCAGAAACAATCGTTGGACAGTTGCGTTTAGACATGACTAAGAAAATGATTAAGGACGGCATGGCCGCAGGTAAGAGCTTTGCAGACTGTTGGGACGGGCGCTTTGCCACTATGGAATACGAAGCAGTAATGAATCAGGACATTGGCACCGATGTTATCATTGACTGGGAAAATGGTCGTAGTGAACAAGTTAGCGGAAAACAAGCATATGAAATGATTTTCCTTAGCGGACAAAACTTAATGATTAGTGCCAACGGTACTATCTTTAACTTTACTGAAAAGGGCGTTATCCCAGGCTTGCTAGAACGTTGGTACAGCGAGCGTAAAGACTTGCAGAAAAAAGCCAAGGCTTGTATTGACAACGAAAAAGAGTTTGAGTTCTGGGACAAGCGACAGCTGGTTAAGAAGATTAACTTAAACTCAGCTTACGGTGCGTTGTTGAACGCAGGTAGTCGATTCTTCGACCAACGACTAGGACAAAGTACTACATTGACTGGACGTTGTATTGCTCGTCATATGGCCGCACAAGTTAACGCTATGTTTACAGGAGAATACAATCACGTAGGTGAAACAATTATCTATGGTGATACCGACTCTGTTTACTTTAGCGCATGGCCTGTGTTTAAAAGTGAAGCCAGTCGAGGAGAAATTGATTGGAGCAAGGATAAGATTGTTGAGCTATACGATACTGTAAGTAACGAAGTTAACGATACATTCCCTTCATTTATGAATAGGGCATTTAATGTTCCTGGCGTATATGCGGCACCTATCAAAGCTGGGCGAGAAGTAGTTGCAAGTAAAGGCATTTACATGACCAAGAAGCGTTATGCTGTTCTTATCTATGATAAGGAAGGCAAGCGCAAGGACTTGGATGGAGAGCCAGGCGAAGTTAAAGCTATGGGCTTAGACTTAAAGCGAGCAGACACTCCAGAATTTATGCAAAAGTTTCTTGAAGAGATTTTGCTCATGCTGTTAACTGGCGAAGAACGTCAAAAGATTTTAGACAGAATCTTAGACTTTAGAAAAGATTTCAAGGCCAAACCTGCATGGGAAAAAGGTACACCAAAGCGTGTAAACAACTTAACACAACACACTGCCGTGTTTAACAAAACTGGCAAGTGCGGAGTTGGACATGCGATGGCCGCTATTAATTGGAATCGAATAAAGAAAATGCACAATGACCAATTTAGTATGGATGCAGTTGACGGTATGAAAGTTGTTGTATGCAAACTAAAGAACAATCCATTGAACATGACCAGTATTGCTTATCCAACTGACGAGCAAAGACTGCCATTATGGTTTAAAGAATTGCCTTTTGATGAAGAAGCAATGGAAGAAACCATTATTGATAATAAGATTGACAACCTACTAGGCGTGCTTGGTTGGGACTTACAGTCAACAAAAATGAAAAACACGTTTAACCTATTATTTGAATAATAGTTGACACGGCCTAAATAAACCTATATACTCACACAAAGGAGATACACAGATGAAAGACATCGTATTAGATATCGTTAGACATACCAGCGGACTTGGCATTATTGACAGTCTTAAGGTAACAGGAACCGCAGAAGAAACACAAATTGCGGCCATTGACCAGGACAAGACTGTTATCCTGAATGCCAAACTACACAAACCAGAAGGCGACTTTGTCGGCGAATTTGGTATGGGTAACTTGGGATTCTTGAACGGTGTTTGTAACTTGTATGCCAAGGATGGAACAAGCGTTGATGTAATTAAAGCCAATCGTAATGGCGTAGACTTACCAGAGACATTAGTGTTCAAAGACCCCGACGGCAACTCAGACAAGTATCGTTTGATGAGCAAAGAAGTCATTGACACACAAATCCAAACTGTTAAGTTTAAGGGTGCTACATGGGACGTTACTTTTGAGCCAACAAAAGCCAAGGTACAAGACCTAGCACAAGCCGCTAGCATTTACTCTAGCATTGAGCCTACATTTACTGTACGCACAGACAACGGCAACTTAGTGTTTGAGCTTGGTAGTGCAAATGGTGGTAGCCACTTTGGTAAACGTACATTTGCCAACAATGTTGGTGGTACTATTAAAGGCGACTTGAGCTTCCCACTTAACCAATTCTTGAACATTCTCAAGTTGGGCATGGGTGGTATTTGTGCTGTTAACTTCAGCAACCAAGGTGCTTGTATGATTAGTGTTGACAGTGGCATTGGTTTGTACAACTACATCCTGCCTGCAATGACTCGTTAATAGGAGTAGTCCATGTACGAAAATCGCATTAAACATCTAACTGAATCCCATCATCTATTAGATAAGCAAATTGCAGACATGGAACGTAATCATCCTCATGTAGAAGAAAAAAAGCTACATGAGATGAAAAAACAAAAGCTAATGCTTAAAGACGAAATCGCTAGGCTACAGCGACTACAACACGAGCATGATCGAGAATCTCTTGATCATTGGGACGACGACGAAAGAAGATAAATGAGTAAAACAACAGTGGACTTAGATCCGCGCAATAAAGACTATGCAATATTCTTGCCTAGTATCAGCGGATTCTACAATACCTTTATCTCTAAACAACAAGAAGGCGAATACATTGAAGCTAGTCGTATTCCTTCTGAGTTTGAGAACGGTATTGAAGGCATGAACTTTCTTAACAAAGAAAAGGCATACTTTCATTATAGTCACGCACTGTACTCAGCTGGACACGCACAATTAGATTTGAAAAAGTCTTGGGTGCAAGAAAGCATGGTACAGCAACGTGACAAGCCTAACACTTTCATCCTTGGTGACTCGGGTGGATTCCAGATTGGTAAGGGTGTTATTAACTTTGACTGGAAACACTTCTGGGAAAAGCAGGGCGATGCTGGCTACATCGGTGAAGCAGACAAAACTCGTATGGCCATCCTTAACTGGTTAGAGTTTACTGCTGACTACAGTATGGTACTTGACTTACCTACATGGGCAAGTAATCCTATTAACCAACCACGCACAGGACTTAAAGACTTTAACGACTGCTTAAAGGGAACATTGTTTAACAACGATTTCTTCTTAAAACATCGTCAAGGCAAGACTAAGTTCTTAAACGTATTGCAAGGCGGTAACAACGTTGATGCAGAAATTTGGTATGATGCTGTCAAGCACTATCCATTTGAAGGTTGGGCCATGGGGGGTAACAACATGAAGGACGTAGACCTCATGTTACGCCGACTAATTAAACTACGTGATGAAAAGCTACTGGAACCTGGCCGTGATGTGATTCACTTCTTGGGAACCAGCAAACTTGAACTTGCCTGCTTGCTAACGGCTGTTCAACGTAATATCCGTGAGCATGTTAATCCTAACATGAAAGTTACATTTGACTGTGCAAGTCCGTTCTTGGCTACAGCGTATGGACAAGTGTATACTCAGCACGTTCACCAGAATGATCGTTTTAGTTATTTGATGACTAAGGCTATTGATAATAAGAAACTGAGTGGTAGCAAGATTGCTTGGCCATGGAACAGTCCAGTCGGTGAACGTATGACTATGGGCGACTTGTGCTGGTATGCTCCTGGAATGTTAAACAAGTTGGGCAAAGAAGGTAAAACTAGTTGGGATAGCTTCTCTTACTTCTTAATGATGGGTCATAATGTGTATCAGCACATTGAAAGTGTACAACGTGCTAACGCATTAAATGATGCGGCTTGTGCAATGCACCAACCTGATCCTAGTGCATGGCACAAAGTTAAGAAAGGTGCAGATGAGTTTAGCGAGTGGGTTCCACGTAATGTAATTTACATGAACGAACTAGTTAATCGTGTGTTTACAAGTCAAACTCCGTTTACAGAGTTGGATAAGGCACAAGACTTGTTAGCTAACTTCAACGGCACTAAGACTCTGAAGAGTACTGTTGCAGGCTTCAATAGTTTGTTTGAAACCGAAGACGCTGGTAAGGATAACGACAGTAATATGTTTGATGATCCGGAAACAGTTGAGCAAGGAGAACAAATGTTAGAGGGACTTCTGTGATAAGTTTAATAGTGGGCATGGGCTTTGGCAACGCTGTCTATCGCCCAGTATTAGAAGCATTGGGTCATAAGGTTGTCACTGTTGATCCTGTTCGCGATGCTGACTTTAAAGAGGTAGGATTTGCAATTGCTTGTTATGGGCATTTTGATACTGTCAACATTTGCACTCCGAACTTTACACACGAATCTATTGCCAGAGAAGTTGCCAATTACGCCGACATTGTGTTTGTAGAAAAGCCAGGTTTGGCAAACCACACCGCATGGCGTAACTTAGTTAAGGATTTTCCTAAGACTCGATTCATGATGGTTAAGAATAACCAATACAGAGATACTATTGGCCAGTTTAAGCAATTGGCTGACCAAAGTACCACAGTGCGTGTTATTTGGAATAGTAAGAATCGAGTGCCAAACCCGGGCAGTTGGTTTACTACCAAAGACAAAGCATTTGGAGGTGTTAGTCGAGATTTGATTCCTCACATGTTAAGCTACTATGTAGCATTGACTGACTATACTAAAGGTGTTAAACTATATGCTAACGCAGTACAGCGACATAGTTTAGACTCTATTACAGATACAGACTATGGTGTTGTTAACAAAGACGGCGTATATGATGTAGACGACTTTTGTGAGTTTGAATTTAAGAACGGTGACACTACTTGGATAATCAGTGCTAACTGGAAAGACGACAAAGCCGATGATGTATACATTAGCTTTGACATGAAAAGTAGTGCAGTTAAACATTCGCTAGGACTATGCCCCGAAGAAGCATATAAAGCAATGATACAACACGCAGTTAAAAATAAAGACAACAACGAGTTTTGGCAAGATCAACTTGCACAAGACATTTGGATACACCAACAACTAGAAACCTTATGACAAGAGTATTAGCAACTACAGGCAATGGCAAGTTTATTGAAACAGAGTATAACGTACCAGAATTAGGCACAACAGATATTCGTGTACGCAGTATTATGACTGGCGTTTGCCGTAGTGATATCGATATGATGCAAGGTAACTTTGGACCGTTGCCTTTGAACATGCAAGGACATGAAGGTTTGGGCCAAGTAATTGAACTTGGTTCTAATGTAGATGATGTAAAGGTAGGTGATTATGTCGCAACCCGAGGAGAACCAGGATACGCAGACGAATACAATGTTCGTACTAGAGAATATGTTAAGGTTCCAGAGCCTTTACCAAGATATATTTTGGAGCCAGTGGCTTGCGGCATTAACGTGGTATACCAACCCATTCGAGAAATTGCCGAAAGGTCCGGACCAGGACGTAGACTCTTAATCTTAGGTAGTGGATTCTTGGCGTGGGTAGCCTACAACACTATCAAACTTAATCATTTGGACTTTGATATTACAGTCTATGGACGCAGTAACAAGGAACTTTGGGGCAATGCATTAAGTTCTGGCTATGAAGGCACTTTTGATGTAGTCATTGACCTAAGCCCTTACAACGACGTTTTTACAAACGACATGCTAAACAATGAAGCACTAGTTGTTATGGGCGTTGAAAAACAAGTTAACACTACATTTGCTTCATTGTTGTGGAAGGCTTGTACAATTGTATTTCCAAGTCCCAGGACTGATAAGTTTTATCAGTGTATGAAAGATGCAGAATACTGGATAACTAATGGCGACATTAATGTTGACAGTTTCTGGTCTAAGGAGTATAATAGAGATACAGAGTGGCAACAGGCTTTCACTGACGGATTAAACCGACCCGCTGGATATTCTAGGGGGTACATTAAATGGAATAACAATGCTAGAACTTGATACACAAGGTCGTCAGCAAGTAATTTACTTCGTTGGTACGGAAGTAGAAAACACAGCAATGAAGAATGAAAAGACTTTGTTTGTTGTAGGTGTCCGTCCAGTAGAAGAAATTATCAAACATGCGACTGATAATAAACTGAGACACTTGTACTTTGGAACAAGTCAAAGTTTCCAACCCAAGAGCCAAGAAGATTGGCGCAAGTGGGACGCAATGATTACCCCGTTGCTAAAACAAGGCTATTGGGTCACATTAGACTTTGGAGTGGAGTTTGCCAACGACATTCACGAAGAAAGCTGGAATGAATTCTTTACTTTCATTCCTATGATTAGTGTTAAGTTGCCGTACATTAAACTGTACAACTACAATGCAACGTTGAAGATTGATGACACAACATGGGGTCACAGCAACCCTGGCGTTTGGTGCCATCCACTTGACACATTAAAGTCCAGAGAAGTATACACTGACTGGAAAGACTATATTGGCGACACGCCTATTAAGGAGTAACCATGCAAAAATGGATTTACGTAAAATTTCAAAAAGAAGGTATTCATAAATACCCGGCCGCACTAACAGATCCTAACTTGGCAACTGGCGACGAATATGATGTTAGCTTTCTTGGCTACCCACATCGTCACATTTTCCATTTTAAGGTTTGGATCAGTGTAACACACGATGACAGGGACATCGAGTTTATTCAATTCAAACGTTGGCTCGAGAACTTGTACAAAGATGGCACATTGCAACTTGACTTTAAGAGTTGCGAGATGATGTCAGAAGACTTATATAATCAAATTTCATCCAAGTATCCAGGACGCAGTGTCCGGATCGATATTTCCGAGGACGACGAAAATGGCGCATACATCGAATACTAAGCCAATGATTAGACCCATGATGAGCATGGACAATATTAAGTATGACCTACTTAAAATTGCTGAGCCATATGATGGTGTTATGTACGAAGGTAGCGGTTACCTTGTAGCAGACTTGTTCCACGCATACTTGCGTGACTTGCAGAAGGATCGTCTCATTTATGGGTATGACCTTCCAGAAGAACAATACAAAGAGAATTCTGTAACATTTGATGCAGTAATTCAACTAACAGAGGATCGCAGTCCTAAGAAGCTCAAGATCCACGTTGGTGTTTACAAGAGTGCTTGGAAGCAGTAATGGCGAACGTCTTTCTAGTTGATTTAGAAAGCGTAGAAACAAGGTACACGGGACAGTGGAAGTCTCATGTACCTGAATTGCTACGAAAGGCAGGACACAATGTTCAAGTTATTGACGGCCCTACGGATATCCCTAGTGCTACCACTCCAGGCGCTTTTCTTAATTTTGGTGGGACTAACATTTATAAGTCTCGACAAGTTGAGCAGATGGGCCGTTTATTTTGTAACGGAGCCGTTCATCCCGGCGATCACTTTATCTTTACTGATGCTTGGCACCCAGGTATCATTAACCTAAAGTACATGAGTGAGCTGTTACAGATTCCTGTAACTATTCACGCACTATGGCATGCCGGTAGCTACGACCCGCAAGACTTCTTAGGACGTCTTATCGGTGATGCTAAGTGGGTGCGTCATGCTGAGATTAGTTTCTTCAGTGCTGTTGACCACAACTACTTTGCCACAGACTTTCACATTAAACTATTTGCAGAAGTGTTTGCAGATGGTGCAGAGTGGTGGATTAAAGAACAACTACAAACAGGTAAGATTGTACGCAGTGGCTGGCCTATGGAATACTTAGACGAAACATTGTTGCCGTTTAAGGACTTGCCCAAGGAAGACATTATTCTTTTCCCACACAGACTTGCTCCAGAAAAGCAATTAGACATATTCAAAGACTTAGCACAAGCTATGCCCGAATACAAATGGGTAGTAGCACAAGAGCAAAGTCTTACTAAAAAGGAATATCACGAATTGCTTGGACGTAGTAGGATTGTGTTTAGTGCTAACTTGCAAGAAACATTGGGCATTAGTTGTTATGAAGCTTTGTGTGTTAATGCATTTCCTATGATGCCTGACAGACTTAGCTATACCGAAATGTATCCGCAAACATTTAAGTATGATAGCAGATGGACTGAAAGTTTTGACAGCTATCTAAATTACAAAGATAGAATGATTGCGTACATTAAAGAAACGATGACTGCACTACAAGGACAAGGTCACTACGAGACTATTGTTCAAACTAAAGGCATTGTAAAACATAATTTCTTTACAGCAGAAGGAATACTTAGGAACATAAAATGATTTTTAGCAAAGTTAGAGAGCTCAAAGATAAAGGACTAAAGATTGGAATTACCTTTAGTCAATTTGACATGCTACATGCAGGTCACATAGCTATGCTAGCCGAAGCCAAAAATCATTGCGACTATTTGATTACCGGACTACAGAACAATGCACAATGGGATCGTCCAGAAAAGAACGCCCCAATCCAAAGTATTGTAGAACGGCAAATCCAATTGGCCGCTGTTCGATATGTGGACGAAATAGTTGTCTATAATACCGAACAAGACCTAATTGACCTCTTGCTTATTCTCCCAGTAGATGTTAGAATACTTGGTGTAGAGTACCGCGACAAAGACTTTACTGGACGATGGGAATGTGAATCTCGTGGCATTGAACTAGTGTTTAATAGTAGAGATCATAGTTTTAGTTCCAGTAGTCTGCGTAAGCGTGTAGCAGAAGCTGAAAATTTAAAGAACAATGTTAAATAACTGTGCTACACAACGGTAGCATTACAATTCAAATTTAACATCCGTGTAAGGAAGGATATCAATATGTCATATAACAAGACAAAAACTGACCCAGAATTAGGTCAACGTGTACATGAGCATCTAGTAGCAATGGGCGTAGAAACTCCTACGTTCCAGCACACTATGGATCGCAAAGATAAAATCGAAGCAATCGAAAAAAGTTTTTCGCACATTATGCAAGTGCTGGGCTTGGATCTTGAAGACGACAGTTTGTGCGATACGCCTAAGCGTGTGGCCAAAATGTATGTTAACGAAATCTTTTGGGGTCTGGACTACGAAGCATTTCCTAAGTGTACAACTGTAGACAATAAAATGAAGTACGATGAAATGGTCATTGAACGTAACGTCAATGTACAAAGTAATTGCGAACATCACTTTGTTGTTATCGACGGCCTGGCCTGTGTTGCTTATATTCCCAAGCAAAAGGTTCTAGGACTTAGTAAGATTAACCGTGTAGTGGAATACTTTAGCAAGCGTCCGCAGATTCAAGAACGACTAACAGAGCAAATTTATCATGCACTGCAATACATTCTTGAAACAGATGACATTGCTGTTGTAATTGATGCCCAGCACTATTGTGTTAAGAGTCGCGGTGTCGAAGACACTGGATCTAGCACAGTTACCAGTAAGCTAGGTGGTTGCTTTAAACATGAGCCTGCTGTACGCAACGAGTTCATGAACATTGTAAACAACTGCAAGAGGTAATCGTGTCCAATCCACTCGACGACTTAACACCTCTAGAGTTTGACTGGAAAGACGACGAGTGTATCATGAATGATACAATCACTATTAGTAGTACGGACCTTAGTAGTGTACTAGGTCCTGTTACTACTGGTAACATGTCTGCCAGCGGAACTATATATTCACCACCTTATGTTTCTGTTACTGGCGCACAAGGAAGTACTCTTACTACAAGTGCATATACCGTAGGAGCAGTTGGAACTAGCAGTAACTGGAATGGTACATTTTCTGTAGCTCAAGCCAAACTACAAATAGACACAGACGGTGATGAAGGTATTATCTTTAAAACCAAAGAACACACAGTTAATTGGGACAAACTTGTCGACGACATACAAATGATTAAACGTGCATTTATGACTATGTCTAACAATGAAGACCTAATGAACAAATATCCAGAAATTCGAGACATGTTGGCCGAATGGATGCTACGGGAACTGAAATGAAAAAAGTATACATAGACGATAAGATTTTAAAAAGTTATGTGTCTAACATTGCTAGACAAATTACTATTGCCAGATGGCGTCCGGACTACATTGTTGGATTAACTCGTGGCGGACTTATTCCTGCCACAATGTTAAGTCATTGGATGCAAGTGCCTATGCACACATTAAATGTTAGTTTGCGTGATGGTAGTGAACTTGGTCCTGAGTCTAACTTGTGGATGGCCGAAGATGCACTAGCAGGTAAGAATATTCTTATTGTTGACGACATTAACGACAGTGGTGCCACACTAGAATGGATCAAGAAAGATTGGCCTAGTGGGTGCTTCCCTCATGATGTAGCATGGAACGAAGTATGGAACGAAAGTGTTCGCTTTGCTGTTTTAGTTAACAACGAAGCCAGCGAGTTCAAGCGTATCGACTATGCGGCTAGTTATATTAACAAAGCAGAAGAAGATAAGTGGATCGTCTTTCCTTGGGAGAACTGGTGGGAATGATAGATAAACAAATTAAACTAAAATGTACAGACAATGGCAAGTTTATCGACGTACATGTATTAAACTATAAACCGCAATCGTGGCTAGATGTTGCGTTTAATACTGTTAAACTTAGATTGTCTTACAAAGCAAACACGAGAGTGTTTGTTGGTTCAATGCTGGGCAGAGAATTTACTATTAAAGAAGATGACTTGCCTAGTGAAAATACAGCATACAAAAGATGAACAGAGTAAACCCAGGAAGTAGATGGTCCGGCAATAACTTTGAAACATTCAAAGTGGAATTAGTCTACGAAAACCATGCAGGCGCATGGGTTACATATTCAAACGAGCGTACTGGAAAGATATACGACTGTCTTATTGATGCGTTTGTAGCAAGATTTACAGAGATAAAAAATGAGAGATGAAAAAATATTTCAAGGCATTCCCGATGACAAAGACAACAGTACAGCACCATGGGATGACTTAGTTTGGGAAGACTTTCACGTGGCAGTTTACAGAGATAGATATCCTGTAAATGTTGGCCATCTATTGTTTGTACCTAAATACAATAACGTTAGAATTTTAATCCATGCATTTGAAGATGCTATTAATCACGGTAAAGAAATGGTTAAGGGCGGAGCATGGGATGGATTTAACATTGGCTTAAACTATGGTAAGGCTAGCGGGCAAACTGTAGACTGGCCGCATGTACACCTTATTCCTCGCTATCACGGTGATTGCGAAGATCCAACAGGCGGAGTCCGAGGAGTTATCCCTGGCAAAGCCAATTACAAGAAGGCATAATATGACTAATACATTCAAACTAAACACACGTGAAGCAGTTATCACTAGCACTCCTAGTTTTAAAATGACTGTTAAGATTAATGACATCTTGCGCCCTAACAACCTTAAAGCTGTTTATTTCATTCGTGAAGAATTCAATGACAAGGGTGAAATGATTAACGATAGCACTTACGAGTTTTTTCTTAACCCGGAAGAAATGAAGTCCGTTGCTAGCTTAATGTCCAATGTCTAATATTACGCACCCATTTGTCCTTAATACCGACAAGTGGGAAATTTACCGCGAGCACTTAAAAAACTTAGACAACGAAAGTTTAATGTGCAGGTTTGGATACTGCGCCACCAAAGAAATGATTGATAGGCTAGTAGATGATTGGGCCAAAGCCGATGTTGACACTATCATTGCTGTTAAAGATTTGGCTGGTAACATCGTAGGGATTTGCCATATTGCTATCAATAATGCCAACGAAGCAGAACTAGGGTTAAGCATAGACAAACAGTATCAGCGTAAAGGTGCGGGCAGTGACTTATTGCTGTTTGCATTACGTTGGTGCCAAAATAGAAATTACAATTGGGTCTATATGCACTGTCTAAGTTACAACGACAAAATGGTTAAGTTATTGCACAAACACAATATTGGTATTGTAAGGGAAGGCCCTGACAGTACTGCCAAAATTAGTATTCCCAATCCAACCGGTGCCAGTGTTACAGCAGAATGGTTTGACAAGCAAATGGGTTTAGTTGACAGGGCGTTTATACGCAATCAGCAAATTATAGATGCTTGCAAGAAGATGTGGACTTGACTTTAATAACAAAGCATAGTACAATACACTATGGACGACCTTAAAGATTATGTAGACTTAGCCGAAGACATTAGAGCATGTCCTTGGATAGTTGAAAAGATTAAAACTAGTAAGACTTATGCACAAAATGTATATGCGGCGTTGTGCAATGTCATTTGGCGTAAGCAAACAGAATTCTTACCTGCACTATCAGGCAAAGACGAATGGAGTTGTAGCTGGCGCTGGGCAGGCGGTTTTGTTGCAGAAGTAGAAGCGCAAGGTGGTGACTATATGGATTGGTACTGCTCGGGCATCGGTAATGGTATAGGCAACGGCGATGAAACAGGCAGGCTGGGTTATGTAGCCGAAAGCGTAGTCACAGAAGAAATTGAAAACGACTTTTTAAAATTAGGATGGAAGTGGGAACATTATGAAGATCAAGGTATCTGAGAAATTTTATAGTTTACAAGGCGAAGGCCGCTTTGTAGGAGTGCCTAGTGTATTCTTGCGTACATTTGGCTGTAACTTTACTTGTAGTGGGTTTGGTTGTAAGCCTGGTGAAAAGAGTACCGAAGCAGACGACATTGCACAAGTTGTACACATGTATAACACATTTGAAGAACTGCCATTAGTTAACACTGGCTGTGACAGTTATGCTAGTTGGCATCCTGCATTTAAAGAACTAAGCCCAACATATACTACAGCCGAGCTAGTCGAACAAATGCTGGCACTTACACCCAATGGCAAGTGGATGCAGGACAATGGCAATGATGTGCATCTAGTTATCACTGGTGGCGAACCTTTGCTAGGATGGCAACGTGCTTATGAAGAACTGCTTACATTAGAAGGTATGCATGACTTGTGCAACATTACATTCGAAACTAACGGAACTCAAACACTACAACCTAAGTTTATTGACTTCTTGTTAGAGTGGGGCGATGTAGCTGGTAGAGAAATTACATTTAGCGTCAGTCCTAAACTAAGCGCCAGTGGCGAAGCATGGGAAGAAGCTATACGTCCAGAAGTTGTGCGTATGTATCAAGACTACGGCTTTACTTACTTGAAGTTTGTTGTGGAAACAGAGCAACACTTTGCAGAAGTTGATAAGGCTGTTGCACAATATAGAGCAGTTGGATTCAATGGTCCTGTGTATGTAATGCCACAAGGCGGAGTTGTTGCTCCTTACGAACAAAATAGAGTTAAGGTAGCAGACTGGGCTTGTAGCAAGGGCTATTACTTTAGTCCTCGATTGCATGTGGACCTTTGGGGAAATGGTTGGGGCAAATGACAGAAACGCATAGTAGAACCCTTGCAAGAGCAATATCTTACAGGATTGTTGCTACCTTTATTACTGCCCTTATAACTGGATTAGGTACTGCTATTGTTATACATATTATCCTTACTCTCATCCATTATGTTATGGAAAGAATTTGGCTTAACATCGATTGGGGCAAAAAACATGGAGATTGACAATAATATGTTCTTTATGTTACAATTACGGGAAGGACTTAAAAATGGCATTCATTGACAAGATTAAACGTTTCTTTAAAAAGAAAGAAGAAACAAAAAGCGAAAAAGATAAAGCCACACTAGCGGGCGAACCGTGGGTTAAAGTTGTTAAGGTAGATGTTGATCCAGAAAGTCCTAACCAGGGATACTTTGAATTAGACTGGAACGACCACTTTGTAACTATGTTAGGCCGCGCAGGCTATCAGGGCGGTACACCTGACGCTATTGTGGACCAATGGTTCAACGACTTGTGCAATAGCATTGCACGTAGTCAAATTGAAGAAGAAAAATTTATAGCTGACGCAGATGTTCTGCAAAAACGTAAAGGTTAATAATGAGTTACATTCTAGTAGATGCTAGCAATATGTTTTTCCGTGCTCGTCACGTAGTACGTGGTGACGATGCTGAAACTAAAGTAGGTATGGCATACCACATTATGTTTAACAGTATCAACAAGGTATGGCGAGACTTCCAGGGCAAGCATGTTATCTTCTGTTTCGAAGGTCGTAGCTGGCGTAAGGATGTGTATCCTGCTTACAAGGCCAATCGTGCCGCGGCTCGGGCCGCCCTAACTGAAAAAGAAGCAGAAGAAGATAAAATGTTTTGGGAAGCCTTTGACTATTTCAAAGAGTTTCTTACAAACAAAACTAACTGTACTACCCTACGTCATGAACGTTGCGAAGCTGACGACTTTATTGCTCGTTGGATTCAAACACATCCAGAGTCAGAGCATGTGATTGTTAGCAGTGACAGCGACTTTTATCAATTGCTCGGCACCAATGTAAAACAGTATAACGGTATTACCAAAGAGACTATTACTATCAATGGTATCTTTGATGACAAGGGCAAGCCTGTTATTGACAAGAAAACTAAACTGCCTAAGACTGTACCTGATCCACAATGGCTACTGTTTGAGAAGTGTATGCGTGGCGATACTAGCGACAACGTCTTCAGTGCTTATCCCGGTGTGCGTACCAAAGGTACTAAGAACAAAGTAGGTTTGCAAGAAGCTTTTGCAGACAGAAATGACAAGGGCTATAATTGGAACAATCTCATGCTTCAGCGTTGGACTGACCACGAAGGCAACGAGCATCGTGTGCGTGACAAATACGAAGAAAACAAGCATATCATTGACTTGACACAACAACCCGATGATATTAAACTTGCGTTAGATACAACTATTGCAGATAATCTGCAAAAGGAACCTAAGAAACAAGTCGGTGTAGAATTCTTGCGATTCTGCGGTAAGTGGGACTTGCAAGAAATTGCCAAGCGACCCGACGACCATGTGAGCTATTTGAATGCAAAGTACTAAAATGTTAGCCAAAACTATTATGCCCGGTAAGTTTTGGATCTTAGAAGAAAGCGGGCAAAAGATTGGTACTATTCATAACGGTGACAATGTTTTTACTCTTAGCTTTAAGGGCGGTATGAGACGTTACACTGACGTCAAGGTACTAGAAGATGAACTAGAAATTAGTTTAGGTGCTAGTGCCCAAGAAGTTAGTATTAAAAATAGCAATGACTTTGTGCTAGACTATCCCACTGCATGGCCGGAAATCTATAACAAACAAGAACAAGACGGCTTGCCTATCTTTACTAAGACAGAAAAGTCAAAGAGCTTTCATGCGGCAGGATACTATGGCATTCAATTCCCGAATGGATGGACCACCAGCTTTTGCCCCAGGCTAAATACCCTGAAAGGTTATAGCTACATTGGTCCGTTTAAAACACAAGAGGACATGACATTAGCTATTCAACGCAAGAAAAATGAAAGAAATTAACTTTGCTGTAGTAAAAAGACTCAGCGACATTGTTGAGACTGCCACACGTACACATAGCAAAGAAATACGTCTTTCCACCGCCGATGCTGTATCTTTACTGGCTGTAATTACTAATCTAAGCCTAAAAGCAGTAGAAAAACCCGTAGTAGTTACACAGACACAAGTTACAGACGGCGGTTCTTTTAGGTAATCTAAAGCCAATAAAACTTACTTTAATGGATAAATATCCATACAAGAGGAAGTTACGATGGCGAGACCGAAACCACAGATACTGTTAGATTACACTAACCCCAAGACATACAAAAGCGAACAAATACTAGAAGCAGATGCCATCTTTGCTGTATTTTACGACGGCAATCCTATCAATCTTCGCACATTAAATAGCCTTGTAAACTATCCAGGACCTAAGTACAAGAAGGTCAGCTTTAGTAATAGTGGCCATGCATTTAATTTGGCCGAACGTCTTAACAAACTTTTTAAAACTGATAAATTCCAAGTGTTCGAGTTAACACAAGGTAAGCCGCTATCAGATGAATCTAAGTGAAGTTATTACCGAAGAGATTAAAAAGTTCCACAAACTAGACAAAGTAAATCCATGGCATGTCTTTTATAACTATAACAAAGGCAATGGCACTAGATTAACCAAGCAAGGGTTTACTTTGCTTCAACCAATGTTCACCAGTTATAAAATCACACTGGACAAAGAACATAGAATAAAAAACAAACACCTAATCATTTTGGAAAGAGCCATGACCTTTCCATATTATGTAACGGGCAGTGCCATTTGGGTATTCAGTGAGCAGGATGCGTTCATGCTTAAATTGAATGGTGGCGATATTGAGCATTTAGGGCAAACGGTTGGAGTTACACTTGACTCTAATACACCTTAATGCTATACTTGCCCTATGCAAACTATCTATCTCGAAGACAAATCTAAGCATCTCCCTCCAAAGCTATTGGCCGCAGTAGGTATTGGCCTGGGCGCATGGATCGCCGGTGGTGCCGCTCGCTGTTTATTTTTAGGCAGTCCTATTAACGACATTGACGTATGGTATTCAAATGTAGGTCAGTGGTCGGAGGCCAGTAACAGAGTTAATGCTGTTAGGGTATCTAGTCCATATACAACAGAAAATGCCACTACTGTTAATATTAGTGTAGACTGGGATCCTGAAACTACATTGGGCACATATAAAAAATCAATACTTAATATTTTTAGTAGTACCACCAACAATACCCAAGAATACAAAGTACAGTTAATTAGAAAAAAGTTTTATTCTAGCCTTGAAGAAATTTTCAATGACTTTGATTTTAGTATTTGCAAAGTAGCCACAGACGGACAAGGTACATTTATCTTTGATGACTTGGCATTAGAAGACCTAGCACATAAGAGATTGCGTTGTACAAAATATGCGGCTAATGGTTTTATTACTCGCTTTATCAAGTACAACATTTACGGCTATAAAATGCCAGCAGAAGAAATTAATTCTTATTTGAATCAACCTGATTTAGACTGGACAGTTAAAGATGACAGTGCAACATATTGATGATTTTAATCAGGCCAAGATGATTAGTACATTATCTAAAAGGCCTGTTAAGGTAAATGACCAATGGATTGTATGGCACGATATTGCTATGACATATACTACTGCATTGGCTCTTGTAGGTAAATTCTCTGGTGCCACTGTAGGCACTAATAGCACCGACATTCTTTATAATGAGTATTCTGTTTTAAGAGAGCAGTTACCGGAAGTAATGCGACCCAATGAAAAGTGGACCGATAACTATTTTTATAATAGAAAACTAGACAAGGATTTTAGTAATAGCATGAACTGGTTTACTTCCATGAAAAGTCGCATTGCATGGAAGAATGAAAATGCCATGCCTACTGATTTACTCAAAGTATTCTTAGAGCAAGTATATATACAATAATGCAAGTACCGCATTATAAATTAAAATTAGATAATTTTTATTCAGAATTAAAACAGTTCTGTGTTGACACTTGGTTAAATCATACTACAAATTCCGATAAGGCAATTAATATAATAAACTTAAAAGTAGATGAATATTATCATTCTGCTATATTTTGTTTAGAAAATAATATTGCACCTACTGTGGTGGATTTAGTAGGCCATCAACATAATAGGCACTGGAGTACCACATTATTAATTGGACCAGAAAAACAATCTGGGTTTGGTGACTTTGATGAATATCTAAAATCCGAAGGTGGAAATAAAATGGTTGCGCCATATGCCATTATAGTTCCTATTGTTGGAGATGTTACTGTTAATTTCAAAGAATATAATATTAATGTTATTAATAACAAAACATATTGTTTCGATAATAACTTAATTAAAGATACCCAATTATCTTTAAAACTAGATGCTCCTTATTTGGTGCCATCAATTTATCCTGTAGATATAATGGCAGGTGACCAAGACTCATTGTATTTGATTTATAGATTTATAACCAGAGCACAATTTATTCATAATGAGTCAATGCCATTTATTCTAAAACATTTTAAATCTGTACGACTTAAACAATAGTACTACTTTTTTCGGTTGACCCGAAATCCAATTTATTGTATAATAGTTCTATCGCAAGCAAACAAGGACTAGGATGCAGTACACACTGATCACAAAGACTGGCAAAGTTTACACTTTCTACGTCAAAGCCCTTGCAGACACGTATCAACAAGCATACGGCGGTGTTGTGTTTACACAACAGGTTCTGGAAGAAACATCCAAAATTTGACAATAAATCCAATTTATTGTATAATACATACATGTTAAGCAAAAAGGAAACGACAATGACTGAATTCGAAACTAACTGCTATGGTATGTCCGTGCAAGATATCCGTGAACAGTACATGGAAAGTATTACTGCTCGTTGCTCGGGTCTGGAAATGGTTGTTATGGGCATTATGAGCGACTGCCAAGAAATGCTGGCAATGGGCGCTGGTCCTCGCTCTGTGGAATATGTGCGTAAGCAAATGAACATCGCCAAATTCATCCTCTGCGAAATGCAAGACGCCAAGCAAGCGGCTTGACCCGAAATCCAATTTATTGTATAATACTTGTATTGTAACACAAAGGAGTCCAAAATGGGTTTTGAAAAGGTTGTGCTGGATAAGGTAGCTAAAGTAATCAAAGAAGACCGCAAGGCTTCGTTTACCTGCGGTACTTTGTTTGTGGAGTGCGACGAAGCTCAGGCTCGTTCTGTGTTTCACATGCTGTCAAAATATCTTGGCGTTGGCCGAGTTCAAGTTAGCGGCCCTGTTCAGGGTGAATTTGCATACGATTTCGTTTAATCAGGAGTATACTATGGGCACTCGTTCACGCATTGCTGTCATGCACGGCGACAACTGTAAATCTGTTTATTGCCACTGGGACGGCTACCTGGAGCACAATGGTCGTATTCTGCAAGAGCACTATGATAGTGCTAAAGCCAACCACCTTGTGGCGTTGGGCGACCTTTCTAGCCTCGGTGCTAACATTGAAATCCCTGACGGCGTTGAACACTCGTTTGAAAAGCCTGCCGATGGTATCACTGTATTTTACGGCCGGGATCGTGGCGAGAGCGGCGGCGAGTTCAAAACTGACAGTACCTTTGAAGCGTTCTTTGAGCGTGTGGAAGATTGCTGTGGCGAATGGTACTACATTATGCGAGACGGTGTGTGGTATGTGGGCAACGTATATCAACGTGATACTACCTTCTACAAGAAACTTGTCCTATTATCTGATGCACTGGCCGCGGCTAAGGAGGCTGTATAATGACTAACATTGAACTGGCCCGAGGCATTCGCAATGGCATGTTTGCCGACCGTGGCACTGACCTCAACGAAGCATACAATTACGCCATGGAACTTATGATGGGCAACCCCCATGCATACACTGGCATGATGGTTGTGCTGAATACTATTAGTAACATTATTTTGGAAAATGAAAAGGAAGTTGCATGAGCACTTACGCAACAAAAGTAAACGAAGAATATCGCAAGTCGGCTAGCCATTTTGTTAGCCTACGCGAACGTCTGCAAGAAAGCCTGCAAGGAGCCAACGAGTTTGCTCTTACTGCCATGGTTAGCGAATTCAAGCGCCGCTTTAAAAAGTGGGCTAAGTTTGAAGACATGGCCTTGTGTAAAGCTATTATGGTGCCAATGGATAAGATCCTGATTGACACTACGATGCAACGGGCTGTGAACTTTTTGCACATTCTCAACATCCTTAACTCGTTTAAGGAAACAATGGTTATGGCTATTCAAGTCTATGAAGACCCTGAGAAGCCTGGCTATTACATTGCATGGGACGGGCAACACACTGCCATTGCACTATACATTCTGGCTACTAAAGTCTTTGGACAGCGTATTGCAGAGCTAATGGTGCCGGTGGTCATTTATAGTGTCAAGCAAAAGGCAGAGATTCGACGTAACTTTATTTTGCTGAATGGCGAAGCAAAGAGTATGTTGGACTTTATTGACCTGTGGCGTCAAATGATTTGCGGTGTGCTAATTGATGGTGCAGATGATCCAATTTGGGTTCTTGCGGCAGAGAAGCAAGCACACTTCGAACGTGCTGGGCTGTTTGCTACAGACAAGAAGTTTGGCGACCACGAAGAAGAAGGTGCGTTTACTTTGCTGGCAGATACTATCTGTAGCAAAAGCGACAAGACTCTCAAGCATCCAGAAGTTACTCGCATGTTCTGCGACTACTGGATTGCAATGAAGGCTTTGACTGGCCAACAACGTGCTGTTGATCCTAAGGAAGCAAGGCAGTTGTACGAGTTCTTTGACCACTGCTACACACAAGGTATCAATGTAGACGAAGATTACATTATTGAGTTTACTCAATTCTGTAAAGACTATTTTGAATGTGACTGGAACGCAAAAGGAGCATTCTGGGATAAAGTATCGCAAGCATACGAAAACTGGTATATCAAGTCTAACCCTGACGGAGACATTGACCCAAAGACTGGTGACATTAAAGTTCGCGGGTTCTCTAAGGAGTTTAGCTGTGGTGGACCGTTCTTGTTGGCTCAACTTAAGAAGTCTACTAAGTTGCAATTGCCTACTTTTGACAGCTCGTTTGTTCCTGCTAAAAAGGATTTGTGGTAATGGCTAAGTTGCGTGACCCTGATAAAGATAAGTTGAAGAGTGGCGGCGTTCTTCATGAGCAATACAAATACAAGCCTATTTGTAAGCTAACAGACTGCTGTGAATCTTTAACTATCTTTGAAGGGCCAGGCAGTGATAGCTACTGTCGTGACCATCAGCTAATGCTGGCAGAGTATGGCGGTATGGGCAAGGCGGATCGTCCACATACATTTTATCGTGATTGGGTTTGTAATGATTGCGGATATGATCCAAGGATTGATCCTGCGTTTGATGACATTGAAGACCCGTTTCACAAACTTGCATGTATGCGAGCCACACTTGAAGGCGACCATCAACATTTAAAAAGCGATGGCGGTGCAGACACAAAAGGTAATATTGTTACTAGGTGTTGCAGGTGCCATAGGATTAAAACAATGAAGAATAAGGATTACTTAGGTGCAAAAAAATCCAATGAGGCTAGTGAAGCTGAACAAGACACATAGCCTATATCATCAAGGATACACTCATGCGTTTCGGTTTAACAGTTACGGCAAGGAAGCACAGGACGTAAGTCGTGTATTTCAAGAAGTCGTTGGGCCACAATACGGTAAAATAAATTGGTGTAGTGTTCGTCAACAAAGTCGATGGACAACTAAATTTGGACATGCTCCAAGTGGTTCACCAAGACCTTACTGGATTGGATGCTATGCTGAAGACGCAATGATGGTCCAACTGGCGCTGTAATTGACAATAAATCCAATTTATTGTATAATACATCATGTGGTACAAAAACAAGTTCCTGCGCTCAGTGTACAATGCGTACATTAGTACTAATTTTACCCTCGTAGAATTAGTGGTGTTGGGACTTGTTTTTTGGTTGACAATTAAATCCATTTATTGTATAATAATGGCTTAGTAGGGAATTTATGTTACTGTTAAATCAATTCTTCCAAAACATATTGACAAGAATTCAAATTAATAGTAACATAATGGCTGTAGCATACTGCTACATTTTTTAAACTAATGACAGGAGTCATATATGTCTGATAAAACTTTCACTTACGTTGGTGTTTCTACTCTCAAGGGCAAAGTTAAAGCCCGCTTCACTAATGATGCAACCCGCATCAAAGTCCTGATGAAGAACGGTCATACGGATGTCAACTTTGTTGAGTTGCCCCGTGCAATGACTAAAGCAGAAATCCGTGCCGAGGGCCACCTCGACAAAGTCATGCCTAATGCTACTGAGGCAGAAAAAGACGCGGCTAGCGCCTAATATACAAGGGCGCAATGCCCTTGTATTTTCTGTCAGTTTACGCAAAATTGAATTGACAGAAAATACAATTAATTGTATAATACTCATATCAACAAATTTTTCAACTGCACTTTTTAGGAGCAACAAATGGCAGAGTCCCGCACAGTTAAGATTAGCGAAGCTAAAGTTATTATTCGCAAAGCCCTTCAAAAAGGCCGCCCTGTTATGGTGTGGGGCCCGCCAGGTATCGGTAAGTCCGACCTTGTTGCAGAACTTGCACAAGAAGATAACCGTCCCGTTACCGATGTTCGTTTGAACTTGTGGGAACCTACTGACATTAAAGGTATCCCTTACTACAACTCTACCGAGAACACTATGAAGTGGGCTCCGCCTGCTGAACTGCCTGTTAATGCAGATGCCAACAACTTGCTGTTCTTGGACGAACTTGTGTCTGCCGCGCCTGCTGTTCAGGCCGCCGCTTATCAACTTGTTCTGAACAAGAAGGTTGGTACTTACGAATTGCCTAAGGGTGTTGGCATTGTTGCCGCAGGTAACCGCATGTCAGACAAGGGTGTTACCTACCGTATGCCTAGTCCATTGGCTAACCGCTTCGTTCACATTGAACTCCGTGTGGACTTTGAAGATTGGCAAAAGTGGGCACTTGCAAATCGTATTGACTCGGACGTGGTTGGTTACTTGAGCTTTGCCAAAGGCGACTTGTACAACTTTGACCCTGCTCAACATGACCGTTCGTTTGCTACTCCTCGCTCTTGGGCGTTTGTTAGCGACCTGCTGGACAGTACGCTGAGCGAGTCCACTCAAACTGACATTGTTGCAGGTTGCGTTGGTGAAGGTCTTGCAATTAAGTTTATGGCACATCGTAAGATTGCTAGCAAACTGCCTAACCCTACTGACATTCTTGCAGGCAAGGTCAAGGACCTGAAGGTTAAAGAAGTGTCCGCTATGTACTCGCTGACTGCCAGCTTGTGCTACGAACTGGTTGACGCATACCACAATGCTAAGAAGGCAGGTGACCTGTCTAAATGGCATCCAATGTGCGAAAACTTTATCCAGTACATGATGGATAACTTTGAACCTGAAATGGTTATTATGGGTGCCCATACTGCACTGAAGACTCATGCATTGCCCTTCGAGCACAAGAAGTTGGCAAACTTCCCAGAGTTCTTCAAGAAGTATGCACACCTTGTTATCGATATCGGTAACTAATGGTTGCTCCTGGACGTGGCACTTCGGTGCCCGTCCTTTTTTATTTGACATTAATTCAGAATTAGTGTATAATACATATTAAATAGTTAGGAGCACTATACAATGGCTACACAATCAGAACACAAAACTTCACAGAGTTTCCCTAAGTGCAATTTGCCTTGGGAAAAGATTAAAGACCGTGTTACCAAGGCACGTGTCAAACTCTTGCTCCAACATCCTTTCTTTGGCAACCTTGCAACTCGTTTGAAGATTGTCGATGCCACCGACCGTTTGCCCACTGCGGCAGTTGACGGACGCAACCTTTTTATTAACCGCGACTTTGTTCATGCACTTAGCGATGGCGAACTTATGTTCCTTATCGGCCACGAAGTCATGCATTGTGTGTTCGAACACATGTTGCGCCGCGGTGACAGAAATCCTCAAGTGTGGAACATGGCTGGTGACTATGTTATTAACTTGATCTTGGAACGTGACAAGATTGGCGACGTTATCCGCAAGGTAGACATCCTGTTGGATCGTAAGTTTGCAGACATGACCACTGAGCAAATTTATGACAAGCTCATGGAAGATTCCGTTACTATTAAGATGCCCTTGGACGTTCACATGGACTTGACCAGTGGCGGAGAAGATGGTGACAGTGACGGCAATGGTGTCGAAGTGTTTGTTCCTGGCGGCAAGAAAATGAGCGAGGAAGAACGCAAGGCCCTGCAAGACGAAATTAAAAATGCTGTACTGCAAGCCGCGCAGGCCGCAGGTGCAGGCAAAGTCCCAGCCGCTGTTGCACGTATGATCCAAGAGCTTACTGCACCCAAGCTGAACTGGAAAGACTTGTTGCGTATTCAACTTGAAAGCATGATCCGAAACGATTATTCTTTTACTCGTCCTAGCCGTAAAGGCTGGCACACTGGTGCTGTACTGCCCGGTATGTTGCCTGGCGAAGAAGTCGAAGTACACGTTGCAGTTGACACTTCAGGTTCTATCAGCGAAGAAATGGTGCGTGAGTTCCTCAGCGAAGTTAAAGGCATTATGGATAACTACGATGCTTGGAACATTCGAGTGTGGTGTTTCGACACTGCTATTCACGCAGACGAAACGTTTAGCTCGGATAATGGCGACGACATCCGCACATACCAACCTGGTGGCGGTGGTGGCACCGACTTTATGGTTAATTGGGAATACATGAAACAACAAGACATGGAACCCAAACAACTTGTTGTCTTTACCGATGGTTACCCATACGGTGAATGGGGCGACAAGGACTTCTGTGATACCCTTTGGGTTATCAATTCTGGCAGAGACATTACTGCGCCGTTCGGAGTAACGGTACAGTATGAACATGGTTAATGAGCTGGCGCTTTACAATAAGTGCTCATGACGAGAACCATCTCAGCAATATAGTCTGGATTGCAAAAGACTATCTGGCCCTGAATGCCACAGGGCCTTTTTCCGTTTTTGTGTTAAACGGAAAGGCAGTAATCGAATTAGAAGAAGCTGAAGACAGCTTTTTACTGCAACTTAGCGCATGGAGTGAATTGTTAGAACAATCGACACAGAATCCATCAGAGCTAAATATTATAGCTAGCTTTAATAGCAACACACACTAACAAGGAGAAACAAATGGAACTTCAAATTTCCGACATTCAAGTAGCGGCTCAAATCATTGACCTAGCCGTTCAACGTGGCGCTTTCCGTGCCGCAGAAGCCAAAGCCGTAGGCGAGTGCTATGAAAAGATTAATGCGTTCTTGGGCGAAGTAGCCAAACAACAAGAAGCACAAAAAGCCGCTGAAGCAGAAGCCGCAGGATCCGCAGAGTCAGCACCAGCTGAAGCTGTCCCAGCTGATGCCAAAGTGCAATAAACGGAGACTACAATGAAATTTCTCAGACACGTGGGAGTTTTAAAAGCAACAGGTCATCGCGCACTTGTTGTTTTTAGACAAATCCCAAACGAACCAACTAACTGTTTGGTCGTTGACACAGACGCTTTACCCGACAAGTATCACGATGACTTAATGGATGCTGTTGAAACTATCACAGCCCAAGAAGCATTGGATTTTTATGAATATGCTAACCGTCAGTTCTTTAGCGATGGCACTAACATGCTAACAACCATGCACCAAAAAGGTTGGCTAATGAAAGTTAAAACTGATGCTGTTGTAATGCGCCCACGCCCAGACATTGAAATTAGTTTGTTAGACCTTAACAATCAGATTTCTGCAATGAACGGCGACGAGCCTGTTACTTCAGAAGGTGTGCTTGATAATAGTAAACTGGCATCCGACTTGCGTCGTCAAGCGAACATGTTTGACCAACAGGCCGCCGAATTGCGTAAGCAAGCGGATGAATTAGATCCACCTAAAGCTAAAAAGGCGTCTAAGAAATCTAATGTCGTTGCTTGACAAAATTTTAGAAGAAGTTAAAATAGAGCGACAACGGCAAATAGATTTGCCAGGTAGCGAATATGACCTTGTTAACGGAGTCAATGACTGGATAGCAATAGCCAGTCATTACTTAACACAAGATTGTACTCGCAAAGGTATTACACCTACCAGACAAGATTTTCACAGTAGTTTAGTTAAAGCGGCCGCAGTAATTGTAGCGGCACTAGAGTACGAAGAGAACTTAGTTCGAAAAGGTCACATAAAAGAATGACATGGCTATTAGAAAAAAAGATCGTGGCTTTGACGACATCCTTGACGATGTTGTAATGAATCAAGTACCGGCCGAGTACATTGAAGAAGTGCTAGTTCACTTAGTTACTGGACAGACTATTAGATTCACTGGAAGCGAAATAGCAAAGCTAGATAGTTTACCCGACAAGCTACAAGAAGAAGGTCTTATAGAGACCAAGGATATGGTTACTGATGTAGAGATAACCATGGACTTAACGAGAATCAAAAAACACATGAAGAAGTATGTTAGCACATTGCTAGCAAAACATTTTGAAGGCGGCGGAGATACAGATGACACTAAGAAGTGAGATTAATTTTGAAAATGACAAAAACTATGTTCCTCTATTGGATCATGGCTTTGTTGGCCTTGTTGACCATATGGGCAATGATGCGGCAGTAGTACAAGCCGCTCGTGTTAGTTATGGCGAAGGTACTAAACAAGTTAGTGACGATAGAAACTTAATTCGTTATTTGATGCGTCACAAGCATACTACACCTTTTGAAATGTGCGAAGTAAAGTTCCACATTAAGGTACCTATCTTTGTTATGCGTCAATTAGTACGCCATCGTACTGCAAGTATTAATGAATACAGCGCACGTTATAGCGTTATGACTGACGAGTTTTACATTCCCGAACTAGATCAGATTGCGCCACAGAGCACATTAAACAAGCAAGGTCGAGAAGAATTTGAAGGCTGGGATAACGCCAAGCGACAAGATTATCAACATGCGTTTATGCGTGTGTACAACAATAGCTTTAAGGACTACGAGTACTTGCTAGGTAAAGATGGCGATGGCGTTGCCCGTGAACTTAGTCGTATGGTACTACCAGTTGGCGGCTACACAGAGTTGTACTGGAAAGCCAACATGAAGAACTTCCTGCACATGATCCGCTTGCGAGCCGATCCACATGCACAGTGGGAAATCCGTGTTTTAGCTAATGCAATGTACGGACTAGTTAAAGAGCTTTTCCCTCAAGTGTGCGAGGCCTTTGAAGATTACGAACAAAGTAGTGTAACTTGCAGTCGTATGGAAGTTGACTTAATCAAGCGATTAATCAGCGATGAAAAGTGGCAAGACTTGCTAGAAGACTTCCGCGATGTTAACGGCATTGCAAAACAGTTTGGTATGGGACAACGAGAGATTCGAGAGTTCACTGACAAATGGCTGAGCAAATAATTGTCACAGACTTATGCAGAGATTCAACGTATTTGGCACTGTTCAACAAAGTAGTAGAAGAAATTCAACTAGGTGATGATGAACTAAAATCCAACTACGTTGGAATCCAGCCTAAAGACTTTGCAAGCCTCACTGTTGCTTTACGCGGTAGTGAGGTTTTAGCTTTTAGCGGAATGCAAATACAACCTGATAGATGGGGACATGGTAAGGCTAGAGTTAGTGCTAGGTTTTATATTCCTCCCAAATTCAGACATACCCATTTACAAAAGTTTGAGCCTAGCGACAGATATGTTAATAGTGCTTACCTTATTCCTAGACAGATTGCAGTAGCACGTAGTTTAAATTTAGACTGTGTGTTTATTAGCAGAGAAGATAAACGTAGAAGCTTTGGCAAGTTCATTGACTTAGTTAATGCCAATGGCGGGTACAATTTTAAAATGCACGAAACCAAGCTAGGTGTATGCGGGCCATTGCCGCCGGGATATATGCCAGCAGAGTGTTGCCAATGGGTAGCAACTATGCCACTCAAATCTGGATCTGATTTAGACTTTATCGGATACCTAAAACAACTAACATGCGAGCAATGCAATGAAGCCGAATAAAATAGCAATAACAGGGCACACCAAAGGAATTGGCAAGGCGTTATTTGATTACTACTCTGCACAAGGTATCCCAGTCGTGGGATTTAGTAGAAGCAACGGCTACGACATCAGTAAAGGTGATGACCAAGAACGTATTATAAATGAATCCGCAGACTGCGACTTGTTTATAAACAATGCTTACTTTAGATATGCCCAGGTAGATTTACTACAACGTTGGTATGGATTCCATCAAAAGAAACCTACATACATGATTGTTAATATGAGTAGCTTGGCCGGAGATGCTTGTATGCACTTGGGTAAAGTTTATCCTTACGGACTACACAAAAAAGCATTAGACGATGCTGGATATCAAATGAACATGGCGGCTGGGTGCAAATGTAAGATTATTAACATTAAGCCTGGACATATTAAAACAGACTTTCTGACAGATACTAGTACATATACATACGCACAAATACGTCAACCCAACAGTATTATGTCAGTGGACCAACTAGTTAAGGTAGTGGCGTTTGCTGTCGATATCGCCGACGAAAAAAGTTACATAAGTAATGTAACATACAAAGGCGATACGAGTACGATATGACGGATACACTAGATGTACAAAAATTAGACATTAAGTTTGATAGTATTAAATTAAAGCGCGAGCTTGAATTACTGTATCGCTTGTATCCTTTTCACAAGGATGCAAATCAAATTGCCTTAAGTCATAGTGGCAAATTTAGTACTATCAAAGAGCAAATGTATGACGGTGTCGGTAGTTTGTATGATAGACAAAACAATGTCGAGCTTGATCAGGAAGAAAATTACACTCACATATCATCTTACGTAAAAGGACGTTACTGGGAAGAAGTAATTAATCAAGTACAAGCAATTAGTCCTTTACCGTTAGGTAGGATTAGATTAATGTTGCTTAAACCAAAAACCTGTTACAGTTGGCACAAGGATAGCGATGCTGTTAGATATCATATTCCTATCAGCACTAATCCCAACAACTTTATTGCCACAGAAAAAGGTTTGTACAGAATGGAAGAGGAGGGTAGACTATATACATTAGTAAGCACAGTTTGGCATACAGCATTGAACGCAAGTTTTAAGCCAAGAGTGCATCTTGTATTTTCTACATATAACAAATGATATTTTTTGATCACTTAGCATCTAACTTAGATACCAGTGCCGCTTTAGAAGAAGTGTTTGCACACAACGACTGGTTTGCGTCACATACTAAAGTAAAAGCTATAAGTCCTGCACTAGAAGAAGTTGAAAGTATTCACTTACGCATACACCCTCAGGCAGAAGTTATTAGTAGAGCACAAGGCCAACATTGGGACGCTAAAGACTTAGCCGACCAACATGCCATCAGTATAGCAGATACCGAACGGTACAGTCAGCTTCCAGAAGTGAGAAAACTAATAGAACATGCATTAACTATGATCCCTGCAGGTCGGCTGGGTAGAGCGTATATATCAAAATTAGTCCCAGGCGGAAAAATTTATCCGCATGTGGATCCAGGATTGTACTTTGCCATACATAACAGGTACCACATAGTTCTGAAAACTAACCCTGATGTAGAGTTCATCACAGAAACAGAAAGTATCAAATGCAATGTGGGAGACTTGTGGCGATTTAATAACAGAGCTAAACACTGGGGAGAAAATAAAGGAACTACCGATAGGATTCACATTATCTTCGATGTGGCGCATAACCCTAGATTTTACGATTACTAATATGATAAAGCATACCCCTATTACTAAAGATGTTGGTAGTATTGTTGAAGGTACATTTGATGAACTTATGGCCCTAGATGATATAGAACTCCGAGACTTAATTTACAGGCGCAAAGCTCTAGTGTTTAAAAACATAGACGTTAGTGCCGACCAAATGGCCGCGTTTAGCAAAAAGTTCGGAAGGCCGTGGACTGCCGACATGTATCAAACGCATACCAAAGAGCACTTCAAGGTGGCAAACAACGGCGTTGCATATACAGAGTACGATGATAAAAGCTACCCTAGGCTGTATAAAAGTCTAACATGGCACTGCGACATTGCCAACGAAAGGGGACTAGAACCTTTCCCATTTAGATTACTGTACTGCAAAGACTTGCCTACTAAAATGGTTGGCGGTAGTACCGATGTTGCTGACTTAGGTATCATACGTCGCGAGTGGGCAGAAAAAGATCCTCATGACATTAACTTAGACAATTTAAAGTTCTTGTATAACAGTTGGCAGAAGAATTTTACTAACCAAAAATGGTATCCTGCATTGGATAAACATCCATGGACAGGCGAAGAGTTTATTAGATACAATGCGTTTGGTAATGACGGTGCGTGGATATTACGCACAGTTATACAACGTAATGAAGGCGAACTACGACTAACTAACGAGTTCATGAGAGAGTTAAGCACAAGTCAAATCGAAGCCACAGACTTCCTAGAACACAAATGGGAAATAGGCGATGTGCTAGTATTTGACAATTGGGCAACGATACACAGACGGGGAGATATGGAAATCTTAGAAGGCAGTGAAGGACGAAGAAGTTTTATTCGTATCAGCATTGACCACGAATTTGATAAGATGCCTCCATACCAAGCATGATACAATATACAGAAAACAATCACTTCCACTGGACATACGATAACGTACCTTTTGCGCTACGTAAGAATCCTTACAGCACATTTAAAATGCATTGGGGTAAGCCGAGTCGACCAGTGGGTAACTTTAAAGACGAAAGCCTAAACGTTTGCCGTATGCTGGCAGACAAGTACCCTAATCAAAAATTTAATGTATTCTTTAGTGGTGGCATTGACAGTGAACTTGTACTACAGGCTTTCCTATGGGCAGGGTTACGCGAACGTACTAAGGCTACAATCATTCGTTTTAAAGACGGATACAACGACCATGACATCAAGTATGCCATAGACTTTTGCAACTATCACAACGTTCCTTATAAGATACTTGAACTTGATATTGTAGAGTTTTATCGTAGCAAAGAGTACATACCGATTGGTATGAAGTATCAAAGTATTCAGCTAGCACAAATACAATGCTTGTGGGCGCTGGATAAAATACAAGACGATATCCCTGTGCTAGGCACCGGAGAAGTATTCTTTGAAAAGATTTTCAATTGGAACTCTTGGATGAGCGATGAGCCGAAGAAGGAATACAATTGGGTTTATTATGTTCGGGAAAACAATGACCTGAGTGTACCGAAATACAGTGTACTCAATCAACGTCCTGTTATCAGTGAGTTCTTTAGTTACACTCCCGAAATTATGAAAGCCTATGTCAACGACAGTATTGTCCAAGATTTATTAGCAGACAAGTTACCGGGTAAATTGAGTATTGCAAGTAGCAAGTATTCCATATATAATAAGTACTTCTTCTTGAAACCTCGAAAGAAGTATCATGGATACGAAACGCTGAAACTGCTTAATGTACAAGCACAGCAAGAAATGTTACAGTATATTCCCTATAATGACCATAGGTTTGAAATGCTGGCCGCAGACTTTATTAAGACACTAGAATGAAAATTGTAAAATTAGATTTAAGTTACTTTGACCAAATCGACGAAATACAGCAAGACTACAATACCTTTGCCGGCGTTGATGTAGCATCTGTGCCTTACTACAGAGCAGACATGGCTATGAGTCGACACAACAATCTTGCCAACCTGTACTTAGGCGAAGATAACCCGCAGTTTATGATGTGGGGTTACATTGACGAAACTAACAATAACAAATTGTATGCGGCCATGACCCAGTATTTTAATCCCGACGTTAATATGTGGTACATACAAAAGGCTATTACACGCAGAACAGAACGTGTGCCTAGCTTGGGCAATCGCAATGGCCTAGTAGAAGTTATGCAACATGCCATTGACTTTGCAGAAAAGCGCGATTGTTTCCAGTACATTATGGCTTACCCTAAACGCTACTATATGGCACACAAGCGTATATGGCCCAAGTATGTCAAGCAAAGGCAAGAACGCTACGACAGTGTAGTTATGAACGTTATTCCTGCTAATACTCGGCCGCAGTTCTTGGACCAATGGATGTGGTTAATGAACAGCGCACTTTGGCCTACTGACTTAGTTGTAACTATGCAATACCTGCGCCCTGAATTCCGCAAAGAGATAGAATAATAAATACGCATATGAAAACTACCGGACACAGCATTAAATTATTTTGGCCTGTTCATATTGCGGCGTTAGCTGGCGCTTTTGCTTTGGCAATGTGGGGCGACTTATCCTACCTTTGGTTTTGGCCAGTGGGGTGGATCCTAATTAGCGGCCTAGGTAGTGCTATTGGTTTACACCGTGTGCTAAGTCATAAGTGTATTCCAGAGATGAGTGCGTTTACCAAAAAGGTACTTACATTGCTAGGCTGTATGGCCGGACAAGGTAGTCCTATTTTCTGGGTAGCGTTACACAGAGGCTATCATCATAGCCATTCAGACAAACCAAGAGACATACACAGTCCTATTCATGGCAAGTTCCATGCTTACCTTAGCTGGAGTTGGAAAATTACACCAACTGATGTTAACTTGAAATACGCCGTAGACTTACTGCGCGACGAATTCCAAGTATGGGTACATACTAACTACTATAAGATAGTATGGGGTGTTATCATTGCTACTGCATTAATCAACTGGCAACTTGCTGTTGGTTTAATTTTACTACCAATGATTACCGGCATTCACCAAGAGGCTTGCGTTAACTTATTCTGCCACTGGCCTGGTCTTGGATATAGGAATCATGAAATCAACGACAATAGCAATAACGTTCCGCTATTAGGTTACTTTGCTTGGGGACAAGGTTGGCACAACAACCACCACAAGCATCCTGCTAACTTCAACTTTGGAGAGAAGTGGTGGGAGTTTGACCCGTGTATGATTTTCTTACCTATACTTAAAAGACTTTAATGACAGCAGACATTGTAATTTTCACGGAGTTCACTAGCACTACGGTTTTTCAGCGCCTACTAGGCGCTTATCGCATTGCCACAGAACTTCGCAAACACGGCTATACTGTACAAGTAGTCGACTACTTAACCGAATGGAACTTAGACGAGCTTAAACAAATTGTAGATAAGTTTGTTGGACCTAACACATTGTTTGTTGGATTCAGCAGTACACTATATGCTATCAGGGACCAAGCACTAAGCGATAAAAGCAGGCCCAATCACTATCGAAGAGAACTACGCTACACTGAAGACTTTCCTTTCAAGCCCGAAGTTAGTCATGCATTTATCACGCATATCAAACAAGTTAACCCCAAGACAAAAATTGTATTAGGCGGACAACGTAGCCAGTACAAAAACAGTAAGCTAGTAGATTGTTTTATCCATGGTTATGCGGATCATACTACTGTAGAGTATACTCACTTCTTAGCAGGCAAGCCTTACGACGAAACAGTACTGCAAATGAAACCAATCAACGAACATCAAATTGAAATTGATTGGATTAAAGATCCTGAATGGAATTTTCAAACTAGCCAAGTACTGTGGCAAGACAACGACTTGATTTACGAAAACGAAGTACTACCTATCGAGATTAGCAGGGGCTGTATCTTCCGTTGCGACTTTTGCAGTTTCCCTATGAACGGCAAGGACAAGTTTGATTACATCAAGGACAGCGGACCACTAAAAGAAGAATTCATACGTAACTACGAAAAGTGGGGAATTACTAACTATATCTTTGCCGATGACACTTACAATGACAGCATTTACAAAGTAGAAAAGCTCTACAATGAAGTGTTTTCACAACTGCCTTTTAAAATACAGTTCAGTGCATACTTGCGTCATGACTTAATTCATGCTAACAGAGACATGGCGCCATTGTTAAAAGAAAGTGGCATGAAGACTTGTGTGTTTGGTTTAGAAAGTTTAAACCACAAAAGCGCACTAGCCATTGGTAAAGGCCTGCATCCAGAGAAAAGCAAAGAACTGCTACATTGGCTAAGAGACGAAGCATGGGGCAAAGACATTACTATGAGCAGTGGTTTCATTGTAGGCTTGCCGCACGAAACAGAAGAAACATTCCGTGAATGGATGAAGTGGGTAGAGGACGAGAACTGTCCTTTGGATGGCTATACTGTAGAACCCCTGGGCTTTAACATTAACGAAAAGAAAATTTGGCCTAGCAAGTTCGAAGCTAATCCAGAATCATACGGCTACAACATTGTTAACAAAGGTGTAGCTAATAATAGCTTCTTCCGTTGGAGCATGTGGAGTAATCCACATATGACATTACCTAAGGCATGGGCTATTGCTGACGAATATATCATGCGTGGATATCGTAGCGGACGTATTAAGCCTGCCGGATTCTTCCAGTTCATGTGGATGAATGGCACGGGACTAACTGCTGACGACTTAGCTGGAATGAGTGTTAGGAATGTTAGCGCAGACTTTTTAAAAGACAAGAAGGCCGAATGGTTCCAGCTTTATAAGAACAGACTTTTTAATTTATAAGAGAGACAGACATGTGGGTACACATATTAACTACTAGCCTTAATAGGGTATTGCTTTCAACTCCTGACAAAAAACATCTTTACTTTGTTAACGAATGTTTTTTCGATACACACGTATACACAGGAGACTTAGACAAGAGCTTAGAAGCACAGTTCAAAACCAATCCCAGCGATTTTATATTACGCGGATCAAAGATTGTTTATAGTCCAGGCGAGAACATAGATGACTTGCGTAAGTTTGTAGAATACAAACTGTGGAGCTACTATGATATCTTAACTAAAATTAACTTAGCTAGGGTCAAAGAAATAGAAATTTGTGCCGGGCAAGCAGAAGTATATAAAATGAAGTACGACCAAGCTGTACTTTTACGCAATGCAGGCTACGATCCTAGTAAGCTAAGTGCTAATGTACAAATGGTTTTAGATTATGCAGAACTAGACAATTGCACAGTCGAGCAGGCCGCAGACCAAATCATCTTGCAATATACCATGCACCTTGAAATGATGTCTAAGACTGAATGGTTTAGAATTAAGTACATGCGATTACTCAAAGATGCACGAACTGCCGCAGAAGTCAAGCAAGTTATGGATAGCCTGCACAAAGAAACATTCCTAAACATTTTACTATGAGCTCACTAATTTATTACAACCAACTAGACTTGTACAAGCCTGAATGGTGCAAGGAACATCCTGAACTAAACAAGTACAGCGTATTCAGTAAGGCATTTAACAGCGGCATTAGCTTGGTAGATAGAACCAATACTATTAAGTTTCCAGTCAACTTAGTTAACAGACACCCAATGCCAAAGGTTAGGCCATTCACTCACACGTTTGAAGAGTTATGCTTTTTAACATGGCAAAAGATTGAACAACATATTAGGACCACACAGTTACGTCCTGTTATCATGTACAGCGGTGGCATCGATAGTACATTAATTGTTAACCTAATTCACACACATGCTAGTAAAGAATTTAAAGAGCGAGTGCTAATTATTCTTAACAGTAACAGTATACAAGAAAACCCTGTACTGTATGAAACTGTTATCAAGCGTAATTATAAAACAGAAAGTTCAAACAGTTTTGAAAATTACTTCAATGGCTTTAACTATGTTATCACCGGAGAGTTTGCTGACAACGTATTTGGTAGTTTGACGTTAAAGTCTAGCATTGATTTCTTTGGAACCGAATCTGTTATCAACAGCAACTACAAAGTCTTTGCCTTTGACTTCTTTAATGCAAAGATTGGCAACGAAGAAAGAACAAAGTGGTTCCTGGATCAAATGGAAATGCTTATTAAGAATTGTCCATGGGAAATTAAAACATGGAGCGATTACTTATGGTATCAGAACTTTGCTATGAAGTGGCAAGCTGTTGAATTCCGCATCATGAGCCACAAGAACGATAGTTTACAAGTAGACGATGCATGGCTACAACGTCATGTATGTCACTTCTGGGCTAGCGAAGAATGGCAACAATGGAGTTTGAACAATCCTAATAACAAGATTAAAGACACATGGGTAAGTTATAAGTTCCCTGCTAAGGAATTGATTTTTAAACTGTCCAAGGATCAAGAATATCTAGCCCGCAAAACTAAGTTTCCTAGTTTACCAGGTGTGTTTAGATATCGCAGAGTGCATAACTTTATTACGGATAAGTTTGAGTTTGTTGACAACATCAATATCAAGGACTACTTATGTTAAGGGGATATGCTCACAAGTTAACAGAAGCAGACTTGCCTCGCATACTTGAAATATATGAAACTAGGCAGTCGAATCTTAAAGTTAAAATTAGCACTGCCATAGACCAATACTTTAGAAAAGGCTTTGAGATTGCTTGCCAAAACAAACTAGGGCATAGTGCATGGGGTTACAAAAACAAAGAAGGTAAGTTAGTGATGTTTGCTACCCGTAGCTTTTGGTCAAGTATGCCTTATTCTACTGTGGGTAACTTGTTTATCGACGCCAACGATAGTTTCTTTGGTCCGTCGATTGAAGGCATCATTACTACAAACTATTTCTTAAACGACATATTCGTAGATGCTACTATAAATCACAGTCGCCATGTACATTATATGGTCAGGGACTATCATAATACTGTTACTGCCCTTAAGGTCGCACACAAACTAAAAGCCGAACAACGCAATACACTTTTCGACTGTAATCTAGTAGAAGTCATTGCCCCTTACAATAGAGCAAAGTATGAATTTGGTAGCAACATACTGGGTATTCTAGAGGGCAGGAATCCGCAACCCGTTGTTATCCGTAGCTACACACTGAAACCAGAGCTTAATCCTGACATAACTTGCATTAAGAATCACAAATTTCTAGTAAACTAAATAAAATAACAGGAGATAACTATGAGTATCAAAGTCATTACTATTATGAAGCGTCCAACCCCAGACGTTGAGTTCTTTTTTGCTGAGTATCGCGACCATCCTATTATGGAACAAATGCGTTTAAGGGCACTAGAACACGCAGGATTTGTTGGCACTAAGGTAGAAGTTAGCGAAGACCGTTTAACAGGCACTGTAACATTAGAATTTACTAACGATAACGATTTGCGAGATTTCGTTAATGCTAACGAAGAACTAATGATCCAGCGCGGTATGTTGATGGACGAATGGTGTACTACCAACAACTGTCAATTTGACGTTTACATTGGTTAACGCTTGACCCCAACAATCATAAATCTATGCCAGCCAGCATAAGATATAGTACCCGAATAGGCAATGTCAATATCCTGGCATTGCCTTTTAAATTCATCTAAAGTTTCTACACAGTTTACATGATCCTGCATTTCAAACATGTTGTTTGTTTGCAGTAACACTAGCTTGCCCGCAGGTATCATATCTAGCCAGGCCTGAAAGTTAGGGATATGTTCGCAAATTGTATTGATAACTGTATCTGGCACAGAATAATCTAATGTGTAGATATCCTGATTCACTGCCGCATACTTGTTAGAACTTGCTAAGTCTAGATTTAGTATCATGCCGGCCTTGTTGGCAACATCGTCGATATCATAACTAGTAATCTTCGTAGCAGTTTTAGATACATCATGTATGATACGTGCTAATGTTCCTATCCAGCCGCCACACATATACACATGTCCTAAGTCGTGGTCTTTTAGTGTGTTTGCGGCCCATACTTTGCTTTGCATTTGAAAGCGGCTTAGTCCATCTCGCCAGTTTACTTCCGGAAACTCTTTAACTGCTGTACGTAGATTACTAATAAACTTAGCGTCTACTGCATGGCATGTTAAAAACAAATCCATTAATACATCAACATCTGTATCGTTATTATCAAGCCTATCTACTGCGGCCTGCATCTTAGTACGCAACATATAAGGCACACCGTCAATGATGGCATTTTTGTTGTCGGCGCTTTTATGATGCACGTAATTGTATATGGCTCTAAACAGCCTAGGATTAGTTTGTACTTTAATGTACTCGTCTAGTCCGTATAATAAGTCTTTACTCTGTAGTAACATAATTCAACCATTGTTCATGTAACCACTCATAGTCATTAATTTTATCAATGAGAGTGGGATGATGTCTTACCCATTCGCGGCCAGCAATTGCACCTTCAACTGCTCTGTTGCCGTATGGCGCACCTAAATCAACGGTACACCATGTTTCCAAACGTTTGTCTGTTTCAGCATCTACTTGATTCTTAATCAGTTTACTTGCCAACTTAGCCGCTTCCCTGAAGCCACTGCGCCAGGCTGTTTCTGGATCGCAGTTAAATTCGGTTGAACCTATTGTGCGAGGTAATACTTTAAACTTTGCACCAATACTAGTGGCCAAGTCAATCTTCCATTCCTTGGCATCCTTTAGTAATTGTCGGGGGAATAGTTTTACACCGCCGTAGCCATATACTAATCCGTTAACAGGGTTTCTAACATGCCATACATATACTGTATCTCTGTCATGCGACTTAGGGTACAAGTCAAACGCAAAGCTACCTTCAATAACGCAATCAGCATCTATTAGATAAAACATTTCTGTAGTAGCTACATCTGCCGCGGCTTTGTGAGCTTCAAGAATACCTTTTACTCCGTTGACTCTGTGTAACTTATTTTTGTTGTGTACTAGCTTTTCTAGTTTGGCAAAGTTGGTATCCGCATAAGGTTCATTGTTGCTTAAAAATACAATGTCAAATTCTTCTTCTGTACATCCGTGTTCAAAGCATTTAACTGCGGACTTGCGTAGCTTGTCTGTTAGCGTAACTCCAGCAGGAACAAGATAACATCCATCCCAGTCAGTTATGCGGCCTGTCTTGGGATTAGTCATTGTAAACACATGCACCTTAGACTCATTGCCTCTGGCTGGCATAAACTTTCTATTCCATTGAGGTACTGGTAAGCAGTCTTTGTCAAAGTGCCAATACAGTTTAGTATCTCCTGGGCCAATACTCCATTCTGTCATAAAGGGTCTTGCATACCCATGCTCTTTATAACCTGTTGTCTTTTCTGTAAAGGAAATCTTAACACCGTACTTTTTGTCAGTGCCTTCGCAATACCAAACATGCAGGAACTGTAAACTATCATAGCTAGGCACAAACTTGTCAACAACATTGTTCCAGTCGTATAACTGAAAGTCTGGATTTACTATAACTTTGGGTGTTAGATTTAAACTAAGGTAACCCATGTCTAGTTCTCCTTTGCAGGATTCAGTAGGCGTTAACCTAACTGCCCAAATGCGTTCGCCAGGCGGAGTGTAGCTAGAATCCAAGTACCATGTATGTACTAAGTTCATTTTGTCTGCTAAAGGCTTGTAGTCAAAGTTGAACTCACTGAACTTGATATTTTCGAATAATGGATTTACTTCCCATTTCATATCTTTGTAAAAGTTGTTTACTTCCAGTGTGCCTTCGACTACAGTGCCGACAAATGTTTCCGGTTCTAAACTATATGCCCACACATTGTAATTTGGTAAGTTAACGTCGCCGGACAAATTCCAAACGTGTCTGTATTTTCCCTGACTGTAATGAAACTTATTAGTCGCGTTTATGCCTACATATATGCTGTCAGGCAACATGGGATTTTTAACTAGTTTAAAGACATTTTTTGCTGTTTTGTCTACAACTTTCATACCTTGTGTGTCGGAAACATACGCGATTCTAACGGCTTCTATGTCTTGTCCTTCTGTTGTTTCTGTGTCAAACAACCAAACATGCTCGTATTTTAAATCGTAAGTAGGCGGCAAGTAATCCAACATTGCTTGTGCATTGCCATTGTAATATGTGCTTACTGTTACTCTGCGCTTTGGTTCAACTAGATATTGCACATAGCCGTTATCCCATTTAGCAGGAATCAATTTGGCTAGCCAAAAACTTCTGTCTTGCCAAACCCACATGTGTAGATTCTTAGACTCGTAGCCAACAGGAACAAAGTTCCAATCAAAGTTTTCAAATACTTCCAAGTCCTGTATTTCACCGTTAACAAACCATGTTGTTTTACCATTACACATATCTGCAAGCTCTGCATCTGTGTACGGCTTGTTGACAAATATTACGTCGAACTTAGATGTTAGGGTAATGTTGTTTAAATCTATCATATAACCAATCAAAGTCGTTAATTAATTTCAGTGCGTCTACGTTATCTTTATTTTCGATGCCGTAGGCTTTGCCTGCTTGTGCGCCTGCAATAGCGTAAGATCCGTATTGTGCATCTGCTCCCACTGCACACCAAGCATTAAGTCTAGCAGTAGTAACAGTATCATCACTAATTATACCGCTGGCCAGTTTAGTACACTCTCTAAAAGCACTACGCCATGTACTATAAGGATCAGTATTAAATGCGGTAACGTTGCTTATGTCGGGCCTACTTACAAACTCTGCGCCCATGCTGGTTGCCAAGTCCACACGCCAATCTGTAACTGCTAGCAATAAGTCTTTGCGAAATAGCTTTACGCCGCCATAGCCATATACTAATCCGTTTATAGGATTTCTACTGTGCCAACAAAACACACAATCAGTAGCAGGTATTCTTCCGTATATTAATTCTTTTTTAGTGGGTGTGTAACTAAAATCAAATTCATCAACGATATAAGCATCTGCATCAACGATGTAAAAGTTGTTGGTCATACTTTTACGTGCCGCGGCTTGGTGTGCGTTTAATATTCCTTTAACGCCGTGTACACGTTTTGCATGTGGAGCAACTTCTAATAACCTTTTGTAGTTGTCGTCTGCATATTGCTCATTGTAACTTAAAAAGATTACATCAAGCATTTCTGCACTCCTTGAGGAATGGAATAAGCTCGGGGAAAGTTACTTTAAAGTTTGTGCCGCGGCGCCTGTCGTGCTCTTCAATGAACAATGCAAAACTTCTACGGTTCTTACGCAACTGTTCTTCACTTAGTTTATGGTTAGCAAGTAAATGCTGTATGCGTTCGGCCGCATGTAGTTCGTGCTGATAAAATCCAAAGTGATCCGGCTGTTTATGGCCGTGACCTAGGTTTTCTTTAATGTAGTCTACACATTCGTTAAAGCTGGCTTTCATACTGTCAGTGGCAATCAGGCTACTTAAAAATTCAGGGTGACGCAGGTACGGAAAGTCCACGTACAACGGATGCTTACGTGTGTCTGTACGTAAGATGTTTCTGTCGTTTTTAATCGCGGCAACATCTTCTAAGAAGTACTTAAACATGTTCAAACTCATTACGTTAAATGTAACCATGATTGTAACACTGATATCCGGACATTCATTGATAATGCGCTGTACATTTTTATACCATTGCTTATAGTCCATACCATTACGTATGTACTCGGCTTGTGGCCCAAATGTATCTGCACTAGTATAGATGTGTAGTTTCTTTACTGACTTGCTGGCAGTAATTCTATTCATCTGTGCTATTGTTTTGTCAATAATGCTGTCGGGCAAGCACAAGTTAGTATTGATGGCAAAGTTTAAATTAGGGTTAGGGTTGGCTTCGATATAATCCAACGTTCTAAATGTATTCTTATTCATCAGCGGCTCACCGCCTGTGATCCTAAATGTATGCAAGTTAGGATACAGTTCAGGCCACCAAGCCCACCAAGCATCCACATAGGGGTTGTCTTCCCTGTCAGGAATTGGCATCCTGTCCAGTTCTTTAAGACGCTGTACGTTATTGAATACTGTATGTTCTAAGTTATACGGGCCGTACTTAACTGACTCTTCCATCCACTTACTGCTAATGTCAGGACTGCAATAACTACATTTAAAGTTACAACCGTTACCAAAGCTAACTTCTACATAGCTAGGTATTGTGTTATCGTCCCACGGTGCATTAACAATCTTATGCATATAAGGATAACTCCACTCTTCGGCAGTTTTCAATATCCTATCGCTAAAATGTGTGCCTTCAGTATCTTCAACTCTCCAGCAGTAGTCGCACTCACGCGGGCGTTCGCCGTTAAGCATTTTTGCACGTAAGTTCTTTTTATAAGAAGTATTGTGCAAGGCGCTGGGATTGGTTTTTATTTCTTCCAATGGAATCTTATGTTGCATTGGATGGTGACAACTATGTGTCATGCCTGTTTGCAAGTGTATAGTTACTTGCGTCCATTTAGCCGCACAGAAGCTAGGACTTACATTGTCAATAACTTGCTTAATGTGTCCCAGTCTCTGATTGAAATAACTGTAATCACTCATTGTCTGAGCCCACGCCTTTTAATACTGCATCTTCCCTAATCATAGGTCCTAGTCTATTTGGGTTAACATAAGTTGCTTTAAACATTCTACTAGCATCTTCATTTAAGTCTGCTAACTCTAGGCCTAGTTCTTGTTTAAGTATAGATCCTAAACGTTCTGTTTCTTCTTGTAGCTTACTAGTACTCCAGCTGTAGCCGCTACGTGGACAAGATTTGTCATTGCCAGAGAATTTAGGTGCAACTTCTTTGGCCCAAAATTCGTCATGCCACTCAAAGTCTCTGACATTGACAAAATCAAACTCGTCTCGCTTCATGTTTGTTAAGTAGCATCCGAGACGAGTACCGTATATTGCCCATTCCCCGTTAGGTACATCTGCACCAACACTAGCCCATACTAGTAGTCGCTGATAGTTTTTGTAATGTACGGCTTGTTTAAATTTGCGTGGGTCTACTGTAACACCTCGCTCAAGTCCTAGCTTAACACCTTCGCGGAATCCTGCGCGATATGCTTGATAAGGAGTTGCGTTATTAAGAACATCACTGTAGACGTTATTCATTTGAACATAGTTAATGTTCCAGCAAAAGTCAACTTGGCTTTCTGGAGTGTCTGATGCTTCATGGCTTTTCATTTGTTCTACTACATGCTTGGGCCAACATTTAATTCCGCCGTTGCCGTATACTAATCCGTTAACAACGTTCTTTCCTGCCCAGCTAATAACATCACTGCGGTCAACTTTACGCATGTCGATTTGAATGTTCATAAAATCGTCTCTTACAATGTTGTCAGCATCAATTGTAATGAATCTTTCTGTGTTGCATAATGCGGCCGCGGCCTTATGGCAAGCATCGCTACCCTTGACGCCGTGACTACGTTGTGCCCATGGTATCTTCGTCAGTAAGTCTGCATAATTCTCATCAGCATTAGGTTCATCGTAGCTCATAAACACTACGTCAAATTCTGTAATAGGTACTATCATTCTATGGTCCAGTGTATTCTTAAATTTGTGTTGTCAAATATAATATCTAAATTATCTATAGGACGAACATAATCAATTGTGTACGTCTTGCCGTTGGCAACTTCAGCAGGAGGGATACCAAACGTTCCGTAATATTTGCTAGGGTCGTTGTCCTTAATCATATGCACGGCCAAGGGTTCGTAAAACCTAACCTTGTTTGGATCTTTTATGTTGCTAGTAATGATAACACCTTTGCTGGTAAATTGCAACCGCAAGTGACAGTCGGTAGACTCGGACTCATGGCCAGTATTAATTGAGTAGATACAACCATCTGCAATTGGTGTAACAAATTGCTTGGCTTGCCAACTCCATGAATACGAATGGAAGAATCGTTTGGTCCATACAATCATTCGATTTAGCTTTTCTTCAGATAACCAATCTAGCTTAAAGTTTAATCGATTGTTTAGTAACTCGTTTGGGTCGCAAACAATTGTTTCGTATATGGTATTAGGGTCGTATTTGTCCACTAGATAAAATACAATGTCATCTTCCGTTTGTACATATATACGTTCTGTCCTGACTGCTTTTAATAAGTTTTCCAATGCAGAACGGTTGACGGCTATTTCTAGTCGCTTAGTGTTAAGGTGGAAATTTAAGTTAACTTGATCTTCATAGTCCGCTTCAACTTTGAATGGAATACCGTATAAGTTGTCGTTGTTAGAATGTAACTTTCGCAAGAAAGTGTCTTTCTTAAAAAGACCTTTTGTGTCTTGCTCTTTATCAAATGCAACAATGTAGTCGTTTTCACTTGATGCAGAATCTAATATACTTTGAATGTAAGTATTATTTTCAGGCACAACAATGTACTCGCCTTGTTCTTGTAAGCGAGTTTGTATCTTGTCTATGGCACCGTTCTCTGGATTGTAATACACATAGTATTCAACCACAGGGGCTTCGCCTACTTCAAAGAACGCCGAGAACTCTTTTAAACTGTCATGCATATACAGTCAACATCCTATCGTAGATATCATCAGTTAGCCAATTCTTGCCATAGTGCCATATACCTGCTTGAATATAGTTTTCGACTTTTACTTGACGGTTATCCATGACCCAAGCATTAAGAAATTTGAACCAGTCTAAATTTGCCCATGCCAGGCTGGCAGTATTTTCTTCTTGCTTGCTCATTGTGCTTAGTGTAAAGCCTCTGGCAATAGTAGTGTCGCTGAGCTTGCTGGCCAAACATAATGCCACATTAAACTTTAATCCTAACTTGTCATCTATGCTGTAGTCTTTAAGGAATTGGTCTTTAAACGTGCGCCAGAATGTAATAATCCTATGTGTTAGTTTTGTTAGTTCCATTACATCATCAGACTTTTTATAAAGTATGGCGTTACTCCAAACATCTACTAGATTGTTTTTAACAATCATCTTACGTTGTTCGTATAGTTGTCTAGTTATAGGACTGCCTTTAAAATCTAATAGCTGGTCATTCATAACAATGTCATGGTAGTCTAGCAATAGGAATACATCTGCAATGTCTGTAAGTATTAGAGTATCACTATACAGAAACAACGTATTGTCATATGGGCTTCTTGTTAGTGTATCAATTAGGCCGCGCTCAACGCTATCAACTTTATCCAATAAGCATACTGTGTCAAAGTATTCTTTGTATGCGTCAACTAATTGTTCGCATTGTGGAGGTATGGCAATAGTGACTGGCAAGCCGCTATTCTTCTTAGCGGTTACTGCTAACAATACTGCCTGTTGAATGTGCTTGACGCTGTCTGCATAAGTTATAATTCCATTACTCATAGTATTCCTTTATAAACTTATCATAGTGTCGTAACAAAGCTAATTTGTTCATCATGTGAATATCTTCATTGACCATTCTAACTGGCAAGTTCTTCCATGGCTCGTGTCTAAAGTTACTTAAGAATGTAAAATCGTTTCTTTGGTTAATACTAACCAATTCGTCTTTCTGATCCATGTAGCGCATAGTGCCAGGTGGAATTTCTTTGACCCAATTACCTTCTCTCTGTCCGTTTAGTAAATGAATAGCAATACTAGATGCGTAATCTGTTCTAAACATCTTGCCGGGAAACTTATAAAGAAACTTATAGTAGTCGTAGTTTTCCTTTACATGATGCCACATATTAAAAAACTGTGTGCTAGGTTCACTACGTTGCCAATATACAACTGTACTCCACCACATGTCAATACCGTCTGGATGTAGTCGCTGTTCTTCGTGGTGTGGTAGTTCCCACCGCAAGCCACGTGCATTACGGAATAAGGCTAGTTCGTAATCCGTATCAAATAGTCTGTCTAATGCATTGCTGTTTACAATATAGTCAACGTCTATTAACAAACTTTTATCCCATGGACTTAGATTGTAAACATTGTGTTTGTTGCCGTTGCTAAACTGTGCTTGAAACGAATGCCAAGGACTGTCATTGTGTACACGGGTATTTTCTTCGTGCGTTAAGTCTTCGGTTATAATTTTGTCAAAGCAATATTTGATTAAATCGGCAGGATGTGTTTCGATTAGATGCTCGTGTGTTTTTACATCCGTAAGCAATGCTACATTATTGTTTTTTAAGTTTGCCTTAACAGACAACGCTGTCATTACAGCCAGTTTTGTGTAATCTAGTTTGTCGTTGTTATAGGCAAATAAGACTACGCCGTTACTCATTTAGGTTTACCAAACTTTTTACATTACGTTGACGTTTGAGTTTTTCGTGTTCAACAAAGAACTCGTTCATGGCCATAGTATAAGCACTGTTTAGTTTTTCTAAAAAGACGGGCAAGTCTTTTACAAGTATAGGAGTTTCGTTGTTATCCAAAAATACTTGTTGTTCAGCGCCAGCAGTTATCAAATAACTGATATAACCCATTTGTTCAATAGTAGCTGTAAAGATACCATTATTGTGGTTTACAAGTTTTTGAATCTCTGCTCGTTGCTTAAGATTGTTTTTTTGATTTGATAGCGTTAGTCTGTAGTTACTAAAGTCTAACGCTTCTTGAAGACGTTTATCCATTGCGATATCTCTCTGTGTATTAAGTACGCAGTTATTTATCGCAATGAATTTTAGCTATCTAGTCCTGATGTATTAAATCCGTCTGCCAAACTGTAAATTGGCGGAGGAATGTTAAAGTCAGCGTCACCAAACGAATCTGGTGCGGCATATACTACGTTAGCAGTTAGTACATGCGTGCCGTTAACGTTAATTCGGAAAGCGGTACTGTCTAATTCAAATCTAATAGCAACTGTATTATTGTTTACCAATTTACCGTAGACTTTCAATCTGAATGTACAATAGCTTCCGTAACCGCCATAGCCGCCATAGCCGCCATAACCGCCGTAGCCTCCATAGCCGCCGTAACATCCATAACCACCGTAGCCGCCATAACCACCGTAGCCGCCATAACCACCGTAGCCGCCATATCCACCGCCACTACCTGAACTGCTAGCAGTCATCAATAATGTTTCTGTAGATGTTAATTCGTAGAAGCCTTTGTTTTCGCTTACAGCATAAGTTCCTGTATTAGTACAAGTGTCTAAGTCCAACACAAATGTACCTAACTTACCATACACGCTTTGCCAGGAGTCATATCCGCGGCCAGATCCGCCGCTGGCTGTCATGTGTAATCTAATCTGTCCACCACTGTTAAAGAAATAACGGGCGGCATCAAAGCTACTAAATTGATAGTGAACTTCGGAAGAAAGTTTATTCTTCCATGGTAATGTTCTAGATGTTGTGCCTAATGTGGCAAATTGCTTTCTAGAAGCAACTAATGTATTTTTATTTGTATCGACTAATGAATTAAGAACTTTAAGAGCCTGCGCTTGATTCGCAGTAATCTTTTGTCCTGTTGCTGTTCTAGCTAAGTTCGTTCCTAATGCCAGGGCGCCGGTATTGTGTGCAGAAATGTTAACAATATCAATGGTACTATTCCACAATGTGTGGTCAATAACGGTACCTACTACTGCTTGTTGAGCTAGTGGTGTTTGACCCCAGCCATATTTTAATAATTCTTTACGTACCGGATCAGCAGTTGGACCACCGCCGGCGTTTTCGTCACCCCAGATTTTATTCACGGCCTGAGCTAGCTCATTCCATTGAGCCGCTGTTATTTTTTGACCTTGGATAAAATCAGCCACTTTAACGTACTCCTACTACAGCCTCGATTAATCTGACGCCTTGTTCGTCAGAATTTACTAACGAACGACCGATGACTGTGTAGGGGTCTGGTCGTTCGACAGCTTTAGCAATGCCTGGCATAGAACTGGAAACTAATCTAGCTCCTTTCCATACTGGACCTACTACTTGTACTGGCACACGACCTGTTAACGCTACTGGCAATGCCGCACCTTTGCGTAAGCCAGCGCCGTTAAGTATAAAGGCTGGGTCAGTAGAAACAACGCCAAACACTTGGTCGTCTGCTTCGCTTTGTGTTTGTGTGACTTCTTTTTCTCCGCCTAGTTTAATTACTGTTCCCGGAGCATATGGAACATCTGATTCATAATATTCTGCAACGTCAGCAAACTCTGCTTGTACAGCAACACCGCGGAACTTAACACCAGTTCTAATCGGTAAGTTTAAGCCTTTGCCAATAACAGGGAATTCGCCAACAATAGCAGTTTCTGTAGTTGCAGGAGTAAACTCGTCTGCACTCATGATTGCCATGATTAACTTAGTAGCTGTAATGTTTACAGTTGGGAACGCAGGATTTGCTGGAACTTTTTCGGTATTATAGTGAATAATAACATCGTGATATAATCCGTTTACATCACGAATAGTGCTATAAACAATAGTGTTACTGTCAGGGAATCCTAACATTACCCACTTTACGCCGTCCCAAACATACAATGTTTTAGTTACTGGATTGAACCAGAAGTCGCCAGTTCTGTTGCCGTCTACAATTGGTTCAGAATCTCTGATATATCTATTAGCAATTTCTTTCCATGCGCCGCTAGTATCAAATACGCTTAGAGCCTTGTTACCTTTGTTGAACCAAAGTTGTCCAACAATAGGGTTAGCAGGAGCTGTAGGGTATGAAAAGTTCTCTAGCATTGCTACTAGGTTTTCAGCCATTACTTCACCGTAACCGGCGTAATTTTTACCTACTAGCCTAATGCTGGTGCTAACATCCAAGGTGCCATCAGCAATACTTGTCAGTAGCGTTCCATCTGTTTTATTGACATCATATGCCATCTTAATTCCTCGTTATATTATATTTAACCAACTTTAGGCCACTCTAATTCTTATAGTGTAACGTACTTGCAAGAGTCTGTTTGCGGACTTCTGTACAGGGTGGAATGTAACGTGAGTTAACAATAATCCGCCGTTCAGCGTAGTTCCTTTGCTTTTTAAGCCAATCTCGTCAAATACAAATGCGCCATCAAATGTACTAGCATTGTCTAAAGCATCTTGCGTTTGTCCGGCTAAGTTGAAAGTGGTATCTCCAACTGCTGGTTCGTTATAGTCGATAACACAGTTAACAACAATGTCACTGTATGTCAAGCCGTTAATATGCTCGAATGTGATAAAATTGCTAGTAGTGTCTGTATTATTAACAGTATCGTTGCCGTCAACTACTTTATAAAATGTAGGACTGTATAAATCTTCGTTTTGACCGCTAACATTAGAACCCTTGTACGTAATAACGCCCATAGAGTCAATAACAGTGCCGCCGTTGCCGAAGTGCATTTCAAATATAGGACCAATGCGTGTTGTTGGGCCAGAATGAGCGTAAGATAAACTCTGGGCCAGGGCAATACTCAGATTTTCTGGGTTAATTGCGTTGCGCTGATTCACAAATACTTGACCCGTTGCTGGGTCAAATACTTTTAAATGTCCTTCTATTTTTAGATTTGCATTTTCATTTGGTAACATGGTTTTGCCTTTTATTTTACATATTTACCTATTTAAATCACCCTGTTTTTCAGTGATGAAAATAGTAGCCAACGTGCGGCTTTCTTTCATAGTTTTTCCTAGTTCATTGAAAATTACAGTAGGCTTATTGAAAATAATAGCCCCTGTACGTTCTCTTTCAACCGGAATAGTTTGTACAGGATCTGCATCCATGACAATTGTGCCTGCTGTATAGCTTCCAGCGCCTGTGCCTAGTGTTCCTCGTACCAGTTTACCTAGTACGTTTCCGTTAGCTTCATAGTATTCAATACGCTCACCGCCAATGAATATAATACCTGGGCGTCTAAATGTAATGTCGACGCCACTTAGTTTAGTAGCATCCTCAACAACAATATATTCGCTTTCTGGTGTAATATCCGATACCAACACTGTTTTAGCATCGTTAGAAATTCTAGAGTAGGACCACTCATTATTTAACGCTTTAAGCATACGGAAACTGTATTTTTCGTAAGGACTTTCCCCCGGTGCAGGAGGCGTATCTTTTAAGTAGCGTGTTTCTACTAGGATTTCTAGTGCGTCGCCTGCACGTAAAATAGCCAATTCCTCGTCTGGGTTCTGTTCCAAACGTTGAATATTAAACGGGGCGCCGTCGATAGCAATTTGTAGCTGTTCTGGTAAAATGCCAAAGTCGCCGCCATTGTATACTGCGTCTAATAGAGCTTCCAACTGTTCGCGTGTTGGGTCGATACCTACGCCCGGGAAGTCCCATGGGCGACGGTTTTGGCCCGGCTCGTAAGTATTAAAGTCCATGGTAGTTAAAATACCATTGGCAACATCTACGTTAGCGTTAATACTATTAACCAGGCTAGGACCTTGTCCAGTTCTGTTGAAACGCAATGTTACTTGCGGGTAAACATAATCTTCAGCTGTAATATCTCCGCTGTCGTCTACGTTTCTAGTGTCTAGTACTTCGCGCAACTTACTGCGGTAAGGCTTAGTTTGGTCAATGTAGTCAATAAACTGCTCGACTGTATCTTTTTCGTAGAAAGGCTTTTGTGTTAATCCCTTAACTGCCAGGTTATCTACGTGCAAGTATGTGCTCTTTGCAATCCAGTCAACACGGTTGTGCTCGCTGTATACATAACGAACCATTGCAAAGAATAGTTTGTTGTAGTATGTAGCATACTGATTGATAAAGATATCTTCGCGCAACGCAGTTAGAATTTCATAGAACTCTTGACTTGGTTCTGGATCCCATTGTTTGAAGTCCCATGGACCTGCGTCCCATGTGTCCTGTTGCTTCTGGCTGTTGAACAGAATTTCCTTAAAGGCAATTGTACCGTTCTTTCTATAACGAAGAACTTGTTGCTCATCTATATATTCATATACCGCAAATTTACCAATAGCGTCGTTCTTAACAAGAACATAGTCGCCGTTGTTTAGTGTAGCAGTCAGCTGGAATATTTGTTGCTCTGACTCAACTTCATAGCTATAAGGAATAGTATCGTCATAAGCAGGATCTACATAGTCAATGTATTCCCAGAATTTAGTTAATTCGTAATTGTACTCGCCTTTAGTAAAGTCTTGTAAGTGCTTGTTCCAGTTATTAACTGTGTTAACTAAGTCAATGCTTGCCAACAGTTGGTTAGCAACTTCTACAAAGTTACGACGAGCTTCACTACGGTTCTTGATCCAACTTTGTTGTGTTGGACGAATACGGTTACCATATCGACTAAACTGATTTAGTCTTGGATCAGGTACATCGTTTGGTAGCGGCATTCTAATGCGGTTATTGGCCAATAGTGTATACTCGTAAAGTTTGTAGAACGGTTGTTGTCCAAATGCTCTTGTAGTATCTTCCGCAGTAAATGTTCTGTATGCGCGGTAGTAATTGTTATTTTGTTTAACAATAGAACCAAATGCATAAGCAGTATTCGCTTGGTATGTAGTATACTTAGAAATATATGTTGTACTGTCGTAGCCTACTAAACTGTCACGCAGTCTAATGTGTAGCCATTCTGGAATTCCTACGTTGCCGTCGTTTTCACGCAAAATCATCCATTGACTGTGAACGTTAGTGTCATCAGTCTTGAACTTAATCTGCAAGCTAGTTGTTGTGTCGTTTAAGAATTGCGATACGTTGGCAATAATAAACGAGTCTTGACTAATAGGAGCAAACCAACTGATTCCACTATTAGTAGGATCAGTGATTATGCTAGCCAAGCTAGCTACAGGAATACGACGCTCTTTGCGATTGTTAGGCAAAGTAGTCTTATTCTTAACCCAGAAATAATACTTGGTTGCTTGTGCGCCCGTTTCTGTTGTGTAGACTTTTGTACTGTAGCTGGTATTGTTAATGTCGCCTTTAGGAGTGACTTTAGCAGTTCCGGATGGAACTTGGCCGTCAACCGGCGTGCCGTTTTCTACTGCCTTAGTGTATGCGATTGGGTCTACGCTGGTTTCGATCCATTCGTAAATGTCAATAGTACTACCAGTAAACAACTTGCCCCAGTTTTTACTTCTGTAATCTAATGTGCCTTGTTCGTATTCAACATACTTGACGTTACTAGTATCCCACCAAACTGTACCGACTTGACGTTCGCCCCAGTAGCTATCGCTGTTTACTGATACGTTGTCATCTGTACTAAACTCATATTGTGCTGGGTCTACATTGCCTTTATGGTCAATTTCGATATCAGCAACACTAGGAATAATACCTTTGTATGGATCAAACAATTCCAAGTCGATTAAAATTCTATCTAGCTTATGGTCATAGATATTTGCTTCGTGAATCTTGTATGTATCTACCAATGGTGTTTCTTTACTGTACTGGTCAAATGCTTGATATAGTACAGGAATCATTGTTATGTCGTTACCAACACGATATTCGCTTTGCCACTGGTATACAGTATATCCCGAATCTTCTTTTACATAAGCCAATTCGTTGTCTACCCAATCGTAGCGTGGGCTAGTTTTACTAGCTTCTAGTTGGGCTGTTGTTTCAAATACTACTGGTGCGTACAAGTACACAGTACCTGTGGTTCCTGCATCGGTTACAATTGTAGGTATTTGAACTGTTAATGTATCTACTACCTTGGCCACTGTTACCATGCCGTCGATAGTTGCATTGCTATCACTGCCAGTAATGTACAATACATCGCCAGCAACAAAATTATGTGCAACATCAAATACTACGTTAGTAGGACCAGTTGGACTATCATCGGCTTTTACAATTTCTACAACGGTGTAAGATTTTTGTTTTGCCAGTACACTCCAGTTACCTTCTTTGTAGTTACCAATCCAAATAGTTTGCTTTGTGCTAATATCTATACTGTCGTATAAATCTACAACTGTGGTTGTATCGCTAGTTACAAAGTCAACATCATCAAAACTGACAAATCCTGCGTTAGGTAAGTCTGTATCGAATACAATTTCGTTTTGGTCGTCCGTCATTTCTGTTTTCTTACGAACAGGGAATGACAAGTTTCCTGTGCCAGGACGGTCGATCCATCGATTGTCTGATGACATAACATCGATAATTCTATCAGTGCTTCTGTCAATGTTGCTACGTTCTGTTGTAGGGTCGTAGTCAGGTAAGAATCTAAACAACTGCTTGTTGTCTTTGAATTCCCTTTGTTTTAACTGTAGTTCCCATGCCGCTTGTGTTTCGTTGGCACCAAACTCCCCTAGCTTGAACATCCATTCTTCGTCTACTTGTAATTCTTGTAAGGTACTTATTTCGCCCTCAACGTTAGTATTACGCAACAACTTACTGTATACCGCAGGTGTACCTTGTTGACGGATCATACCACGTTGGAATTCAAACGCAACAGTTGGGTTCAACAACAAGTTATCTAAGTAGCTGGTTGTGTTAATTCCTAAATTATGACGTGCTGTTTCTACTAAACGTGTATTCAGTGTGCTACCTTCAACGTTGAAGTAGCGTGTTTCCATGTCACTGATAGTTCTGTCGTAGTTAGCAATTACTGTACTACCGTTAATCAAGTAGCCAGGTGCGCTAGGACGGCCCATCCAGTCGGCGGTACGCTGTCCGATAAACTTCAAGCGATACTGTTTTAGTCGCAAAATAGGATCATATACAATGTCGTTAAACGCAGTAATGTTATCAAATATTACCGCATGTTCAATGTCGATGATGCGAATGCGAATACCAAACAAACCAGTTTGGTCATTCTTTGTTGTAACTGTAGTTACACCATCGTCTGCACGAGTGACACGTACCAAGCTAACATCTAGTGGCACTTTGTCTTTGTCTATCAACGGGGCAAAGCCGCGGCTTAACTGGTTAAAGTCTTCTACAAAACCTTGTGCATTTTGAATTACCAGCTTGTTGGCGCACGGACTAAGGGCAATGTAATAGCCTTCTGTCCATTTTGTTTCACTCCAGAACAAGAACTGTTGAGCACTTTGACGGAAGTCTTTAATGCCGTTCATGTTGTTGTCGAAGTCAGTGAATACTACGCCTTGCTCAACTATCCAACGCTGTAGTCCCAATAGGAAGTTAACAACACCTTCTCTGCTGTTGAATGTTGTACCGTAGTCTACTTGACTTGGGGTAGTTTCCCAATCTAATGCTTCCTTAACTGTAATGTTACCGTAGGTAAATTCTGTTACACGAGTGGAATTCTTTGGCTTGTATACTGTAAAGTACGGGTTTACAAAATCGTAACCTTGTACTTCATAACCTGTTCCGTTGAACACTACTTTAACACCGCTGTAGAAAAACTCTTTGTAGGGAGTTCCTTTGTAGAATGTTAAGTTATAGTTTTCTTCAGGAATAAAGTTGCCGCCGCTTTGTGTCTTTAAACTATCTGCCAAGAATGCCAAGTTGCGCTTGTCTGCAAATCCACCAACCTTAAAGATGTTTTGTACTGTAGCATAACGAATTTGATTATAGAAATAATCAGATAGTGTTTTGCTATCGCTGACTAAACTTTCAGCAATAATGTTTTCTAACCCATAACGAACTGTAACGTTACCGTCAAACAATTCTCTGTGGAACAAGTAGTCGCCGGCCATTGGACGAGCATTTAGTAATTGACTTACAGAGTATTGTGTATTGTAGAAGTCCGTGCCTTCGTACTCTGGTTGCCATGATTTTTCTACATACTTGTTTGGTGCAACAGTGTAGTACCATTGTGCCAGTGCCCATGGATATTCTTCGCTACGTACCCATGCTAGTTCTTGGTTACCTAAGTCGCCTGCTACCCAATTTAATTGTGCGTTTTCTTGCGAAGGTGCAGATAGCAAGCCCGCTGTAACTGGATCCTGCAATTCTGCAGACTGTGTTACAGGAAACGACATACCTGGACGAGCAAATCTGTGATCGATTACAACGCTAGGCGGGCAAGCTACGTTACCAGCTTGTAAAGCATCAATCAATGGGCCGCGCTTATATGGGTCACTCCAGCTGTAATGTGTATCCCACCATGTTGGTTTGATACTGTAGCCTAGCATTTCCCATGGGTGGCTGTGTGGACGATCCGTGTCGTACAATGCTTTGTAAATGCTTCTCCAGCTTCCGCCAAGTCCACTGCTCACTGTAGTATAGTTCCATGTGAACTTATTAGGCTGTTGGTAGAACTGACTGTTGTCTAGTTCATTTACACCGTTAGATGTTTTCCAAAGTCTAAACAAGTCGCCGATGTAACTAGCTTTATCTTCTCTACTTACTCGAGTAGCTCTAAATACGCCAGGTTCTGCGTTTGCCCATTGGAAACGTTTTTGCTTGAACTTGTCGCAAATGTTATTGTAGACACGTGTCTCGTATTCATAGATAATATCGTCGCGGTAGTCGTCGTAGGCAACTATCATACTACCATCGTGACATTGAATGAACTTGGTAGTTGTTGGATATGTATCGTCCCACACAAACTGCGGACGATACACTGGTGCCATACCTAACTTGCTCAACGATGACGGAACAAAACAATTATCTTTAGTTTCGTATACAACAATCTTAATTGTGCAAGGACCTGTTAATTGATTAAAGTCTACAGTAGTGTTGTTTAAAGTATAATCAGAATCTTGTGTTTTGATTACGTTGTCAATGTAAACATACACGTGGTTTCTATAAGGATCAGTAGTATCTACCGCAATAGGCAATGCGTATGTAACTGTAGTCGGTGCTAGTTCATCAATAGTATATGTAACTGTGCTCTTTACAGGACCGTAATATAACATATCGCTGTATGCATGGGTAAAGTCGTGACTCTTTCCCACGTTAATATCTGTTAACGCTTTGTCTAGCATTTCTGCCGCAGTTAGTTCAGCTACATCAATTTCCGATACTAGCACAGAAATCTTCTGTAGGAACTTTTGTCTAAAGATTTTAACTTGCTCTGCACCAAAGCGCAATACGTTTACAGGGTTAGTTTCATTCAAACGCAACAATGCGGCCATCTTCAATGAGCTGTTTTCTTGTTGTTGAATTACCCAACCTGCACCAGCATTCTTGTGAATGTTGTAGTAGTTGTTCTTACCATAACCTTCGCCTACTAGTCCGTAAGTGCTTAACAACTTGCTCTTAAAGTGATTGAATACTTGATTGTAACCTACACTCAAGAATGTTTCGTTGTTGGCGTTAGCTTCTACAGTATTATGTACTGCATACACACCCCACTCTACTGAACTTTCAAACAATACTTCAATGATATCGCCGTTGTTTAGTACACTGCTATCTACAGTAACATCAATGGCGCCGTTATTTTCTTCGTAAGTAAATCCAACGGTTTTGTCGTAGCCGTTAATACGCACAAGGAAACTACGAGGATCGTTGTACATGTCTGTAACAATGACTAATCCTTTTTGCCCGTTGAATACGTAACGGAAGTTAACTGCTTCCAAACAACCTATTTCAATCAGCCCGGAGTCTGCACCGTTGTTAACAACAAAGATTAAATCAGGATCGTCGTTGTCGTCGACAAACGTCAACGGTAACCCGGACATATTAAGTATTGACGCAACACCTAAATTAGGTACAACTAGTGTATTTGTGACTGGATCGAAACGTTCCCATTCGCCGTTTTTGCTCAAACACCAAAATACAGGTTGTCCGTATTCTTGTGTTAGCATATAGCGATAACTAGGTGTACTATCCAACGGAATAGTTACCACGTTGTCGTTGTATTTGTTATTGACAGTTTTACTAATACGTTGGTAAGTCTTTGGAGGTTCACTGTTCTTAACCCAACCGTTACTTTGATTGTAGCGTTCTAGTTTTTCGTCCCAGTACTGGTAGTAATAGTTGCCAGCAATTTGACTACGTAGGCCTAGCGTATCTCTGTAGTAGATAGGATAGTGTTGCGTTACATCGAATACAATATTTGTAAATGTTTTTGCAAACGGACTTGCATTGTCAATGATGTCAAAGTTTGTGCTTTCATAGGCAATGTTAAAACCTAACTCATCGTCGTAAACTGTTCCAACTTGATATTGGAATAGTGTATTGCCTGCAAAGTCGCTGTCGGGATATTCGGCAGTGTTACCGATACCGACGGCATTTTTGTCGTATAAGGTAAACAACGGGAATTGATTACGCTTGGTTTTGTTTTGTCCCAATAGCCATGCAGAGCCGTCAAACCATAGTTCTTTATAAATGTATGTGCTACCGCGCAATACAAATAACTTGTCGTCTACTACTGGCACATTGTCTGATTCAGCTACAAAGCTAATACCAGAACCAACACCAGTAACACGATAAATCTTGTTATTGTAAGTATGATTGCCATTGATAAACACAACTCTGTAGTCGTTCTTTAATGTAATGCCGTCAATGATGTATGCAGATTCGGCAGTAATGGTGCTAGGAGCAATGCCGTCGATTACTAAGTCAACAGGTGTCTTTGGATTCTTTCCGTAATTAAACAGTTCAATATCGCGAGTGAATTGAACGATAGGACGGGCGGCACGTTGTTCTAGTTTTAAGTAGTCTGCGCTGTTGACATCTAAGAACTCGCATACTGCTTTAACTGCATCAACATGATACCATTTGTTTGTTCTGCTCCATGGGTTTTGATCACGGGCGCCACGGTCCATAACAATGTATTCTTTTTGTATAGGAGCTGGTTCGCTAGTGTCCCATTTCTTACGGTCCCAGTTTACACCATCCCATGGCACATAAGCCAGCATAGTGTAAGGTGTACGTGGATCCAATTGTGCGCTAGGAATCAGTTTAATGCTGTCGCCTACACCGCTAACGATAAAGTATGTTGGGTCAACCAATGGATCAGGACTGCTTACATATTCTGCAGGTGTTACTGTTGGTGCTGTAATTGCTGTTACTGTAACAGAAAAGTTTGTACCAGGGCCAATAATGTTTGGCCCGCAACGTAATATATCGCCAACTTTATAACCTTGGCCGCCTTCTACTAGTTCAACTTGAGATACAAAGCCGCCGTCAACAGTTAAATTAACTTTAACGCCGGCGCCGACTACATCTTCTGTTAATCCTACTAGTGTCACGCCTTGGTAGTATCCGTTAGTATAACCAGCGCCAGGGTTTTGACCACTAAAGCTAGTAATAGAATTCTTATTGATAAAGTACACTTTCATTCCGTTATGGAATGTTAGTTGCTTGCCGTTAGGCTGTACGGGTGTTGTGTATTGTAGCTTGCCGATGATATCTTCAGTTACATTAATTGTTCCTTCTAATTGAATTGGCAGTGGATCGAACTTTAACCAGTAGTAGCTGGTAAAGTTAGTAAACATATCCGTATCGATAGGAGGATTCCATATGTAATATTCGCTGTCTAAACAATCTGGCTTAGTCTTATTCCAGTTAAGTTTTAGCTGTTCGATAAAGTCATCATAGGCTAAGGCATCAGTTACATTACCGTCAATGTCATTGAAAACTACACCAGGTTCTAACTGATAGTCTGCTCTAATAGATCTTGGTTCTTCTAAGTAAAAGTCTTTTGTAGGACGATATACTGTACCGCTCTTTTTACCAACATACAAGTTAATGTCTTCAGGCGTGCCTTTGCTTACTAGCTTGTCTAGTGTAGTAGATAAAAACTTTACGTTAGTATCCGTACGGAAATAGCCGGGCAAGAAATTACTTGTTTGTAATACTTCATTACCTGCGGCTTCTCCAGGTACTGTGTTCTTGCTAGCTACTACTGGCTGTGCGGAGAAATTCTTCTTTTCTGCCATCTTAACCCTTAATCTGTTTTAAATTAGCATCAGTTAATTGAGTGATAATATCAATGTCATCTACTGTTGCACTACTTATGAACAATTCATTTGCGCCACTGCTAACTTGGAACAGGTCGCCGAATGTTGTACTTGTGCCTTGTGGTACTAGAACCACAGAGCTAATAGAACCTGCTAGCTTAGTATGAATGTAAGCCGCTAGTTCCGTAAAATAAAATGTTTCGCCAAATGTCCAGTTAATGATTGAGAAGAACTCATCGATAGCCGCTAACACCTTGCTTTTAATTTCGTTGTCTGTCATTGCTGTGCCAGGCATCTTAATTACTTTAAATCTGCCTGCTAGTTCCTTGTCAGCATACTTGCCAAACAATAACTTGTACTTGGCTGGACGGTAAACAATAGTATCGCTACTTGTTTTAACATCTTCCAACGAAGCAAAGTTTTGATACAACTCTTGCGGTGTTGGAGGTAGTGGCATGTCTTGTAACTTACCGCTGTTCTTTAACCAACGACGATATGTTAAGTCATAGTCGCTGGTCAGTACAAACAAGTCAATAATGTTAATTGTACTTGGATCTATACGCTGGTTGCTTTCTGCAACATGGTGCCATTGCATGTATAAGTCTTTACGACCTGTTACATATCTAGTAGTTGCTGTGTCCTCGTAATCATCTCCAAATGCCTGCATGAATGTGATTCCGTTAACAGTTGTGTAGTCTATTTTGATTTGATTAGAGCCTACTAGGCTTTCAAATACATAAGGATCATCTGGCAAGTAGTCACTGTTGTCGTCAGATACTGCAACTACCAGCTTGGTGTTGTCTGTATAGCTGTCGGCCCCAATAAAATACTTGTCGCTCTTAAATTCAGCTTTCTTACCCAGGATTCCTGTTCCAGCCGCGTTAGTGTTTGTTTGCAAGAAGTAAATGCTATCGCGTTCAACTTTGGCTGTTTCGCTGTTAAGCGCCTTCTTGAAGTTTTCGTTAAAGAAGCGCACTTTGTTTTCGCTACCAACAATATAACGAATAGCTTTGTTTACTACTACATATTGTCCGTTTTCGTAAGTTACTTTGATTAACCAACTGTTGTCTTTGTTTAGCTCGCTAGTATCACCGGCAAAAGCATCACTGTAAAATGTACTTGAGCCTAAATTGTTTTGACTTACAATTTTGTAAGTTTGTGTTAGATAATCGTAACGGATACCAAAAGTATTTTTAGCCACTAACAAATCAAATATTAAGCCGTATTCAGTTGTACTGAATACTTGTTTAAATCTAGGAATGATCCTAGAAATAGTACTACCAGACTTGATATTTTTACTCAAGGCCACTGTGCCAGAGCCGTCAAGTTTTTTGCCTGTGTCAACTCCGTTTAGGTCTTGCTCGCCTAAGCCGTTACCGTATACATTAGTAATTGCGGACCATGTTTTTGTTCCTGCAGAATCAAACTCTACTAAACATCCTTGCTGTAATAGTCGTAGCAGGCCTGTGGTAGCAGAGCCCACTTTGATAACTTCGGCTGTTGTGCCGCTTTGTGGTACACCAGTAAAGTAACCCGTACTAGTGCCGCTGTTAATTGTTGACCTATTCCATGTAACGTTTGTAGGACTGCCCAACACTTGTGTGTAAGTAATTGCTGGGAAGATGCTATAAAACATGTTAACTACTTCTGGTTCTGTAAATGCACCGGAAATATGTTCCGTAATCAAATTACGTAAGAAATAATTGTTGCTAATGCTGTAGTAGTTTGTTGTGTAAAACTGATCCTTATATACATAGCCATCGTCACTGAAGATGTCTAGGCTTTGGTTAGTGCCTGTTGGGTCAGTTACGTTAGTGTATCTACTAAAACCACTGTGGATCCTGTTGACTGCTTTAATCTTTAAAATGTTAGAGCTTTGTGTCAATGGATATACGCTGTAGTCTTGTCCAGTTACCATACGATCCTGGCTGTAATATGCGCTAGGTGCGTTGGCACGAACACTATCAATGCTTTCAGACGGTGTGCTGTTGTTTACGTTGTACTCTAAGTCAGCAATCATTGTCAGGAATTGCTTTTTACCTACTTTGTCATAGTATGCAATATCCCAAGTAATGTTCTTCATGTCGTCCGGACGAATGGTATAAGTCAATCCGTTACTGCTACGTGACCATACACGAATGATGCCACGTGGTACATCGCTGAAATAGCCGTCGCCAAACTTAATGCTAATCTTATCACTGTCACGAGTAATAATGCTACAAATTTTACGTTCGCCCAAACTGTAACTGTTATAGATAACGTTGTTGCCTACTAGGTTAGGCACGTTTTTCCAGTTTGTAACTACGCTACCGTCTTCGTTAATTGTTTGTACATAAACATCTTGCTCGTTGATGTTTTCAATGTCAATATCTAGTACACGGTTTTCAATGTAATCGTTTAACTGGTAGTCGTTTTTGTTTAACTGGCCTTGTTTAAATGTAACAAAGAATCCTGTATTGGCGCTGGTGTTACCTGTTCCGTCGTTTCGGTATAACAAGTTAAATGCGGCCATTGGATCTGGAATTGCTTCTTCGTAATACCCTAAGTCAGCAAAGTCGCTGTTGCAAATTTCAAAGTTACTACTAACACCTGCCACTGATGCTGTATAAGCAATAGCTACTTGCTGGTCTGGTACGCTGTTTACGCTATAAAGCTGGCTAGTTACGCCGCCTACTGTACCTGCTTTAAGTGGGTTGCCAAACAAGTGATTAGCACTGAACGCACTGTTCATGATAGTAATAAACTTTTCAAAGCTGTCGGGGTCATTTACACCAGCCCATTGAATTGTTTTATTGGCCAAGTTGTTACCTGTGTTATCCAACACATTTTCTGTAGTCTTGATTGCTTTGATTTTCATCAAGCCTTGTGCCGCAATGTTACGCTTAGGGTTGTAGCTTAAAAAGCGAGCAAGACGCAATACGTTTTCCTTACGCTCTGCGGTGTCGATGAAGTTTTCACGACTGTTTAAGTCAATACGAAAACCTAAGTTTTGTCCTAAGAACGCTACTAAGTCAATAAGGGCAACAAATTCACTAGACTGAATCCAGTCGTTAAAATCTTCTGGATAGTTAGTTCTAATGTAATCAATCATTGCCGAGCGCAATGTGTCAAAGTCATAGGCTTTAAAATCAGCGTTTCTAAAACTCTGATATACACTTTGCCAGTTTTCTGCGGCAAATAAATTTTCTTGTCTGATAGTTTGAGTCATTGCTTAACCTTATTGTATTGCCGAATTAGCATCAAAATCTACTTGTAAATCTGTTACTAAGTTATCTGGCAAATATACCAATCTTATTACTAGTGTGAAACCATTGGGTACTTGAAGCACTTCAGTGCCCATGTACTGGAACCTAATGTCCTGTGCTACAATAGATTCACACTCACGTTTAATGTAGCTTTGTAATTCTGGTGTCAGTGGATCAAATAATAGTTCCCAAATAGTTGTACCAAATTCAGGAGCCATTACACGCTCGCCTTTGCGAGTCATAAAATGATTAAGTAAATCCTGCTTGGCTAGGTCAACATCGTACGCTTTTAATGCGTTATTTTGTGTTGTAAAGCCTTTATATGTTAATGTTGCCATACTAATATTTACCAGTAAAATAAACTACATACTTAATGCAAAGTAGGCTTTGCTTGTTGTATTTCAATCTTGTCCAGTAAGTCCGATACATTATCGTCATTGAGCATTTGGGTATTAATTAACTTAATAACCTCTTTGAAAAACTCAACGTTTTTAGGCAATTCAATACTGTGTGCTAGGCTAGGATAGATAAAATCTAGCTGGCCATTTTCTTTAATAATAATGGCGCAGTCCTTGGGTCCGCATTGATATCCTTTGTGTAAATCGGTTGACATGAATTATGATTTATTGTAAAATAGTATTTATTTGGCAGTTTTCTGGAGAATTTTATGACCATGCACCTTGCACATCCTAGCCTTAGTACTACTGGTAAGAAAAAAGGTAAACGTAAGTTTGCCAGCGCAGAAGCCAAACGTAGGGCAGAAGCACTTGATGCCAGCTGGGCAGAACTTAAAAAGTCCCACGGGGCAGTCGAAGAAGAACGCAGGCGCAAACGTGCCATGCAGGCCGAGCCACTGTCATATAAACTATCTGCACCCAATGGCAGAGATACTGGCCCACGAATTCCCAGTTTGAATTCGGGCGCAGGTGTTGCTACACTGGCCGCACCAAAAGTCTATACTGGTACCAAGGTCAAAGGTATTGCTACTATGCACAAGAGCAATGCTGTGCCAGTATTCAGTGATGAAGAAGCTGTTGAAATTAGCAAAATGCGTAGAGGTTAATCTTCTACTGCACTAGTAAACACGCTGAGTCCTATTTTGCTGTGGGCACCTGCTTGTAAAAAGTTACTGGCCACATGCAGGTGTCTACGGTCAAACACAATTACATTACCTGGCTTCCATTCAAAACGCTGTTTGACTGTAAGACCTTCAAAATTGCTACGGGGCAAGTGACTGCAATCTGCTATTAAATCTTCGTCGAAGCCTTTATCTAGTTCAGCAACATCCGTATAGTCGGTTATAACTTTGTTGTATTCTTCTTGTACATCTGTACTGCCTTTAACAAAGAAGGCCGCAGGTCCGTACCAACGTTGATTTAATACATACAAAGAATTCTTTGCGGCATTATAGCTAGTACCAGCAAATACTTTAAGAGGAAACACAAAAGTCTTCCATGGACTTGGATCCGGTAGTCCTGTGTCCGTATGTATTCTATAAGGCACTTTGGTGTCAAAAAAGTTACCGCTGTCAATTTTCCAAGTGCCTGTGCCTAACTCGTTGTCTATTATAGGTGTGATTATTTCCAGGACCTTGGGTGTCAGGTTGCTAAAGTATCTGCCCTTGTATTGTGCATAACTGTTTGGGTCGTAGTCTTTGAGTTCTTCTTTATAGCCTGTGGCCCTATGCTCCATTAGCAACTGGGTGCGAGTATACATGTCTACGGCATTTGCCAAAAAGTATGCCATTACTGTGTACCCGGGTCTCTTTTTGTTAGCTGTGTAAATGCCCAATGACGTTCTGCACATTGAAAACATTGGCCGCATCTACCTATTTGTTGTTCTGTACAACTATGGCTAAGTTCAAGCAATTGCTCTTGCCCGAATTGATAGTACAAATCTAAAGTATGGCGTTTGTCTAAGTCTACAAACGGCACTTGAGCTCGTTTGTAATTGTTGTGTGTTGGACGCTCTGGGTATAGACCTGGCATTGGCCACTCTTTAGGAGGAGTTTGTTGACTGCCATAAAATACATAATCAGCAATGCCGTTTAGAACTTCTATGGTTCCTGTTTCAACTTGTTTACTGTGATGTACTGTAGGATCACCTACTTGTATGGGCGCAGGTAAATTTAGATCTAGTACTCTGTTAACGTACTGCACAATGTCAGGGCTATAACGATATGCGCCATCTGTGCGAGGAACTGTAAACGGAATCAGTTCTTTTGGTTGTGGCAGGGCTTTGTTTAGCTTGGCTACAATATATAACAGTATGGCACTGTCCATACCCCCGCTAACTGTTACGCCAATCTTCTTAGGCCATACAGGAATGTATATATTAAATGTTCGTCTGTCGTTTGCAGGACCGCATGTAATAAGCATCAATGTCTGTGTTGCAAGTGGGCAATAACCTTATTGACGTTTGCAACTGTAAATGGGATATTCATAATCAAATGGATGCTGTCGTCTGTCCAACTGATTGTTCTATGTGTCTTTTTCGTGTTCACATAGTATACACGGCCTTGCTCAATGTTAATTTTCTTGTCGTCCATCCACCAGTCGTACTGTAGTGGTGCAACGTTCTTAACAAAGCAGGCTAATCTAAATTCTCTACGGGGGAAGCCTGGGCTGTCCCTGTGTGGCACAAAGTATCCGCCTGTGCCGCACTTGACTAAAAAGCTACGACCAACGGGAGCAAACTCTTCGAACAATGGATGTAAGCTAGCGCAAGCATCGTACAATGCTGTTGGCTTAGTAAATGCACTATCACCCACTGGGCGACCTAGGGCCTGTGCGGCTTCGGGCAGGCTAGGCAAGCTACGATGGTCCCACCCTTCTATGTCCAATGTTGTTAAACTAAGTCCTTTGCGATTGTTTGGTCTATCTGTACGAGGCAAATAGTCAACCCAGTCGTTGGAAAACACCGACAGCTCTTGTTCAAGCTGTGCGGTGTCGATCATATAGTCTAAGGGTTCAAAGTCCCCTATACCCAGGAGCGCAGTTTCCGCAACTAGTTTATCGTAATTGCTAATTGCTGGGTCTACTGCACTCCTGCTGTGACTTATGCCTTTACCGTCTACTGTCATGCGGCCTTTACTAACTCATCGGGCCAGTGGATGTATTCCTTCCACGCTTCGTCCCTGATGTAAATTGTTTGTTTACGAGCAAGTTTGGCCATTTCCCAGTATGTAGGCGCACGAGGTGCAACTAAGGGTTCCATTGGATCAGTACCCTTAACAAAGTTACAAGTACGGCAAGCGGTTACAATGTTGTCCCAATTGGTTTCGCCGCCTTGGCTACGTGGCACCACATGGTCAAATGTTAAGTCGTCCACATGGAACTGTTCGCCGCAGTACTGGCAACGATGCCCGTCACGCATGTAAACCATTTTACGGTTAAATGCTACACCAAAGCTAGGGTTTATATATTTGGTAGCCACAATAATGCTGGGCACAGGAATAGTCAAGTGTTGACTATGCACTTCCCAATCGTCATAGTTTTTAATTACTATGGCTTTTTCAGAAAAGACTGCCTTAATGGCTGTTTGCCAGTCAACCGTGCTCAGTGGAACCAAGCAAAGTGGCTGGTAGTCTGCGTTCAATACTAGTGTGTCAGAGCTCATAGCAATATTTAAGTGAGTGGTCAAAACGCTAGTTTAACACAAAAATGAATTATGAGCAATTATTTTTTGGATCTATGCTATCCAATTTTTCAAAGTATGCCTTGTACCAAGCTACACTTCTGGTCTCAAGTAAGTCTACAGTAATTTGTTTAGACTGTTGGACTGTAGCTGAATATTTGGCCGCACCCCACGGGAATCCTAGAGTTAGAAAACTCACTGCGGTCCAGCCATCCCACTGTGTTCTGTCGCTACTGTTTAATTGGGTGGCTCTTGAATCGGCAATCTTTGCTGTCCAACTTGAACGCTTGTGTGCCCATTCCCATATTTCGCTTCCTTCGGGATAATAATACCCGTACTTGTCTATGTTTCTAGAAAACTCACTGGCAAAAGCAGTTGCATTTTCTTCTTTAACTATTCCTAAGCCTTTAAAAGACCAAGATCTTAAATTATTATCTATTAGCCATTGCTTTGTATTATATAAATCTTCTAAAGTTTCAACTACTCCGTTAGCTCCTGCAAGGCCTGCAATTAAACTAATATGGGCAACTACTTCATCTTTCCATGCTGTATGTATTAGCCATGGCAAAAACTCTCTAGCATGTTTTCCGCTCCATGCTTTGCCTACTAGCTTACTCATTTCAGGGTGCAGAGATTCTATGCCAAATGTCGCGCCAGATAAACCGGATTCTTTTAACATAGGAATAGTTTCTGGAAACCTATGAAGTAAATCTGCACGTATATACGTTGCATATCTTATTTTAAATGGCAGAGTTTTAGTCATTTCATAAAACGCACGAACTTTTTCTACTGTGTCGTTAAACGTATCGTCAAGGAAATAATAACTTGTCACACCCCACTTGTTGTAGTTGTCTACTAATTCTTCTTTAATTAGTTCCATTTTACGAGTATAATCGTTTTTTGTTTTACCTAGCAACGGGTATTGGCAAAACTTACATCTGAAAATACAGCCGCGACTAATTTCTATAGGCAGAGTTTCCCCTGGCATAACACAATCGTTATCGTGCCATTTATGGTCACAGTCTTCGATATTAAATCGAGTCTGCATAGATTTGCGATAAAATTTTACTCGATGGGGTAATTCTTTAAAACCGGGTGGCTCGTTTACTCCTGTAGAATAATACTCTACCAGTTCTAATAATATATCTTCTGCCAGGCCTACAACAACGCCGTCGAATAAACTAGTAGAGTTAACACTATAAACTTCCACGCGGTTACCGCCCAAGACAAATTTAACAAAAGGATATTCTTGTTTAATCCTAACTATACATTCTTTAACAAAATCAGGTAACTCGAACCCTTTAAAAAATGTTGTACTAACTCCTATCATTAAAGTACCAGAGTCAATAAACTTCTTTGTGTAGTTGTACAATTCGTCGGCGGCTAGCTGTCGTTCGTTGGTAGTTATTATAAAATCTATTACCTGACAAGAATAGTTGTGCTTACGCAACCAATGGCTTAATTGATACGGGCCCAGGTATCTTTGTGGCAATCGACGGTTACTGTGCAGGGAGGACCAAAAAATAACATTCATGCTGTATTTAATTAAATAAAAATATGCTTGAACGTGTACCTGCAACCGAAAAACAAAGACGCTTGGATGTGTGCGCCGCATGTCCATTCTTTGTACAGGCCGCATGGACTTGCAAAAAATGCTGGTGTTACTTGCCTGCCAAAGCCAGCTTCAAAAACACCAGATGTCCCTTAGGGAAATGGGCTATTGACAATAAATCCAATTAATTGTATAATAGCGAAATAGTTAACAAATTTGAGGTGCTATGGAATTTGCTGTAGATGACTTCCTGTTCTTAGGGTGGAACAACACAGAAGGACACGACAAGATTTGGGGACTAGTAAAAACTAGTCAAGGGCTTTTTAGCTTCTGGGGCAAACGTGGCAAAAGTGTTGCATTTAAACAACACGAAAATGCATGGGACGCTGGGCGGATAGCAGATAAAAAGGAACGTTCGGGCTACAGAAAATGTAGTACTGAAGTACTACCTGCTGATTTTGATGGACAGCTAATGATGGCCTGTTTGGGCAGGGTTAAGTTTCCAATTGACAATAAATCCAATTAATTGTATAATAACATCATAGCGCAACAAAACAAGGAGCACTAAATGGAACTCGCAATTGGTACTGAAATTCGTTACACCAGCGCCGCTGGCACTCGTTCTGCTATCATTGAAAACATTAAAGTTGGCCCCACTGCCAAGCCTGGCTTCCTTAACACTTGGCTCACCCTGCGAATTCCTGTACAAAAAGGCGTAAAATTTGAAAATCGTGTGCAAATCCCCGGGGACAACGGCAGTCTCAAAGGGTTTAAGGTTGCTGTAATTTGATTGACAATAAATCCAATTTATTGTATAATAACACTATTGTAACGCAAAAGGAGTTCTAAATGCCTTGCATGGACTACAGAGACGATTATCGCACAATCGACAACACCGAAACTTACAAAAAGATGCGTGACCAGCTGGCCCGTATAGCCTGCAAGGCACTGACTGAGTTGGAACGTATTGACCCGGGCAATGACCTTTTCGACAACAAAGAAGTAAGCACTTGGTTTACCCAGCACAAGATTGACGACGCCAAAGCTAAAGAAGCAGAACGTGTCCGCCGTGCTAAAGCCAAAGCCGCTAAGGAAGCCAAAGAATCCGCATTGGCCAAGCTGACTGAAGCAGACAAAAAAGCCTTAGGACTTAGTTGATAGTCCGGACTTTTGGTTGACAATAAATCCAATTTATTGTATAATACTTACATAGACAGCAACAAACAGGAGTTTTAAATGGCTTACATCACAGCAGAAGACGTCAAAGCAATCCGCAACGAACTCAAAGCTCGTTACCCACAATTCAAATTTGGTTGCAAAAAAAGCTCTGGCTCTCTGAGCGTTGATGTTACCATCAAACAGGGTCCTGTGGACTTTATCGAAAACTACTTGGCGGGTGCAACGCCTGGTGCCAACGTCGACTACATTCGTAAGTCAGGCACTCTGCAAGTTAACCCGTACTGGCTGGACAGCACTTATTCCGGCGAGGCATTGACAATACTTGAAGATATTGTTAAAATTGTCAAGACTGCACCTGCCCGTGGCTGGTACGACCGTTCTGATATTCAAAGCGATTATTTTGATACTGCTTATTACTTTCACATCAGCATTGGCGAGTGGAACAAGCCTTATCAAGTCGCTTAATAGGAAAAATACATGAAGCAACCATTTGAAATTATCCAAGAGCTAGAGTCTGATAACAGTAGACTCTTTAAGGAAGATGTTATTAAGCAAACGGCTGAAGCAGGCCATGACATCTTCTTTGAAGGCTGTAAGATGGCATTCGATGCTATGGTTACCTTTGGTGTTAAGCAAGTGCCTACCCATGGTGGGCCAGATGGACAAGGACTTCCGTGGGACGCCTTTGTTGAACTTGCAGAAAATCTTCGCACTAGAGCTATCACTGGCAACGAAGCACGCCAAGCTATTGAACTTTGCCTTAGTGCGGCCAAGCAAGATGAATGGAACTTTTGGTATCGCCGTATTCTTATTAAAGACCTACGTTGCGGTGTCAGTGAGAAAACTGTCAACAATGTAGTTGGCAAGAAATTTAAACAATATGCTGTTCCTGTTTTCAGTTGCCAGCTCGCTCATGATAGTCAAAATCATGAGTCTAAAGTTGCAGGCAAAAAACTTATCGAAGTCAAGCTGGATGGTGTTCGCGTTATCACTATCGTTTACCCTAACGGCCGTGTTGATCAGTTTAGCCGCAATGGTAAAGAACTTGTAAACTTTCCGCACGTTAAAGACCAACTGTCTGCAATCGCTGGGCAGTTTACTGAAGCAATGGTACTGGACGGCGAGATTATGTCTGGCAGTTTTCAAGACTTAATGAAACAAATCCATCGCAAAAGCGATGCCCAAGCCCAAGACGCTGTGCTTAATCTTTTTGATGCGCTACCTTTGGTGCAGTTTGAAAAAGGTATTAGTCCCACTACCCAGACTCAGCGTAGCGAGTGGCTTAATGCATGGTTCAATTCTAACAAGGATGCCTTGCCCAATGTAACAGTTGTGGGGCAGGAACTTGTCGACTTGGACTCTGCTGAAGGTCAAAAACGCTACAAAGAAATTAATGCACAAGCAATTGCCGGCGGCTACGAAGGCATTATGCTTAAAGATGTCGATGCTCCTTACGAAGTTAAACGTAGTGTGGCATGGCTTAAACTTAAACCATTCATCGAAGTTAGCTTGAGTGTAATCGGTGTTGAAGAAGGAACTGGTCGTAATGAAGGAAGACTTGGTGCAATTATTTGCGAAGGTGACGACGACGGAAAATTTATCACAGTTAACGTTGGTAGCGGTTTCACTGACGCTAACCGGGATGATTATTGGACTGCTAAAAATCGACTTCTTGGGCAAGTTGTCGAAGTTCGTGCAGACGCAGTTACACAGAACCAGGATGGTTCTTATTCGCTCAGGTTTCCACGGTTCTTACGTTTCCGAGGCTTCGAAGCTGGCGAGAAAATCTAATAGGGTAATTATGACACCAGAAACAGTAAAGGCAATGTTATATGGAGGCTTAAAAGAGCTAACCAACAACAAGAAGTATTTTCGCAAAAGCGATATTGGCCGCAAACATGAATATAGTGGCTGGACCGAAGACGGCGTGCCTGAAGTCAATGAGTTTGTCAAACTAATGACTACACAATTGCTTATAGCAGAAGATACGGCCATTGAAGACAAAGCTAAAGATATGGTTATGGAGAACCTAAAGCGATAAGTTCTAGTGCTGGGTCTGCTTGTAGTATTCCTAGCACATCGCTTGTAGGTATCTTAAATTTAATACTGGCATACACCATGCCAGTATTTTTCACATCCCACATTAACGGATCAGTTTGTATATCAACAAAGTAGGCCTTACCTTGTTCTAGCAATACACGTTCGTTATCTTTAGTGCAATAATACTGTTCGCCCGCAGTATGCAAGTGCATGATCATGCAAGTAAACCAAATACTTTTTCCGTAATGTTGTCGAAGTGTGGGACCATACATGCTATAGCTAGGTTCTATAGCAATGTCTTTTACACTAGCAGGTATGCGAGCTAAGAAGTCTTGTTTGTGTTCGCCTACTGGTGTTACAGACTTCTTATGCTGGGCAATGTGTATCCTGTCCCAGTTGATCCAACGCAAATTATCTTCTCTCCATCTATTAGGAAAGTTGATACCTTTTACTTCGTAAATCATGCTGGTGCATTTCCTTTGACAGCATCCCACTGACGCTTTTGAATTTCTGTCGGTGCGCCGAATACTGGCTTCCAACGGCCTGGGCCTATTTCTGGTCCTTTAATTTGTGCTTTACTGTTCTCGATTGCTCGCTTACATGCGTTATAGCCTTCTTTTTCTAACTGAGCTCTAGTCTTTCCTTGCGGGTAGTTACCAGACTTCATGATTTGTGCTTCTTTAATTCTACGGTGTGTTTCTTTTTCGGACGAACTAATGCAGTTGGCAACATTTTCCCAGTCGCCTTCTTTAGCATAGTCTTTAATGTTTTTGCCTTTGTAACTTAAAGAGCTTGTTCCGCCTGTACCCATGTTATAAGCACAACTAATTAACGCATCAAATGCGTTTTGTGTTAGCTTACAGCCTTTGAATTTTCCTTTAACAGCGTTTTCAATTGACTGTACATCAGTTAAGAACTTGTTATATGCTTTTTCATACGGCAAGCCTGCATCAAACTCGCCCGGTTTGTCGCCTACGCCTGTTTGTTGCAAGTGTCCGAAACCAATACTATTAAATCTAAAGTCCCAGTAGTCAATTGGCCTAAATGCTTCCATACCTAGAATGAAATCGGCGCCAGGTTTGCTTAAATGCATACCGGCAATATCGACGGCATTTTTTGTATCCACGTTGGCGTTAGGTTCAATACCTGTAGTGTCCAATGGGGTAGAGCTGGCATTAGGATCCGATGGTAACGAGTTACTACCGTCCGGACTACTGGCCATTTGTTCACTGCGAGTCTTGCTAGTTAGCCCTGGGCTAGGCAAGTTAACGTGACCTCTCCATGGCTCGTGTTCTGGTACACGACTTGCAATACTGCTACGAATACTAGTGTTAACTGCCAAGCCGTTTTCTTCCGGTGTTTCTGGACTATCTGGTGCAGGACCGTTTAAGTGTAGTTGTGCTCCGCCTAAAACCAAGTTAGCACTGGCTCCCAGGTGCGCGGAGCCCATGGCGCCGAATCTTAAATCTCCGCCTACAATTAAGTTTCCGTTGCCTGCAACACTGACTTTTAAGTCACTGCCGCTGTTCATTTGTATCTTACCAGCCGCTTCTAGGTTTATGTCTTTGCCAGCTCTAAAGTTAATATCGCCCAAGGTGTGCATGTTAATGCCACCTTCTGCGTATGCATCTATATGCCCGTCTGCGCTTAATTCAAACCATGCTGTGCCATCGCGGTTGATTAAGTAAATCATACCAAAGGTATCGTTGATAAAAATCTGTGCACCGTTTTGTGTACGCAATCTGATGTAAGCATTTTTGCTATCATCGTCCATTACGAACTGATGCTGACCCGGTGTTAGTATCCCGTATACCTTACTAATTTCGTCTCGTTGTGCGCCGCTGGTACTGTTGCCACGTAAGAAGTCTGTGGTTAACCCTTGGTCTTCTAATGCGTCTGCTAATGTTGGATGGCGAGGACGAAGGCTAGAGTCGTTGTCCAAATCGCGTTTGTTTTTCTCTGCACTTGGATAAGTTTCTGCATTTTGTGTTTCGCCGTAAGTCTTGCCAAAAGGAATACCAGGAACAGTATATGTATTAGAGTCCTGATACAAACACGCAAACCAAACACCCTTTGTAACGTCTCCGTTAGGGAAACATACTAGAACTTCGTTGTTAATGTCAGGAGGTACAAACCACATACCATAAGCACGTTGAGTTTCTGTACTGCTCTTTGGATTAGATCCTGTTGCATGTGGATCGCTGGCTCCGGCAAAAGGACTAGCATAACTTACTGTAGTCCATGACAAGCTGTCAGCTGGATCGCTTTTAAATTCAGGAATCCAAACACGTAAACGTCCCATGCCTTTGTCGTCTGCATTATCTTTGACAATGGCTAGATATATGCCCATGGGCATATTAATTCTACTTGCGGTATCGTCCCTTGACTGTGGCCTTACTTTACTGGCCGCGTTACTAATTGCCATTTATTATTTCTTTGCGTTTGGTACTTTGGCTCCTGCCGTGTCTGCACTTTGTTGTACTGCGCCTTTAGTTGCGTTAACTGCGGCCGCAGAATCCTTTTGTTGTTTTTCAACTGCTTCTTTACTAACACCTAAGTAACTAGCAATAATGTTAGCGTCTCTAACACCATGGATCTTTTGCACAAACGTTCCCTTGAAAGTATGCTCAACTGTAGTGGCCAAGTAAAGTCCGCTAATCATTTGGTTTTGATCAAACTTCATTAAGCCGTCTGCAGGATCGTAGTCGCTAGGTGTTTGTACTGTTAGATAGAAATAGTTGCCGCCTTTGTTGTAATCTGCTAGAGTCATGTTAGAGTTTTTCATGTCTGCATTACCGCCTAGTTTTTCTAACAAAATACTGTTAGGTGTTCCAAACCAGAACGGGTCGCCTACAATTTCAATATCAATAGCACATAAGTCTGCACTAGCACGTAACTGGTTAAAGATGTAACCAAAGCTACCGCGGTTATTACTAAACGGGCTTTCTACGCCCTCGGTACTTTCTTTATCTGTATCGTCTTCTAAGAATCTATTCAACAACCAGCCTGCGTTAACACTATTGTCATCTACTACACCCTGACTATCTTGATATGTCAGGCCGCTAACACGTAGCTGATGAGGAGGTGCTTTAGGAGCATTTTGTCCAAACTTTTTAATAGGACCTAGTAACGTAGTTGCGGCTTCTTGTTTAGCTTTCATTACTGGGTTATTAGCTTGTTCTTGTACTAGTCGTGCTTCTTCTTTTTCCCTGTTATTAAACAAGTAAAAGCCTTTGCCTTCTCTAACTTCTTTTAACTTTTGTGCGTTATCCTTCCATTCTTTACGAGCTTTGTCAATCTCTGCTCGTTCGCCTTCGGGATTACCTTTAATCTTTGGACCGTGTTGACTTGTATCTGCAAATGCAGTACCGTTTGTTGGCACGGGTTGGAAAAACGCATTGTTTAGCGTAATCTTAAAAGACCTTACTTCAGTGTTCATTCCAGTATAAAAATAATCATAACGCTTGTTAAGCATGTTAAGTACTTTTAATTTTTCGTAACGCTTCTTAACTGTTTCTTTGTTAACTGCATCATCGCCGCCTTGTTGCGAATCCTGATCCGCCGGTGTAACTACCTGTGGTGTAACAAACGACATGATTTTATATGTAATTTTTTTAGCGTAGTCTTTTGTATAGCTATCAAACTCTATGGCTTGTGTATATGTTTGCACACGGAAAAACTTATATGGGTCCGCCGCTTCGTCCGGTGTTACTTTACTTGGCAAACCTTTTTCGCCGCCGGCGCTACCTTTGCGCTCTACACGCTGTAGCTGTTGCATTTCATCAGTACCGGCTAATATAACGTTAATCAATCCTAGGATACCGGAACCTTCTCTGAATACTTGTTTGCCCTTGCCGTCGGCACTGGTCTGGGTGCTTTTAGTTGTGGCAATTTTACCAGGGTTAAAGTTAGCAAACTTGTACTTGGCAATTTCAGGATCTACAATAAACTCATACTCGTTTGGAATAATTTTGCTAACATAGACTTTTTGTTTTTCTTTTTCGTTAAGTGCTTTTTGTAAGCCTTCAAAATATTCTCCTACGCTAGAGCTAGACACGTTGACAATGTCTTTTAAGTTTTCAACAACAAGTTCTTGAGCACTTACTTCTAAGTGAACAAATTGAATCTTGTATTGTCCGCCGCGTTCTGTAATATCCATATCAACTCTGCGGAATACAATAGGCCAAATATAGTACAAGCCAGGAATGAATACTTCTTCGCCGCTGGCAGGGTCTGTACCTTTGAATGTAATTTCCAAATAGTATTGTGCCTGGGTGTGGTTAGATATACGCAAAGCATTAGCTGTACGAACTAGCTTGTCCAAGAAGCGTACACCTAATGGTTCAACAATTGTCATTTCGCCTGTAGTGGCCACAACGTTTTGTGTTTTACTATCCCAGTTACAAACTGTCTTAATGTTTGCTTCACTGATAATCATATCGCTAGTTGTTGCTGTTTCTGCAATGACAACACCTTGTGCTGGATTCCAGTCTTGTAATAACTGTGGATGAATCATTGTAAGGCGCAAGTAGTAAGCAATGTTTTGATAGTCGTTAAGTACGTTGGGTCTAAAACTTCCCATTGCTTCCGCGCTCTTAACAATATCAACTTGAATCGGTGTTACCTTTTTGTCGGCATCATCCACAGCCTTAACACTTTCAGGCTTTTTCAATGCTTCTGTTCTTGCATTAATATTGTTTGCCGCGTTAGCTCGTCCTTCATTATAGGCGACTGTGTCGGCCGGACTCATAGGAGGGGTTTTGTTATCTGCCATATTATAGGTATGTCTTTGCTCTGTCTTTGCTTAATAATTTAATCTTCTTGCCAGCTTTGAAATCAAACACTGGATCACTTAGTACGTCTGGATTTGTGGCTCTAAATATCCACCATAGTTTACTAGAGCCGTATGCTTCATAAGCTAATAAATCTGGGCGATGATTGTACTTAGGCTCTATAGTAACTTCTACTTCTGTGCCGTCCAGGGATATGCTTGGCAAGTTGGCCAAGTCCAAATAAAATCTGTTTACCCTTGTATTTGCGTAAGGGCTACTCGATGAATATGTTGATGCCATTAAATGTATCCCTTCTTAGCTAACTTGCCATCTGCAAAATCTTTAATGCTAAACTGATTTTTAATCGGACCAGTATTATATTGAGTTACCAAGTCTATAGTCATTTCTAGTATTACAGGAACAACTACTTGTCCAATCGGTGTATCTACAGGAGTGTAGTCTACATCACTTGGATAGCGATAGTTTACAGAACTAATAACAACAGGTACACTTTGGAATATAGCAGGACCATACGCACTAAACTCTAGTACAGGAGGAGGACTGCCGCGCAAAGCATCATTTACACCAAAGCGCATTTTAGTTACTGTTTTAAAGAAGTGCATGACTGCAACCATATACTCTGCTTCTTCTTTAGTACTTGCTGTAAACTTAGCACCGTTAATACTTATCTTAGGGTTCTCTGTTCTCTGATAAACCTGGGGACTGTAGTTAGTGTGAGTTAAGTCAATACCTTGCCAAATTGCTCTAGCATCATATTGGATGTCGGGCATGTAAGGGAACATGACGCCGCCAAACTGCTTTAAAGGCGATAGCATTGGACTTGAGAACAATGGATCAGCAATACCTTTCTTAGTGGCCAATGCCACACGTTTTGTATAATCAATCATGCTGGATTGCTCCTAGTTTAGCCTCTACCATGTTAAACAACTTTTGGTCAAACTTACCGAATAATTCTGTAAACAATTTCATTCTAGTTTCCGAGTCTGCTTGTGCAAACATAGCTCTGATTTCGCTGGCGCTTTGAATTTCTTTTCCTAAAATGCTAAACTGTACAGTAGGGGCAACATACACATAGCCATGCTTGTCAAAGGTAGCAAAATCGAAATCTTCTTTAAAAGGTTGTAAATAGCTTGGACTACCGTCCTTCTTAGTTCCAAACTTAAATCTAGGATCCGTATCCATATCTTTTTGACTAACTGCAAATACTAATATGTCTTTGGCAGGATTGTGTTGCGCTGTAATTTCTTGCGCTTGATATGGATTTTTTGTTTGCACAATTGCGCTACCAGGCACGCCAGTAAGCATCATTAATGCTTTCTTTTCTGCAAAACTAAAAGGACTTTTAGGTAGTTCCACTTTGTCGCTAGTAGCAATACTAACTGCGCCGGCGCCAAACTGTTTAACTAAATGGTCGTAAACACCCCTGTGCCCTAGGTGGAATGGCTGGAATCTACCTGGATAGACTACTACAAAGTTTTTGCTAATTTGACTAAATCTCATAATTACGGATCCTTATCTAATATTTATGGCAAGTAAAAACGGTGTTTTTCGACGTTGACAAGTGTTGACTCTTGTCATGTAAAACTGTTACAATGTTACTATGACCGCACCTAAAATATACCTAAGCAACAAAGAATTGCTCAAAGAAATTCATAAAAGTAAGATGACTTACTCTTGGCTCAAAGCCCCAGAATACTTTCAATATGACATTATTGTACGCGATTTAAACGATTTCAACGATACTCCTACTGAAAAATTCCCTAACGGAGTCATTGCAGAAGCAAAAGCAAATAGAGCCAGTGTACTCAGTGCCAAGGCACACGAAGCCGCACTAAAAGAGTGGGAAGAAGTTAGAAACAGCAAGGGCGAAAAACCCAAAGCTATTCAGCACAAAGTAGACCCAGAAACTATCAATGCTGATGACTTGGTTATTAGGCTTATGACGTTTGAGCATATTCCCGAAGAGCCCGGGCGCAAAAACAAGCCAAAAATTACATCAGACTATCACAGCAAGGTAAATTTCCCGCCCTACAAGCATTTTGCCAAAATCAATGGACAATGGGAAGAAGTTGCCCGCAGTCATTGGAAGGGCGATTTGGCTACAGGAGAATTTAGTGTTGACCATGGACAAACAACTCGTGGCCTGGCACAAATGTATATTAAGCTATGTGAACGTTACAGTATGCGTAGTAACTGGCGCGGTTACACTTATGTAGAAGAAATGCGCGGACAAGCTCTGCTACAACTAAGTCAAATTGGCTTGCAGTTTGACGAATCAAAGTCTGAAAACCCGTTTGCTTACTACACAGCGGCCATTACCAACAGCTTTACTCGTATTCTTAATATTGAAAAGAAAAACCAAGTTATCCGCGATGACTTGTTAATTGACAGCGGACAGCTACCTAGCTATACTAGACAGTTAGAGTACGAGGCATTGATGTCACAAGAGCGTGAGCGCAATAATGCGTTACGTGATGCAGAGGCCACAGCAGACGAATCCACTGATGCAGAAGCCGAACCGGTTACAGGAGAAGTTAATGATTGAAGTACAACCTAAGGATCCTAGCAAGAAACATTTTTATGTTAGTCTTGCAAAAAGTTTTATTCGCATCGGAGCAGGTTGTTGGTTAATGACTGGCAACTTTCTAATGGCTGGTGTTTGTTTTATTCTAGCAGAAGTTTTAGGTATTGTTGAGGAACTAGTATAATGGAACAGTTGTTTAAAAAAGTAGCTTGCTTCACTGACATCCACTTTGGTATGCGACAGAACAGTAAAGCACACAACCAAGATTGCGAAAACTTTATCAATTGGTTTTGTGCCACTGCCAAAGCGGCTGGTGCAGAGACTTGTATTTTTCTAGGCGACTGGCATCACCATCGTGCTACTGTTAACGTAAGCACGTTAAACTATACAGTAAAGAATTTAGAAACACTGGCGCAGAACTTTGAAAAGGTTTACTTTATCACTGGCAACCATGACTTGTACTATAGGGAAAAGCGAGAACTAAACAGTTTGCCTTTTGCTAAGAACATAGACAATATTGTTATGGTTGACGAAGTGCTACAGCTAGGCGACGTTGCTATTATCCCTTGGCTGGTAGAAGACGAATGGACTAAAATGCGTAGTCTTAAAGAACGCTATGTGTTTGGACATTTCGAGCTACCTAACTTTTACATGAACGCTATGGTAGCCATGCCTGACCATGGCGGTTTGAACAGCGGACATTTTCCCAATCAAGAATATGTATTCAGCGGGCATTTCCATAAACGCCAAAGCAGAGGCAATATTCATTATATTGGTAATGCGTTCCCGCATAACTATGCCGATGCCGGAGACGATGACAGAGGCATGATGTTATTGGAATGGGGTGGCAAGCCTGAGTACATTACTTGGGACCAACAGCCTAGATTTAGAAACGTTACGCTAACACAGCTAATTGAAAATCCGGACTACTATTTGAACAGTAATACATTTATACGTGTAACTGTTGACGTGGACATTAGTTATGAAGAAAGCACATTCCTAAAAGAAAACTTTATGGATACGTATAAGTTACGTGAAATTAGTTTTATCCCGGGAAAGAAAGAAGACCACGCTACAGAGTGGGAAGGCGGCGATATTCATTTCGAAAGTGTAGATACAATTGTACTGAACCAATTAACAGCAATTGAAAGTAAAGTGATTGATAAGCAGTTACTCGTTGACATTTACAACGGATTACAGTAAACTATAAGACATGATTACAGTTAAAAATCTAACAATCAAAAACTTTATGAGCGTGGGCAACGTGACCCAAGCCGTTCAATTGGATCAACACGGACTAACGTTAGTGCTAGGTAATAATATGGACCTTGGCGGTGACGGTAGTCGTAACGGAACAGGAAAAACTACTTTAGTTAATGCACTGTGCTATGGCTTGTATGGTCAAGCTATTACAAACATTAGGAAAGACAATCTTGTTAACAAAACCAATGCCAAAAACATGCTGGTTACTATCGACTTCGAAAAGAACGGATCAACGTACAGAATCGAAAGAGGTCGTAAGCCTAACATTTTCAAATTCATTGTCAACGAAAGCGAGATTGCTGGCAACGCCAGCGACGAAGGTCAGGGCGAAAACAGACTAACACAGGAACATATCGAGCAAGTGCTGGGCATGAGTTACGATATGTTCAAGCACATCTTAGCCCTTAATACATTTACAGAGCCTTTCCTTAGTATGAAAAGCAACGACCAACGTGCTATTATTGAGCAATTGCTGGGCATTACATTACTAAGCGAAAAGGCAGACATTCTTAAAGAGCTTACTAAGGGTAGCAGGGATAGTCTTAAAGAAGAAGAATTCCGTATCAAAGCACAACAAGAAAGCAATAACAAGATTAAGGCTTCAATCGAAGACTTAGAGCGTCGTAGTGGCGTATGGCTTAAAAAGCACGACGAAGACATTGTTATGTTGCAACGTGTTATCGAAGAGTTAGAAAGCATTGACATTAACGCAGAGCTAGCTAATCATCAATTAATAACAGCATGGCGTGAAAAAGAAGGCCGACTAAAGCGTTTTAACAAAGACCTAAGCACACACCAAAGTGCAATAAAACGTTTGAATATTCAGCTTACTGAATTAACAAATGCACTACTCAAAGCCGAGGACCACAAGTGTCATGCTTGCGGGCAAGACATTCACGATAGCAAACAAGAAGCCATGCTCAGTGAAATTAAAGATGCAGTGGCGCTAATTCAAACGGACTTAGACAAAGAGCAAGTATTAGAAAAAGAGGCTAGTGATGCTATCCTGGCATTAGGCGACTTGGGTGCTTGTCCTGTACTAAAATATGCCAGCTTGGACGATGCTATCAATCACAAGACTACATTAGACAACACATACAATCAACTAGAAAACAAGTTGTTAGAATCTGATCCTTATGATGAACAAATTAATCATCTTAAGGCAACAGCATTGTCTGAGCTAGACTGGACTAGGGTTAACGAACTTACACGTTTAATCGAGCACCAAGAGTTCTTGCTTAAATTGTTGACTAACAAAGACAGCTTTATTCGACGTAAGATTATCGAACAGAACTTGAGCTACTTAAATCACAGACTTGAATACTACTTGGAAAAGTTGGCATTGCCACACGAAGTAAAGTTCCAAAGCGATTTGAGCGTTACTATCAGTCAGCTAGGACAAGAGTTTGACTTTGACAACCTAAGTCGTGGCGAACGTAATCGTTTGATTCTAGGCTTGAGCTGGAGCTTCCGTGACGTTTACGAAAGTCTAAACACACCTATTAACATTTTGTTCATTGACGAAATGATTGACAGTGGTATGGACCCTAATGGTGTAGACAGTGCGCTGGGCATTCTTAAGAAGATGGCACGTGAACAACATAAAAACATTTTCTTAATCAGTCACAGAGACGAACTGGTTAGTCGTGTAAATACAATCCTACAAGTTACTAAAGAGAATGGTTTTACTACATTCGGCTTAGACGTAGATATGATTGAGGTATAACATGGCAGACATTTTATTAGCTAAAGAAAAAGATAAAACTGGTCAAGAAGTAAACATCAAGATGGCACAGCAAATTGGCGGTAGTCCGGTGATGCCGTTTTTCTTGCGTAACTATGCCGGGCTAATTGATTCCGGACATTCAAATCCGTTTATGTTTGGCACTAACAAAAGTAAAGCAGTTTACCTAGAAATAGACGGCCAAGTGGCAGGTCATATTGTATACGATATCTTAGACGACAGTTACAAAACTGCATGGATTGTTTTCAGTTGTGTGGAGGACGGATTCCGTCGCCGAGGATTGTACAAAATGATGCACAGACATTTTGAACAAATTGTACGCAATGCAGGAAGCAAACGTATTGCTAGTCACGTGCATGTAGACAACGCTGTGCGTCAAGCCAGTTGTGCGTCTGTAGGCATGAAACCCGACTTCCTAAGGATGGAAAAGAATATAGAATGACATTAAAAGAACAATTTGAACAAAACGGGTTTGTGGGACCTATTCAAATTATGAGTCGCGAAGATGCACTTGCGCTTCGCGACATTGTCATGGGTGTTGAGCAAGACTTGCACTTAATGAACAGCGACTATCGTTGTAAAAGCAATGTACTATTTCCATTTGTAGACAAAATTAGCCGTCATCCTAAACTTATAGAAGCACTAACAGAACTTATCGGTCCTAACATTCATTGTTGGGACACATTATTTTGGATTAAAAAGCCCAGGGACGGTAAAGATGTTAGCTTTCATCAAGACGCTACATACTGGAACTTTGATAACAAACATCTTGCTGTAACTGCTTGGTTTGCGTTTGATGATGTTACAGAAGCACATGGTAGCATCGAATACATACAGGGCAGTCATCGTGTGTTTCAGCGTAAACACAAAGATGTTAAAACAAATACAAACTTGTTAATGCGAGGTCAAACCGTTGACGAAGACTTGCCTAAAGAGCGTATCAAAACTGTTGTACCTGCAGGTAGTGTACTATTACACAGTCCTTATATTATTCACGGTAGCGGTCCTAACACGGCTAGTACTGCCCGCGTTGCTATGGGTATGATCCTAGCAAGTACACAATGTAAGCCTATTTTAGAAATAAGTCCAGAATCAACTGTAATGGTTGCTGGCATAGACGAGTACGGTTATATGCAACACGATCCTGCTCCTAGCGGAGATTGGACTACAGATGTTGCTAACTGGCGCAAGGCTTACGATAGACAGCACGATAACTATTATAAGATGGAACAGAGTCCTGCAAGTCCATATACTAAGTTTAATCATGAAGTTGTTTAAAGATTGGCGCGAATGTGATATCAGTCAGGATTATAATTTAATATTAGATCCTGCTAAGTCTTACTATCTACAAGCAAGGGCATGGCACCTTAAAGGCTACTTGGGCGGTACCCATTCTTTCTTTGCTTGTCACGATAAGTCTCGCAATGTTTGGTTTGTTGCGGAAATTACAGACCGAGAAACATTAGACGTTCAAAAATGTAATGCCATTTATTCGGGTACCGCAGACTATCGCGAACGTGCTCCTTATATTACTAACCGCTTGTATAACAGCAAGTGGTTTGGCAACAAAGTAAAAATTGTAGACAGTTGCCCTGCTGTAGAATTCAGCGACTTATTATACGCTACGAAGAAATATCCTATTGATCATTTCAATTTGTTAAAGTATAATTGTAATACATATATGTCATTTCTTATTTGGCAATTAGATTTAGACTTAAAGAGGCCAATCCGTTCAATAGGATTTAAAAACAGACACTGGTGGAATACACATTATGGACTTAAAGTTTGAGTACACTGAAAACAATCATTTCAAGTGGGGTTTCGGTGACGAGTGGTATAACCGGCCGGACCCTGAGAAACAATACAAAATACATTTAGGATACGCAACTCGTCCTGTTATGCGGTTTAGGGACGAATGTATTCATGCGGCCAAGCTAATCGCATCTAAGGCAACCAAGCCTATTATTGTAGGACTTAGTGGCGGCAGTGATAGTCAAATGGCCTGTTTATCTTTTATTACTGCTGGCATACCTATCAAAGCAGTTATCTTAGTTATGAAGGACTATGAAGATAAAGTGGTCAACGACCATGACATTAAAAATGCTTATGCCTTTTGTGAAAAATACAATGTAGAGTATATTAACTTTGAACTTAACGTTGACGAGTTTTATACAGGTAAAGGTAAGGAATATGCGGCCAAGTATGGATTTACTGGTATTCACACAATTATTCAATGTGCCACTATGGACTTTGTCTGTAATGATTACTGTTATATCATGGCAGGCGGAGACATTGTATTTGCACCTTACAAGTCGTATGTAACACCCGAATTAGATTTGCCTAAACTGCCTAATTTAACTGATATGAACAAGCCAGTTTGGTGGCAAGCGCCATTGCCTATTATGCAACACATGATGGAAATGGGCTATGAAGGTACCAGTAAGTTTTACTTGTATACTCCTGAACTAATTGCATCGTACTTAACTGACCCTGCTGTAAAAGACTTTTTAAATGCACAAGATATTATCTACGAAGTATTTTGTAAATGGCATCCACATGCTAGAATGTGGTGGAGATGTTTTCATATGTTGTTTAAGCCTTTAATGACTCAACGAGAATGGCCAGAAATGTTGCCGGCAAGAAAATACACAGGATTTGAAAAGCTTCAAGGACGAGATTTTAATTCAGGTAAAGAAATGCTTTACCAAAAATATATCAGCGATGCGGCTGGAGGTGTAGGAGATGGACAAATTATCGCTACACCTATCCAAGACTTAATTGATTATGTAACAACGCCGCATACGCATAACTTAATGGCCACTAAAATGATTAGTGGAGTAAACGTATGAAAAAATATTTGTGGGTTAACTGGAGTAACTTAGAATACAAAACAATGCCTTATCGTAACGGCTTTAAGAACGTTGCTGGATATTTTGAGTTTCCTGTTGATCGATTTAACTTACTAGAAGACAAGCTAGAACTGCCTACATATAGCATTGTAAAGCAACCTAAGTTTAATTTATCTAATCTAAGTAACGACTGGGAAGATAGATATTACTCAATTTTAGACAGTATTGCAGATAGGGTATACGCTACTGCGGCAAATAAAACTATTGTAGTTACTTACAGCGGCGGCATTGATAGTGCTTGTGTGCTAGTATCATTACAAAAGCACGCCAAGTATAAAGAATTTTTAAATAGCGGTCGCTTTAAGATAGCTATGACCAGCAGTAGCATCGACGAGTATCCTGAACAATTCTTTAGAGATATTCTTCCTAACATTCCTATTATGCCATTGGACTACTGTAAACTGATGGACGATCCTAATGTAATGTTAGTGACCGGAGATATGGGCGACCATGTTATTGGTTCCACTGACGTATTACGATTCACTGGCGGTAATGTTAGCGACTTAGATTTGATGTTACCATGGCGTACCGTACTGCCTAGAATTGCACAAATCCCCGACAGTTCCTTATATCAAGAACTGTTGGTTTTGCTAATGAACAAAGCACCGTTTGAAATTAAGTCCATTAATCAAATGAGCTGGTGGTGGGCAAATGCGTTAGATCATCAGGACGACTTATTGCGCCCATGGTACTGGAGTACAACAACAGACTTTTCTAATATTGCTACACAAAGCAAGGTGTTTAGATTCTTCTATGATGACGAAATGATGAAATTTAGCTTTGAGTACATGAGCACTAATCCAGAATATCATCATTACATTGATAACAAGATATGGCCTAAGCGTTATGTTGTTCAAGCTACAGGCGATGAAAATTACTTAAACAAACAAAAAGTGTTTAGTCAACGTATGAGCTTACGTCATACATTTAAAACACAAATTTACGTAGAAAATAATTCTATAGGTTTTGAATCAGGAAAGGCAATGCTGTATGGCCCTGCACAGAGTTAAAATGTTAGTGGATCAAGTAACTGACCAAGTTGTTTGGCTTAGTTACTATATTGATAACCAACCGCCCTGTTTTGAAACTAACTTAAACTATCATATTTTTAATGGTGCAACTGACCTTAACGTTTGGCGATTATACTGCTCTTATCAGTTGTATTACGACTACGAAAAGCGTACACTATACAAAAAAGCAAGACCTATAAATCCTAACGAATTTAAGGACATGCAGTTTCAACGTGCCAAGTCCATGGCCATTAACTTTGTTAATAGTGCTATCGACTTTCAGTACGAAAAATACAATTACTCAAATCACCAAATGTATGGAGATTTAAAAACTAACAACCGCTGGGCAGATACTTTTCAGATAGCACATGGATGCTCAAAAGAAGATGCCATGAAGTTGTTAACTTTTAAGCGAGAGGAATATGAACTAGCTGTATTTCAGCTAGAATCGTTAAGGTATATTTTTAACAATAAAATTAAAAATGTAAAAACTATGGAATTAGTCGACCAGTACTACGAAGAAGCTACTGCTCAGTTAATTAATTCTAATAGGATTAAACTTTCGGAAACACCAATTGTGGTGGGTTCTGCCCCTGAAAGTGATGTTAATCAAGCATAGTGACTATATAGTAAGCTATGACTTGGCTGTATCAGGGGACAGAAGTGGAAACACTTCCGGAAGATTGTATTGGGTTTGTGTACATTATTACAAATAATGCCACAGGCCGCAAATATATTGGCAAAAAATTGGCAAAATTCTCTAAGACAACTTATAAAACAGTCAAACTCAAAAACGGCAACAAAAAGAAAAAGAAAATTCGTAGCAAAATCGACAGCGATTGGCGCGAATATTATGGCTCAAACGACCAACTCAATAAAGACGTAGAAACCCTAGGCAAAGATAATTTTACTAGAGAAATCTTATTTTACTGCACATCTAAGGCACAATGCTCATATATAGAAGCTAGAGAACAGTTCACTCACAGAGTACTAGAATCAGCAGATTATTACAACGGGCACATTCAAGTTCGCGTCCACGGCTCCCACATTATAAACAAACTCTAATAAAAACTACGGATAGGCCCAGTCCCGGCCGCATATTAAGGGATCCTGCACCTGGCCAAGCGTGAGCACAGGGATGGAAATTTTGCGCCGTAGCAAAGACTAACTCCACTATCCTTAACAGGACGAAGTTCAATTGCTTGAAAAGAACTGGGTTTAGTATACGTAAAGCTAAAAAGAGTGAGCTCTGTTGACAATTACAACTCACATGCCGCATAAACTGCTCTAATAGTGTTATGTGGTTGCGTTAAAGTCTAGCGTAAAAGGGTACAGCAGAACCGCCCTTGCTTGGTCAAAACAAGTTGCTTAATTAGAGTGTGACATATGGATGAAGGATAATGTCAAAACATACTTGGCCTTTGCTTAAGGCTAAGTGTGACTGAACTCAGGATAATACTTAATAGTTCAACAATAATTAAACAATAAATTATTCGAGCTTTACGAAGTAAAGCGAAGAATAGGCTGTGTTTACACAGCCATTATCTTCTTGTAGATTCTTTCATAGCTCTTTCTTCTTGTTCAGCTTTATATTGTAGTGCTTCGGAAAGAGCACTACGTTCTTCTGGACATAAGTTATAGATTTCGCTGTAAGGCATTCCGCTGTATATGGCTAATAGCATTAAATCTTTTTGTATGGCCTTCTGGTCTTTTTCGAAAGAGCTAACGAATTGCATTAGTTTAGCGGGCTCTTTCAGTAATTGAGAAAGCCTTAACCGAAAAAATCGCTAGGGTTGAATGTTAGTTCAGAATCATAGTCTTGTCCGCATTTGGCGCACTTAACTACAATTTTACTGTTAACTCCAACATCTGTAATGCTCTTGAGTGCGCGGTCAATTAAGTCGAACTCAGGCTTGCTGATAGTTGTTACCCATTCTCTGATAATCTTCTTGTCAGTGAACTCTTGATTATCCGGAGTAATTACTTTGTCAATGCTGGCCGTAATCAAGTCTAAAGTAGCATCTAACAAACGTGTAAAGCTCTTGCCAGCCATTTTTAGCTTTTGCAATTGCTCTTTAACTTCAGATTCTACTTGTTGGCTCTTGGCCATTTCTTCAAAGCCAGCAATATTAACTTTGTTTTGCTCTACTAGTGTATAGGGCTTAACAAATACTCTCATGCCGCTTCCTGGCAATACAACTTCTACATCGCCGCCATAGAATGTTGTAGAGTCTAAAATATTGCCCAAGTTAACGTTGACTTGTGTTACTGCATCAGCTTCACAATCGTGAGTAAATTCAAGTTCCATATGGTCGCCGTATGTGGCCATACGAATACCTACCATGATAGCATCCATATCAATGATAGGGATTTCATTTGGATCTACAATACCAGGTACACAGGCTTTAAAGACTTGTTTGATTGATTCGCCGTTGAGCAAGGCATCCGGGCTTTTCAATAGTAATTCGTCTTTGGCAGTCATTGGATAAATGGCTACTTCGTTTGTGTCTGTTAAATCAATACCTTTGAGATAGCATTTTCCCATACTTGGCAATTTAACGTATCTGGCAGGCCTTCTGTTATACTGAATCAGTGGGTTCATGCGTGTGTTTTCCATGGTTTTTACTCCGATAAATAATAGTGTACTGGAGTATTTATATACGTAGATAATGGCTAAACCACCACAGGATATTAACTTACCAGACGGGTCGAGTCGTCCCCAATGGGCAACAGAAGAAACGCTACTTAAACTAGTAGAAAGACTAGGTGGCGGCAGTGCCAGTGCGACTGGCGCAAGTTCAGGCAAGGCTGGGGGCGGTGCACCGGGTGCAACAACAAATCCAGTTGACCAGCTAGAGGATTTAGGCGAAACAGCTAAGTCACTTAAAAAGAATTTTGGCGATATGGGCACAAACGCCATACGTCACAGCAGTACAATGGGCATGTTCAGTACTGCGGCATTTGAAGGCTCTAAAAAATTATTCCAAATCTCTAAAAGCAGTGCTGGCGTAGCAGAGGCCATGGGCACAATGAGTAGCGGCATGTCTGCTATTGGATCCATGATGGGCGGTCCATGGGGTCTTGCATTACAAGTAGGCGCACAAGGCCTAATGATGCTGGCCAACAAAACTAAAGAATACTTGGACAGCATGGAAGACATGGTTAATGCTGGCTTGGGTTATAGTAGCAAATTAGGCGAAAGTGCAGAAATTGCGGCTAACTCGGGATTGGCATTAAAGAGTTTTTACGGCGCATTAAAAGAAACAGGACAAGCATATAGAGCATTAGGCTCAAATGGTATGGATGCGGCCCGTGCGTTCGGTGACTTACAAACGCAAGTCAGAGATACTTACGGCACCTTTGGTATGAGTGCGGCTGACCTTGCCAAAGGCAGTGCAGACTTTATTAACGTATTTGCGGCCACAGGAGCCAAAGGTGCAGATGCTGTCAGCGGCGCGGCAAAGGCCTATGGTAAAAGTTTAGAAACATTGCGTAATGTTAGTATAGCCACTGGCGCAGACATGAATGCAATGAAAAAGAGTCTAGGCGACTTGTTAAAGAGTCCTGTAATTATCAACGGCTTGAAGCAATTTGGACGTAGTACAGAAGAAGCAGTTGTAGCATTAGCACGTGGCGCTAGCGGATTTGAAGCTGTATTCGGACAACTAGGTAAAGAGTTGTTTAATCAAGTAGCAGAAGCGCAAAGTGCTGGCCTAAGTATTATTAACACTAAGCTAGGTCAAGAAATAGCACCGTTTGCAGACATTCAAGTACTGGATAACTTCCAGAAGAAATTAAAAGACAACACAGTTAGTGCAGGCGAATTCGGTGCCAGCGCACAAGCCATGGTCAACAGCATGGGACCTAATATCCCTACGTTGCAGTTGTTGGCACAGCAAGGCGATGCTAGTGCCAAGCGATTGTTAGAAATGTATAACAATGCTAAAAAGTACACAGAAATGAGTACAGAAGAACTAGAAGCAATCAAAGCCAAAGGCCGCGCAGAAGAAAAATTAAAAAGCATCAGCGAAAAGATGGGTGCTACATTTGAAAAATTAAGTAGCAAATTGTTTGGATTCATTGATTTAATCCCAACCGAAATGATTGACGGCTTAGCAGACGCATTAGATTTTGCAGTTAGTATGCTAGGTGGGTTTGTTGACTTTATCATGGCAGTGCTAAAGCCAGCAATGTGGTTAGTGGGCAAAGCATTTGCAATGTTAAACCCAGTGATACATGCGTTGCGTACCGCAGTTGTATGGACATTTGAAAAGCTAACATCTGTGATGACCTTCTTTAGCGAAACACTAATAAGCATCGGCGATACAATATGGGATACAGTATCTAATATAGTAGATGTAGTTGTTGACGTGTTTAAAGCAATAGGCAATGCAGTATGGGAAGTTATAACAGCCCCATTTAAGTTACTAATGACTATTGGAGAACTGGCCACGAAGCCGTTTACCATGCTGTATGATTGGTTAAAGAGTTCTTGGCTAGGACGTAAAGTTCTGGGCGTAAGTTCTGAAGATACTCAATCAGCAGGCGCTGGCCAAACAGATGCCATGGGTAATCCCATTATGGGTAGTGAAGTCAGCGATGCAAGTAGCTCTGTAGTTGCGGCTACAGCTAGACGTGAATCATATTCATATGGTAACATGGCAGATGTACAAAAAGAACAAATTCAATTGATGCAAGAGATGGCTGATGCTACCAAGTCTAGCGTAAGACAGCAGAAGTTAATTGCCGATAACACTGAAAGAACTGGTAAAGCTGTTGAACAGGCAGGGGCTTACGCTTAACTAAATATACAACTATGTCTTGGAAAAAATACTTTAACGTTCAAAAATCGTCATTTAACCCTGGAAATCAGCCCCAAAGCTCCAATTCCAGAAGTGTGACAACTAGCAAGTTTTCTAGCTATCTTAATGAAGTGTACACTGGTACACCAAACCGTGTTGACCGTTATATGCAATACGACCAAATGGACATGGACAGTGAAATCAACGCGGCATTAGACACTATTGCTGAGTTTTGTACACAGTTCGATGCAAAAACAAATGTACCATTTGACGTTCATTTCAACGACACACCTACTGATAGCGAAGTAAAAGTATTGCGTAAAGCCCTACAACAATGGTGCCGCATCAATGAATGGGACAAGCGACTATTCAGAGCTGTGCGTAGTGTACTAAAGTATGGCGATAACTTTTTTATTCGTGACCCAGAAACATTTGAGTGGATTTGGCTAGACCCAACTGCACTAACAAAGATTATTATCAATCAAACCAAAGGCAAACAGCCTGAGCAATACGTTGTTAAAAACTTGTCCTTAGACATCATGGACAAAACAGCCACTGATGTTATCAAGCACGATACACAGTTTATGGCCATGAGCGCAATGAGCCGTTTGGGCAACATTCAGCCAGGCCAAGCAATGAACTATGGTAGCAAAAGCAACCAAGGTCAAATTGAAGAATTCGGTATTGATAGTGACCACATTGTACACTTGTCAATGACAGAAGGCATGGACAACAACTGGCCTTTTGGAACAAGTATTCTAGACAGTATTTTTAAGATTTACAAGCAAAAAGAATTACTAGAAGACGCTATCATTATCTACCGCGTACAACGTGCTCCTGAACGTCGTGTATTTTACATTGACACAGGTAACATGCCGGCGCACATGGCCATGGCATTCGTTGAACGTGTTAAAAATGAAATCCATCAACGTAGAATCCCAAGCCGTAACGGTGGCGGACAAACAGTTATGGATGCAGGCTACAACCCATTAAGCATGATGGAAGACTACTTCTTTGCCACAACAGCAGACGGCCGTGGAAGTAAAGTAGAAACATTGCCTGGCGGTGAAAACTTAGGTCAAATTGACGACTTAAAGTTCTTTACTAACAAGATGATGCGAGCATTACGTATTCCTAGTAGCTACTTGCCAACTGGTCCAGATGACGGAACAGCGGCATACCAAGACGGCAAAGTAGGAACTGCGTTTATTCAAGAATTCCGTTTTAACAAGTATTGCCAGCGTATTCAAGGTCTATTGGCCCCACATTTTGACGAGGAATTCAAGTTATTTTTAAAGTTTAAAGGCATTGAGATTGATGCTAGTACGTTTGATTTACGTTTCCTACCACCACAAAACTTTGCCGCATACAGAGAAACAGAACTAAATGCCAGCCGCGCCAGTGTGTTTACACAGCTAGCAGAAGTTCCATTCCTAAGCAGACGCTTTGTTCTACAGAAATACTTGGGCTTAGAAGAAGACGAGATTGTAGAAAACGAAGAACTGTGGTTAGAAGAAAACCCAGACAAGCACGAAGATGCAGGTGTAGGTGCAGGTGACATGATGAGCGCAGGCACTGCTGGCGGCATCGGTACCAACGAACTTGGCGCAGTTGGTGTACAACCTCCAGCTGAAGGCGGCGCTGAAGAAGCACCTCCGGAAGGCGGTGAAGCGGCGGGCGAAGCGCCACCAGAAGGAGCTCCACAATGAAATTTTTAGAATTGCGTGAAAGCGTAGAAGAAAAAGAAGAACAAAGTCCTAACGACATTTTTAAAGGTCAATTGGATCAATTACGTAAAACCGACACTCGTAGAAGTCGTTTAACACTTATGCACTTGAACAAATTGCGTAAGATGAAAGAGCTACGTAAAGCAGAAGTTAATAAAAAAGCTCAAAAATTAGGCGTAATTTACGCTAGAGCCAGCGCCCAATAATACCCTAGGCATACTTATGCCGAGGCCTAAAATCAAAAAACTACGTTTTTTAGGCCTTTTCTAAGGGTATTTTACTCCCCTCATTTAAATAATATTACGATAATAAACTATCTTTGGCCAAAGGAGATATAGGAATGTCAAAAAAGATATTAGAACAAGTGCTAGAGCACATCCTGAATAAGGAAGAAGACAAAGCTCAAGATTTACTACACTCTTTCTTCGTAGAGAAAGGTCGTAGCATTTATGAAGGCTTAATTGAGAGCGATGACGTGTCTGAGGAAGAAGTTTTAGAAACTGAAGAATTAGACGGCGACATGCAAGACGACTTTGGAAGCGACATCAGTGCCGCTAAAGAAGACATTGCTAGCGAAGAAATGTTTAGCGAAGAAGACGAAGACGAACTAGAATTCGGATCTGACGACGCTGAAGACATGGGCGACGATCTAGGCGACGATTTCGGCGATGACGAAGGTGGCGACACTGAAGGTCAAATCGACGACGCAGTTATGGACGTTGAAGATGCGCTAGACGAACTAAAGAGCTTGTTTGCTCAATTAAAAGACGAAAACGGTACAGGCGACGATCTAGGTGACGACATGGGCGGTGACGACATGGGCGACGAATTCGGTGCTGAAGAAGAAACAGAAGAAAGTTTCCAATTCGAAGACGCTGATGAACTAGACGAAAGTGCTGACCTTATTGCAGTTGCAAAGCCAGCAGGTGGCGACAACGGTAATAACACTAAGAGCCCAGTAGCCGCTAACAGCGGTGCAAAAGGTATGGCCGCTAAGCCATTCAAACTAGGCGGAAGTGAAAGCAACAAAGGCGGAACACAAGGTGGTTTGCTAAACCCATCTACTAAGGAAGACAATGCTGGTAATGTTAACACTACCGGTAACAAGAAAGCTCCTAGTTTAAGTGCAGTTGCCAAGCCAGCTAAAGCTGAAGCCGCTGGTAACACACGCTCTCCAGTTGCAGGACGTTAATGATGAAATACGTACCACTTAAAGAAGCACTGACTTTCGATCAAGCCCAGCTTGTCGTAGAAAGCCGTGAAGGCCAAGACGGCAAGTCCAAGGACTTGTTTATGAGTGGTATTTTTATACAAGGCGGCGTTAAAAACCAAAACCAACGAGTTTACCCTGTAAACGAAATCGGTCGTGCCGTTAAGAGTATAAAAGAACGCATTAATTCGGGATATAGTGTACTGGGTGAAGCAGATCACCCAGATGATTTACAAGTGAATTTGGATCGTGTAAGCCACATGATTACTGACATCTACATGGATGGCGGTAATGGTTTGGGCAAGCTAAAGATCCTACCAACACCAATGGGCAACATTGTGAAAACATTGTTAGAAAGCGGTGTAAAATTGGGTGTAAGTTCTAGAGGTTCAGGTAATGTTAACGAAAGCGGCGAAGTCAAAGACTTTGAAATCGTTACGGTTGACATTGTTGCGAACCCTAGTGCGCCAGAGGCGTACCCTAAGGCTATCTACGAACGTGTTATGATGAGTTCTCGTCAGAGACAAATCATGGAAGTTGCAGAAGCCGTTAAGTATGACTCTAAAGCACAGAAATACCTCCAGGAAGAGGTTCTGAAGTTTATCCAAAACCTTAAAGTCTAAGGAGAAGGTATAATGACAGTTTTTTCGGAACTACTCGGTTCAGAGGTACTCTCAGAAGATGTTAAGTCTAAATTAGCTGAAGCTTTCGAACAGAAAGTAAATGAAGCTAAGGCAGAAATGACAGCCAACCTTCGCGAAGAATTTGCTCAGCGTTATGAGCACGATAAGGGCCTAATTGTTGAATCAATGAATCAAATGATTGAAGAAGCAATTAAGCAAGAAATCGTAGAATTCAAGCAAGATAAAGACGCTCTAGTTGAAGCTCGTGTAGCTTACAAAAAGAAAGTTGCTGAACACAGCGAACTATTAAACAAGTTCGTTATGGAAGCTCTTGCACGTGAAATCGGCGAATTGAGAAAAGACCGCCAAGCACATGAAACTAACTTTGCTAAGTTAGAAGAATTTGTGTTACAGCGTCTAACCGGTGAACTTAATGAATTACATGAAGATGAGCAAGCATTACGCACAGCTCGTGTTCGTATGGTTCAAGAGGGTAAAAAGATTATTGCAGATGCAAAGGCTAAGTTTGTTAAAGAAGCCGCTAGCAAAGTTGAAGGCATTATTTCTAGTGCTATGAAGACTGAGCTAACTCAGCTTAAAGAAGACATCAAGGTTGCTCGTGAAAATGCGTTTGGTCGTAAGATCATGGAAACATTCGCCGCAGAATTCATGGCTAGCCACTTTGCAGATGGAACTGAAGTTAAGAAGATGGGCAAACAAGTTGCCGAACTTCAAGCTAAGTTGGATGAGACAACTCAACAACTAGCACAAAAAGACAATATGATTGCAGAAGCTGTACGTAAAGCTACCGTCGCAGAAGACGTTGCAAAGCGTACCCGTGTAATGCAGGAGCTGGTAGCTCCATTGTCCAAAGAGAAACGTGAGATTATGGAAGACTTACTGCAAACAGTAAAGACAACAAATCTTAAGGAATCTTTTGAAAAATATCTACCAGCAGTTCTTAACGAAGCAGTTAGCAAGACAGCTAAATCCACGCTAGTTGAGAGCGCCAAAGCACAGAGTACTGTGTTTACTGGTAACAAGTCTGTGAGCGCAGATCAGTCTACAGGTAAAGCTGAGATTGTTGCACTACGCAAACTTGCAGGATTATAAAAGTAAGGAGACATTAAATGTCAAGTCAACTTTTTGAGTCACAAAACTGGTCAGCTACTAAAGAAGCTCTGCTAGAAGGACTCGACGGCAACAAGAAGGCCGTAATGGAAACAACATTAGAAAATACACGTAAGTATTTGAGCGAATCTGTTTCAGCTGGTGCTACATCAAGCGGTAACGTTGCAGTTTTAAACAAAGTAATTCTGCCAGTTATCCGTCGTGTTATGCCAACAGTTATCGCTAACGAAATCGTTGGTGTTCAGCCAATGACTGGCCCAGTTGGTCAAATCCACACATTGCGTGTACGTTATGCTCAAACAGCTAACGGCGCAACTGCTGGTGAAGAAGCTCTAAGCCCATTCAAGATTGCTGAAGCCTACTCTGGTGCTAGCAACGGTAAAGCCGCCGCTACAAGCGCACTAGAAGCTGAAGCTGGTAACAAGTTAAGCATTCAAGTATTGAAGCAAACTGTTGAAGCTAAGACACGTAAGTTGTCTGCACGTTGGACATTTGAAGCCGCTCAAGACGCACAAGCCATGCACGGTTTGGACGTTGAGGCTGAAATCATGGCCGCTCTTGCACAAGAAATCACTGCTGAAATCGACCAAGAAGTTATCGGTTCTTTATTGAGCCTAGCTGGTACAGCAGTTAGCACATTCGACATGAACAACACTGGTGCTTTCACTGGTACACCTACATACGTTGGTGATCGTCATGCCGTTCTTGCTATCCTTATCAACAACGCCGCTAACTTGATCGCTCAGCGTACACGTCGTGGTGCAGGTAACTATGTTGTTGTTAGCCCAACAGCATTGACAGTACTACAAAGTGCTACTACATCTGCATTCGCACGTACAACTGAAGGTACATTCGAAGCTCCAACAAACACTAAGTTCGTTGGTACATTGAATAGCTCTATGCGTGTTTACGTAAACAGCTATGCTAACGAAACTAGCCCAGTTCTAGTTGGTTACAAAGGTCCTAACGAGATGGATGCGGCCGCTTTCTACTGCCCATACATCCCATTGATGAGCTCTGGTGTTGTTCTTGACCCAACAACATTCGAACCAGTTGTTTCGTTCATGACACGTTATGGCTATGTTGAGCTTACAAACACTGCAAGCTCTCTTGGTAACGCCGCTGACTACGTTGCAAAAATTGCAATGGCTAACATCAGCTTCCAGTAATCCAAGGATTGCTTTAGCAAAATCAAAAAAGCGCCGCAAGGCGCTTTTTTGTTGACTAAATCAGGAAGTATCAAAAATAAAAAACATTTTTGGTATAAATATAACAATATTAGTAACTGAATAAACATGGCCATTAATCTCAACCATCAAGACAACGCACTATCAACATCTAACGACACCTTGAACTTTCAAAGTACAATGGTGCAAAATTTAAATGTTGAGCGTGTAAGCACAGACCCGGCACTCACAGTATCTGGAAGAGTTTGGTTTAATACTACTGATAAACACATTAAAATGTCAGCCCTAAATGATTCAGGGCAATTAGTAGTTAAGCAGATTCCAATCAAAGACGATTTAGACTCTGCTATAGCACAAGTTAACAACTATATTGCTAATTTAAAGTTACAACAATTATCTAACGTGCAAGATCCTACGCCAGGAGATGGTTTAAGGTCGGGTGACGTATTAATATACGCGGCAGATATTGACAAGTGGTTAGTTTCAAATTACCTGTATCAACAAGTCATGGATGCAGGCGAATTTTAATGGAGAAATTATAAATGGCATCAACAATTAGAATTAAACGTTCGTCTACCAATGGCAATCCAGCAAGTTTGTTGGCAGGCGAACTAGCCTACTCGGCATTAGCGGGTACGCAAGCCAACGGTGGTGATAGGCTTTATATTGGTTTTGGAACTGAATCTTCAGGCAACGCCGCTAATCACTATGTAATTGGTGGTAAGTACTTCACTGATATGATGGACCATGTACATGGTACATTAACTGCCGACAGTGCAATTATTACCGATTCCAATAACAAGATTGATGTTATTAACGTTGGTAATATTACAACTACTGGTAGCACTAACACTATTAGCGCAACCAACACCAACGGTGGTATTACACTAACACCAAACGGTTCTGGCTATGTAACAATCAGCGGAACTAACGGATTAGTTATTCCAGTTGGTACAACCGCACAGCAAGGACCAGCAGTCCAAGGTGCTATTCGTTATAACTCGACTATCAGCCAATTTGAAGGTTACAGCGGTGCAAACTGGAGTAGCTTGGGCGGTGTACGTAGCGTCGACGGATTGACTTATGTTATTGCGGAAAGTAGCCCAGGTGCTAGCGACGACATTATTCACTTCTATGCAAGTAACAACACTTCCGCAGTTGAAGTAGCGCAGTTAAACACAACAAAGTTAAACTTATTGCAAACTACAGCAAGCTCTAGTACAACTACTGGTGCCCTTGTTGTTGCAGGCGGTGCAGGTATTGCCGGTAACTTGTATGTTGGCGGTAACTTAGTACTAACCGGTACAGAAACTGCCATTGGTAGCGTTACATTCAACAACGGTTTAACATTAAGTGGTAGTGATACAGCCGCAACAGAATACTTAACATTAAACAACGCCAGCGGAGTTACAAAATTCCAAGTTGATACTGCTAGCGGTAATACAACAATTGCTGGTACATTAAGTGTAACTGGCACAAGCAGTCATACAGGTAACGCTACATTCGGTGGAACAGTTAGCGTAACAGGTGACACTACGCTAACAGGCGATTTGGCAGTCAATGGTGGTGATGTTACTACTACAGCTACTACATTCAATTTAGTAAATGCTACTGCAACTACTGTAAACTTTGCAGGTGCGGCAACAGCGTTGACAATTGGTGCAACAACTGGTACTGCTACAATTAGAAATACAACTGTTGCTATTACAAATAATGCCACAGTCGGTGGCACCTTAGGCGTAACTGGCGCTACAACATTAAGTGGTACCGCTAACGTAGTAGGCGATTTTAGTGTAAACACAAACAAGTTTACAGTAGCGGCTAGTAGCGGTAATACTGCTGTAGCCGGTACATTCAGCGTAACTGGCACAAGCAGTCATACTGGTAACAGCACATTTGGCGGCACAGTTGGTATTACTGGCGACTTATCTGTAAACACAAACAAGTTTACAGTAACAGCGGCCAGCGGCAATACTGCTATTGCAGGCACATTGGGTGTTGCAGGTGATGTTGCAGTTAACACAAACAAGTTCACAGTAGCGGCTAGCAGTGGTAATACAGTTATTGCTGGTACAGCAGGTGTAGCCGGCGACTTTGCAGTTAACACAAACAAGTTTACAGTAGTTGCGGCTAGTGGTAATACTAGCGTTGCAGGTACATTGGCTGTAACTGGCAATACAACACTAAGCGGTACATTGGCTGTAACTGGCGTTGCAACGCACAGCGCAAACATTGTAATGAGCAGTAACTACATTACTGGTTTGGCTGATCCGGTTAACCCACAAGATGCGGCTACAAAAGCATACGTTGATGCTAGCCGTAACGGTTTAGATGTTAAGCAAAGTGTACGTGTTGCTACAACAGCCAATATTACACTAAGCAATACACAAACAATTGACAGCATTGCACTAGCGGCCGGTGATCGTGTACTTGTAAAAGATCAATCAACAGCAAGCCAAAACGGTATCTACGTTGTTGTAAGCGGTGGATCATGGACTCGTGCTTTAGATGCTAACAACAGTAGTGATGCAGGCAACGGAAGCAATGAAGTTAACCCAGGCATGTTCTGCTTTGTTGAAGAAGGTACAACAAACGCAGACTCTGGTTGGGTTCTAACCAATGACGGTGCGGTTACACTAGGTACAACGGCCCTAACATTTGCACAGTTCAGCGGCGCAGGCCAATTAATTGCTGGCGCTGGTTTAACTAAAACTGGTAACCAAATTGACGTAGGCGCTGGATTAGGTATCACAGTTAATGCCAACGATGTTGCCCTTGCAACTACAGTAGCTGGTGCTGGTTTAACATATACTAGCGGTGTGCTAGATATTGTTGGTACATCAAACCGCATTACTGTTAATGCAGATAGCATCGATATTGCAAGTACCTACGCTGGTCAAAGTAGTATTGTTACAGTTGGTACAATTACCAGCGGTGCGTTAGGAACAGGCTTTACAACAGTTGCAGTACCACAAGGCGGCACTGGCGCAACATCCTTTACAAGCAACGGTGTAATTTACGGTAACGGTACTAGTGCTTTACAAGTAACTGCGGTAGCTACAGTAGCAGGTAGCTTCTTACGTCAAGATGCTAGTGGCGCCCCGTATTTTAGCAATGAAATTGACGGCGGAACATACTAAATAACAGAGTATGTTATATACCATAAACAGGATAGTTACATACTATCCTGTTTTGCTTTTCTATATAGAAAAAGGATTACTGCCACATGGCTTCAAATATTAAGCTGAAACGCTCAGCTGTACCGGGTCGCGTTCCGACAGTCAATGATTTAGATCTTGGCGAACTTGCAATTAATACCTACGACGGTAAATTATATCTAAAACGTTCTTATGCTGGCAACGATACTATCGTTGATGTTAGCGCAGGCTACAGCTTGCCAGTGGCAACTACATCAGTATTAGGTGGAGTTAAAGTTGACGGCACTTCTATTACTGTAAGCCAAACTGGTGTTATTAGTGCAGGAACATCTGCTTACACTATTAATAGACAAGTCGAAATAGCAGACGGTACTACAACCACTTACATCTTAGATGTTTCCCCTAAAGGTCCAGATTACGTAGAAATATACGTTGACGGTATCTATCAAAAGAAAGATTCGTTCATTGCTGGTTCTGGTACAGGTACAAAAGAAACGTTTACAGGTAACGGAATCCAAACAGATTTTGTCCTAAGTGTAACTCCAGTTGACGCATCTTACATTGAAGTCTACTTGCAAGGTATTTTACAAAAAGACACAACATCGTATACATTAACAGATGATACAGTTTATTTTTCCGAAGCTATTCCTGCAGATATTTTAGTGGAAGTGATTATTATCGACAAGAAAAGCCAGCTTATTTTGTCAGAAGCACCCGAATCTGGAACAGTAATTGAAATCCTAACATACAGCCCAACATTAAACATTAAGAAGATTTCTTTATTAGCAACAAGTCCGGCGTCGGTGTTTAACATTGGATACTCTGTTCAAGCAGGCGACTTATATAAACTAGTTTGGGGCGGCGTATACCAGCACTCAGATGCGTACACTGTACTAGATTACACTCTAACATTGGACGAAACGATTCCTGCAGGAGATTGGTTAGAACTAGTATTAATAACAGCCAACCCTATCGATTCTACAACTTCTACAACAGCGGCTAGCACGGTAACAGAAAACAACGACGGAATAGGAATAGACACTCCGTTAGACCTAAACAAACAAGTTCATAAGTTAAGCTGGACAGGGTCATATGCATACACCTTGGGAGACGGCGTAGAAGGCCAGATTATCTACTTAGTTCCTAGTGCAGGACAAGCTAGTTCCATTTATATTACGGTGGAACACGCTAGGTTACTAAATGACGGTGCCGGAACAGTAACCGATAATGCAGTGTACTTTCCATTTTCTACAGCCTTGCCTACGGTGATAACAGCAATTTTCACTGACAATGCGTGGAACTTTAGCGGCGGGTCGGTGGCATGATTTTCGATTCAAAATACTTCGGTAAAGTATTTGATAAATATTTGGATATAGGATCCTAAAAATGGCATTAACAAGAGTAAAAGCAAGTTTATTAACTGGCGTTATCACCCCAAATAACGCAACGTTCACAGGAACGATTACATTACCCGCAGGTACAACCACTGCGGCACCATTGCTATTTGCAGATGGCGACACACTAACTACGCCCTATCAAGGTGCAATGGAATTTGACGGCACCGACTTATTCTTTACTCCTGGATTCGTTAGAAAAACAATTGCTTTTACTGATAATACTCATTATATTGGTACAACCAGCGTAGCGTTGGATAGACTAAGTGGCGACCTAGCTTTAACTGGTATTAGTAGTGTTACATTGCCAGGTAGCACCAGTGGTAGCGTATTATTAACCCCAAGTGCAACAGGTACAGCAGTTACAATTACATTGCCATCGACAACCGGTACAGTAGTAACAACGGGCGATACTGGTACAGTTACCAGTACAATGATTGCCAATAACACTATTGTTAACGCTGATATTAATACAGCCGCGGCAATTGCATATAGTAAATTAAGTTTAACCGGCGGCATTGTTAATGCCGACATCAGCACTAGTGCGGCAATTGCTAACTCTAAGCTGGCAAATAGCGCAGTTACAGTTGGTACAACCAGCATTGCTCTAGGCGCAAGTTCTACTACATTGGGCGGGCTAACATCGGTAACTAGTACAAGTTTCGTTGGTGCATTGACAGGTAATGCAAGTACAGCTACTACGTTGCAAACAGCAAGAACAATTACCTTATCCGGCGACGTTGCAGGTAGCGTAAGTTTCGATGGATCTGCTAATGCAACAATCACCGCTACTATCCAAGCAGATAGCGTTGCGCTAGGTACAGATACAACTGGTAGCTATGTTGCTACAGCTACAGCAGGATCGGGTATTAGTATTTCCGGATCCGGTGGAGAAACAGCGGCTATTACTGTAACTAACACCGGTGTGTTAAGTGCAGTAGCAGGCACCGGTGTAACAGTAAGTGGCGCAACAGGCAACGTTACATTTAGCATCGGGCAAGCAGTAGCAACTACCAGTGATGTTACATTCGGTACAGTCACAACAACTGGTAACGTAACAGTTGGTGGTAACTTAACAATTAACGGTACAACAACTACAGTTAACTCTACGACACTATCGTTAAGTGACCCAATGATTTATTTGGCCACTGGCAACAGCGGTAACAGTTCTGATATTGGTATTGTAGGACACTTTAACGACGGTACATACCAACACACTGGTATGGTGCGCGATGCTACTGACGGTAAATGGAAGCTGTTCAGCGGTGTTACTACAGAGCCTACAACAATAATTGACTTTACAACATGGACAACAGATACATTAGTTGCCAACGTAGAAGGTAATATAACAGGAAATGCTGGAACAGCTACTAAATTAGCAACAGCAAGAACATTGGCACTAAGCGGCGAAGTGTTTGGATCAGCTTCGTTTGATGGATCCGCCAACGCAACAATTAGTTCTAGCTTGGGCACAACAGGTGTAACCGCCGGAAGTTATGGAAGCGCAACTGGCGTAGGTACATTTACAGTAGATGCCAAAGGTAGATTAACAGCGGCCAGCACGACAGCAATTGCCATACCAAGCACACAAATTACTGATTGGACCGAAGCAGTTCAAGATGCGGCTAGCGCAATGATCACTAACGCTACACACGTGGGTATTAGTACAATTTACTATGATAGCACTAATAAACTTTCTTTGGAGTTAACAAATACAGGTGTTGCGGCAGGAACATACAACAGTGTAACAGTAGATATCAACGGCCGTGTTACTGCGGCTAGTAATGTTGGTTATTTAATTGGTAACCAAAATATTACAGTAGGCGGCGACGCATCAGGATCTGGTACAACAAGTATTAACTTAACACTGTCTAACAGCGGAGTTACAGCAGGTACATATGGCGCGGCCAACCAAAGAACAGTCGGTACTGTAATTGTTGATGCTAAAGGCCGAGTAACAGGCATTAGCGAATTACACTTAGGTATGGTTAACAGTGACGTTATTACCGTAACTAATGCCGCTACACTAACTTATACTTTCCAGCAAAATGCAGGAACTATTGGTACTGGCGGAGCAAACCCAGACGCGGTAATGATCTTTAACAACAGATTAAAGATGCGAGCAAATGAATATACAGTTAACGCTAACGGAACAGTTACCTTTGTAAGCGGTACCATTGAAGTAGGTGACGAATTAGAAATGTCGACATTTACATTCATTCCATGATAATTAGGACAACAGATGAGCAACTCAAGAAAATATCAAATTAGAAACGCAGGTGTTGGAGCTGACTTGGCCAGCGGCACAAACAACTACAAGTTGAACAGGACTACTGGTGCCTATGACACGTATACAGACGATGCGTCTGTTACTACTACGGACATTGTTATCATTGGTAAAAAGTCCAACATTAGTGACCGATTGGATGCTGTTGAAAAGAATATTACGGTATTGGCCGCGGCCGCGTTCTTAACAGACGCAGAAGACGGCATTGCTGGTTCGTACACTATTGCTAACAAATTAGCAACTGCAAGAACAATTGCACTGTCAGGTGACGTAACTGGTAGTGTAACGTTTGACGGTTCGTCGAACGCTACCATTTCAACTACCATCGGTGCAAACACAGTAGCATTAGGTACAGATACAACTGGCAACTATGTTGCTACTGTAACAGCAGGATCTGGTATTACTGTTAGTGGTAGCGGCAGTGAAACAGCGGCTGTTACTGTAGGCATTGATAGTACAGTAGCATTAAAGGCTGATACACATTATATTGGTACAACCAGTGTAGCATTAAACAGAACAAGTGCTAACTTGGCATTGACTGGTATTAGTAGCGTTACACTACCAGGTAGCACTAGTGGTACAGTACAACTAATTCCAACTGCGGCCGTTGGAACAGATACAGTGTTAACTATTCCTGCAACAACTGGTACTATTGTTACAACTGGCGATACTGGTACAGTTACAAATACTATGTTGGCAGGTAGTATTGCCAACGCTAAATTAGCCAACAGCACAATCTCTGGTGTTCAATTAGGCAGTAACTTAAACACACTAACAATTGGCACCGGTCTAAGTGGAACAAGCTACAACGGTACCGCAGGAGTTACAATTGCCAACACAGGTGTATTAAGTGTTAACGGGTCTACGGGCGCAGTTACTGGCATTGCTAACTCTACTGATGTACATTATATTGGTACAACCAGTGTAGCATTAAACCGCGCAAGTGCAAACTTGGCACTAACAGGTATCAGTAGTGTTACACTTCCTGGTAGCACAAGCGGTACAGTACAGTTAGTACCAACAGCGGCAGTAGGTACAGGCACAGTATTAACAATTCCAGCAACAACTGGTACTATTGTTACAACGGGTGATAGTTCAACGGTTACTAACACAATGTTGGCAGGTTCAATCGCTAATGCTAAATTGGCAAACAGTTCAGTTACTGTTGGTACAACTGCAATCAGCTTAGGATCTAGTTCAACTACATTGGCTGGTTTGACTAGTGTAACATCTACAGCATTTACAGGTGCATTAACTGGTAACGCAAGTACAGCGACTACATTACAAACGGCTCGTGCTATTAACGGCGTAAGTTTCAACGGAAGTGCCGACGTAACTGTACATACAGCAGGTACAGGTATTAGTATCAGCGGTACAACGGTTACCAACACAGGTGTAACTAGCATTGCCGGTACAACTAATCAGATTACAGCCAGCGCAAGCACAGGCGGCGTAACATTGAGTCTCCCAAGTGCAGTAACACTTCCAGGAGACTTAACAGTTACTGGTAACTTAACAGTTAATGGATCTACAACTACTATTAGTGCATCGAACATTAGTTTGAGTGATTCTATCATTTACCTTGCTAGCGGAAATAGCGGCAACTCTGCTGATATCGGTACAGTAGGCCACTTTAATAACGGCACTTACCAACACACAGGTTTGGTAAGAAGAGCTAGCGATAGCAAGTGGTATTTGTTCAGTGGTGTTGTGCCAGAACCGTCTACTACAATCGATTTCACTACATGGACTAAAGATACATTATTAGCCAATATTGAAGGCAATACAACTGGTACACACACTGGTGCAGTAACCGGTAACGCAAGTACAGCAACTACACTGCAAACAGCTCGCTTAATCAATGGCGTGAGCTTTAACGGAAGCGCAGATATAACTGTGCATACAGCAGGTACAGGTATTGGTATCAGCGGTACAACAGTTACTAATACCGGTGTAACAAGTGCGGCAGTAAGCGGAACTGGTTTGAGTATTAATGCTTCTACTGGCGGGGTAACAATTACAAGTAATGCTACAAGTGCAAACACTGGTTCTACTATTGTTGCACGTGACGCTGGCGGTAACTTTACAGCCGGTACAATTACAGCGGCTCTAAGCGGTAACGCTACAACAGCAACTACACTACAAACAGCTCGTTTGATTAACGGCGTAAGTTTCAACGGTAGTGCAGACGTGACTGTACATACAGCGGGTACTGGTATTAGCGTAAGCGGCACAACTGTAACTAACACTGGTATTATCAGTGCTAGTGCAGGTACCGGTATTAGTGTAAGCGGTACTAACCCATTAACAATTACCAACACTGGTGTAACTAGTTTGGTGGCTGGTACTAACATTGCAATCAGCGGTTCAACTGGCGCAGTAACAGTTAGCGTAACCGGTACAGTGGCTAACGCTACAAACGCAACTACAGCAACAGCGGTATCTAATACAGTAACTGGAACAAACAGTGCAGAACTTGTTCGCGGTAACATGGGCGATAATGACCAGGCACGTATTTTAGTCGGAGCTACAGCGTCTAATGCAGGTTATTTAGAAATTGCTACAGCAGACGACGGAACAGAACCAATTTATGTACGTCAATATACTGGTGTGTTTAGTACTCTGTCAAGAACAGCAACTATCTTAGACGGATCAGGTAACACTACATTCCCAGGATCAGTAACAGCATCTTCCTTCGTCGGCAACGTATCAGGTACAGCTAGCTCTATCAGCGGATACAATAACCCAACTACTGCGGCTACTGCAAACACTATTGTATATAGAGACGGTAGTGGACACATCACTGGTAACTACGGCTTTTACGGATACTTGAATACATCCGATGACGTCAATACTGGTAGCATTACTTACATAATGGCTAAGTTTGGTGACAACTACCATAGAAGTGCCAGCGCCGCCAAAGTGGCCGCGTTTATTTCTGGCCAATCAATGAACATTAGCGGTAGCTCTACAAGTTGCTCTGGTAACTCGTCTACTGCTACTACAGCTACAAACACCAGCGGTGGTACAGTTAACGGCAACTACTTAGGTGTACATAATACAAGTGGTAGCACAGGTTACGGTTTATCGTTGTACAACGGTGCTGTAGCAGGCCAGCCAACATACGGTATATTCTTTGGACAAACTGCTAGTTTTGGTACACACGGTAACGTAACAGCAGATTGGGCAACATACTTTACAATGGATGCCACTGCTAACCGTGGTTGGATTTTCCGTGATGTAAGCAACGGTAACAAAGCATCTATCTCTAACACAGGTAACGCAACATTTGCAGGTGAAGTTACAGCTTACTCTGACGCACGTTTGAAAACAAACATTGTAACCATTGACAAGGCACTAGACAAGGTTGTAAAATTACGTGGTGTATACTTTGATAAAGACGGCAAGCGCCAAATTGGTGTAATTGCACAAGAAATCAGAGAAGTATTCCCAGAAGTTGTTGGCGAAGCAAATGATGAAATGAAAACATTGCACGTTAACCACGGCGCAATGGTTGGTGCATTAATCGAATCTACTAAAGATTTGAACGATAAAATCGAAGCACAGGCAAAAGAAATCGCTGAGCTAAAGGCTCTGGTTCAACAATTGCTAAGTACTAAATAACACGAGAATTTAAACTATGGCAGGAACATTACCAGCAACAGGCACCACAATCGCAATGGGCAGGGCTCGAAATGCTTATAACCTTTCGGGCACTATCACATTGCGTGCCGGCCTCGGCGCCAGAAGAACATACCCAGGTGCAGACACAACATCTGCTAACTGGGGCTTTAGTTCTAAGATGGGTGGCCAATCTTATCCAGGCACATACTAAATTTAAACACACTAGGAGACAGACATGGATGTTAAGAAATTATTGGCCACTGTGCCAATCGGTCGTAGCCAATACGAATTTGATAACTTTGTAACCGGCGGCGCAAATTCCGAAGCACGTTACGTTAGAGACTTGTTACTTGAAAAAGAACAGTTAGAACGTGCCGTGCAGGAAAGCGCACAAGACTTTAGACAACACGATAGGTATACAAAAGAGCTAGCACAAGTTGATGCAGTTCTAAACAGCTTTACTGAAGAACAAATCGAAGCAACACTGGCTAACTTTGAAGCAGAAGAAGGACAATATTGGGCGGCTTACTTAGGTAAGATTGCGGCAATTGAAAGTCTAACACTAGACCGTCCAACTCCTGAAACCCTAGACAAGTTGGCATTGCTACCAATTGAAGACTTTAAAAACAGTGTAATCATTACAAACAGAATCATGGAATATATCCGTAGTACCACTGCACGTATCGAACAAGAAGCGTTTGGTAGTGAAGCAGAAGGCCTAGGTACCGGTAGCGATATCCAAGGATGAGTTTACTTAAAAACGCATTACAAAAGCCACTACAGCCAACCAAAGAGCAATCTTTAGAAAACGCTAGTGTGGCTATTTGTGTACCTTCACGTGACATGGTTCATACCGTTTTTGCTTTTGGCCTAGCAGAATTAATGAACTATAACGCACAAAAAGGTATTCGTACCAGTGTACACTTTAACATGGGTACATTGGTTGTAAATCAACGTGAAACTTTAGTTCAACAAGCATTAGATGTGGGTGCTACACACATTATGTGGATTGACAGCGACATGGGATTTCCCAAGGATACTGTCGAACGACTATTAGCACATAACAAGCCAGTTGTGGCAGGTAATTATGCTACTCGTAGAACTCCGTTTAAAACAGTTGCGTACAAACGTATATTAGACTGGCGCAGTTATCTAGTACATGATAAAAATGCCAAAGGACTTACCGAAGTAGAAGGCATTGGCATGGGCTGTATGTTAGAACGCACAGACGTTTACAAAGTATTACCTAAACCATGGTTTGCACTAGAATACCAAGCTAAAAGCGACGACCATATGGGCGAAGACATGTATCACTGTAGAGCTTTAAAGGCCGCAGGATACACAGTTTATGTAGACAATGAACTAAGCACCAAGCTACAACATGTGGGCAGTTTTGCTTATACTACAGACTTAGTAGAGCCTAATTTAGAATAATTTGCTTAGAATTTGGCATAGCGGCTTCGGCCGCTATTTTTTTGAATAAATATTAGGATATAACCGTTTGGAATTCAAATGCTAAAAACCAGAGCTCAAAGTAAGTACATTTTAAACACCGATAACCAGGATCAAATCCTAGTAAACGAAGCAGGTGATTTAGAAGTAATCCGTGGCCACTTAGTGCTACAACAACCCGCTACAGACTTAAATCATGCTGTAACCAAAGCCTATGTTGACAGCGTAGCCCAAGGCTTAGACGTAAAAGCTAACTGTCATGTTTTAGCACACGAAAACATTAACATTGCCATTGCCCCTGCAATAATCGACGGACATACTTTACAGCCCTTAGATAGAATTTTCGTTGTAGGACAAACATTTAAGCCACAAAACGGTATCTACGTATTCAACGGAGAAGGTGTTCCTTTAACAAGAGCCAGTGATGCAAACACCAGCGAAGATATTACGTCTGGTATGTACGCCTTAGTCACCGACGGCGATCAGTGGGCACGTACCGGTTGGATTTTAACAACACGTGAAACAGTTGTACTAGATGTTACTGCCCTAGACTTTGTACAGTTTACAGGTGTAGGTAGTTTAGTAGCTGGCCCAGGCATTGAATTCTCAGGTAATACACTAAGCGCAAAGCTAGGCAACGATAGTAGAATTGTTGCTAATGCCTTAGGCTTAGATTTGGCTTTTGTTGACGTTATGCAAGGTACCTATAACGGTATTACCATCGACGAATACGGCCGTGTCGTAGGCGCTGTAGAAAACAATTATCTAGTAGAAAATCAAACTGTAAACATCACTGGTGATGCTACTGGCACCGGCAAAACAGATATTACCTTAACATTGGCCAACACTGGTGTTACTGCTGGTACTTGGAACGGATTAACAATTGATGCCAAAGGCCGTATTACGGCATTGGGTAGTCAAGTATTTTTAACAGGTAACGAGTCGATTACTATTAACGGTGATGTAACTGGATCTGGTACGACAAACATTACAACTACCTTAGCGGATACAGGTGTAAGCGCGGGTACTTATGGTAGTACTACTAGCTCATTCTCTGCTATCGTAGATGGCAAGGGCAGGATTATTACAGCACAGGATAATCCAATTGCTTTCCCAGTTACCAGTGTAGCAGGTCGTTATGGTGCAATTGTACTAACACCAAGTGATGTAAGCCTGAGCAACGTTACTAACCAAGCACAGGTTGTTAACTATGGAAACGTACCGGGTATACTTGCAGGCCTGACAGCTAACCGCCCGGCCGCTAGTGTTGTAGGACGTTTATATATTTCTACAGATACATTGAGCATTGCCAGAGACAACGGCGGCGCTTGGGAAATTTTACGTCCAGCAGTGGCAGGTGATGTAATTATTCCAGCTAACGCAGGTAACAGTACATTGAGCACAACTGGTATTACCAGTGGTACATATACCAAGCTAAGTGTAGATAGTAAAGGCCGTGCGTTTGCAGGTAGTCAACTAACAAGTTTAGATATTAAAAACTATCTAGGATACACTCCTGTTAACAAAGCAGGCGATACAATGAGCGGCCCATTGGGCTTGACTATTGGTACAGTAACTGACCCTGGTTTGTATTTTGGAACAACAACTACAGCAGGCTTGTTTAGTCCTGCTTCAAATGAAATCAGTATTGTAACTGCTGGCAATGATAGACTTAAAGTTAACGGCGCTGGCCGTGTATTAATCAATTCTTTTGATAACGGTATTGATGCACTACAAGTTAACGGAACAGTTAGTGCTAACGCACCTACAATGCCAAACCAACTAGCAACTAAACAATATGTAGACGATGCTGTTGCTACTAAAGACACAACTGATGAGATTGTAGAAGGATTTAACAACTTATACTTTACAACAGTTCGTGCTAGAGCAAGTATTAGTGCTGGCGGCAACTTATCGTATAATAGTACAACTGGTGTAATGAGTTATTCAACTCCTACTACAGACGGTATCGTAGAAGGCACAAGCAAGGTATTCTTTACAAACGCAAGAGCACGTAACGCTATTAGCGTTAGCGGTAATGGATTAAGCTATGATTCGTTGACTGGTATTATTTCCAGCAATGCCACAAACGCAAATACTTCCAATACCATAGTATATAGAGACGCAGTTGGTAACTTTAGTGCAGGAACAATTACTGCTAGTTTGAGTGGTAACGCAAGTACAGCAGGTACATTACAAACAACTCGCAGTATCACTGCCACTGGTGACGCAAGTTGGACAGTAAACTTTAACGGTTCTGGCAACGTAAGTGCAGTTCTTACTTTGGCATCAACGGGTGTAACTGCTGGAACTTATGGCGGCGGCCTAACATTCCCACAACTAGTTGTAGATGCTAAAGGCCGCATTACTGGTGCAACCGATGTAGCGTTAACAGATAGTGATATTACAACAACGCTAGGTTATACTCCAGTCAATAGGGCAGGCGATTCCATGGCAGGCTATTTGTCAGTGTTGACTCCTGACTTGCCCGGCCACGCGGCAACAAAAGCATACGTTGATCAAGCATTGTATGGCCTGTCGAATATCTCGGCTAAAGATCCAGTAGCAGTAGCTACAGCTTCGGATATTACTTTATCTGGCTTGCCGATGATTGACGGCTACCAGCTTGTTGCCGGCGACAGAGTATTAGTTAAGGCACAAAATACAGCAAGTCAAAACGGCGTGTATGTGGCATCAGCAGGTGTATGGTCACGTAGTATTGATTTAAATTCCACAGCCGAAATGCAAACTGGTGTGTATATGCCAGTACTATACGGTAATACATTTGCGGCATACAGCTTTGTATTAACAACCCCTGCACCTATTACACTGGATGTAACACCATTAACATTTGGTGTATTCTTAAGTGCTCCTCAAGTTAGTGCAGGCGACGGCTTGTACAAAACATTTAGTAGAATTGATATTGGTACAGCAAGCAGTTCTAGAATTGTAGTTAATGCAGATAATATCGACTTGGCCACAACAGGTGTAACCGCAGGTACTTACAATACAGTTTCTGTAGATGCATATGGCCGAGTAACAACTGGATTGAATACCGCTTACTTAACGGGTAACCAGTCTATTAACATAACTGGTGATGTAACCGGTAGCGGCACAACAAGTATTTCGACTGCGCTAGCTATTACTGGTGTAACAGCGGGTACATATGGATCTGGATCATTGATTCCAAGTTTTACTGTTGATGCTAAAGGCCGTATTACTAACGTAACAACAAATGCAGTAGTTAATGCAGTGACTAGCGTGGCAAGTAAAACAGGTGCAGTAACACTAGTAAACTCTGACGTTGGACTTGGTAACGTAGTAAACAGTTTACAAGTTATTAATGCGGGCAACACTCCTAGCATTGCCCAAGGTATTGCTAGCACAAGACCATTGTTTGGTACTGCCGGTAGACTTTGGATAAGCACAGATACACGTAGTTTGTTTAGAGATTCTGGCACAGGTTGGGAATTATTGACTCCTGCCATAACTGGTGATATTAGCATCAGCGCAGGCGGAACAACTGCAACATTGGCAACCACTGGCGTAAGCGCAGGTACTTATAACACTGTTACAGTTGATGCCAAAGGTCGCGTAACTAGCGGAAGCAACACTTCATATATTACAGGCAACCAAAATATTACAGTAAGCGGTGATGCTACAGGTAGTGGTACAACAAGTATCGCTTTAACTTTAGCAGATGTTAATACAACTACAGGTCAATGGGGCACAACTACAGCAGTGCCGCAGTTTACAGTTAACAGCAAAGGCTTAGTTACACAAGTTGGTAACCTAAGTATTGTGTACCCAGTATCCAGCGTTGCTGGCAAGACTGGTGCAGTTTCTTTAGTTAAAGCAGACGTAGGTCTGGGCAACGTTGCTAACAGCTTACAAGTCATTAATGCAGGTAACGCAGTTAGCTTCCAAGTTGATACTACTGTTAACCGTCCTGCCGCAGGTACTGTTGGCCGCTTGTTTATTGACACAACTGTAAACACATTGTACCGCGACACTGGTAGTACATGGCAACTTATTCAGCCTGCAATCAGTGGCGACATTACTATCAATGCTGGTGCAAATACAGCAACATTAGCCGCTAGCGGTGTAAGTGCAGGCACATACAATACTGTTACTGTAGACACCAAAGGCCGTGTAACATCTGGATCAAACACGGCTTACTTAACAGGTAACCAAACAATTAGTTTGAGCGGAGATATCAGTGGATCTGGTAGCACAAGTATTACTGCTACACTATCTAACACCGGTGTAACTGCTGGTACATATAATACTGTTACAGTCGATGCTAAAGGTCGAGTACTAAGCGGTAGTACAACTACATTTGCTGAAACAGACACATTGGCAACAGTAACAGCCCGCGGTGCAACAACATCGACAGCCGTTACATTTACTAATGCAACAGCAAGTACAAGTACATCGACTGGCGCAGTAGTAGTAACAGGTGGTGTAGGTATTGGCGGAAACTTACAAGTCGGCGGAACAATAACCGGTAACGGTTCTGGGTTAACTAGCGTCAACGCTAGCACAGTGGCAGTCGCCGACTATAGCACTAACACAACACTATATCCAACTTGGGTAACAAGTACAGGAGCAGGTAATAAAACAATCGGCGTAGGTAGCACAGGTATTGTGTTCAACTCAAATACTTCTAGTTTGAACTTGAACAATGCAATGACTGTAACTGCTAGCCAGGTTACACATGCGGTACCAAGCACATTTACTGATGCAACAAATTCAACTAGTGCCAGCACTGGTTCTGTTATAGTAACTGGCGGCGTAGGTATTGCCAAAGACTTATATGTTGGCGGCAACTTAACTGTTGCAGGTACTACAACAACCATTAATACAGCTACATTAAGTGTTGCTGATAATATTGTTACACTAAACAGTGACTATACCAGCGGTACTCCTACCGAAAACGCAGGAATCGAAGTACGCCGCGGATCGCAAGCTACAACAGCATTGCGTTGGTTAGAAAACGGATCAAGCGGTAAGTGGCAACTAACCAACGACGGTACAAACTATTATGATATCCGTTTTGGTTCTGCAACAATTTCGTTGAGCACAGAAACTAGCGGTAACTATATTGCTACTGCAACAGCCGGTACTGGTATCAGCGTAAGTGGTAGCGGAAGCAACAATGCGGCTATTACTATCACTAACACTGGTGTAACCAGTAATGTAGCCGGAACAGGTATTAGTGTCAGTGGTTCAACAGGTGCAGTAACTATCACCAACACTGGCGTAACAAGTATTTCTGGCACAAGTCCAATTACAGCTAGTGCTAGTACAGGCGGAGTTACATTAAGTCACGCCAACAGCGGTGTAACTAGTGGTACATATGGTGCCGGCAACGCTATTCCAGTAATTGCAGTTAACGCCGGCGGCCACATTACAAGTTTAAGCACAACCTCATTGAGCGCACTACAAACAGTTCAATCTGTCGATAGCGATAGTGGATTCAGTTGGAGTGCAACTGGTACAAGTGCAGTTGGAACAAACTTACGTGTAGTAAGTGGTTCTGGCATTGACGTTGACGTAGATACTACAAACGTAGCCTTGCGTGTAACTAACACTGATAAAGGTTCCTCACAAAGTATTTTCAAGAACATTGCAGACAGTGCAGGTACTACACAATTTAGTGCAGGATCGAACAGCGATAGTTTACGATTTGCAGGATCTGGTATTGCCAGTGTAAGTTTTAATAGTTCAAATAAGACTGTTACAGTAACAGCAACAGAAGCTGATACATTGAGTAGCGTAACTGGCCGCGGCAGTAGCACTGGTAGTGCAATTAGTATTAGTAACACTACTGCTAGTAGCAGTACTTCTACTGGTGCGCTAGTTGTGAGCGGCGGCATTGGCGCAGGCTACAGCTACTTTGCAGGCTTACAAACTACAGCCAAAATTACACCACGTATGACAGGTGTATCACTAGGCACCGGTAACAGCAGTCAACTAGAAATTAACAACGCAGGCAGTGGTGCATGTAACATCAGCTTCCATAGAGAAGGTGTATATGGCGCCCACTTTGGTTTAGATACTGATAACTGGTTTAGTACATACGGCTGGAGTGCAGGTGCAGGCTATACTGCTATGCGTCATGGTACACTAGATTGCCGCGGCGATATTACTGCAACAGGTGAAGTTACTGCCTATTCGGATATCAGAATAAAAGAAAATATCCAAGTAATTCCGGATGCATTGAATAAAGTATTACAGTTACGAGGTGTAACATTCACACGTATTGATACTAAGACACATGGTACAGGTGTTATTGCTCAGGAAGTACAAAAGGTATTGCCAGAAGCAGTTAAGGCAGGCCATGAAGATGACATCTTAACTGTTAACTACGGTAGTATGGTTGGTCTGCTAATTGAAAGTATCAAGGACTTAAAAGCTGAACTTGATACAGTAAAAGCAGAATTGGCTGAGCTACGCGGCAAGTGAACGGCAAGCAACAAACTTGCCCTTCCAACGTTTTAATTTTGGCATCCAGTACAATGCGGCGGCTTCATACTCGTCGTATTGTGCATAATGCTGACACCTTGCTAAATCTAAGTCACAGGCTCTAATTAGCCCTTCCCTAAATTCATGATCATATATTAATTGTTTTGATACAGCAGTTGAATGTTCTATGTTGAAACAGTGTGCGACTTCAAAGTACCATCGCTGAACATAACTGATGTTGTCTTGATAAAGACGATTGAGATACGGATTGAAAAATTGTTTAGACCAACAATGCAGTAAGTCTATACTTCGGAATTCTACTAACTTATACGGCGGCTGAGCGGGCTGTGTAATAGGAAATGGTATTACTTTCGCTGTCATAATCTTTTGTTCTTATATGTTTGATCATTGCATCTAGTTTGTTACGGAAACTTTTACTGAGTAAAAGGCTCTTAGCACCCTGATGCAAAGGTTTAGGCCAATGGCCTAAATTAATCCAGCAGTAGCCTGCGCTTTCGTGATTAATGTTAGGAATAAATTCGTCCTGGACGACACAACAAAAACTATCGTATACAAAGCCACCATCTCTGCTTTGATATTGATGTAAGGGATAAACTTTTACAAGCTCTGGCACAAAGCCAATTTCTTCATGAATTTCTCGCATTAGAGTTTGTACAGGGCGCTCGTCATTTTCGCGTTTACCACCCCATAGACTCCATGTTAACGGAAAGCTACATTCTGTGCTACGCAACTGCATTAACACTCTGTTAGTGTTTATACTATAAAATATTGCTCCAGTTGCGCTAACAGTTTTCACAGATAAAGTCTCCAATAACCTTCTTTATAGATGCCTTGGTAAACGTCAATCCATTCTCCGTCTACCCACTTATATTTTAACATTGTGTTAGCATTAGTAACAATATTTAGTTCCTGCTCTGTTGCACTATTAAAAGCGATGTACCAGTTAGTTCCGTTGAACTGAACAATGTCATTGGCTTTAGCTCCTACGTTGTTCCACTCTGGAATGTCAGGAGTTTCTGCAATTAGCAAGTAACGTTGTCCTATAGCGGCGTGAGGCAAGCTACCTTGTCCAGGTGCATGTTTAGTAGGATCAATAATGCCGTTAACCATGTTTAGTGTATCAGCAGGTAACGTATTGCGGTCAATTGTAAAGTGCAGTCTATTAGGATCTTCGTCGTAGACAATTGTACCAATTATGTCATCGTCCTTAAAGCCTGGATTAGGTGCTTCGCTAGGACGTAAACGTAACTGACTAACACCAGGTCTTAGTTCGCCATATGGTTTGATTTCGTTAAGCCAGTCTGCACCTACGTTGCGACCAACTTGATCAAGCAAGTATACTTTATCGCCTTCTACATCAATCTTGTAGTTTTCAAATGTTAGTACCAAATAAGACTTAGTTGTAGGTTCGTCTGTGGTAAACGTTTCCGGGAATGTGTCCAAGTCGTAACCACTAGTAGCAGTTTGAATACTACCAATGATATTGTAGATAAGAACTTGACGCTTGACTTTGGCAGGAGGATTGATCCAAATTGGCATTAAGAATGTAACTGTGGCAAAGTCTAACTGTTCGTCATTGCCCACAGGTAAACTTCTATTACTCCACTGTACATTGGTCATTTCAACATAGGTTAGCGCACTCCAATCGAATACGTTACCGCTACTACGAATATTAACACCAGGGTTAAACGCCACAGCAAGTTGTTCTAGGATCTGCATCTTTTGATCAGTGTTGCTGGTGCAAATGTCACAAACAACTTCTAAATCATACGGCACAGGCATATAGCGTTCTACTGTATAAGTGTCGCCGGTATTGCTTTCATAAACACCCAAGTCTTTGTTGTATCGTTTTTCGTATACTTGTACTTTGTCTTGGTAAGTAGGATTGTTTCTACGTGAGGCATTCATGTTAAATGCCTGAATGTGTACACTAATCATTGGCACTGTGTTTAGTGCGTTTTCACTGTTATTAGATAAGATGTGTGCAACCATACGACTAGTATCGCCGTAACGAATAGGCACACGTTGGAATATTTCTGTACCGTCTTTGTCAACGCCCATGCGAACACTAAGTCCGGCAAATAAGCGCATAAACTGTTCCAAGTATCTCTTAACTTGTTGGTCGTAAAAGAATTGTTGCATTAGTTGTCTGCCTTAGGTTTTCTGTTAGTAACAATTTTGCTAAGAGCTTGACGTTCATCAAATTCACGCTTACCAATGGCTGTAACGTTTTCGTTATTAATAAAGCCACCGGCATTGATTGTCTTGCTAGTCCATGTGCTAGTATCTATGTTGTCATACATTCTGTGCCAACGTTTGCCTCTGTATTGGAATAAACGATGCGGCTTAAAGTCGTTACGAATATACAAGTCGCCTTGGTTTGGTTCTAATGGGAATGAATCGCCCATTGGCACCGGCTGTCCCGGACTCCACCCTGGAGTTTCGTCAGCATAGTTAACCAAGTGCTGAGTCAACGGGGTAACAGTTGGGCTATTAGATTCTGCTTCAGCAACAATTGCGTCAGTAATATCTAACAATGTGTTTAATGTACTTTGTTGGGCACTGATACTGTTAGGATCATTTGGATCGCCCAGGATCTGTTTGTATTCTTGGCTATCAGTAAGCGGCACACATTTAACACGCCAAATGTGCGGCCACCATGTTGGGCTGTAGCCTTCTTGTCCTTTGCTAGCATCTTGTACAACGTAAAATTTGCGTACAGGTGCTTTAGTGGTGTCTAAAGCAGTGTCGTCGATTTGGTGCGGAAGTTCTAGCACATCACCGGCCATAAGTTTTCTACCCATGCGAGCAATCATGTCGTTGATATGGAAGGTAATAAAGATAGTATCAGTTTGTAAAAATAGTCCAAACTGACTTAGGTCAAAGTCTGCATCGCTAACTTGATAAACGCCGCGTAGTTCGTAAACATCAGTTTCATATTTACGATCCCTATTTTCCATGAAAATAACGTCTTGGATAGTAATTTCTGGAATGTCTTTGTTTTTAACTTTTTGGTCGCTAACGTCTGGACCTAGATACTTGTGTACATAGACACCGGTACCTCCAATTTCAAACTGGTTCTTTACAGCACTATCAATAAAATAATAGTCCTTACTTTTATGGTTTCTCCAAAGCGATAAACGTGCCATTTCGTATCCTAATAGCAATATTTACCTAAATTGACAGCAAAAGAATTAGGTGCTATAATACATAGATGCAAATACGTACCAGTATGGATTGGGCAGAAGTTAGCAGTGACCTACGCAAAATAGGGCACAAAGCTAGTTCGGACCCTAAGCTGTCCAAATTGTTGCATAACATAGGGGAAATGGTACGCAAAGCATCCAACATGGAAATTGAAATTAGGCGCAGACAAGTAATACCTATTGCTTACACTGAGCTAATAGCTAAAATCAATGAAGAAATCCAGGGTTTGGAAATGCTACTACTCATGGCCACATTGTCAAAGTGATTGACAATAATTCAATTTGGCTATATAATACTACTTTTACTGGAGATACACATGGCAACAAGAAAACCAGCGGACCCGTCTGTTAAAACTTTTCCCAAGCAAATTCATGCTCGTGCAGGTGACGGCAAGTTCACAGGAGAGGAGCCAGTTTGGCACTCTATGCCAGACAATCGCAAAAGTGCCATGATGCGAACCTTCAACTGGTACAATTATAATTGCGACAGTAAGCAAGCCAATGAGTTTGTGTGCCAACTAATTGCACAGTATCCGAAACGTAAAAAGCAAGCAGAAGCTCTTAAGAATGCCAGCAACATGTCTAGCACATTTGGTTGGTTGGCACGTATGATTCGCATGGGTTGGAAGCCAACTTACAGCGAAGCCAAGCGCCTAATGTCTGCAATTAATCAAGCCGTGCCCGCAGTTGTTAAAAAAGTAGAAAAGAAAGACGAAGCGGAAGTTTACAAGCCTAATATCCAGGACCGTCTACGTGAAATGATGCACGAGTGTGCAGGTGACATCGAAGGCGGCATTGACGACTTTATCATTGGCGGATGCAAAGAAGATAAAATTGGCGCATTTACTATTTTGAAAACGCACAATTTGCCTCAGGTGCAAGCTAGTAAAATGATTGCTATGTTTACTCCTCGTATTGCAGAAGTAACAGAAGCACTGGAAGGCAAAGACGACCAACTTAAAGAAGGTTACAGTTTCCTTTCCAAGCCACAAATGAAAGCCCTTATTAAGGCTTACGGGCTTATTGTAAAAGACTTGGAAAGTTACGTTAACACTAAGAAGGTTGCCCGTAAACCCCGCTTGGCCAAGCCCAAGAGCGTGGAAAAGATTACAGCAAAAGTCAAGTTTAAGAAAGAAGATACTGCCCTTAAAGTGGTATCAGCACAGCCCACACAAATTGTTGGGGCTAGTGAAGTGTGGGTGTTTAACACTAAGACCCGAAAACTTGGATGCTATGTTGCAGACAGCCAGCTTGGTCCATTGGGCATTAAAGGCACAAGCATTACAGGTTTTGATGCAGTTGCTAGTATTCAAAAGACTATGCGTAAGCCCGCAGAACAAGTTAAAGAGTTTATGGGCATGACTAAAGCTGGCGCTAAAAAGTGGCTTAAAGGTGTACGTAGTGTGGACACCAAGCTCAACGGACGCCTTAGCGAAGATATTCTAATTCTTCGAGCGTTCAAGTAATTGCTCCGAGAGCCATAAATAGTCGATAAGGACAATTTTATGGCTCAAAGAGATAAAATTATTGACAGTTTAGAACGCCGCCTAGGCGGAAGCATGGTTGATGTTGAACTGGACCGCGAAGACTATGACTTGTGCATAGACAAAGCACTACAGAAATTCCGTCAGCGCAGTAGCAGGGCCGTTGAAGAAGCGTTTATCGTTCTAGACATGGAAGAGGGAAAAAACGAATATATTCTTCCCAATGAAGTTATGGAAGTGCGTGTAGTATACCGCAGAGTTGCGGGCGGCATTGCTACAGCAGGACAAGATATTGAGCCGTTTGAGGCAGGTTTTTTAAACACATATTTGCTTAATAGTGCCCGAGCAGGCGGCTTGTTAACATTTGAATTGTACAGTCAATATCGTGAACTAGTGGGCCGTATGTTTGGCGCACACATGACGTTTAACTGGTATCCGCAACGCCATACATTGTTGTTGCACAGAAACATTCGCCATGAAGACAGCGTTATTTTGCATGTTTACATGCACCGTCCTGAAGAGTTTTTACTAGATGATCCATATGGCGGTCCATGGTTGCAAGATTATGCCCTTGCACAATGTAAACTGATGTTAGGGCAAGCTCGTAGCAAGTTTAGCCAAGTTGCTGGACCGGGCGGCGGCACCACACTTAACGGTGATGCTTTAAAATCGGAAGGACAAGCCGAAATCGAAAAGCTAGAAACTGAACTAACACAGTACATTGAAGGTGGCACACCATATACATTTGTTATTGGTTAAATTGCAGTTGAAATAATCTGACCCCAGTGCTAAAATATATTACACACTGGGGCATTTTTATGATTATAGGTATTTGCGGATTCATTGGTAGCGGTAAAGATACAATCGCTGATTATCTTGTTAACACACACGAATTTAGACGTGAAAGTTTTGCTAACACACTAAAAGATGCAGTTAGTTCTGTATTTGGTTGGGACAGGACTATGCTGGAAGGGCGCACTAAAGAAGCCCGTGAATGGCGCGAAGTTCCTGACGTATGGTGGAGTGAACGACTGGGTATGACAATTACTCCCCGTTATATACTACAGCAATGGGGCACAGAAGTTTGCCGCAAAGGCTTTCATGATGATATCTGGATCGCCAGCTTAGAAAACAAATTACGTACCAGTAAAGACAATATCGTTATTAGCGATTGCCGCTTTCCTAACGAAATCAAAGCAATTAAAAATGCAGGCGGCGTTGTAGTTAGAGTAAAGCGCGGCCCAGAGCCAGAATGGTACGATGCCGCAGTAAGCGCCAATGCAGGCGAGTGGGGCAATATGACGTGGGCAACCAGCAGAGATAAGCTAAGAAGGTTAAATATACACGCCAGCGAAACATCATGGGTAGGCACAAATTTTGACTTCGTTCTAAACAACGATAACAGCATCGAAGACTTATATTCGCAGATAGAACTAGTGCTAGACACGATGCACGCCTAAACTCAAAAAACGCAAGTTCAGCTAAATACCCCGGTTTTCCGCTAAGTATCGATAAATATTTGGACATCCAAGTATTTGGACATTTTAGAGGAAGACATCATGGCAACATTAGTTTCTCCAGGCGTAGCGGTAAGTGTTATTGACGAAAGTGCGTATGCAAGCGCAGGTCAAGGCACAGTTCCACTTATTATCCTGGCAACAGCAGAAAATAAGACAGTACCTGGCGGAACAGGTCTAGCATCAAAGACTCTTAAGTCTGCGGCCGCTCAACCAGTACTATTAACAAGCCAACGTGAACTAGCACAACTTTTCGGAGCTCCTGAATTCAAGAGCTTGAACGGTACACCGCTACACGGAAGCGAACTAAACGAATACGGTTTATTAACAGCATACAGCTACCTAGGTCTAGCAAATCGTGCGTATGTATTACGTGCAGACGTAGATGTAGCACAACTAGAAGCAACAGCAATTGAGCCAGCTGGCTTACCAGCTAACGGTACATACTGGTTAGATACAGCAGATACAATCTGGGGTCTATTTGAAGCAGTCGACGGCAAGTGGGTAGCACAAGACATCACAGTTCTTGGCGCAGGCGATACAACAAACAACAACGTCCCACTAAGCAACATTGGTTCCAACGGTGACTACGCTGTAGTTGTAAGCACAACAAACAACAACTATTTCAAGAAGATCAACGGACAATGGTATGACGTAAACACTGGCGCTTTGACAACAGCCAATGGTATCTATACTACAGTAAACGTAGCACCGCACTATCAAGTTCCTAATGCGGCCAACGGCGGCGACGTATGGTTCAAGACCACAACACCTAACAAAGGCTTTGCGCCAGCAGTTAGGCGTTACAGTAGCACAACAGGTCAATTCTCTAGCTTACCAGTTAGCGTATATGCCAACGATGCAGAAGCAGAAACAGCATTCGGTGCTGGCTTGTCTACAGGTAGCATCTATGCTAAGTCTACATCGGGCAACGCACAGTTTGAATTGCGTCGTTACAGTGCCGGCGTATGGGACACATTAGTATATGAAGCTAAGGCTACTGAGCCTACAGGTCCTACAGCAGACGGTACATTATGGTACAACACTGAACTACAAGCTGACATCTACGTTAAAGACAACGGCATGTGGAGAAGCGTAGTAGCAAATGGTAACGCCGTAACAATCGATACAGCAGAACCAGAAAACGCACAAGTGGCAGACGTTTGGGTTGATACTAACGACCTAGAAAACTATCCACAAATTAAAGTTTACGATGGTAGCGCATGGCAACTACGTAACAATGCTGACCAAACAACTCCGGAAGGTGTTGTATTTGCTGACTTAACAGCAACTCCAGCAGACGATAGCAACAACGGCTATGGTGCTACACCATACAGCGAAGTTGATACACCAGATCCATTGACACATCCAGATGGCATGTTGCTATGGAACAGCATGGTATCTACTTACAACGTTAAGCAATATGATGCGGCTAGTGGCCAATGGCACACAATCAGCGGCAACATCAGTGCTGGACCAAATGCTGGTGCACCTTACATGGGCCGCAAAGCACAACGTCAAGTTATTGTACGTGCAATGCAAAAAGCAGTTACTGAGAACCAAAAGATCCGTGAAGAAACAATGGCATTTACATTGATTGCGGCTCCTGGTTATCCAGAACTAATCGACGAAATGTTAACTCTAAACGTTGACCGTAAGGAAACAGCGTTTGTTATCGTTGACAGTCCATTACGTCTTGCACCAGATGCACAAGGTTGGGTTGATTGGGTTACTGGTGTTAATGCTGGTACTAACGGCGAAGACGGTATTGTTACTAAGTCTAGCGAAGCCGCTGTATACTACCCAAGCGTTCTAACAACAGACTTGAATGGTTATGACGTAGTTGCTCCTGCTAGCTATGCAGTATTGCGTACCTATGCTTACAACGACAGCATCAGCTATCCATGGTTTGCTCCAGCTGGTTTAACACGTGGTGTTGTAACTAACTGTTCTAACTTTGGTTATGTTAACGGCGAAGGCGAGTTTATGCCAGTTGCTCTAAACAACGGCCAACGTGACACATTGTACGCTAACAAGATTAACCCATTGGTTAACTTCCCAGGCACTGGTCTAGTTGTATTCGGTCAGAAGACACTAAGCCCAATTGCCAGCGCACTTGACCGTGTAAACGTAGCACGTTTAATTGCTTACTTGCGTGAGCGTTTTGATCCGCTTGCTCGTCCGTTCATCTTTGAACCTAACGACAATGCAACAAGAGCAAACGTTAAAACATTGTTTGATGGTTTCTTAGGAGACATCATGCAGAAACGTGGTATCTATGACTTCTTAGTAGTTTGCGATACTACAAACAACACACCATCACGTATTGATGCTAACGAACTATGGATTGATATTGCAATCGAGCCAACAAAGGCCGCTGAATTTATCTATATCCCAGTACGTATCGTTAATACAGGGGCATTACAATAAAAACAACCCGTGGGATGGGAAGCGCCTAGCAATAGGCATTAAAAGCCAGGAGAAATCCTGGCTTTTTCTATATGTACTTAATTTTCTACTGGCTTTTTGGCTAAATAGATGTATGTCCGTAAAGGAGTTATTATAACATGGCACAATTATCAAAATTCGGAGTTCCAGGTGGCGATACACCTCTCCTAATGCCTAAACTAAAATACAGATTCCGCGTAGTCTTTATTGGTGCAGGTAATGGCTTAATGCCAGGAGCAAATACATTTACAAGTCAGATTGTAAGTGTAGGCCGTCCACAGCTACAGCACCAAGCAGTTGAATTAGATGTTTACAACAGTAAAATCTATGTTGCTGGTAAGCACAGCTGGAGCCCAATCAGTATCACAGTTCGTGATGACGTAAGCAACAGTGTAACAAGTTTGATTTCTGCACAACTAGGCCGTCAAATGGATCACGCTAACCAAAGCGGTCCATTAGCCGGTGCCAACTATAAGTTCGGTATGCTAATTCAAACTCTTGACGGAAGCCAAGACGATGTTACAGGTGTTATCGATACATGGAGCTTGAACGGTTGCTTCTTGCAAGACGTTCAATTCGGCGACATGGATTATAGCGCCAGCGACGCCGTTACAATTCAGATGACTGTACAGTACGATGCGGCTGATTACCAAATTGGTAACGCAGTTGTTCCAAACCTACCAGGCCAATTGGGCGAACTAGGTTTAGGCCCATCACTACGTACTACAGGTTCTTCTGCAACAAATGGCTGATTACGAGCTTAAACAAGATCCTCACTACGCATTTGGTTACTATGTTCCGGGGAATAACCAAACCCCGGAATCTCGTGAAAAAGATCTGGCTAACACTAACTGGATCAAGTTTGGTAGGATCCCAAGACTTAAACACAACTGGACCGTTGGCTTTGAGCTAAGTTCAGGTGCTACTGAACTGTTGGCTACTAAAATTGGCTCGGACAGAGTAAATGAACTATTAAGCGAACTTACTCTTAGAGCACAAAGCGTAGACTTGCCAACATGGAACGTTAGCACACAAAGTTTAAATCAATATAATAAGCACAGACTAGTACACACTAAAGTAGAATGGCAACAAGTTCAAGTAAAATTCTTTGACACTATTGACAATGCGTTTCAAGCATTGTTAATGGCTTACATGGAATACTATTTCCCTAACAACTTTAACAATGTAGGCTTTGAAGCCATGCAACCTGACCAACTAAGCCTAGACTTTAAGGGAGAGTATGGTTATGCTAGCGTTGATGATTTCAATAATAACTTCTTTATCACAATGATAGTTAACAGGGAATACGGTGGTTGGGTTGACCAAACATTGTTAATAAACCCTAAGATTACAGCAGTACAACACGATACGCTAGATTATACAGATGCAGGTAGTCCAGTAACATGGACTATTACTATTCAGTATGAAAGTGTTGTATTCCGTCCTACAACAATGCACGAAGACCAAGCACAATACGCTGACAGTAACAGTGCGGCTAATGAGTTCGGCGGCGAACAACCAGATGCAAGTAGCGACGAACTAGCAGGTTTCCCGCCCGAAGAACGATGGGACGCAGAGGGCGAAGCCGGTATGGACGAACAAGAACCTGGCTGGACAACTGGTGCACCTGGTGATGCTATTACAGGTCCTGGCAACAAGCCGCCTGCAAACTTAGCAGAACAAATTGGCGATAAGATCAGCAATTTAAAGAACAACATTGTAAGTGCAGGAAGCTCTGTTATTGATAAACTAGGCGGCGGAAATATTGGGGTAGGCAAAGCTATCAACCCTACAACTATTGCGGCCGCATTAAGTGTAGCATCAATGGTCAAGCAACAAGGCGTAGGAGGATTATTAAAAAATCCAATTGCGGCCGCAGGCGTAGCAGTTACGTTAGCAAAACAACTTCCGCCTATTAGCGGCATTGGTGGTAAGGCATTTGGAAGTAATACATCAGACGCTAAAATCAATCAGCAAGCCAGTATATACGAACAAGCAACACTGGACAAGGCCGCGGCCAATGGAGTAGATGTTGGCTCCATTACTAATTTAACAAATTTAAGTCCGCTACAGAAATTTATAAGGTTAGGTTAATATGGTAGCTTCAACTATAACAGGTGATAGCCCTTTAAACTATGCTATCAATCAGCAAACATACGACATTGTAATAGCTAACTTAGAGCGTAAAGGAATCACTCCTAATATTGCTCGTGTACTGGCCTATGAAGTATTACTAATAGCAAACATTACACAACAGCCATATAACTCTATCCTTGCTAAAATTTCAGCAAACGGGCTAAATCTTGACCAACAGCTTATTGACCAGTTAAATTTATTACGTGGAGCCGGCAACAAATTAGGAGTCGAGAATCTAGCAAAGACTAATAAGTTTATTTCTCGTGCAATAGTTTAATGGCAACAAATTACAGACAGGGTAGATATACCGTATTAAATCCAGACAAGTACATTGGTAACAGTACACCAAAGTATCGCAGTGGATGGGAACTTACATTTATGCGCTTTTGCGACAATCACCCAGGTATCATTAACTGGGCCAGCGAAAGTTTACGCATACCTTACATCAATCCTTTTACAGGAAAACAAACATTCTATGTGCCAGATTTTGTTATTATGTACCAAAATCCTCAAGGACAAAAAACAACTGAAGTTATTGAAATTAAACCACGTGGCCAAGCTAGACTAGAGGAAGCTCGTAGTCAGCAACAAAAGGCGGCTGTGGTATTAAATATGGCTAAGTGGGAAGCCTGTAAAGCATGGTGCCGCAAGCACGGTGCGGTGTTCAGGGTAGTCACAGAGGAAGACATATACAACAGAATGGGACAGAAGAAAAAATGACACGCAAGCTAGAAGAATTGTTTGGCTTACAGCCCAACGATACAACAATTAACACGCAGGATCCAGACTGGGACTTGGCACATCAAGATGCAGATGTTGACCAAGAAGTTACCAGCACTGAAGTTACCCCAATGGAAGAAATGCAAGCTACATTAGACTTAGCAAATAAAATTGAAAAAGCGTTGCCGCAAGTTAAGGATGTAGATAGCACAGATGCTGATTTTGACGAATACGCTAAAAAAGCCATGGAAACTTATGACAGGTTAGTTGACCTAGGCATGAACGTAGACGACCGCAATGCAGGTATGATATTTGATGTTGCCAGTAAAATGATGACTAATGCTATTTCTGCAAAGAACAGTAAATTGGATGCAAAATTACGTAGAATCGAATTGCAATTAAAAGCCAGCAAGCTACAGTTAGACAAAGACAAGTTTCAAAGCGGCAAAGCACCAGAAGGCTCTGGTGCAGTAGTAGAAGGCGAAGGCTATATTGTTACAGATAGGAACGCACTTCTTCAGGGTATTGTTAATAAAATCAAAAATGATAAATAATGTATCGGAGATTGTGCAATGAAAACCCTATTAGAATACATTGAAGCTAACCAAAAAGACTATAAAATCCGCATCAAACTGGCGTTTGAGCCTAGCAAAGACCAAATGGCAATGTTAGAGCGTCACCTTAAAAAGTATGATGTCAAGGATGTCAGCGACGTAGCACGTTTAATGCTACAAAGCCAACCAACAGATTTTCCCGACTATAAGGGATATGAGATTTATTTGATTGATGCTGTAACAGCATTGCCTGTAAGTTACGAAACAATCAAGCAAGAACTATGCGAACTATTAAGTGTAGATGCTAGCTTGGTTAGAGTGCGTAACCCAGATGTTCCACGTGAAGATGAAGTGGATCAAGAAGAAGAATCCGAAGAAGAATACATTGCACGTTTAACAGACGAAAAGTATTCCGAAGTAGAACAAGCAAAAACAAAGCCTGCATTTGGTGATGACTTTAATGCAAGCTTCTTAAAGGACTTAGCTGGACAGAAGCGCAAGCAAGAGTTTGCTAAAAAGTCTGACGTTAAACCTTCTAAGCCTCTAAAGCAAGAGAAATCATTAAGTCCAATCAGCGGTAGAAACACCATCCCTGATCCAATGAAAATAGGAAGATAATTATGGCATTTAAAGACAACAAAACAGTAGGCGAAGAAGTAACTAGCATCTTACGTCTTGCTAAAGTAAAGCTAGACGAGTCTGCTCTTAAAGAGTGCGGCATGGACTGGCAAGCTCCTTTAGAACAACAACAAGAAGATCGTTATAACTTAACTATCACTACCAACGACAAAACTGTTACAGTTAGTACAACTAACCCAGAAGACATCATTCACATGATGAAACTAGGCGGTGTAGAAGTAGGCGCACACTCTGTTGAGCCAGCTACTGACATTGGTTACGGTAGCGGCCAGCTAACAGGCCTAGGCCTATCCGCAGTTCCTGCACTAGGCACCGCTGGTATGGACGGTGAACCAGCACACGACGAACCAGTCGGCATCGAAGTACTAGGTACTATCGAAGGTGGCGACGACCACGAAGAAGGTGAATCAGACGATGAAGAATCAGCTGAACACGATGAAGAAGATGAAGACGACGAAGTTGAAGAATCTGGCGACTGGGCAAACACCCCAGACGGTTCAGACGGACAACAACGTAGTCACGGTGACATTGCTGACCAAAGCGCGGCAGGCACTGGCTCAGGCAATAAAAATTACGGACAAAACAAGGCTCCAGGCCAAGGAGACAATCCATTGGCCTTTGAATCAATGATGGAAAGCTATAAGAAATTTAAAGGCGCAGATAAAAAAGAAAAATGTTCCGATTGCGGTCGCGTTCACGAAGGTGCTTGCAAAGAGGAAGTTGAAGAAGGCGTAATGGACAAAGTTAAGGCATTTGGCAAAAAGGCTTTAGATACACTAGGACATGGCGACGACGAAGACATGATTAAAGACTTACAAAAGAAAGCAGGAGTTCCTGTTACAGGCAAGAAACCAGAGAAAAAAGAAGAAAAAGTTAAAGAAGCGGCTAAACCAGACTTCTTGGACGTTGACAAAGACGGCGACAAGAAGGAACCAATGAAGAAAGCTGTTGCTGACAAGAAGAAAAATCCTTTTGCAAAGAAGGACGAAAAGACAAACGAATCGGCAGAACATTTGGCATATATGCGTAAACTAGCAGGATTAAAGTAATCTTCTAAAACATGGAAAAGGTGCGTTGCACCTTTTCTTATCTGCGAAAAAGGTTAAATACTTACATAATGGCACAACCCCAAGAAAACGTACTAGTTAAGAAACCTTATCAACAGGAACAATATTCACACGAGCAAATTGAAGAGCTTGTTAGATGTGCAGATGATCCTGTTTATTTCTTAACTACTCATGCATATATTCAGCACCCTACTAAAGGCCGTGTTAAGTTTGATTTGTTTGACTATCAAATTGACTTGTTAAAATGTTACCACGAAAACAGATACAGCATTAACATGCTAGGACGTCAGATGGGCAAGTCCACTTGCGCCGGCGGCTACTTATTATGGTTTGCAATGTTTAAACCAGACAGTACAATTCTTATTGCCGCACACAAGCACACTGGCTCACAGGAAATTATGCAACGTATTCGTTTTATGTACGAAAGTTTGCCTAACTTTTTACGTGCTGGTGTTACTAGCTATAACAAGGGTAGTATAGAATTTGATAACGGATCACGTATTGTTAGTGCAACAACTACTGAAAACACTGGTCGTGGTATGTCGTTAACACTAGTTTACTTGGACGAATTTGCCTTCGTCCCACCGCGTATTGCCAGCGAGTTCTGGACGTCACTAAGCCCAACACTATCTACTGGTGGTAAGTGTATTATTACATCAACCCCTAACCAAGACGATGACCAGTTTGCACAAATTTGGCGTCAAGCATGTAAGACTACAGATGAGTACGGTAATGACACTGGCATTGGCGTTAACGGCTTTAAGAGTATTAAGTTTATCTGGGACGCACATCCTGAACGTGACCAAGTATGGGCAGATGCAGAACGCAATAAGATTGGCGAAGAACGTTTCCGTCGTGAACACCTATGTGAGTTCGTTGTCTACGACGAAACGCTAATTAACAGTTTGAAATTGTTTACTATGCACGGCGAAGATCCGTTATTAAAAGCAGGACAAGTTCGCTACTATAAACACGTTGACCCTAACTGTAGCTACATATTAGGATGGGACCCTAGTCTAGGCACAGGCGGTGATAATGCCGCTATCCAAGTTATTGAATTACCGAGCATGTTCCAAATTGCAGAGTGGCAACACAACAAAACAGACATTAGAGGACAGCTACGAATAGTACAAAGCATACTAGCTTACATAGATCACGAAGTTAAAAAAGGCAGTAAAAAGTCCGAGTTGTTCTGGAGTGTTGAAAACAACACACTGGGCGAAGCCGCACTAATGGCTATTAGTGAGTTTGGTGAGGAAAACATAGCTGGCAGTTTTGTCAGCGAACCGGGCAACAAACGCAGAGGTTTTACAACTACTAACAAGAGCAAGATTGCGGCCTGTGCCAAGCTCAAGCATTGGATTGAAACAGACAAGCTAGTGCCTAAGAGTAAAAATTTAGTTAGGGAACTAAAAACGTTTGTGGCCAAAGGGGTAAGTTTCGAAGCTAAAGAAGGCGAAACAGACG